>JGI24187J35170_1000191_pt1 | contig 26808 bp, 26 predicted proteins | sample YNPBryBLVA2012_FD_35170 | JGI IMG/M metagenome (IMG submission 35170)
CGGGCAGGCCGACTATCGCTTCATCGCTGGTCAAGATGTTCACCTCAAGGATGTTTTATCAGCTTGAGGCGGGCTCTGCCCCCATTAATGATCTAGATCCAGAAAGACCGGCCTCCCGCCGCTTCCCGGCCGTGGTTCAAAAAACTCCCACTCGATATCCGGCAACTCATCTCCCAGCTTTTGTTGCAGAGCCTTGGCTCCGGGGTTCTCGGTCGCGTAGTGCCCCGAGGAGACGATNGCGAAGCCGGAATCCGATGCCTCGAGCGCCACGTGCTGAGGGCACTCACCGGTCACCAGCAAGTCCGCACCTGCCTGTTTGGCGGCCCGCCAAAGGTCAGCACCGGATCCTCCGCAGACCGCGACCCTTTCGACGACCTGCTCCCGGTCTCCCCATGCCATGGATTGTGTCTGCAACGCCTCGTTCACCTGTTGGACCAGTTCCTTGAGGCTTCGGGCAGGGTTCAAGGCGCCTATGCGGCCGATCGGCCACGGCTTGGTGTCGGCAAGAGGAATCAGGTCAAAGGCCGGTTCCTCATACGGGTGGGCCTTCCTAAGGGCTTGAACCGCCTCGGGAAGCTTTTCGTTGGGCACGACCATTTCGATGCGCCACTCGTCGACGGTTTCTTTTTGGCCGGGTCGACCCGTGTAGGGCTGGGCGCTAGGGCCGGGCTCGAAAGTTCCTTTTCCGGGGCCGTAAAAAGCGCATCTTCTGTAATTGCCGATATGCCCGGCTCTAGCCGCACTTAAAGCGTCGATGACCCGATCTGCGGCGTCGACGGGGGCGAATGTGACCAGCTTGGTTTCGTTGGACGGGCCTGAATCGCCGAAAGCGATGACCTTACCGAGGCCCAGAAGCCGGGCCAATTCATCGTTCACCCCACCCTTGGCGCAGTCCCAGTTGGTGTGGGCGGCCAAAAAAGCGATGCGGTGCGAAGCCAACTCAAGGACGGCCCTCCCCTCAGGTGTTGCCGGTGTGGCCGCCGTCAAGGGGCGAAAGATCAGCGGGTGGTGGCAGACCAGCATGTCCGCCTTCGTATCGATACATCTCTTGATGGCGTCCCAAGAGCGGTCCAAACTAACGACTGCCTTGGCCACTGGCGCGTCGGGGTCGCCTACTTGCAGTCCCACCGGGTCGCTAAGGTAGGCCGAACGGAACGGCGCCAATCGGTTGACGGTTGCAACAACATCGGATACGATGGCCATGGTTGACTCCTTGATGGCGGGCTCGGGTGAACAGCGGCTGCGACCGCGGATCACTGCCCCTTGGGTATTTCAATGCCCGCTCCGCGAACGGTCTGAAAAAAGTGCTCGAAAAAAAGGTCCGGCTTCACTTCAACAGCAACGCGATCGCCCTCTTCGCCTTCTTTGAAAGAAGTGGTTCCGTCCGATGCCACGGTCACCCTTCCTTCTGAGTAAGAGCAAAGACTCGGTTGGAACACGCAAGCGGCGGCCAGCGGGTCGTGAAAGGTAACGTGGTCGTTTTCTTGGAACCAGGCTTCGGACATGGTTTTGACAAGCCCCAGCAGGGGCGCGTCGAGGTTTGCCAAGAAGGCCTCGCGTCCCATGCGGCACTTGGTCGTGACATCGAGTCCGAACCAAGTGTGGCTGGGCCTGCGCGCTCGGCAGACTCGGCGGCACGCCTCGGCGTCGCACCTGCAGTTCCACTCTTTGTTATTTGAGCACCAGAAGGCCCCGGCCATGGAGTAGATGCCCTTCACCTTTTCCGGCAGCCCCGGATCTTGGTCGAGGCAAAGGGCAATGTTGGAAAGCGGGCCGATGGTAAGCAACACGATTTCGCCCGGCCTTCGATTGACGGCGTCGAGAATAAATGAGATGGCCTCATCCTCTTTACGGTCAAGCCTGTGCTGAAGGTGGGCGATGGTGGGATAGTGCTTGCACCCGGGCTGACTGGGTTTTCCGCGAACCGACAGGCTCGTGCCGCACACGATGGGAACGTCCGTACGGCCTGCCTCCTGGCAAAGCACTTCGGCTATCGCGGCGCGTTGGTTGACGTCGCCAGATACGGTCGTTATGCCGACGAGCTGACACTTTGGCTGGCTAAGCAGGTAGGCGATGGCCAAGGCGTCGTCGATGTCGTTGCCGGGATCGGTGTCAAGAAGGACGGGCACGGCCTGCATGCGAACATTTTATCTAAAAGGGAACTCAAAAATGGACGAGGCAGGATAACCTCGGTGGGTTTCATCCTGCCTGTTCGAGCCCGTGCTGCACCGGCTTCGCTCCGGACGGATATGATTGCTGTCGAATACGGCCTTCTTGAAGGCAATAGTCCGCAAGCTTCCTCAGTGCGCGCTCAGAAGTGGCATTCAGCTTTTGCGGAGAAGTGAGACACAACTCCAAAAGCTGGAATGCTTCTTCCTCGGTGAGCTCTAGTCCTGCTGGAATCGGTCCAGTAGTCATAGATCCCTCCTTGAGAAGCGACGCTGTATTATAGACGACGAACACATCTCTCTTGTTCCGGAGCCAATGCTATTTTTGGCTCGTAGTCCAAATATCTCAGGGAACAGGGGAAAACCTGGTACAGCCGGTATACTGACTGCAGTGCCCAAAGGTGAGTTCCTGCAGTATGGCGGCCAGGCCGTTATCGAAGGCGTGATGATGCGTTCGCCCCGTTTCTTTTCCGTCGCGGTGCGTGCGCCCAATGGGCAGATCGTCCTTCAGACCGAGCCGATTGCCAAAACTTGGATTGGGAGGCAAAATTGGCTGAAACTGGCGTTTTTACGGGGCACGCTGGCCTTGCTCGATGCCCTTGCCTTGGGTATCAAGGCCTTGCGTTTTTCCGGAAACATCCAGCTCGATCCCGAGTACCAGCCCAGGAAAGACGCCGAAGGTTCTGAGCAGCAGAGAGTCGAAGGCCTTAAGAAAATCAACGCAAGCTCCAAGGAATCGGTGAACAGCATAGCAGTTGGCGCTTCCATGTTTTTGGGTCTTGCTCTGGGTCTTTGTCTTTTCGTGCTTTTCCCGAACTTTATTGCGGACAACCTGGGAATCAAGGACGAGACGTTGCGCAACTTGCTTTCCGGGCTGTTCAAAGCCATCGTGTTTATCGGCTACGTGTGGCTGATCGGTTTCATGCCAGATATCCGCACTCTGTTCCGTTACCATGGCGCCGAGCACAAAGCGATCAACACGCTGGAAATCGACCGGGAACTCAACTTGGAAAACTGCAAGATGAACACCAGACTCCATCCCAGGTGCGGGACCAGCTTTGCGATCATCGTTTTGATCATCAGCATCATCGCCTTCACTTTCGTGCCGCGCGACTTCGGCTTTGCCAAGCCGGTCAACCTCGTGATGAGGTTCGGGCTGGAGATTCTGCTTTTGCCGCTCGTTGCCGGCCTCAGTTACGAAGTCATCCGCTTGGCCGGGAAATTGAGGAACAGCGCCTTGATGACGGCGTTGGTTTACCCCGGTCTTCTTACTCAGTACCTTACCACGCGCGAGCCCGACGAAAAGCAGATCGAGGTTGCTCTGACCGCCTTGAAGGCGTGCATTGACGCCGAAGAAAACGGCATCGAAGCGGAGTCAGAGCCCCGCGAGGAACCAAGTGGTCCAGATGAACAAGTAAGCCGCAGCGCTGGTTAGGCACGCGTTGCGGACAAAAACGCGGTTGGTTTTCGCGTAACGGGACATGACGATCCAAGCGATTGCCAAGGTCCCTCCTTTTACCACAGCGAAGAGCCACTCGCTTCGCTCAATCAGAACGCGCATGATCGGGTTCAACTCAACGATAAGCCCCTGGTAGTGAAGCCAAGCGGTGAGGATAAGGTCGGTAAAGCCGATGATCATCAGCAGGCCTAGACTTCTCGATGGCAGCGCGACTTTCACACCCAGTGTTTTAGCGTATTTCGTGCCAATCCGGCACAAGACCATAGAAAATCTCGCGAATGTGCCAGCAAAGCCTTGGGCCCATTGGGACTTGGGAGCCCTGCATGGTCTTGACCAGCCGCTCGTTATTCATGGCGGTCTGCGGAAGCGTTCAGGATGGTTTAATCTGACGTTAAGGGCTTGATAAGGGCGTAACGATGGTTTGCCGAACCGCGTCTTGTCTTGTAACTGAAATCGGTGAGAAGGGAGATGGGGCATGGACTTTGGGGTTCAGTTCGCTTGTCTCGGCAAAGACCGCTAGCGATCGACTTCGCTCTTGAGCTTTTTTGGCGGATCGAAGCCTCGCCATAACCGATCGGCTCGCCAGAAGCAGGGCGTTGAACGGTCATCCTGGAATCGCCGGTGCGACGTGGAGCCACCGTCTCGGTTTTTAGACTTGGAGGTTACTTATGCTGTCGAACCAAGGTGCTCGCGTTGAAAATAACGTTTTTGCCGTTCTGGGCGCGGGAAACGGCGGGCTGGCCATGGCCGGTCACTTGGCGGCCAAAGGCTTTCCCGTTCGCCTTTGGAATCGGACGGCTGCCCGCGTGGCGCCGCTCAAGAGGTCCAAAACCATACAACTCGTATCCGAAAGGGAGGGACTTCCGAACGGCAGGGGCAAACTGGATTCTGTGACGGCCAACGCCAGAGAAGCTATCGAAGGAGCCAAGGTTGTGATGGTGGTCGTGCCGGCGACTGGACACGCCGACGTGGCCAGGGCTGCCGCCGAGCACCTGGTCGACGGCCAGATCGTCGTGTTGCACCCTGGCCGAACCGGCGGGGCACTGGAGTTTCTGCACACGATAAGGCGGATGGGCTGCAAGGCAGACGTGACGGTGGCCGAGGCTCAAACTCTTCTTTACGCTTGCCGAGCGGAAAATCCGGGACTGGTCCGGGTCTTCGGCTACAAGAACAGCGTGCCCGTTGCGGCCATTCCAGCCCATCGAACCCCGGAGGTCATCAAAGCCTTGTCCGTCGCCTACGACGAGTTTGTGCCTGGTGACAACGTCATGAAGACGAGCCTCGACAACATCGGCGCGATCTTCCACCCGGCGGTCATGGTTTTCAACAGCGCTCGCATCGAATCCACAAGAGGCGAATTTGAGTTTTACATTGACGGAATTTCCAGGTCGGTCGCCGCTGTTCTCGAGAAAATAGACGCCGAGAGAGTCAAGGTTGGGGCCTCGCTGGGTTTTAACTGCATGACGGCCCGCGAGTGGCTTTACATTGCCTACGGGGCGGCGGGCCCCACCTTGTTTGACGCCATTCGGGCCAACGAGGGCTACTACGGCATCAAGGCTCCGCACCGTCTTGATTCGCGGTACATCACGGAGGACGTTCCGTCCAGCCTCGTGCCTATAGCTTCTCTGGGCGATGAAATGGGCTCGCCGTGCCCGACAATCAAGGCGATTGTGCAACTGGCCAAGGTGTTGACCGGCGGCCGATATTGGGAGCACGGGCGCACGGTCGAGTCTATGGGGCTCAAAGGCCTGAGCTTGAAACAAATGAGGCAAATGGTCCTGGACGGCATCCACCCAACCATCAGTTACGATTTGCCGACCTTGTCGGAGGCGAGCAACCTGACGCAGGAGGACTGACTTGCAGAACCAAGTCCTTAAGGGTCACGTCATTGGTCTCGTTCACCCGGAGATCGATGCTCACACGCTTGGGCTAAGCTCAATTGCCCAGTTGCTCGAGGATTGCGGCTTCGGCGTTGTGATAGCTGGGGAGGACGTAAGCGAGGCCTGTCAAAAACCCCGCGCCCCGAACAACCTTTCTCTTCTAAGGACGTGGTTGCAAGACAACCGAATCCGCCACCTTGGCTTCAGCTATCGGCTGGACCCTTCGGCTGGCGCCCAAGCCTTTGGTTTGCTCGTTCACGTTTTGCGCGAGAACGGCTTGCTTGCCGAGACCGGCGGGCCAGTGAGGGGATTGTTTTTCGCGGGTCTGCCCGATGCCGCGGCCAAGGTCCGAAGCGAGCATGGGGATCGAGCCGTTGTTTTCATGGGCGACGAGACGCCGCAAGAGACCTTGCTGAGGATCGGCGTGCCGCCGAGCCAGATACCTATCGAAATCGCATCTCAGGAGCATTATGAGAAGGCCCGGCTCGATTTCGGCAAGCGCCTGCTTGCTTGGGGGATGCCGGATCGCATCAAACCAATCGACTGGTCAGGGTACCCTGAGTTCGGCACAAGAGCCGATTCCTTGATTGCAAGGCTTCGTCAGGGCAAAAGACTCGGACTGCCCCCTCTGATGCGTGCGCACGTGGGCCCGTACTTGCCCGATCGCGAAAAGGCCGTCCGGGAGTTTCTGTCTTGGTGCTTGAGGCTTGGCGAGGGCGGCTACCTCGACGTTCTCTCCATTGGCACGTCTCAGTTGACTCAATCCCGGTTCGGAGAAGACTGGGGCGGATACCCGAACGGCGGCGGCGTGCCAATCAACAGCGAAGAAGAGTACTGCCGGGTGTATGAGGCGAGCCGTCCGATGTTGGTTCGAACCTATGCCGGCACTTCCCGTTTGCTTGAGCTTGCTCAAATGCACGATCGCGTTTTGAACAACGCCTGGCACGCGCTGTCGTTCTGGTGGTTCTCACAGATCGACGGGCGCGGCCCAAACAGTGTCTTGCAAAACCTACGAGACCATTTTGAGGTGCTACGGTACCTGTCCAGAACTGGAAAGCCTTTCGAACCGAACATTCCCCACCACTTTGCTTTCAGGGGTTCCGACGACGCCACCTACGTGGCCTCTGCCGTGCTCGCCGCGCGTTGTGCAAAAAGGCTCGGCGTGAAGGTGCTCGTCCTTCAAAACATGCTCAACACGCCGAAGAGCACTTGGGGCATTCAGGATCTTGCGAAGGCCCGGGTGATGCTGGGGAGCATGCGAGAACTTCAAGATGGCCGTTTCCAGGTCGTCTATCAGCCAAGGGCCGGACTCGATTACTTCTCGCCGGACCTGGAAAAGGCGAAGGTTCAACTGGCAGCAGTCAGTGCGCTGATGGACGACGTCGAACCATACAACCCCAACAGCCCTGAAGTCGTCCACGTCGTCAGTTATTCCGAGGGCACCGCCTTGGCCGATCCAGACGTGATTAACGAAAGCATTCGAATTACCCGAGCCTCCATTGAGGAGTATCGCAAAGAGAAAGCACGCGGCCTTGTTGACGATGTCCTAAGGTCCGAGGATCAAGCAAACCGCGTGGCCGAGTTGAACGAAGAAGTCGATTCGATGCTTGCCGCGATGGAGAAGGCGATACCCGACCTCTATACCCCCGAGGGTCTCTACAAGGCCTTTTGGGCAGGCTTCATGCCGACCCCGCACCTATGGGAGTGTCGAGAGGAATTTGCCCACGCAGTTAGCTGGCGAACTAGGCCGATTCGCGGCTCCATGAAGGTGGTCGATCGCGACAACCGACCGGTGCCGATCCGCCAACGTTTGGAGATTGCCAGCGAGATTGCCGCGACGGCATCCTTGCCCGATCAACGGGGAACGGTTTGGTTCTAGAGCGAGGGGAGCCCTTGAATCAAACTCGGTCAAGGCGTTGATTGGAGAAGTCCTTGCCGCTAGGTCTTCGCGAGACTGTGGATCGGAGAAACCAAGGGTGTTCGCGATGGGGTGGCTTAGACTAGACTCGTCGCTGGCGAAATGGGCGCAACGAGGCCTTGGATGGCTGGTTGCCAAGGTGTCCGAAGGCGCGGATTTGGTTGTTATCTTTCAATAGCTTATAATTGAATAGTCTACAACGGCTTTACGGCCTTAAGGTCAAAATGGGATTCTTCTTACGCAAAAGCATCAAGCTTGGCAAGTACCTTAGATTAAATCTTTCGAATAGCGGCCCTGGTTTATCCTTCGGGACCCGCGGGGTCCGCATTAGCCGGAGCAGGCGGGGCACCCAAATTAACCTGGGCGAGGGCGGGCTGTACTTCCGAAAGTCGTTGGGGAGCGGTTGCGCTCTGTCCGTTGGCCTTTTGATGCTCGCCTTTTTCCTCGGCGTTGCCTGTTTTCTGTGACTTGTTGGTCTCCTGGCAGGTCCTTTCCTTGGAAACTTTAAGCTTAAGAAGAAGCGTCTCGCCGCAAAGCCAGAGGACTCGTGTGTCTTGTCGGGCAACTGTCGTTAACGGACGCCAATGGCTGTGAGTTGCGTCTGGTCGAATCAGAACCGAATGATATTCTGGGTGCTTTCGCGGTCGCCATCTAGCTCCGCGTACAAACCTTGCAAGAACAAGGTGGCATCTCTGTGGCAAAACGTGGCAAATCGACCCTCAAGGTTGTTCAAAACGTGCCGATAGTGAAGGTATGGCTATGGCACAACCGATACCGGCATCCCGCTCAGCAAAGAATGCAAACTTTCTTTACTTGAACCTTGCGGAGCAATCGAAAAGAAGGCATCCCGCGGTTTTAAGGGGCAACGAACGCATGCGCGCCGCCAACCAGGCATGGAACGCCGTCAATGCCGAGCAATTCGCGGCGTGGAAGCGCTACGCCGAAACGATCGAACTGAAGCACCCGAAGACCGGCGCTATTCGGCACCCGTCGGCGAAAAACGCTTTCGTTTCAAACGCGCTGAAGCTTTTGCAGGCAAACTCGCAGGCATCGATACCGCTTGACCCGCCGGCAACTTCGTTTTGCGGCGATGTCATCGAGGTGCGGGTGTGCGACGCCAGCCAAGACTTTTTTGGCTGCGACGCGGCATCGACCATCGCGTTTTGCGCTAGTGGACCCAATCAGGCGAACATTTTAACCGAGCTCCTTGTTCAGAGGCTGAAAAACTGCCGCCGCACGCCTACGCGTCAATACCGATCGATGGGCTTCTTCCAGTTCACGGAGGACCGCCTGTCCGTGGAAATCTCCCTTGAACCCGGGCTCTATTCATGCGCCTACCGCTTCGTAGAAGGCAACACGGGGCAAGCGACGGAGAAGGTCGTCCTCGGCACGCACGAGGTCCTGTAGGAACCGCGCAAAAAAGTTGCCCCAAATCGGAAACCCAAGGCAAACGGGGCGGAGCTTCAGGGTAGGCTTGCGTTGCTATGGCAAACGAGATCCGTGTCGGCGTTGCGGGCCTCACTCACGGCCACGTGGGGGGCCTTATCGAGAGCTGGAAGTCGGTGCCGAACGCGCGGCTGTTCGCCGTCGCCGACCCAACACCGCTTATCGACGTTCACGGTCCTAAATTCGAAAGGACTTACTCATCGTGGGAGGAAATGCTGAACGGCGAAGGCCTGGACGCCCTGGTAGTCACCAGCAACAACGTGGAATCTGCCGAGATTGCGGTTCAAGCCTTGGAGCGTGGCATTCCTTGCCTGGTCGAGAAGGCGATGGCGGCCAACTATGCCGACGCCAAGCGGATGCTCGAAGCCCGGGACAAGTCCGGCAAGACGCTGATGATCAACTGGCCAATCGTTTGGAGCCCGTGGCCGCACGAACTGAAGCGCCAAATCGAATCGGGCCGCATCGGAAACCCGTTCCATTTTCGCTTCCGCACGGGACATCACGGCCCGCGCGAAATCGGTTGCGATCCGTGGTTTGTAGCCTGGCTTTACGATGAGAAACTGAACGGAGGCGGTGCGATTGCCGACTTCTGTTGCTACGGGGCCGTGCTGGCGCGTTGGTACTTCGGTTTGCCGGAAAAGGTTTACTGCATCAAAAAGAATTACACCAAGGACTACGAAGTCGCCGACGACCATGCGCTTTGCGTGCTCAAATATTCGCGCATGAGTGCGATTATCGAGGGAACCTGGGCGACGTACGGTTTTGATCCGAGCGCGAACCCGGTCGTTCATGGCAATCAAGGCACCTTGGGCGTTTGGGGCAACGAAATCGGAGTCTATTCAGCAGGAAAGGATGAGGAGCGCCTCAAGGCCCAGCCGATGGAGTTCACGAGTCCGGCGCCGTATTTCTGGCGTTGCGTTCAGACAGGGAAGGCGCCCGAGGGCATCCTCGACCCGGCCATCGCCGCTGATGCGTGCCGCATCCTCGACGCCGCCAGCGAAAGCGCCAAGACCGGATGCGAGGTTCCCGTCTAAAGCTTTTGCCCGGCCATCGGACAAAAAACAGGAAATGTCAAACTTTAACCTTGCTTGCCGCCTAAAAGTGGTGTAGTTTAAAGGCATGGTCTATCAACACTCCATTCCTTTTGGTGCACCGTCCCAGCTTCGCCTGTTGATAGCCGCAGACGCGGAGGGCCAAGCTGAGGTGGCCATTCTTGACGCATTTAATCAGCCTATTGGCAATTTAAGGAATATGAAGACAGACGTGAGCCAGCTGAAGGCCGTCGTCGAAACAACCGAAGCGGTCGTCGAAGCCAAGAGCGACAAAGCACTTTGCCAACTGAAGCTCGACGAGGAAACGGAGGAAGACATCGAGGTTCAGTATGAAGACCTGGAGCGCAATCGCAAAGTCCGGGCGACCGTGACCGTGGAGGACTTCAAAGAACTTCTTGGCCAGCTGCTTAAAGGCCAGTAGCCATCATTCCGTAATGATCTGCGCCCCCAGCGTTTCTAGGGCTTTGTGCAAGGGGGCGCGATCACTCACTCGGACTTGACGCCCGGCCTTGAGGGCCATTCGCGCCAGTCTGTCCATGTTTCCCCCGGGCATCACCTCAACGAAGTCGATGCGCCTGCTGATGCTTGCGATGAGCCGGTCGCGAACCTGATTGTTAACACCCACGAAGTGGGCGTCCGGTTTGAATGGCGAAATTGCCAGATCGGTTTTGTCGTCGAACTGGTACCGCCAAAGCCGTGCGGCCCTGAAAGTCTCTTGGCTTAAGTCCTCGCCCAAAGCGTGGAAGAGACCCCGGTCCAGGCAGAGAATGCGCGGCGAACCCCACCGCAGCGGTACCACCGCCGTGCGCTCGTACTCGGGGGTTTTGTCGCCAGCGACCAGCACCTCGGAATTGAAAACTCCCTGCTCGGCAAGTCTCTCCATCAGGTCGAGCCCTCCCGGGGTGGTGTTTCGCGAACTCATTACCGAGAAGGTGGACACGTTAAGCAGCTTGGCGTTCCCGAAGAGATAAAGCGCTCCAGGCGGGTCCGGGTCGAACTGTTCGATCTGTTGCGGGTAGTGGGCGTCTGCCAGCGTGACAAGGCTTACTCCGTGGCGGTCGAGTCGGTCCTCCACGTTTCGGGCTGTCTCTTCGATCTGCGCGAGAGATCGGTTCAGAGCGGCGCATGACTTGGCGCTCAGCCTGTAGTCCTCTTTCTTGGCTTCGGGGGACAGGGCCAGAAACTCTTCTGGCGTGCGGTTCAGCAGGTCGTTTCTGGCCAGTATTCTGGAGATGGTCTTTCCTCCGATTCCGGGCGTCATGGCCAAAACTAATACGAAAGTACGGCGGGTCATAGCGGGTAAAGCCGGCAGGCCTTCAGGAGTATTTCGACGACATGCTGTCCAGATTCGGCCATTTGGTCCGCGACTTCCCCGTGGTCCAAGGGGCCATCGGCGATACCGCAGGCCAGGTTCGTCACCACTGCCAGGCAAGCGTAATCGATGCCGGCCTCGCGGGCCACGATCGCCTCCGATGCGGCCGTCATGCCCACCACGTCTGCGCCTGCGTTTCGATAAAAGCGGATCTCCTCTGGTGTCTCGTAGCGCGGACCGTTGGAGCACAGGTAGACGCCTTGCTTGGCCTCGGGATCGGCTTTGAGCAAAGTTTCCCGGGAGACACCTCCCATCGGTTCGGTGAAGTCCGTGTGTCGAACAACACGATCGAAAAGCGTCAAATTACGGCCTGACAAGTCGATGAAACCGGAGCACACCAAGCGGGTGCCTGGCCTCCACTCGCTTCGGAGGCTGCCAACGGCCGCCGTGGCGAAGCAAGCCCGAACGCCGGTTTGGTGCATTGCCAAGGAAATTGCCTTGTAGTTCACACGGTGAGGGGGTGTTTTGTGACCTGCGGAGTGTCGCTCGACAATCAAGACACTTCTGTCGCCGATCCGCGCTAAGTGGCCCCGAAGCTGGCCCTCCGGGGTCGGGATGCGCACCGGCCCGTCGGCAAGCAATGCCAGCCGGTGGCCAATGCCGGTGCCGCCGATCAGTGCGAGGTCGAACTTCATGGCTTCCCTAGACCATACCTTGGGTCACCGTCAATTTCCTACGCCCGGTTGCTCGCGGGGCTTCAAACAAACCGAAACCTGTGTTCGAAAAGCGCTCGCCAAAAAACACGCCCAAGACGTGAAAAGGACGCAGCCAGCGACGGTTTCACCAGGGGTTTGGATCTTTGGATGGGGCTTTTGGGCGGACCCAGTTTTAATGGATTGGGCTGTGTCCGCGTTATGCCGGAGTAAGGGAAGGCTCAGATGCACCTCTTTGTTCGCAAAAAACCTAAAATTCCCTCTTTAGCCAGACCCGTGCGTCTTTTGCGGATTAGAGGCTGGCGGCCAGGCCACGTTGGGCTTGAGCCGCCGGTCCGGTCGATTGTCAGCGCGTGTCGTAGGGGCCCACGCTTGGCTCAGGCGGTGCTTCGGTGGCTTTGGCCGGCTGAGGCGCGTTGGAGGCGACGCCTGACGAGCAACCGGTCGTAACCACCATCGCCAAGGCGCACAGCAGGCTACAGGCGAAAATCAGGCGTCTTTCCATCGTTGCCGAATTCCGGCCTGCGGCCCGGACCCCAGTTGCACTGGCCTTTCACGCGCTCTGGCTTGAGGAACTTCGCCGAGGTGTCGAACATGGCGTAGTTCGCGCCACCGCTGAACCGGCGCGACGACCACTCGCCCTGCTCGAGCCCGAAAACCGGGCTGGCTGTGCCGTGATTGGTGTGCACGAAAGACACTCGGTCGTTCCACTTGCTGTTCACGTCGCCCAGAACGCACTCCGGCAGCGCGCTGTTCGGCGTGCCCGGGGCGTCGCTGGGCCAGTATCCGCCAGCAATGCCGTCCTTGCGGTTGATGTTGAACGTCGAACCGGGAACACCCTCGTTGGGGTTCGCACCAGCTCCGGTGTTGGCCAACATTGGGTAGATAATAATGGTGTTGCTGGCATATTGGACTTCGTTTTCGTTCGCTGTGTACACTCCATTGTTCGCGAAGTTGTTGTTGCGTGCATATGACGAGCGGAAATCGCCTCCAAGCGGCACGTAACGCCCTCCGATGTTTCGGTTGCCCCAAATGTATCCGGTAAGGCCTCCGCGTGCGGTGCAGGCCTGCCCCTGATTGCGCTCTCAATGGTAGCAATAAGTGCCCTCTGGGATGGGCACAGGGGCTATCGAGTCGCCCGGGCTCTTGAAGATGTGGATGTTCTTCACATAGGGGTGTAGAAGATCGATCCAGCCCAGAGCGACGTCGCCTGCTTGGCATGGTTCGCGGTTTGCCGGGCCGTTCGGCTCCCACCAGAGGTGGCAGGATCGGTTGGTTTGAACGGTTCCATCGTAGTCGGTCAAGTAAAGGATCTGCGCCGTGGCGATCTGCTTCACATTGGAAAGGTCGGAGCTTTTCTTGGCAGCGGTCTTGGCCTGCGCAAAGACGGGGAATACAATGGCCGCGAGAATCGCGATGATCGCGATCACGACCAACAGCTCGATCAGAGTGAATGCTTTCTTCATAGGGACCTCATTTTTGCTTTGAGTTTCGGACGGACCCGGCCGGGAACACCGCATGCAAAGTGTTGATGGCGGTTAAGAACCTTTTGTTAATGAATAGGCTTTTTGTCTCAAAATTCCTTCTAGTTATTCGACAGGGCCCTTGAAGGCAACCTCACAGACGAAAAGGCGTGTCGCTGAACGAGGCTGGCCGGTCTGAATGCAGTGGCTAATGAATAAAGTTCTTAGAACACGATCATTTGTTGAGGCATGGGCCGTTTTCCAAGGTCGCTTCTTTCACGAAAAAATGTTGATGATTTGATGTCATTTGGCGGTTGGTGCCACAGGAACTTTGAGTGCTTATCTGTTACCTGAATGGTGAGGCCGCGGAAAATTCAGAATGGTTTTGATATCGGCCGGCATTCGGTTGCTCAAAGATAACTCGCGACGGATTCGCGAAGCTCGAGGGGATTCTATCCAATAGAGCGCCCATGCAAACGATCGCTGGACATCGCCATTTGACGTGGACAGCTCACGGACCAGACGGTCCAAAATTGGATCCCCCACTTGTGCGATCATGAACACGGCTTGCCGGCGGTTTTGGCCAGACGCGCGCAAGGCGGCCGCCAAAACTGGCCATGCTTGGGCGTCAAAACGTCCAATAAAACTCAACGCGAACCCGGCGGTTGCAGGGTGGGAGTGCACCAGGCGGGCCAGGGTTGGCAGGTCCTCTTGGCGTCCGCGCGCGGCAAGGCCGGTGACGATCGCCTCCGACGCAAACGCCACGGGAAGGGCGGCCAGCCGTTCCAGGGCTTTTCGCGAGTCAGGACCAGGCATGGCCGCAAGGGCGCAGGCAATAGTGGTTCTTAAATAGGTGTTGTAGTAGGGGCGCCCAATCGGATCGCGCAACGGGTCTTTGGGTTCTGGCCGGGCGAACCACTTTTCGAGCCGTGGGATCGCGCCGATATGTGCGCCGTTACCCAGGGCCATGACGGCATCCAATCGCACTTGAGGATCACCATGGGTTTCTGCTAGTCGCACGAGGGCTTCGGTGGAAAGTTCCCTAGGGCGCAAGGTAAGTATCCAACCGTTCTTGGCTTCAAAAGACTTTGGCAGCGGAGGTACGAAGGGTCGATCCGGGGCCGCAACTTGAGGCTGGCGGCGCAACTGTCTCTTCTCCGGCGACCTTCTCAAGGCCATCACGATGCTTCGGGCATCATCCACCATGAAGGCGGCATCTGGCGAAGCGCTTGAAAAGACGGCTGACATGCGAACTGGGTCCTCCTCGCCGCCGTCTGTGTAGTTCCATCCTTTCACCCAGTTGAGAGGCTTTAAACCGTCGAAGGAACCAGTGCCCCCGACGGCCACTACCAATCGGCGGGCACCGGCCTTGTTCACAAGAGTTTCTACCTTCCGAACGATGCCGGGCGTCTTCAGGTCGAGGAAAAGCCTCAGGTTGTTTTTGACTGCGAATTGAAGGACCGGTTCAAGCTCGGGCATGGCCTCGTTAGCCCACTTCGAGCCCCACCGGCGGCCGATTGGAATTGCCCTGGCAAACGGGGCCGGCAAAGTTTCCAATGATCTCCCCGGCCCGTAGGGCGTCGCGGGCAGCCAATCGTCGTGATGAAGGACGAGGCTGCCGTCTGCAAGCTTGCGCACGTCGATCTCCACCCCGTCTGCCCCTTGTCGCACCGCCTCGACGAGGGCCGGCCAAGTGTTCTCTGGGGCTGCCATGCCCGCAGCCCTGTGAAGGATAACGGTCGCCGAGTCCGTTTTCCAGGACGGGTTCAGCAACCCGACAAGGCATGCCATCCAGAGGTTAATGAGCATCTTAAGGAATGATCTCGCCAGGAATTGGGGACACGCCAGCGGCCCCAAGCGGCGTTTCAGCGCCGAACATCGCCACTCCCGGACACGTGGTGCGATAAAAGCCGCCCCAGAAGGTGCCCAATTGAGGGTGGTCCAGCTTCATGTAACCGTCGAGAACAACGCCGGAGCACGATCGCGGCACGCACTTGCCTGTGCCGCCATCGTTGTTAAAACAGAATGTGCCGGTCGAGGGGTCGCCAGGCTGATTGTTAAGAAACGGGCGGGCTGCTGCGCTGGAATCGGCAAAACCGACCAGGATCCGTCCTGGCTTGCGCGAGACCACAAAGGGCACACGAGCCAAGGAGCTTTGGTTGATTGCCGCTCCAATGGCATAGCCGGGGTATGCCTGAGACGAGTTGCCACGGGCGGTGGTGCCGTAGCTTGCCGACTCGATCAGCATCGCAGTCCGAGACGGCTCGGGAACAGTGCCAAGGTTGCGGCCATATCGTAGGTCCATGGCCCGGTTGTTTGGGTCCCGCGGGTTTGGGATCAAGACCACGGCTCCCATGTTGTCAGGCATTCCATAGCTGCGTCGGATCGGGCGCCCGCTGGGGTTGGCTTCGCCGGGGAAGATATTGCTTTCCTTGTCGAGTGGGGACTCCAGAATGGACCAGTTCTTCACATATGGCTGGATAGACCAGTCATACGACCTTCTGAACTCTCCCGGAAGCAGGCCCACCGTGGTGCCAAGCTCGCAGTTGCTTGGCAAGACATCGTCATGGTCGGTCACGTACATCTGAATAGCCGTGCCAAGTTGCTTGACGTTCGATAGGCTAGCGGTGTGCTTCGCTGCCACCTTGGCCTGAGCAAATACGGGGAACAGAATGGCGGCGAGGATCGCGATGATTGCGATCACGACCAGCAGCTCGATCAGAGTGAATGCTCTCTTCATTTGGATCTCCTCTTTTGGGTTGGTTTTGAATCGGGCCCGGCCGGGAACACCGTATGCCAAGTATCGAAACCGCCAGTAAAAGGACGTTTAATGAATGGGTCGAAAGCCCTAACGTTTTTATGGTGTATCAAGGGTAGGGTTTTGCCCTAATGCACGCTTATATTGTCCAAAAACACAAGAAAATGCGTTTTTTTTTGCGTTTATGGCGCACCAGCCAACTGTTTGTTGAAACTTAAAAAATAACACCAATTTAAAGAAAGAATCGACACAAAAACGATATTGACATGGTATGGCGCAAAGTCAAAATTAACGAGCTTCAGGTCGCATATTGGATTGCACGGGGCGTTGCTGTCCGGCCATCTGGTCAGCCCACGAGACCCGTTCGGTATCGGGTTTTCGGTCGGCTTTTGCAAAGGGCTTAGCTATGAACCCGGGCGTTGCATTCAATAGATTCACGACTGGCCACGCCCAACCAGGCTGACACCTGGAACTAGTCGACAGTGGGGCCATCGTGAAAAGTTCTTTTCGCTCGTCGTTATCGGTTCGCTTAGTGATTGTCAAAAATCAAGTTTGCTAAGCCAAGACGGATGTTCGTGTTGACTCGGCTTAGACCTTGCTCGACTCCAAGGTTTTGTTTCGTAGCTGGGGCGTCAACGTGCGTGAGCTCAACAGTCTAATGGCGGCATACCTCGGCTAGAGACTCAAATGGACACGGACGAACACGGTTGGCTTAGCTTGTTGCCGATGTCCGTCAACGGGTCAGCCACGAGTGGACGAACGTGGCCAATGGCTTGTTATCAAAAAGGTGAAACACGCAAGAAGCCGTCCGACGCGCGTCGTTACGGGTCCTTCGTAGGGTCCTGTGGCCAAACCGGAATTAAATACCTAAAGTGGCGCTCGCTTTGGTCAGGCTTGCGGAATTTGCAGACGGCGATGAAACAAGGTCTTCCAAAAGCTCGTCAAGACGGCAAGTCGCCAAGCCGACGCACCTATCCGCCGCTCCGTAGTAGACGTAAAGCGTGTCCTCGATCAACACTTTTCCGCATGGGAAAACGCATCCATTGTAATAGCCTTCCAATTCGTAAGGTTCTTCGGGCTCGAGAAGCGGCTGATGGCTGCGGCCGATGACTCGTGTCGGGTCGTGGGTATCGAGAAGCAAGGCGCCCACTCGGTACCGGCCGTCAAGGCCCAGGGCATGGTAAAGCGTTAGCCATCCTCTGGCTGTTTTGATTGGAGGGGTGTTGGTGCCGATTTTGCCGCCCTCCCAAGCCAACTCTGCCTTGGCCAGAAGCCGACTGGCGCCCCACTCAAGCAGGTCATCCGACATGGCAAGCCAAATGCCCGGATGAAAGGTGCCATAATGGGCTCCAACCCAGTTCATCGGGCGGTGCAGCATCATATACTTGCCGCCTACTTTTTCGGGAAACAGAACGACATCACGATCGTCATTGGTCGCGCTGGTCATCCTGCCAGCGCGAATAAAGCTCTTAAAGTCCTTGGTCAACAGCAACCCGGTGGTCGTGGCGTTCTCGCGCAAGAACCAAGGGAAGTCATTTGGGAAACTAGGGGGCCTGTATTTCCTCTGCGTAACCGGAAGCCAGTACTCTCCCGGTGGAAAAGGCCTGCAGGCATAAGTGATGAAGAACCAGTCGCCGATTTTGACAATCCTTGGGTCCTCTATGCACCCGGCGTCGAACCCGTCGGCGCTCGGAGAGACGACAGGCCCTTCGCCAACCCTCTCGAAGTGGATTCCATCAGTGCTCTTGGCCAGCCCGAAGCAAACGCGAAGCTCACTGTCGAAGCCGGATGCGCGGTAGAGAAGGTAGATCTCGCCGGTGTCGGGGTCTCTCCAGGCGCCGGGATTGGTCGTCACTCGGGACTCCCAGTCGTGGGATGGCTCAGGGCACAGGATAGGGTTGCTGTCGCAGCGTCTTAGCTTCATGGTATGCAAAAAAGTTGTCAGGCGGGCGTTTGGCGACACGCCCGCCGAACGACTAACGCCCAGCCTTGGCGGCGGACTCCATCTGTTGAACTTGCCGTTGCATGCCGCTTTCGGCGTTTTTCATTTGGTCCCGCAGTTGCTCGGGCATCTTTTGAATGATCTCAGGCTTCGGCTTTGGGGCCACGGCGCCCATTTCTGGCGAATTCTCGTCCGATTGGCAGCCGGCGACGCCTATGGCCGCGGCCAACGTGATAATCAGCTTAGTCCTGTCCATAGCACGCGTTTCCAGGGTTCCAAAGCCAGTCGTCGTTCTGGCCGCCGACGGAGCTGAATCCGGGCGTGTACAGGTTGCGGCACCAATTCAACGTTCCTCTTTTGATCGCTTTCATGTGGCCGTCAACCCAGCCCACGTTGGCAGATTGGTTGTACCGGTACCGAACTTGCTTCCAGCCGATCTTGCCTTCCGATGCCCGGTTGTCGCCTTCATATTTGGCGTTGCCGTCCGGGTTCCATTGGATTGGCCAGGACCAATCGCAATACGTCCAAAGCAGGGTTTCGATCCCGCCAGCCCCGCCAGCATTCCAGTCCGGGTTGATTCCGATGGTGGAGACCATCAGCGTTCGGGCGGTCTTCTCGATCTGCGTCATCGCGTGCGACTCGACAAAAACAGTCGGCGCCATCCAATGGTATTCCGGGGGCATGAGGCTTTCGCTCGCCCCGTATCCGTTGTAGCCGTCGGCCGGTTCGCTCGGGCTCTTCCAAATGCCTCCCTTCATGAACGGGACGCCGCTCGTGTAGTAGGACTGGCCATTTTTAATGTAAGGCGAGACGGCCTCTCTCCAAGTGAACCAGTAGGTCGGGGCGCTCGGATTCGGATAGTAGCCGCGGGGAAACATGTCGTCGTGATCGCCGGCATACATCAAGATTCCGAGAGCGATCTGCTTAAGGTTGCTGCCGTCGGTGGTTTTTTTCGCCGACTGCTTCGCTTGGGCGAAAACAGGGAAAAGGATCGCCGCCAATATGGCGATAATGGCGATGACGACAAGAAGCTCAATTAAGGTGAAGGCTCGTTTTGTTTTCATGGTAGACCTCTGCTTCGGGTTGAAATGTTTTTTTAGGTCTTAAGAGGAGCATGAGCTCCCTCAATAACTGGGCGAAATCCGGTTGGAGGCGCCGCACGATTGGCGCACGACGATCTCCGGACGGATAACGACGTGTTCGGGATCATTTGAAGCGCTTTGTTGCCCGATCCGCCTGAAAAGCAGCCGAAGCGCACCTCTCGTGCGCTCCTGGAGGCGCTGATCCACGGTTGTCAAACTAGGCACGACGTAGGAGGACAGGCCGAGGTTGTCGAATCCGACAACAGCCAGGTCTTGGGGCATGGCAACCCCTCTCTCGTGCAAATGTTGCAAAATGTGGGCGGCCAGAATGTCCTGATACGCAAAGAGGGCCGTTGGGCGTTCGCGTTGGTCGAGCAGTTTGTCCAGGACCCTGTTGAGCTTGTCAATGGTGTTGACGCCGGAGATCAAGGCGTTCTCGGTATCGAGGCCGGCTGCCGCCAGGGCCGCGTTAAATCCGTAGCACCGGTCCCGTGGCACGAAGTCGCAATCGGGGGCGACCATCACGATCCTCCGGTGGCCGAGCCCGATCAAATGACGCGTCATCATGGCCGCCCCTTTCGCGTCCTCGCCGTAAACGGCGTCCAATTCGTCGATGCCTTCAGCCCATCCGAGAACGACGATCGGCGTACCGTTCCTCCAAAGCCTCAGAGCGGCCTCGCGGGCCAACAGCCCATGGACTCCGGCGACGATCGCGATGCCGTCCACCCGTTGCCCGTAGAGGTGCTCGAGGCACTTTTCTTCGTCTTCCTGGTTGACTCCGCTCAACGAAAGGACTGTGGTGTACGAGGCCTCTTTGGCCTGACGCACAAAGTGGTCGATCAACTCGGGATAGTACGGGTTCAAAACTTCCGGCACAACAAGCCCAAGGGTCATCGTGCTCTTTCGAGCGAGACTTTGGGCGATTCGGTTCGGTTTGTAGCCGTACTGCTCGGCGACTTGGAGGATACGCCCGCGTGTGGTCTCGTTGACCAGGGAACTTCCGGAGAGCGCTCGGGAGACGGTGGAGTGCGAGACGCCGACGATCTTGGCGATTCCTTCTATGGTAATCATGGCGACTATGCCTTTCGCACACGTGTGCAACAACATCATATCACGCAATGAACACGTGTGCAAGAGTTTTTTTTATTTTTCGCTTGGCACCGTAAAAGCCAAGCGGCCCCGCGCCCGCTGCGAGCGGCTGAAATCCGTGATACCGCTTAATCAACCTGGGATCGAGGTCAACCCGGCCCTGTTTGACTGCACGCCGGCAAACTTCGCAGGTGGGCGGAGCGGCCGGCATGGAACATAACCTTTGGCGGTTCGGCAAAGGCCGAATGGCTGCAGGGCGTTTGGAATGCTGACTGGCGAAGTTTTCATTGCAGAGGGGCTCATCACCGAAGACCAGCTCAAGCTGGCCGTCGACAAGCAGCGCGAGCTTGGGGGCAACGACCCGATCGCACGCGTTCTGGTGAGCATGGGCTTCATTCAAGAGCGCGACCGCGTTCGCTGCCTTGGCAAGATCTGGGGCATTCCCTTCGTGGAGATCAGCGAGCAAGTGCCGCCGAACGACGTCTTGCAGTTGATTTCGCCGCAACTGGCCAAGCGGTTCAAGGCAATCCCGCTCGAGCGGGTGAACAACAAGCTGGTCGTGGCAATGGCGAACCCCTTGGACATCTTCGTCATCGACGAGCTGCGCTTGACGACGGGCCTTGAGATCGACCCCGTCATCGCCGTTGAAGACGACTTGAACCAAGCGCTGGCGAATCTTTACAAAATCGACCTGAACGTCAACGACGCGCTTAGCAACGTCATGCGCGACTTCGACGGCGAGATCGAGGTCGGCAAGATCGAAGACGAGGAGCTGAGCGAGGCCGAACTGAGGGAGATGGGCGAGGACGCTCCCATCATTCGCCTGGCAAACCTCATCATTAACCAGGCCATCGTCGACAAGGCCAGCGACATTCACCTGGAGCCGCAGAAGGACGGCATGAGGGTGCGCTATCGAGTGGACGGCGTCATGCTCGAGAGCATGAAGCTCCCGAGAAAGGTCATCGCGCCGCTCACTTCTCGATTCAAGATCATGTCGGACATGGACATCGCCGAGAAGCGCGCCCCGCAAGACAACCGCATCAGCGCGACGATCCAGGGCAAGGAGTACGACTTCCGAGTCTCAACTCTGCCGGTCGTGTACGGTGAAAAGATCGTCTTGCGCGTTCTAGACAAGGGGGGCATCAACGTCGGCCTCTCCAAGCTGGGCTTTCTGCCGCACAACCTCAAGGCGGTCGAGGACATGTGCTCGAAGAGCTATGGCATCATCCTTGTCACCGGTCCCACCGGCTCAGGAAAATCCACGACGCTGTACTCGATTCTGAACAAAATCAACACTGGTCAAAACAACATCATCACGATCGAGGACCCTGTCGAGTACGAGCTGCCAGGAATCAACCAGTGCGGCGTGAACGTGAAAGCCGGCATGACCTTTGCCGCGGGCCTGAGGGCCATGCTGCGGCAAGACCCGGACGTGATCATGGTCGGCGAAATGCGCGACAATGAGACGGCGACCATCGCGATGGAGGCGGCGCTCACGGGACACTTGGTCCTGTCGACTCTTCATACCAACGACGCGCCTTCAGCTCCGACGCGACTGATCGACATGGGCGTTGAACCGTTCCTGATTTCATCTTCAATCATCGGCGTTTTAGCCCAGCGCTTGGTCAGGATGATTTGCCCCGCGTGCAAGGAGGCCTATCCAGCCACCCGCGAGAGCCTACTCCGCTACGGGTTCCCCATCCCCGAGGAAATCGGGGCGGAGACCTCCGGCGAGCTGACGCTTTTCCGCGGAGCGGGTTGCGAGAAGTGCAAGGGCACGGGATACAAGGGAAGGACAGGGGTGCACGAGCTGCTTCTGATGACCGACGACATCAAGGATAAGGTTCTTGAAAAGGCACCTTCCCACGTGATTCGTGCACTAGGGATTCAGAACGGCATGAAGACGCTTCAGGTCGATGCCGTTCAGAAGATCCTGATGGGCATCACTTCGGTCGACGAGGTGCTCAGGGTGATTTATGCCTAGGCTGAGAACTTGGGACAGCCATTCCAATCATTTTCTTAACGGGAGCCATTCGTAATGTCCGCAGCGCCACTTTACACTGACAATGACGCTCTTCACGCTTTGTTAAGCAAAGTCACCGACCTTGCCGTTCTGCCTCATGTTGTGTACCGGGTCATCGAGATGTCAGGCTCGACGGAGTGTGCGGTTTGCGACATCGGACAGGTCATTTCCGTCGACCCGGGATTTTCGAGCAAGCTGTTGAGCCTGGCCAACTCGGCGTATTATGGCTTGCCACGCAAGGTGACTTCGATCAAGGAAGCGGTTTCATTTCTGGGCTTCCGGCAGATCCGGAGCCTGGCCATGACCGTGGGAATCTACGACATGTTCGCCGGCAAAAACGACGAAAATTCACTCAGGAGGCGGGCCTGGTGGCGCCACTCCGTCGACTCTGCAGTGTGCGCCAAGTTCTTGGCGAGCCGATTCAAGGCCGTCAACCCCGAGGACGCCTACACGTGCGGCTTGATTCATTTGATTGGAAAGTCGCTGCTGGACCGCTTCGGTTCGGCCGAGTACCAGCTTGTCGAGGCCTTGATGGAGCGCGGGGCGCGGGACTTGCAAGCGGAAGCGGCCGTATACAAATGCCACCATGTTGAGGTGGCCATTGCTTGTGCGGAAAAGTGGGGTTTTCCCGAATCCCTTATTCGTGGGCTCAACTATCTTGAGCCAGCCGAACCCGGCGAACCTGATAGCGAGTTAAGAGCGATTGTGTTGCTGAGCGACCGGATTTCCGACTACGCGATCAAGGGAAAGACCGAGGACACCGACCAAGAGGTGCGAACGCTCCCTGAGTGGGCGACGAGAATCCTGAAGATTGAGCCGAACCAAATCCCCATGCTTCTGGCGGAAGGCATGGAGGCTATCGCCAAGGCCGCATCGATGAACCTGTAGGTGCTTACATGGCAAACGAATTCAATTGGAACAAGGTTATCAAGGAAACCGAGAGCAAGAGCCCGGCAAAGGAAGAAGGGCTGATCATCGATCCGCGGAACGGGGAGTTGGTCTCCGCGCCGCCGGCTCCTGCGGACCTGCCTCATCGGGAGGGTGACGCGGCAAATTACAAACCGGCCTACGTACCTCAATCGGTGCATGGCATTAAACTGACTGACAAGTTCGAGTCCGGAACGGACGTTAGCGCACCAACTTGCGAGATCAACGATCAGTGTGAACCGATCGGGGACACGCACATCGACGAGATCCTGCGCATGGCCATCGAGCGCAAGGCTAGCGACATTCACATAACAGTCGGTCTTCCGCCAATGGTACGCGTCGACGGGGAACTCGTTTCTTTGCCCTTCAAGCCCCTGACGGCGTCCGACTCACGGAGGCTCGTTTACGACACGCTGACCGACGAAAACATCCAGAAGTTCGAGCAAACCCACGAACTCGACTTCGGATACAGCGTGAAAGGCTTGGCAAGGTTTCGATTCAACGTGTACATGCAGCGCAACAGCGTGGCTGGCGCGCTCCGCGTCATCCCGACGAAGATTCCCTCTTTCGATTCGCTCGGCTTGCCGCCGGTCATTCGCGAGTTGTCCAAACGAACCTCGGGCCTGATCCTAGTTACGGGCCCCACAGGTTCAGGAAAGTCGACGACCATCGCCACCATGATCGACGACATCAACGACACGCGCAACGGCCACATCATGACCATCGAAGACCCTATCGAGTACCTGCACTCGCACAAAAAGTGCATGGTGAACCAAAGGGAGCTTCACGCGGACACGTACTCGTTCCACAACGCTCTGCGGGCCGTGCTCCGCGAGGATCCGGACATCATTCTGGTTGGAGAATTGCGCGACCTCGAGACCATCGAGGCGGCCTTGACCCTTGCCGAGACCGGTCACCTGGTTTTCGGGACCTTGCACACCCGAAACGCACCGGCCACTATCGACCGCGTGATCGACGTTTTTCCGAGCGACCAGCAGGACCAGATCCGCGTCCTTCTTGGCAACACCCTCGAGGGCGTCATTTCCCAGCAGCTTCTCCCAAGGCTCGGCGGCGGTCGATGCGGTGCGTTCGAAATCATGATCGGCACTCCCGCCATCAAGAACCTCATTCGCGAGGGCAAGACGCACCAGATGTACTCGGTGATCGAGACCTCGGCGCAGCTTGGCATGCAGACGATGGACCGGTCCCTTGCCGATCTTTTCCGCATGGGTTACTGCTCTTTCGAGGAGTGCCTGATGCGCGCGGTCGACAAGGAGACCATGTCCCGTCTGGCTAAGGGCGGCTAGACTTTTTTCTGCGCAGAAGCAGTCCGCCAAGGGCGACGGCCAACGTGGCGATGCCGGATGGTTCAGGCACCGGCACCATCAACGTGCCATAGCCCGTGCTTGAACCGACCCCGTTCAAATTGATTCGATCAGGGGATCCTGGAAAGCCCCCGTCATGGGGTGGCACCAGGTGTCCCTTGGCCAGGCTGTCAATGGTTGACTCAATCGAATTGGGGGGGCCGCTCGCGAAGGCCGCGCTTCCCAGGACGGTTAACCCCACCATTAGTCCGAAATGTTTTTTCATGGAATTACCTCCAGCCTCGGACATGCATGGGCCGAGCCATTTGACTTTTCAAGGGGCAAACCTGGCAATTCGTTCCTGCAAGCAAAGCTTTCGAGCCGATCAGTGCAGGAGCCACAACGCCGCGTCTCCTTTTACGCGGAATTGAACGGTCAGCCTCCCGTCCGATTCCCAGCCAACATTCGGCGATCCCGCCAGATGTTCAAGATTGAGGGCGCAGGCACGAACATGGCTTGGAAGCTCGAGGCTGATCTTCAAAAAGTGCGAACCCAACTGGAAAGCGAAAAAAAGCCCGTGCCCTGTCTTTCTGTCGAGGTAGAGAGCGGCTTGCGGCCCTTCGGTCCAAAACTCGGTCAGGTGGTAGATCTCGGCCTTGGCAAGCAAGGGCCGAATTCGTTTGTAAAGGCCGACCGCTTGACGAAGCGCCTGTTCGGCTTCCTGGGAAAGGTTGTCGATGGGTCCTGAAATGCCAAAGTGGCCCATCAGGTGCACGAGGCACTGGGCCTCGACGGTCATCGAGGGTACCGCTGCAGACGGATTAACAGTCCAATGGGAGCAAATCGAAGGCGGCATGAACATGGTCGCTCCCATCAAATAGGGGACGCTTAGCGTGTGATCGACGCCGTCTGAGACCCAGTGGGTGTCCGTCAAAGCGACGGCGGTGAAATCTTGACGCAACGACCCGCTGGAGCAGTTCTCGACGATCAAATCAGGCCAAGTTTGGCGTATCCACCGCCACATGCCGGCCACACCTCGGTAGTGGCCGGCCAGCGGGTTGCTTTCCGCCGACGCGTCATCAAGAGGCAGGTCAGCGTTCATGTCCATCTTGACGTAGTCCAGACGATACCGATCGATCAGTTCGGCTAGGGTTGTTTTTGCCCAGGCCAACACGTCGGGGCGGCCAAAGTCGAGCACGTCGCGGTCGCCGATTCGTCGGCCACTTGCATCGGTTAGGAACCAATCAGGGTGCTGGCGGGCGATGGGCGATTCGGGGTGCGCGCACTCGATCTCCACCCAAAGGCCAAACTTCATTCCCAAGTCGCGCACCGCTTGTTCGATCGCTTCGATGCCGTTGGGCAGTCGTTGACGGTTGACCGTCCAATCACCAAGGCCGACGTTCCAATCCACCGCGTTCGTGGTTCCACCGTACCAGCCGGCGTCCATGACGAACAGCTCGCAGCCGAGTTTGCTGGCTCTGCTTGCCGAGTCCAGAAGCTTGGCCTCCGAAAGGTTCTGGAAATCGTCATACCAGGTGTTGAATTGGACGAGCGGCCAGCGAGGCCCCAGGTCTCGAAGAAGCTTGTCTTGAGCGAACCTTACGATCGATCGGCAGCCGTCGTCCCAGTGTCCCTCGAAATCGCAGGCCAAGACACCAGGAATTGGAAGACCGTTCACCTCGTCGAACGGCGCGAGGCCAGACGGCGAGGTTTCCAGCTGCACTGAAATGCGGTCACCAGCAGGCGCGACTTCAAAGGTCCAGTTGCCCATCCAAGCCAGAGCCAAACCAAGTCCCCGCTTCGTCTTTCGATTGCGAAGGACCCAAAACGGCTTGATCCCGCTCGCGCACCTGCCCCGCCTCTGTTCCATGCGCACTCCGCTGGCGGGGACACCCTCCACGTGGGCCACGTACTCGCGACCCCACGCCCCACCGAAAGACATTAAATCATAGTCTTCAATTCGACCGCGAAGTAGCGCGGCAAACGGCAACGCCGAAACCTTCAAACCGTTGATGTCTTTTGATTCTGGGTCCACGGGTCATCTCGTTGAGCAGACCGTTTCAGAACGAGCGCCTATCCAAGCGGCGGCCTTGGCCTGGCTAGACGAATCATACTGGAAAACGCGCGCGCAAGGCATCCTTTAGCCTAAGGCCATGCAAAGGGGCAAGACGTGGCTCTTCGCCATTTTTGGGGGACCGGCCTTTCTCAAGCTTCTCCTCCGCACAATACCCGAACTCTCCTCCGATAGTTTTCAAAGTTCCGAAATCCGTAG
>JGI24187J35170_1000194_pt1 | contig 26525 bp, 28 predicted proteins | sample YNPBryBLVA2012_FD_35170 | JGI IMG/M metagenome (IMG submission 35170)
AGNNCCGCCCGCACTCGGCGCTGGGCCAGAGGCCGCCCGCGCCGGAGGCCGTGATCCCTGCCGGGGGCCCCTGCGGGGCGGAAGGGACTGTCACTCTGTGACTGGTCCAAAGAATGGGGGCAGGCCACCGCTTACCAGCAGCAACCTACAGACTGGGAGATAGAGTTCAAGAAGCGGGGAGCGTCCTCTCCGACCAAAGTATTTACGGGCACTGGAACTACGATCAATGCCACTTGGGATGGTACAGACTCCAACGGTAATCCTGCACCTCCTGGGCAATATGGTGTGACAATTCGCGCAGGCGGGACAGAAGGGCTGTTGTCTCAGAGCTACGAGTTCTCGTTATGGGATTACATTGTATTCCTCAGAACGAACCCTGATGCACCAACAGCATTGCTGGTTGAGGGTTACCATTTCGGGAATAACAACGAACTATTGGAGATAGTTGAAAATGCCTGCGAGCATCGTGGTTTTCAAGTCATCACTATCCCCGACAGGTACGCAACTTGGGACAGATTCCATTTCTTCATGAACGTCTTTGAGCCGACAGTGCTGTACGTGGTCAGCCACGGCGACTATGAGATCAGAAGTGGGCAAAGCTGCTTACCGGCATTGTTACCTCAAGTATCGAGGTTCATGCTCAAGGATGCTTGGGTGAATGCCTACCGTCCGCAAGACAACCAGGGCAACTGGTTCCCAGAGTACCCACCTGCTGGGGATAATGCTTATGAGCGCATTAGAGACCCTCAGACTGGCCTACCAGCGCAGCAATATCCAAACATATACGCCCACTATGTAAGTGAGTTAGGGCTGACTTACTATTCCCCTCTCAAGCTCGTATGGATGGATACATGCCTGAACGGACGTATTGGCTCGCTTTACGGGGACTTGAGTGACCAGTTCAACCCCTATGAGGTTGATATTTACGGCGCCAATGACTTAGCCATCATGTTCGGCATCTATCATAATGCTTGGGCTATAGGAGCAAGTTACTGCGGTTTCTTTGAGGTATCATTTGCGGATGACCGCTACAGAGACCTTCTTGCCACAGTATTTGGTTCTTTGAAGAACGGGTACAATTTACATCAAGCTATCACTCGTGACGCGTGGGGAAATCATTCGCTCAGAAATCTCTATCCAGACGGCATAGACCAGCAGTATGGCCCGTCTATACCAGGATTCCCTAGCTATGCCGGTTGGAACCCCTGCAACAATTGGCGAGTTAGAATGCCTCCGTATCACAATCTTCGTGTTCACGGAAATCCGTGGAGCACTTACTTGAGTCCATAGGAGGCTGATATGCGCAAGACTGCTGTTCTCCTATTGATTGTGGTAACTGAAATGTTGGTTGTACAGGGCTGTTCTACATCTGGTTCCAGGGGATTGCTGTCTGGGGCCGGTCTAGGGGATGCCAGTTCGGTGAGGCTGGTTCTAGTTGGCAACTGTCGAATTACGGATAAAGCGCTGATTCGTGACTTATACGCTGCCGTAGAACAGCCGGATAGAGACTATATCAGCCGAATGGCAAGAAGCAGGCAAATTGCGTTCATTGGTAACAATGGTCGAGTGGCCTATCTGTCTTACAGCGATGCTGGTGATCTGACTGACAATCAAGCCTCGAGTCGGCTTATGAGTCTACTTGGGCAGGTTTTCAGAAGTCCTGCCTGCCGAAAACCAACTCATATTCCCATTGGCGGTTTGGCCAATGTGCGAGTGAAGCTTCCGAGCAAGACAGTATTGATCTCGGCTCAGTCAAATGGGCACTGGAAATCGGTTCAACAGTCTACAGTTAAACTGATTCAACAATGGAGTCCAAACGACTTGAGTGGCTGCAAGCGCTTTCGACAACACGAGCTTGACAAGCTGTCAGGCAGATACATCGAAGTCAAGCTGTCGCGCCCGATTAGCTTTGAAACTCTCGTTGTTCCGCGAGATTTTGAATGGTGGCCGCCTCCAAAAAGCGTTGAAACCCGCACCAAGTTTGAGAAAATCAAGTGCGAGACGGTACGCCTACTCAGCATCAGGCCAGGATCCATGCGATTGGCGTTCAACCAAGTGGGAACAAGTGACTGGGTCGTCTCAGACATGGTTGGAACAAAGGAGTTCCTGGGTTACGGCCCGCAGGGGCAATCCAGACTCGGCCCGGACTTATTTGATGAGGTGTTTTCCGAAACAAAGAAGCCGTAATAGGTAGTCTGAATGGCTCACGGTGGGCGCAGTGACCAGGCCGTGAGCCATCATTTTTCCTACGGATGCAACCGTGGAGACGCGATATTAGACTAACAGCCTCATCTCCACATATTCCAAGGACGGAATGCGCAGAACTTGGCCTATAAGCAACTCCAGCGGAAAGAACATGTCGTTGTAGTCACAGACAACCCACCAGAGATCCGCACGGCCCAGGTAACGATGGGCGATCAGGTCGATCCGGTCACCCTCGACCACGGTGTGGAAAACGTCATCAGGCCGGGGGGGATGTATCGATGCGCTCTCTGGTTCCGATGAACTCCTGGTCGCCATCGACATACAGCACGCAAGAGGCGTATCTCGAATCCGGTCCTATCATCTCCGCACCTCCGTATAGCTCACGGATTTGGGCACTATCTCCTCGAGCGTCAGCTCCATCTCCGCACGTTGCGGCAAGAGGCTGTTGCGGTCAAACATGTGGAAGTAGCGCGCTCTGACCTGCCGCACGACGCACAGCGTCCCCGGATACAGGTCGCCGAAGAAGAACAGCACCTTGTGCGGCGCGTTCTTGAGCATCGTTTTCTCATGCTGTGGGTACAGGAGCGACTGGAGCCAAGCGACCTTCTTCTTGACCGGACCTTTGAAGAACGAGACCTTGAAGGTGATCCTTCGCGCTTCACCCGCAACGTATTGGTAGCGCGGGTGGCTCATCCCCGGAACCTTGATTGTGGCGAAATCCGTGCTCTTTTCGTCGGTGATCTCGTCCGGGTTATACTGGAACTCCAGCGATTCGCGTGTGACGACGTCCACGATGCAGCCGGTTGTCTTCTTCAGGTCAGCACGCACGGACGGACCTCCCGGAGTTCAAGCACCGGTTTTCCAAGAGCTTGGGCATGTTCCAACTCACGACGCATACCGTCTGATATGCCCTCAGCAGCGTAAACCCAGACTTCTTCGCAAGCCTCCATGAACCGCAGTCCAAGCGAGATGCCAAGCTCGCGCTGCGCTGGATCGTTCTCATCGAGAAACCTTGTGTAGAGAAGGTGAGGAGCGAACGGAGCACAGCCCGCGTCGATGGCCATCCGGCAGAGAGAAAGGGCAACCTCGACGTTGTGCTCTATGTCCCCAATGTATCTGCTGCAAATGAAAACCCTTTTTGTCTTAGGCCGTCTCATAGTTTCGAACCTTTCTCTCCCGCATGTCCTTGTAGACCGCCTGGGCAATCTTTCGACCGTCGAGTGTGGTCGTGACTGACAGCTCAATCGGCCGTTCGGCGATCCCGTCCAGCTTTGCAATGATCGCCTCCAGCAGCGGACGCGCCGGAGAGGTCGCCGTGATTGACTCCCGGCTCTACCTGGTCCAAGAGCTTGATGAAGTCGCTCTTCGTTCGCGCGACCGATATGCCGTTTCCCTTGGCCAGTGTCTGAAGCTGCTTGACCGTGAGTGCCGAGAGGTCCGCGACCTCTCCCGACTCGAACGCCTCTTTGAGCTTCTTCTCTTCCTCGGCTTGTTGCTTTGCCAGGTCGTGTATTGCCTGCGGAGGTAGTATGCACGCGCTCTGACCGGGCGCTGCCGTCGCGCCCAACTCCCCGCCGCAGATGACCAGCGGCCACGCCACCATGCTCGTGCATCGGCAGTTCGGATGAGCGGGCTGGTTCGGGAAACGGTCGGTGTCGAAGACTTTGCCATCCAGGGGACCGCACACCGGACAGACCCGCTCATCCTCCATCGTCATCCATTCAAGCTTCTGCACGCCGACCTGCTGATGGAACTTGATGCGGCCTTGGTTGTGAGCGCGCAGGACTTCGGTACATGCTATCATCTCCATCCGATACTGCGCCTTGGTGAACACCTTTGACCCGGCGTGCCGGAAGGACTCCTTGTCCTCGATCACCGATCCGAGGTCGCGGGCTATATCATCCGCGCCCTTGCCCGTGGCGACGCCTGAGAGGATCGTGCGCTTGATGCCGTCGGCGAGTTCCCGATGCACGTCGCCCGCGAGCACGAGGTTGTAGTTGGTCATAAAGTCGAGCGCGTCCGTGTCGATAAGGGTGAAGACGGAGGTAGTGAGCCTGTCGATGCCCTCGGGCGCGAGGTCCTTGTAGAACGGCATCTGGGCGGCAGAGAACTCTTCGATCCCTCGATACACGCCGGAGCGAAACGCCGCCCGAGATGCTTGCCGGAACATGAGGGTTTGGTCCCTCTTGAGCGCCTTCATCACATCGGCAATCTCGGCGTCCAGCTTCTCCAGTCCTTTCAGGGCGGCGAACTTGTTGTCCGGCAGAGAACCGAGGCTTCGATAGTTAGCAAGAGCCGAACGCACTTGTTTTTCAGCCGACTTGAGCGACTGCGTGAGCTGATAGACCACCTGCTCCGTGTAGAGGTCGCGGGCCATCAAGCTTCTGTCCGTGGCGGCCCTGATCCTCTGGACCTGGAACACGTCGGCCAGAGCGCACATCGGGGAATGGATGGTGTTCAACTGCCGATTGACCCCCTGCGAATGATGTGCCTGCACGCCTGGGAGTCGAATGTAACCTCGGCATGGGTAACTTTGCACCTGTTCTTCTCGGCATCGAAGAAGCCGCACGAGTCGCAGATCTCACCGGCATATGCCGATGCCTGGGACTCGCCCCCGGGTCTGTTCTTGTCAGGGTCGAGACCGAGCATATCCTGTGCGGTCTCGACGCTCATGATTCCGGCCACGACCATATCGACGATGGGCTTTACTTGCTTTTCATCGAGCAGGTCGACCGACTTGCCCTCGCTCTGCCGATTGGCCTCCTCGATATCCGGGTCGAGGTCCATCTTGAGCTGCAGGGACGACCGACTTATGAGCTTACGGTCGTATAGCTCGATGAGGAGCTTCTTGAAGTCAACCGCGTCCGTCGGGTCTAGATCGTTGAAGAGGAACTGGATGCTCTTGCCCGCATGCCCTGAAAGCTCGAGCCAGTCGTCGAATATCCATTCGAGGATAGTGCGCGCGGCGTGCTTGATCTCGCGGATCATGATGAGCATCTTCTGCATCGAGACCGAGGCCGTCGCGAAGTTGGGTCCGTCGCCCGCGACAAGCGAGCGCGACAGCCCAAGCGCGACGACTATGTCTTCCTTGACCTCCTTGACTTTGTCCTCGACGTTGAGAACCTGCCCTTCGGTGCCGTGGGTTTCGACCGTGACGTAGAACGGCACGACCAGCCCACTTTTGAGGTCCATCTTGTTCACCATGTCGCGGACCTGCTCGAGCATCTTCTGGTCGGGCATCACCATCTTTTGGCCGAACGCGCCGCCGACCTTGAGCAGCCGGAACGGAGTGGCCCAGCGTTTGGCAATGGCCTGCTCCGCTCGCCGGTAGTCCCGAAGCAGTTCTATAGACTGAAACGCCGGCAGCACGAGCGAGTTGCCGCGCGGCGAAAACTCAGGCGCATCCCACTTCAGGTGCAGGGTCTGTTCGACAGGCAGTCTCAGTCCGTGGCCTGCGGTCGGTGTGTCCTCCGGAAACTGCTCGATGTCCACAAGCTGCCCTTGCGCGTATTTCACCTTGACCGAGACCGGGTTGACGCAGGTGACTTCCTCGATGTCTTTGCCGTCCTTCGTGTATCGCTTGAACCCAACCGCGTGGCCCTTCACAAGAAGCTGGAGAATCATGTCCTTGACGAACTCGGATACGCCGAGTCTGGCGGCGAGGTCGTTGGCTTCTTGCTTCACGGCGTCATCGTCGCTCGTGATCTTAATCTCGTCTCCCACGGCGAAGGTGCGCCAGGAGTTCACACAGTTCTTGACGAGCGGCTCCTCGACGTAGTACTCCCAGGCTTTGCGGGCCCGGTCTTCCCAGGTCGTGGGGATCGCGTCACTGGCGTTGATGCTGCTGAACGCGGACGAATCTAGCGCGGCGGCGGTTGCCAGCGCGGGGACCGTGATTCCGTATGCAGAGTTCTCGTCAGAAAACCCTTGAGCTTCGGAGTTGATATTATCCAATCAAGACCTCCCGTCTTACTTAGTCTTTATTCGCGCCAGTTCGCGCAACGTGGCGCGAGTGACGATGTGGTCGGCGAATGAGCCGGCCTATCTTCTCACTGCTGACAATGCTTTGCTCGAACTCCAAAACCGAAAAGTGTGGTATAATACCTATGTGCAAATTCGCAAGTTCGCAATTTAGGAGTTTACGATGCTTCTCAAACTAAGAAGGAATGCGCAGATCACGCTTCCGGCTGCGATTCGCAAAGCCGCACGTCTGGAAGACGGCGACGTTCTGGACTGCGAAGTCCGCGAAGGTCAGATAGTGCTTACGCCCAAGAAAATCATCGATAAGCGCGACGCTTGGTTCTGGACCTCCGATTGGCAGCAAGCCGAGGCACAAGCGCAAAGAGATATTCAAAGCGGCAACGTGAGCGAGTTCGACTCCGTGGATGACCTGCTTGCACACCTCAAAGGAGAATAACCTTTGAGATTCATTGTCACCGAAAGGTTCACGCGCGCCTATCGCGATCTCCCGAGTGAGCTTCAGCGCAAAGCCGACAAAGCTCTTCGACTCCTCCAGGAAAACCCAAGACATCCATCTCTGCATCTCAAGAAGATACAGGGCACTCCCGGAATATGGGAAGCGCGTGTGGACAGAAACTGTCGGCTCACCCTGGAAATGCACTCCGACGCTCTTCTTCTCAGAAACATCGGCAAGCACGACGAGACGCTCGAAAATCCGTGACTCCATCAGATGAAGATGGGATTAGTGAGGACCGGCATAACCGAGACCGTCTCCTCGCTCACCGTATCAAGTGTTGCCTGCTCGTGGGCCAGCATCGCGCAGCGGACAGCGTCCACGATATGGTCGTTGCCCTTGGAGTAGATGATGTTGCCGTTGGAGAGCGTGTAGGTGTGCGTCGTGAACTGGTCCTCTATCTCCGAGTCGTCCGCGGGCAGTATCATCTGCCGCTTTTGCAGCGCGCCGTTTATTAGCGTGGTCATCAGTTCCTTGGTGCGCTTGCGGACCTCACGCCCATCGCGGACAGCAAGCGCCGTCATCCCGCCGAAGTCGTATCCGCGCAATCGTCCCTCGAGCTGCAAGGGGCGGTACTTGTCGAGCGTTAGAAGCTCTTGGACGACCGCCAGCCCGTTGCCGCCGTTGTCCACGCCTATGCCGACCGGCGTGTAGTAGCGCTCCAGGAGTGATATGACCTGAGCGATGTGCGGGTAGGAAACGTGCTCCATGTGTATGCGGACAACGAGAGTAAGCACCGAACGCTCGCCGGATTCCGTCTCCCGGAACACGACGATCTCCGTGGGATCGTTCGTATAGCCCAGGTCGCCGCCTATCCAGAACACACCGGTTTGAGGCATCAGGTTCAAGAGCATCTCAAGCCGGTCGTAGGACTCCTCCTCGGTTTCACACGAGCTGAGGTCCTCGCCGGTGATCGCGATCTTGCGGTATTCCAAGACCTCTTGCCTGCAGAGGTTCAACGATTCGATGTTGAACGCGCCGTATGAAGGCTTGCCGTGTTCACCGGCGACCTCGTGTTGCCAGCCGGCTGTGTCTTTCCCTCCGTAGAAATCCAGCAGTTCGCGCTCGCGCCCAGCGCTCCAGATCGGGTTCAGCCACGACGGCCAGCGAAAGACTTTGAACTCACCAGAGCTTGTCAACCGGTAGTAGGTGGTACCCCTGAGACCGTTTGGAGTGGAGTAGATGCGCAGTGTTCCACCCGCTTTGAGGCACTGGCGCAGAGCTTTCCACGCCTTCTCCGTAAGCCATGCTCCCTCATCGACCCAGACGCGCTCGACGTGCAGGGAGCGAAACGCGTCGCCATAGACCCCCGCCGGTCGGAAGTAGAGTATTGAGCCGTTGGTGAACTCAAGCCGGAAGTACGGCTTCCTGGTGATCTTGGGCTTGCCGTACTTCGTGATCCCGATGCTGGCCATAAGTTCTGGGTTGGCATCCAGTTGGAACTCCATCTCCTCAATGAGAGTATCGAGGTGTCCCTGATGCGGAGCCGCGACAAGGCCCTGCACGCCGTAGTTGGTGAAAGCAAAGTGCAGAGCGTCGGTCGTGAGCGATATCGACTTGCCGGCGCCCCTTCCGTCCAGGTGGATGATATTGCGCTCTTCGCTGCGCAGGTCCTCCACCTGGTGGGGCCAGTAGACGCGCGGGGAGCCGTCTCGGTTCCGAAGATAACTCTGACCCCACAATACCGGGTCCCGAAGCGACAGTCCCAGCTTCACTTCTTCGCTTGATACTTCCAACTCAGACATCCTCTTCTTTCCACCTACATTCGCCTTGACTTGTAAGGCACATTGGAGCGTGAATGTGAATCACACAAACTCCCGAGGAGGTAGTGAAATGACAGGCAAGACACTACACGACGCTGTCCTTGAGCACCTTGAGTATCTCAGGAGCCAGGGCAAGAGTGAGCGCACGCTCTACACTTACGGCAAGGACCTCGAACAGGTCGAAGCGTTCTTCGGCCCCGACAAGAAGCTCTCGGCGATCCTTATCCCGCACGTCGCGGGGTTTCTCAAGTCGGACGCGCTCCTCAAAATGCACGGCGACAAAGATCGCTCCGAGATCACGGTCAGGAAGACCATCCGCGTCTTTCGCACCTTCCTGATCTGGGCCAAAGAGCAAGGCTACATCGACAAGCTTCCTCTACCGCAAGACGTTTCGCTTGGCCGCAGCGCAAAGACCACGACGGAGGTGACCAATGCCGAATCCGATCCGGCTGATGCAACCGACCAGTAACCTCGAACAAGCCATAGACAGCTTCGCGGCAAGGCTCCGGGCGCAGGATCGCTCGGAGCACACCATCTCCGCGTATTTGCGCGATCTACGTTATTTCGTTCGAGCGCTGCCCGCGGTCGACGTCCGAGACATCACGCCTGCGATGATCGACGCGGCTCTCACCGACCCCGCGCTCGCGTGTTCCGACGATGGCGTTCCTAAATCCGCCGCGACAATGCATCGGCTGAAAGCCGCCGTCCGCTCGTTCTTCACGTGGACCACCGAGCGCGGCCTCACCGATACCAACCCAGCCAAGCTTGTCACCACGAAGCGACTGGCGAGAACGCCTCCGGAGTTCCTTACCGAAGCCGAGAAGCGCAAGCTGCTCAAGGAACTGCACGACCGCGCCAATCCGCTGGCACGCCGGGACCGTGTTATCTTCGAGCTGTTCCTTGGCACCGGCATCCGTATTGCCGAACTGGTGAACCTGGACATAGACGACATTGACCTCGACGGCAAGCACATCCGCATCGAGGGTAAGGGCGGCATTCCGCAGGTCAAGTTCCTTAAGTCGTCGCTGCGCACGCTCCTGCGAGGTTATCTCAAGGAACGCCGTAACCTGGCAAACCCTGGCGTCACTGCGCTGTTCGTTTCTTCTCGCGGAACCCGGATCTGCGCAAGGCAGGTCGCTCAGCGACTGGCGTATTGGCTTAGTAGAGCCGGGATAGCGAAGAGTATCACGCCGCACGGTCTGCGGCACACATTCGCCACGCACCTCTACGCATCCACCTCTGATCTGCTCCTGGTCAAGCGCGCCCTCGGGCATCGCGACATATCCACGACTGAAATCTACACGCACCTCTCTGACGAGGCGCTGGAGGAAGCGCTGGAACGGATCTGACCCTACCTCGTTGCTGGGAACGGGAACACTCACCAACCCTTTCCCAGCCTCTGTTTCCGCTGCCATTGTTTCGGCGTGCCATGTGAGGCATTGATCAAGTGAGGATAAGTAGGTGTTCTCTGACATTGCCGAGTGCGGCTCGCTGCATTCCACGCGTGAATCCAGCCGACTGGTAACCGCCGCTCCGGTGTTATCTGAACTCATTCTCGCGTTTTCTCCGGTTCGGCCTCGATCTTCCCGCTCTTCTCGGCCTCGGCCAGCTTCTCGAGCAGCGCCGTCGCCCACTCGGCCGGGGTAGTATCCGGGCCTTTCGGCTCCTCACCCTCACGCGCAATCTTGGTTGCCTTGAGGTCTTTGAGGTGGCAGCGGATCATCCGGTCGAGTCGTTCCGCCGCATCCCAGTCGCCCGCTTCCTGCGCCCGTCCGAGCTTGAGGAAGTAGACCGCCACCAACTCAACCTGCATGAAGTCCGAGCTCTTGTTGAACACGAAGTCCTGGTGGAGCTGATCGATGATCGCGTCGAAGAGCGGCTTCTCTTCCTCGGTCAGGAACCGGTTCGCATAGACGCCGTGTTGTAGGTTGTTGGTGTTGCCACGCGGCGCACCGGGGCCGCACGAGGAACCCGAGTTCCGACGCCAACGCTCAAGCTCCTCGGCGTCTCGGGATCCGATCTTTGGTCTGTTCTTTGGTCGCGTCATTGTTGTCCTCTCGTTTGACCCGGCTAGCCGGAGATGGGCGCAGGAGACGTTTTGCGCCTCATTTTGCGCTATTGGATACGGCAGCCATCGGCAAGGACTGCTGGCCAACCGATAGCGGCGTCGGCCTTGCCGCTGGGACAGTGCCCGCAAACGGATCATCGCCCGCGGGCACGACCTTTCCGCCGAACACCCGCTTGACCTCGTAAACCTGTTTCACAGCCTCGGGGGACGAGCCAATCATTAGCTTCAACTCGTCCACAGTGAACCGGACCTTGGTTGTCCACTTGGGCGGCACAACAATCGAATCGTCGCGAACGAAGACCACGATGTCTTCGACGATAGATGATCTAATCCCGGCGTAGCCCTGGCTATCGAGCAGATGCTGAAGTCTGCGCGCCTGGTCTGACTGACCAGCGAGACTCACAGTAGTCCGACGCCGCTGATACGCGTCCCAGGCATCATCCCAGGTCTTCCGGTAGGCGGCGAACGTCATCTCCGACGGCGGGACGTACGACTTCACATTCGTGGTCCTGATCGCCCGGCGAAGGGCATCCTTGCCGATATGCCGGACCGCCCAGGAATGGATGGTGTTGAACCGGGTTCTCAGGGTCTCGAATGTCTGATCATCAAGTCGCCCTGATCCGTGAGCGGCCCGGACGTTCTCCATGCGATGTCGGAGCCAGGCATAGTAAGGCGCATCAAGCATCCGGTAGACCGGATCACCGCCGACCTCATAGCCGAACCTGGGATCGAACTCCTCGAACGAGTCGAGGTCGGTCGCAACCCACAGAAAGTGGTAGTCGGGGACGATCTCCGAAGGATCGTCCGATATACCTGCTGCCGAAGCACGAATCTCACCCAGGATATCGTCCTTGTGCGAGCGCACGATCTCGGCGATATCTGGCGAGACCAGATACTGCGGGTCAAGCCAGAGCATGTTGCCCCCGCGAATGCTTGCTCGGATTCCACGGCGATTGAGAGTGTCTAAGCATCCCATCAGAACGCCACCCCATTCGACCAGTCGAGACCGTCGCCATTCGCCGGTTCAGGCTGTGACGCTTGTGACTCTTGTGACGCTACATGCCCAGAAGATCCTATTGAGCCTTTCATGTCTATACTTGCGCTGACATCATCCTCGCGCGCGCATGGAGGAAACTCCTGGGGAGATAGCGTCACATCCGTCACATGCGTCACACCGTCTGACGGCTCATCGAGACTGTGCTGGGACAGCAGGCCGATCCCATGCCAGTACCTGGTCGTCCTGTTCCTAAAGCTCTCGCAGGTACCGCGCTCCGAAAGCCGCAGGCCGAACCACCGCTGTGAAAGAGGCTTCTCGCCGTTGCGCTCAGCCCACTGGCAGTAGGCTGAGTAGAGGTCCTTCGCCGACACATGGGCCCTGCGGTCGAACACACAGCACTCGGTGAGGAATCCGCCAAGGACGTCCATATCCTGCTGCAGCTTGCCCGTTGCTGATCTGACGGCATTGGCTGTCGGCAGTCCGCCCTTCTGCCAGTCGAGGCAGCCGCGTACAAGCCAGGCGAGTATGCCTTCGTATTCGGCCCTCAGCTTCTCAGGCAGCGACTTGTCCTTATAGGGACCAACTGTCTCCTCTGGCTCTCGGAACTGAACACCGAACGGCACGAGCCTCACTCGCCGCCAGATTCCGTGATCCTGACCCTGGATCACCGGCACGTGGTTGCACGCGAGCCACAGCTTGAACACCGGAACGAATGTGAAGAACTCCTGGTAGAGGAAGCGTGCGCTGATGGCGTCCTGCCCGGTCAACTCCTTGACCAGGGCCTCGGCCAGACGCTTGCCCGCGCTTGTCTCAATTGCGTTGACGAACCGCGATCCCCGAAGAGCCGCGATGTCGTTCGTGTTGTTGGAGTTCTTCTCGATGAGCGTATCGGTCGAGGTCTTGGTCTCGTAGTCACCGAAGATATCCCGCAGCGCCATTATGAATGTGGACTTGCCGTTTGACCCGCAGCCGTGCAGGATGAAGAATACCTGCTCGCGCGTATCACCTGTGAGTGTGTAGCCGGAGGCCGCGTGGACGAACCGAATCAGTTCCTCATCGTCCTGGAATACCTCTCGCAGGAACCGCTCCCAGGTCGGACACTTCGCACAAGGATCGTAGGCGATTGGGCTAATCATCGATATCAGGTCCGAGCGGTTGTGTGGCCGAAGCTGGCCAGTCACAAGATCAATCGTGCCGTTGGCGCAGTTGAAAAGCCAGCCGTTCCTATCCAGTTCGTTCGCCAGTATGGGCACGACGGGTTCCGACTCCGCTTGCGAGATCATCGCCATTATGCGCCGGTGATTGCCGGATGTTATCGCGTGGCGTTCGAAGGTCTTGGCGGCTTCCAGGGCTTCGTCATCGGCCTCGGCTTCCGCTTTCTTCTTCGCGGCAAGAGCCTGAGCATACATCGCGTCAACGACTTCCTTGGCCTTGCGGACTATATCACCGGTCTCGTCTCTGCCCCAACGCCTGCCGTCCCAGTTGTACCATTTGCCGGCGTCATAGCAGAACCGGATGGAGTCCCCGTGCTTCTTGACCAAGCGGCGCGCATTGCCGAGGTCATTGAGCGGCTCGCCGTCAATGCCGAGTGTTACCTCGACTTCTGGGGCAGGTTCCCAGTCCGTCGCGGAATCCGCCAGCTTGAGAAGCTCCTCAACCGTGCCGCCGGACTCGACCCAATCGGTCACATCGCCCTTGGGAGGAAGACCAGGCAGCCTAACCACCCGAATCTGTTTGGCATGCTCCTTCAGAGTCTTGGCGACAGTCTCGGCGTGATTGCGACCGGGAGGATCGTTGTCCGGCAAGATGACGACATCCGCCTCTCGAAGAGAAGGCGCGAATGCCTTTACCCACTTGCCCGCGCCGCCCGGGTTACAGGTCGCAACAAGCCCCAGGCGCTCAAGCGTGTGGACATCCTTCTCGCCCTCGACGACGAATAGCGGCTTGCCACTGGCAACGGCTGCCATCACTTCGGGTAGCCGGTAGATGACCTTGCGGACACCATCCATGTTCCAGGTCCAACCTGCGCTGGTTGAGGTCACGGCACGCCGCCTGCACCGGAAATCCTTTGGATCGAACCGAACAACCTGAAAAAGGAATGCCCCTGATTCATCTCGGTAGTCGTATTCGGCGACGATCACGGAGTCGGACGGAGGCTGCTTCCTCTTCTTGTTGCCACGACCAGCCCCGCGCCCGGGGGCTATCCCAGTATCTGGGAATAGATCGGACATCTTGAGTCCGACCGCGCGCAGCACTACCTCCGGCTCGCATCCAGCATGACAGTGCAGCAGAACCTTGCCGTCCTCTTCGAGGTGAATCGAGAGCGACGCCACTTTGTCATCGTGGGCGGGACACTTCGCCTGCCAGCCGTTGGACGTCTTCTTTGCGCCCGGGAAGTGAGCGACTACCTGGTCAACGTTCAACCTTCACCTCCGATGACAGGCACGGCAGGATAAGTGAGAGGAGCGTCTTTCGCGCATCCACCTGCACGCGCTTGGCGCAGTTGGTGATACCCCAGTGATCGCCGACGATGATGGCGGTCTGAGAGGCGCGCGTGACGCCGGTATAGAGCAGGTTGCGATGGTGCATGAAGCTGTGCGACTTGTGCGCGATCACAATTGAGCACGGAAACTCCGAGCCCTGGGACTTGTGAATGGTGAGCGCGTAGGCGAGTTGGATATCACTGCGGTGCGGCGAACCGGCCTCGATATGGACCATCTTGTCCTCGAACTCGATGCTGATCGACCCGTCGATACCAACGCTGCGCACAATCCCCATCGCGCCGTTCATAACCCCGAGGTCGTAGTTGTTTCGGGTCTGAATGACCTTGTCATTGATGAGCAGCTTCGGACGCCTGCCAGGCTGAATGGGCGGCGCGTCGTAGTTCCACAGCTTCTGCTGGATGAGGCGCTGCAGCCTGGTGTTCAATTCGACCGTGCCGAGCGGGCCCTTGTGCGTGGGAGTTAGAAGCTGCACGTCTCGCAGGATGTCAAAGCCCAGTTTCTCACTGAGCGTGTGCTCGAACAGGTCGAATATGAACCGCTGGACCCGTTCCGGATCGGTGTGCTGGTCAGCGACATACCACGCCCCCCGCGCCGAGGTATCGCGTTGAGGAGTCTTCGGCACCTCGCCCTTGAGGATCGCCATGCTGTTCTCCTTGAGAATCCCGGCCTGGCGCACTATGTCATCGAGAATGGTGGTCGGCAGTGCCCTCGATTCGATCAAGTCTCGCAGGATGTTGCCCGGGCCGACCGGCGGAAGCTGATTGTGGTCGCCTACGAGGACTACAGCCGTGCGGTCAAGATCGATTGAGTGGAACAACTGCCACGCGAGCGGAACGTCGATCATCGAGCAGTTGGATACGATGATGTTCCCGGCCACGTAGTTGTGGAAATCGGCGACCTCGATGTCATAGACGTGAGCCTGAGATGGTTCGCACTGCTCAATCTCTTGTATCCGAGCTACGCAGGTGTCTTGTTCGACCGAGGGCTGGTATGAGTAGCGTCCGTCCGTATCGATCTTCCTGCTCATGCACGCCGGGGTATAGGGACGTATGATATCGAACAGCTTCTCAGTTTCCTCCGTGTTGAAAACGAGTATCCAATACCCACGGGAATCAGGGCGCACCGATGGGGATAGTCCGAAACGGATGTTGAGAAACTCGGCGATCCGATAGAGGTCGGCCTTACTGAATCTCTGAGTGTGGAGAGTGGCGGAATACCGCTTGGTTCCATCCTTGAGCGTCCGTTCTCCAGAGGAGCCGTTGTCGAAGTACCATATCGCCAAAGCAAGCTCATCAACCATTTCCAGAAACCGGTTCGTAGGAGACCATCTGCGCCTGCCGGAGGGGTGCTTGCCGTTCAGTACCATCTCCTTCGAGATATCGTAGGTCTCATCGTTGACTGCGAGCGACATGTGCAGGACATCATCACCCGAATAGCCGGATTTGGACGCTCGAACCTTCCCTGCCAAAGTCCCAAAGGCTTTCCGCTTGAAATCGAGGTAGTCGGACTGCTTTTCTCCGTGGACGAGGACAACCTGTGGGCTGCTCCTGGCTTCTCCTCTGTAGAGCCCCGCGTCTCCCAGCAAGCTGCCGACGAGGATGGAACGTTGCTCAGGTGTGAATCGATGCCCGCGAACAACTATCTCCTCTCCTATCCTCAGGTCACTGGCTCGGCGGTATCCGTAGGGAGTAAGTATCTTGTGGTCCGGCGTGCATCGAATGACCCGTGCGTGACGCGTGCTCCGGGACCGACCGGCTGTTATCTTGAGTAACCTATCAGGCGCGGGATGCTTCAGCCAACGGATGATCGGCCTGAGCTGCAGTAGTCCGGTTTCGGGGTCACGCGACCAGACCCTGACGTCCTTGCGTTGGTTCACAACCCGTCCAATGTAGTCCCATCCGTACTCCGTGAGGACACACTGGTTGTAATCGAAGCACTCGTCCACGACTACCACGTCTGCCGAGATAGGATTCTGCGAGTCGCGAGCGTAGGTCTTGCCGTTGAAACCGAGCAGCCTGTGAATCGTTGACGCTTCCCGACCGGTGGCTTCCTCAATACGCTTCGCGGCTTTGCCGGTTGGAGCGCAAAGCACGACCCCCAGATCGTGCTCGTCGCAGAGCCGGGTTATCGCGGCTATGGTGAATGTCTTTCCGGATCCCGCCCCGCCGGAGATAAGCGATATGGAATGCGCGGCGGCGTTAACGGCAGCCTCAGTCTGCCTGGGATTGAGGCGGGGTGCGAAACGCCTAACCTTCGCCCGCAGGTCGGACTTGTCACCAAAGCAAGGGCTGAGTTTCGTGCCACCAGCGAACACCCGTGCCAGATCCTCCTCCATCTGCCGGATGAACGGCTTGGCCACAAGAAACCGGCAGTCGGCTGAGTAGCAGCTCAGAACTTTCTCGTCGATAAGATCATCGAGGTGCTTTTCGATCCGCTCTCGGCTGTCCAGGCAGTCCATCACGAGCAACTCGTTGGCCCGGTCGAGCAGGTCTTCGTATTCCACCCAGCAGTCGCCCTGGTCGAGGGCATCATCGACGCAGAACAGAATCCCAGCGCGAACGCGGCTTGGCTCGTCCTTGGCGACGCCCACCTGCCGAGCTATCTTGTCGATCCGCTTGAAGCCGAATCCATCGATCTGACCGACGATCACATACGGATCGCGTTCGATGATGCCGACCGCATTGTTGCCAAGCTTCTTCACCAGCTTCGTTACCTGATGATGTGTCAGCCCGTACGCGGCAAGCGCCGTCGTGGCCTGGTTCACATTGCTCGTTTCGAGCCAATGATCACGAAGAGCCTCGATAACGGAGATCGGCACTTTCGCTGCATCCGCGATCTTTTCTGGCTCGTCGATCAGGTACTGCTCGAAATCGGAGCCAAACCGCTCGGCAATGATTCTGGCCTTTGCCGGGCCGATGCCTTTGATATCGGGATTGTTCGCAAGGTAGTTGGCGAGCCCGCGGGCGTCCATCTGTCGGTCGAACTCCATGCTCGCGACCTCGAACTGGAAGCCATACTTTGGGTGCTTGATGAACTTGCCATGGAGCACGAGCGGCTGGTTCTCCTGAACCACCACATTTCCGGCAAACTGTATCCGGTCGCCGCGCTCCGTTATGAACCGTCCGGCTGAGAAGTCGGCGGACGAGAAGAAAACTCGCTCGACCTCTCCCCGGATTCGGGTGTGCTGGGTTGTTGCTGTTGCCATGAATCCTGAGCCCTCCGATGGTAGCGCAGCAGATACTCTTCAACGAACCGGCGCGCGCACTGCCGGTCAGAGCAGAAATAGACTGGGATGCCGTAGTCGACAATGATCGAGAGCGCGGCCCCCACGACTGAACTCGGATGAGCGCCGGAACGATAGGCTCCACTCAAGAGATCATCCAGTCCGGCTTCCACTACTACGCAGGCGCGGTCGTATTCGGCGAGCTTCAGAAGCTCCTTGCGAAAACGGTCTCTGTCGCGGATGACCGTGTGGACGAAGTCCTCGGTCGTCTTCCGCTCGACGGCGACTACGTGCTCCAGACCGGCGAGGGAATAGTCCCCCGCCGGTAGAGCACGCCGCTCGACGAGGAACCGTTGAGGAGGAAACGAATACGGCTCCTGTTCGCGCGTATCGACTACGACCGTGACGAGTTCGGCCATCTAGAACGGGGCGAGAGTGTCGTCGTCTCCGGCAGGCAGATCCTCGACCACGATCCTGCGGTTGAAGTAGATGTTCTCGCTCTCGCCCTTGGTGCGCTTGGTGACCTCAAGCTTCACGTCGAGCAGATCGCCCAGTCTCGATGGCAGTTCGGAGAGCTTCTCGATATCCAGCCCGCAGGTGTGCAGGTCGGTCTTTAGCCACTTCAGGTTCTCTTTGCTAGCCATCACGCTGTTGCGCCAGAGCAGACGCCCGGCGAATCGTGGGCCGAGAATCTTCAGCGTCCACTTCAGCATCGGATTGCCGGAGGACTGAGCGCGGGTGAGTTCGACCTTGTCGACGTTCACCTGATACTTGCCGTCGGGAATGTCCTCGAACTCCCGCTCCTCGACGGGCGCTTCGGCAAAGTCATCATCGAACTGGGCGAGGTCGAGATCGGTCATGCCGGTGGTGTCGTAATCCTGTGTCATCGGGTTGCCTCCTTGGGTGCTTTCTTGGTGTCGGCCGTGGCGCTGAACGCCTCGGCGAACTTGGCGTAGTCGAGGTCGATCACTTCGGGGAGCTTGCCGGTGCGGTCACCCGCTTCGTAGTTCAGGCTGGGCTTGGTGCGCATGACACGACGTGCGGCCGTCTTGCCGTCAGGCCCCGCAGCCGTCTCAATGTCACAGTAGAGAACCATGTCAACGAGGCCGAGAACGATCTTTCTGGCCTTCTCCGGCAGGGTGGGCACAGTCTTCGTATACTTGCCGGTGCGAGTCTCCATCTCCACGTCTTGCGAATGGGAGATGAGATACAAGCCGCAGGGCATGAACGCAAGCTTGTTCAGGACGCGCTGGAACTCGTTGTTGGTGAGAGCGAAGCCCTTGCCGTAGCCCAGATCCGACTCGTGCTCGATCTTGAACTTACGGCAGACGTGCTCGGCGCACATGCGATAGGCGTTGTCAACGGTGTCGAGAATCACGGTCTTGAACTCGTGATTGCCTTCGGCGATCTCCCCGCAGGCGGCCAGCAACTCGTCCCACGACCGAATCGGAACCTGGAATACCTCCAGGGAGTTCAAGCCAGGCTCGGTCGAGAGGAACAGCGCGCGGTCAGCGTGGGAACACCAGGTAGAGTTGTGCACCACGAAGTCATTGGCAATGAAATTGTGAGTATCCGGAACGGTCAGATCATATACTGGCTCAACCGTCGTGGGTTCGATGCTTCGTATTCTGTCGAACAGGATGGCACCCGTACGATCCAGCCGCGTGGGGTTCGCTCGGACATTGTAGAGAGCGGCTCGGACGGTTTCAGCCTTGACTGCTTTCTCGCCGGTGAACCCGATCTCATCAATGAACTTGACTACATCGTTTTTGCTTGCGACAAGAAGCTCAGCGCCGTAGAGTTCACCGTCCAGGAATCTGTTGCGAATCAGCGACACGATTCCAAAACGGAGTAGCAAGTGCTGGACTTGGCGAACCATTCTGATCGACGTCGAGCTGTAGCTGACCCTGCCCGTCGCCTCCATGCTGCCGTCGCAGGAGAACAGCTTGTTCAGAAACAGAGCGAGCTTCGGTTTCTTCAATCCGAACACGAATTCAGGGATGAACTTGTCAGGTGCGCGCAATCCCTGCAGGCCATATTCCTTCAGGAATGTGATCACGTTGTTTGGGGAACCGCCCTTGCCTCGCACACGAACATGCGTTATGCCCCTGGAGTTGTCGTACTCGACACACTCGTCCCCGTGTCTTTCTACCGCTGCCTCGAAGTCAAGACGGACCTCGGGGTCAAGCTTAGTGAATACAGGAGATCCGCTCTCATTGAGGGATCCATCAGCAAGTAGATATGCGAGAATAGTAAGCAGGTCGTCATCTGTGCGCGTGCAGCCGTATAGACTCGGGTGTTCCGCGACCACGGCGACTCTGTCACACTCTCGAAGCTCCGAAAGAGACTTCCATCCATCTCTTGTCAGAAACGGATGATTCGCGGTTGCCTCGATGGTGCGGCCGGTCTGGGTGGTCAACTTGAACAGTTGGTCCGGTTCGTTGCACATATACGCACTCGGCTCGGCTTCGACAATGCATCCGGCCGCAGCCAATGTGTGAACTGATCCTGCCTGTGATTCCACAACCTCACGAATTGTGTGGGGTCGGCCGGTGCCTGGGTCGATGATCGTGGTGTCACCTTTCAGGCACTTTCCTATCTTTGTTGCGCCGTAGACCAAAACCGTCAGGTCGGACAGGTTGGGCTTCGGCGGTGTCTTCTGGGTTGGAAGTAACATCAGAATGCCTCCTTGTGGGCGGTTGGTATCTCGGAATCCGACCGCAGCTCCTCGTGCGGTGGTTTCGTCTCATAAAAGTTGGCGATCACGTTCTCACTGCCGTTTGACCGGCACAGCGGGAAGTATGCGCACGTCCGATGGTTGGCGAAGCAGTAGAATGTATTCCGGTAGAACGCGTCTCGACGCCTGCAATCCAGGAACTGCTGGGTGAGCTCCCAGAGGTCGCTCTTCATGGCCTCGAACTGGTCGCGGGATATGTAGAGCATCTCCCTGTGGAGCATCTCCGGCTCGGAATACTTGGCTGCGAGCCTAGCCTGGAAGTCCTCGTCCGACTCCGGCAGCTTCCGAGTGGCGGAAGACTTGCCGGTCTTGGACTTCGCCAGAAGCTCCGCGCGGCGGGATTCGAACTCGGCTTCCGTCTCGCCCTTGCCCTGCTGGAGCTTAGCTTTGACGAGCACGTTGTAGATGACGCCGGCGATCTTGATGCCGAGGGTCTGCTCGACGTAATGCGCGTACAGCGTGATCTGCAGGTCGGTCCAGAGCTTCTCAAGGTAGTCAGCGTCGACCTGAGAAGCTGTCTTGTGCTCCAGGATGTAGTGCTCCCGGCCACGGCGAACTATGCCGTCGACCTTGCCCGCTATGGTCAGGCTCCGAGAGCACGCGCCGGTCGCGGGGTTTATGATCCTGCCCTCGAAGGTCTTCTCAAGTGCGATAACCTCGAAGTCCTCGACCCCATAGCGCGAGGTATAGCCTGCCATCATCGCCCTGGCGAGGTGCCAGTCCGACTTCTGAGACTCGTCCTGCGACCTGTTCGGCAGCGCTCTGCCGATGAGGTCGAGCACTGCGTCCAGACCGCTGCCGCCATGCCACATCTCAAGGCACGTGTGGATCAGCGTTCCGAATGAGAGTGCCTGTTCCCGCTGCGCGGGGACCAGTTCCCTCAGATACCGCCACTCGCATGCCTTCCGGCAATTGCGGAACGAGTTCCAGAACGAGTATGTGGTGAGCATGCGTTCCATCAGACGAACGCCCTGAACAGATCGAGCATGTCGCCGAGTTGTTCCCTGCACTCGACCATCTCCGTTCGGAAGCATCCGCCGGAGTTGTTGTTCATGAAACCGGCGAGCACTCTGGCCAAGTCAGCGCCGAGCTGAGTTTCGGCGTCTATCAGGCAGGTTCTAGCTCGCTTGTTCACCGCGAACTTCCCGTCTATCATCATCGCCTGCTCGCCATGTATCGACTCGACGGCGATGGTAGACAGACCGAGGGCCTTTTCGACATCGTCCATGGAGACTTCAGGCTCAAAGCTGAATCTGTATGCTGTGCGAATCATGGTTCCTCCGTTTTCCGGCTGTGGGGCGCCCCTAATGGCTACATATGCGGAAACTCCACGAAATGACGAAGCCGCCGCCAGTCTTGGTCTCCGCGCGATATGAGCGAAAACTCGCTATTGACCGGCATTATCGCCGGTGATATAATTCTGTATGCTCTGGCAAACAGACGCATTGCCGAAGGTTTCTCGGGCTGGAAAGGAGGTGGTGATGGTGACGGAATCGGGCCAGGATACGGAGGCGGGCAGAAGGCGAGGTCGGAAGCCAGTATCGGGTCTTACCGAGCATCAACTACGCACGCTGCGGGTGATCCAGCAGTATATCGAAGAACACGGCATACCCCCGACTGTGGCGGAGTTGTCGATGGCGTTGGGCCTTACACGATCCACTATCCAGGATCAGATCGGCCAGTTGGTTCGCAAAGGATATCTCAACCGTGAGAGCGGCAGGGCGCGCAGCATGTCGGTTCAGCAGGAGCCGGACGGATTACCTGGCACGCTATTCTCGGTTCCCATAGTGGGCGAGGTAGCCGCGGGAGCGCCTATTCTTGCCCAGGAGAATATCGTCGGAGAGATACTCGTTGAGAGTCTAGCTCTTCGTGGCGGCAGGCATTTCGCTTTGGAGGTCGACGGAACAAGCATGGTCGATGCCGGGATCGAACCGGGCGATCTGATCATTGTCCGGCAGCAGCAATCGGCCGAAAGCGGCGACATCGTCGTTGCCATGGTGGAAGGCGAGGCAACGGTCAAGAGGCTTTGGTTCGCCGAAGGCAGAGTCGAGCTTCGACCGGAGAACACGAGCTTCAAGCCGATAGTCCTCGGGCCGGACGACCAGATAAGCATCATCGGCAAGGTAATCGCGGTACGGCGCAGGGCACAGGACTCTATCATCAACCAGGAATAGAACCGCCGAGAGCGGTTCAGAAGGGAAACAAATGGCAACCTACGATCTTAAGAGATTCGCCCGAGTTCATATCCTCAAGTCCTTCAAACCCGCGCACTTGGCTGAGTTCTTCGAGCCATACCGCGAGTACTTTGCCAGCAGGCAATTCGATCTATCCAAGATCGGCAATGACATGAGTGTGGAAGACTTCAACGCTATGCTCGGCGTCCTGATCAATCCGGACACCGATACTCCCCAGCGCTTGATCGATGCGCTCTATCATGTTGACGAGATGGCCACTTCCGAAGGAATGGAGACTCTGATTGCTGAGTACGGCAAGGCCGGGTATTTCTTCGACGACCCCGATCCAACTCCGGCGGATGTTGCGGTGCGCGCCTGGACAATGAACAGCAGGCTTTTCGAATCCACCTACGCGAAACTCAGCAGACTGAAGCCTCGCGTGTATCGCTTCTATCAGGGCGCGTCAGATGGACACTCGGAGCCCCTCGGAGAACAGGCTCTCCTCGCGCTGGAAAAGGACCTGAACGACTGGTCTGAGAAGAACAAGCTCGGAAGACACTGCAGGGTGTTTCCGTTCATCGGCGACGGTGACCACTGCTACATCGTCAGGCGCGGCAAGCCGCACGCCAGGGTATCGACGATAAACAAGGGCGAGTCCTCGTGCGCATTCTTTCAACCGGAAACCTTCGATGCTGTGGCCTATGACCTGGAAACCGGACAACTGCGAGTTGCGGCGGGTACCAGGGGTACCGTGAAGCTCTACAGGACCACGTTCGGAAAGCACATGTTCGGCAGCGAGGATCATTTTCCGGAGGCTTCCCTATACGATCTGCAGTCGCTTCTTAGCAAAGGCCGCGAGTGCCTCCTATGCGACGATATACCCGGCATGGTCGGCGTCAAGCTGTGCAAGATACAGGTGTCACTGGGCGGCGGACACGACGGCTCCACGACCTGGGAGGCGTCCGACGTATACGAGATACCGGGGTTTCTTGAGAGGACGGCTCCGGATGCCACAGTGCTCTCGGCCTCCTTCGCGGTCAAGTTCAGCGGAAGCACTCGTGCGCGGACCTCGGAAGTGAAACCTCCGAACAGCCTCAAGTATCGCAGGGACGGCGACGGGCGGATCATGGAGAGGTGGCTGCGAGCGAGGCGACTCGCCATAAGAGACGAAAGACTGCGGGAGGCCGGATAGCTTGTCCGATCTCCCCCGCCTATTGAGAACTCTCGAGACGTTGCCGGGACTCAGCGCGACGAATGCTGAATGGCGTCTGAGGACCGGCGACGCCTATCCGCTCGTAGAAAACCTCCTGAAACCAACGGGGCATATCGCCGACAGGATGCCGTGCCCCAGCCCATTGCTTGGCCTGCACTACCATGCGGTGCATGAGTATGATGACGGCACCGCGGAGGCGGTGTTCCTCGACGACACCCACGACTGCCCTTCCTTCCTAGTTAAGAGACATGAACGAGCGATAATGACGCCCGACATGGCCGGCCTATGCAGACGGGTATGCCTTGCGCTTGGACTCGATCCCGAAACCGAGGGGCTGTCGCTTCCTCGGGGCATATATGAGGTAGGCTGCTATTATCCGCTGGAGTCGTTTCGCTTTCCGGTCGTGCTTGCTCTGAAGCCAACTGTGGTCGAGGCCGAGGAGTCTTTGCACGCGGTCGCGGCTCTAAGAGACGGCGAGTTCATATTCCTCACGGCAACCCCGACTCGCTTCTCCGACAGGTCCGCAAAGCTGATCACCGCGCGCAGCGTCTTGGCAAGAGCGCTTACCCAGTGTCTGATCGCCTCAGAGAACACGTTGGCACCCACCAAGTCATGGAGCGCCGACATCGCCGCGTTCCGAGACAAGGTCGTACCGAAGTCGGGACCGGTCATGGCATTCTTCGAGACACCGCCAAGGTCCAAGTGGACGGACGTAGCGATCCGGTTTGTCGACGGGTACACGGTATTTGTGGATGTCGCGGGGACTACCGGTCGCTACAGTTACACAGAAATGGGGATGGCAAACCGAAGGGAGTCCAAGCCCTCAAAGCAGTGGGAGTTCCTGGAGAAGATAGCCGATAACCACGGCGTCATAGACTTCCACATCGGTAACCCCGACAAGAACCCGAGCTGGAAGTTCGAGCTGTCATCCAACCTGCGTGCGTTCTTCCGAATCGACGATGATCCGTTCTGGCCGTATGACCCCGTGAACCACTACTGGGAAGCCAAGTTCAGACTCACACCCGTCCAAGACCTCTGATCGTAATCCGCGTAGTCCCCCTCCGCGCTGAACATGCCGTTCAAATTTGGCCGGTAGTGAAATCTCGGCGCGGACTTTTTTTTCGTCGCGCCCCAGTCGGCGAATTCCGGTTCGGGCTCCTGGGTCTGCACGCATATCGACACACGCCTCGACCTCGTCTCCGGCCTGCCCCTTTCAAATTTGACCATCTCCGGGTGAGCTTGCATCGCGCTGTAATCCACGCGGTGTGGGCGCATCACCAGGAGGTGCGACCCATGACTTACCTGATGCGCGGTCCGCATCCGGCGATACCCGTCGGCCTCCTCGGCCAAGGAGACGCGACATGGGTATCCCGACAAACTACCCCGGACTCACCCCGGAAATGGTGAAGCTCATCAAAGGCAGGGCCTACACGTTGTCCGGCAGCTACGGACATACCCCCGAGGATAGAGAGGATCTGGAACAGGAAATGGCTCTGCATCTGCTCGCTGCCTTGCCCAAACACGATCCGGCCAGGAGCAGCCTCGCGACGTTCGCCAATCGAGTCATTGAGTCTTGGACTAAGATGCTCGTTCGTGAGCGCCGCGCGGGTTGCAGAGACTACACGGCTGTCGACTGCTCACTAGATGACCCGCGCTATGGTGAGGATGGAGAACGCTCGACGCTGGGTGATGTCATCGGGGAAGATGATGTCTCAACGCTCGCAGGACGAGCGACGCTCGGACGCATCGAAGCGGTCGAACTCAAGGTTGCTGTAGAGACCGTGATAGCCACACTCCCGCCGGTTCACCGCGAACTATGCTTCGCGCTTATGAACCAGACGGTCGGGCAGGTAAGCACATCCTCCGGCATACCTCGCACCACAATAGCATCCCGTACCAAGCTGATACGTAGGGTCTTCGAGGATGCCGGACTCGGCACGAACAAGCCGTTTCGTCGAAACCCGAAGTCTTCGCATATGTAGCCATTAGGGGCACACCTCATCATTGCCCAAGGAGCGCGGCTAATGGCACAGACCACCGATCCCAGTTGGATGACCTTCGACGAACGAATGACCGAGGTGGCGGCGATACTCGCTGCCGGAATACTGCGCAGGAGGAAACGCGAGATGAGCCAGACGAGGAAAGACCGCACGCTTGCAGACAATGGACTTGATGTTTTCGCGGAAAAGAGCGTTCATTGCAACAACAAACCGCTTCCGAAGGGGGAGAGCCGATGAGCGCGTCAAGAGTCGGTCTCGACCCAGAGTTCGCAAAGAAGCTCAACCTCTTCGAGAGGAAGCTTGCCGACAGCGGTATCAAGGTTGTCCTGACCTGGGGCTACAGGTCCATCGAGAGCCAGAACCAGCTATATGCCAAGGGGCGCACCGCACCTGGAAGCATTGTAACCAATGCGCGCGGCGGATACTCCTGGCACAACTTCGGTTTGGCGGCCGACTATGCCTTCGTCATTGACGGCAAGGTCACCTGGAACGGCCCGTGGGACGCGTTCGGACGTATCGCCCGGCAGTGCGGCCTGGAATGGGGCGGCGACTGGAAGAAGTTCACGGATCGCCCGCACGTCCAGTGGACCAAGGGCAGAACACTCGCCCAGATGCGGGCGGTGGCGAAACAGGCCAAGCAGTGACCTCTCTTCGGAAGCGATATCTTGGGGGGTGATGAATGACGACTAATACCGGAACCGGCGATTCGGTTCTGAAGCAGATCGCGGACCTGCAGAACCTGTCGCATGCCCAACTACAGCAGCTCTGGCGCACGCTCTACGGCAAGGACCCGACAGCATGCAACCGGCCGTATCTCATCAAACGGCTGGCCTACCGGATACAGGAGATAGCATACGGAGGATTGAGCGATAAGTCGCGAAAGATGATGGACGACATTCTGGACTCGTGCGGGTTCGATGAGAACGGTGGCAGTCTCGATGGACGGCGCACCGAGAGAAAGCGCAAGGTTGGTGTGCCGGTCGTTGGGACAAGGCTGGTGCGAGAGTGGAACGGCAGAACGTATGAGGTGACCGTGGTCTACGGCGGGTTCGAGTATGAAGGACGACGTTACAGGTCACTCACCGCCATCGCTACAGCGATTACCGGCACTCACTGGAACGGGCGCACCTTCTTCGGCCTGAAGGAATCGCACAAGAAGACAGGCAG
>JGI24187J35170_1000198_pt1:0-22500 | contig 26253 bp, 23 predicted proteins | sample YNPBryBLVA2012_FD_35170 | JGI IMG/M metagenome (IMG submission 35170)
CTGTTCGTCAGACCAGCGCTTTGCTTCCGGCTTCCTTCAGATTCGCAGTCACCCGCAACACCCTTGCCTTCCGCTAACCCTTCCCCTTGTCGGGCGAATAGAGGACTTTCACCTCCAAGTAGGTGCGCCCTGCCGGGCGCACCAAATAAAGACGCCGGACCGCGGCCCGGCGTCTTAAGTCCCGTCACGGGATCATCCTTGACAACCCCATCACAGCCTTTGCGCTGCAGGCGCAGGGGCGACCTCTTCAACTGGAGCTGGCTCGACTGAGCCTGCCGCCTCCGCAGCACCTGGCTCCGCAGCGGCTGGCACGGCCTCCGCCGCAGGTACCTCCTGAGCTGGGGCCTCAGGTGCTGCCTCGGTCGCCGCGGCAGGGGCGGCCTCGGACGCCGGCGCCGACCCAGCGAGGGCCTCCTGGGTCACAGCAGTTTTATAGAGCCCAGGATAATCCTTGGCCATCTGGGCGCCATAGAGCGGCTTATTGACGGCCTGATGGCAGGTCATGCAGCTGACCCGGAGCGGATCACCATAAGGACCCTTACGCGACGCCGGCAGCACGTCGTTGAGCGGCCAGATATAGTTCTGGTTGATATCGCGGACGTGACGGATCGCATACCAGGCCGTGGTGCGCTTGGGCGTGCTCTGGGTCCAGTCGTTGAAGGCACGGGTATTATGGCAGAAGGTGCAGCCCACACCCAGCGAGTCGGAGATGTTCATCATCAGACCGAAGGTCCACTCCGCCTGCTTGAGTGAGGCTGGGTTGCTGCCAGCCAATGCCGCATTCCCCGTGATCCGGATCTCATTGGCCTGATCCAAGAAGGGTGTGAGTGGATCAAAGGGCAGCGAGGCATAGGCCACGGTCTTCGAGCCATAGTTCTGGCCCGTCGGCTTCAGACCCGAGGGATATTTCGGACCTGGATCCGTGACCCAGGCATACTTCGGCACCGGATTGCCGCGGTGACAGGTGTAACAGGTCACACCGGTCTCGGCCACATGCGCCTTCCAATCGCTGTTGGCCGCCCGGACCAGCTCGAACATCCGGCGCGACACCACCTTGGTGTAGATGTCGTCGGAGGCCCAGTTGCCAGGGACGTGGCAATAATTGCAGCCTTCCTTCGGCGATACCCAGGTGGTCACTGCGACCATGGTCCGGGTGAACTCTCCCACGCTCAGGTCCTTCAGGACCTGGACGTTTTGATACACCTCTGAGGCCTTGGGTCCAGTCGAGTCGGCCGCCGGCAAGGATTCGACGGGCTGATTGGCCTGGATGCTCAAGGCGCGCTGGCGCTTGTTGTAGTAGTTCTCCATACCCACCCCACGATAACCGATCTGTTCGGTTCCTGGGGGGGGACCTTCGCAGCCAAGCAGCATCACTGAGGCGACCACGATCACTGCCGGCAGAGTCAGTTGCTGTGCAGGACTCATTGCATCACCTCCGCCGCTGTTTCATATGGATTTACGGCAGTCACGACCTCTGGATAGGCTGGGGCCATCCCGTGCTTCACGGCCCACAGATACCAGTTATCGACGACCGTCCCGCTCAGAAGGATCCCGATCCCCGCCGTGATCACGGTCAGGACCGCGCACCACCAGGCCCAGCGATGGATGGATTCCATGGTGGCATTGAAGCCCATGGTCCAGCGCCAGAAGAGCGCGGCACGCTCAGCGGCCGTACCACGATGGGTGATCTGATCGATCTCGCGATCACCCCCGAAGCGGCTCACCGACAGAATGGTCGCACCATGCATAGCGAACAGCAGGGCCGAGCCATACAGGAAGGCGATCGAGAGCATGTGGAACGGATTGTAGTAGAGATTGCCGTACCGGATTGAGAAGGCGGCCGTCCAGTCGAGGTGCGGGAAGATGCCGAAGGGCACGGCCTCGGCCCAGCTCCCCATCATGACCGGGCGGATGAAGCCCAGGACCAGATAGAAGAAGATCGCCGCCGCAAAGGCCCAGGACAGATGCTGACTCATCCCAAGCGCCTCGGCGCGCTTATAGGTACGCACCCACCACAACAGGATCGACAGGGTCAGAAACAGCCCCGCCATCAACCACCAACCCCCTTCGGACAGAGGCGGAATCCGCAGCCCATACTGGGGTGGGGGCGGCTCCAGACCCAGCCAGAAGAAGTGCTTGAGGAACTGGAAGACATCCCAATGCACCGACGCCAGCATGTTGAAGCCGATGATCGAGATGGCCACCAGACCGAAAAAGATCGAGAGCGTCCCCGTCAGACCGAGATAGATCGGCCCAATTTGGGCATCACCGATTTTACCGAGCCAATACGAGAAGATTGGTCGACCAATGCGCGGCAGGTTGCCCTTCGGCAAGGGCACCCCCGGATAGGCCGGGGCACGCACCTGCACAGCCGTAAAGATATTTTGATATTCTGGCATTGTCGTCTCCTAATCCTTTACCACAGCGGGAGCTCAAGCCACCAGTTCCACCATTCTGGCCAACCACGAGTCCAGAAGGGGCCGCTGATCAGGATACAGACCGCGCTCCAGAATGCCGCACTCAGGGCCAGGAACAGACCCAGGCGATGGATGGCAAGCGCGCCGATGGAGTAACCCACGATGTCGCGGAAGAAGGTGTTTTCATGCTCGCTGGTCTTGACCGGTTCGCCCTTCTGCGGATTGGTCACCGACAAGATCAACGAACCGTGCATGGACAGCGCTAGACAGTTAGTGAAGAAGAAACTGATGGCGAGCATGTGCGCCGGATTGTAGTGGAAATGCAGGAACTGATAGCCCACATTTGACACCCAATCGAGGTGACTCAAGATCCCGTAGGGGAAGCCGTGCCCCCAGGCGCCCATCAGGAGCGGGCGCACGAAGACCAGCACCAGATAGGCGCCGATCGCAAAGGAGAAGGCGAAGGGGACATGGAAACCGATGCCGAGCTTGCGACAGATCTCAACCTCGCGCAACGCCCAGGAGATGAAAGCGCCCGCGGCACAGATCGTGATGATCTGCCACAGACCGCCCTCGGTGAGAGGAGCCATCCTCAACCCATAACTCAGATCCGGAGGCGCGATGCTGATCCGCCACAGGTTATAGGTTTGGAGATCGGACGTAGGACCGGTCGGTCCAATGGTTGCGCCCCATACGATCAGGAGCACGCCTAGCAAGGTGAAGCAGAAACCTACGACCCCAAAGAAGCCGACGTAAAACGGCCCCACCCAGAAATCAAATAGGTCTCCCCCAATCAGCGTCCCGCCACGGACGCGGTATTTTTTCTCAAAACTGAGCATGGCCATCGTAATACCCTCTGCTGGGGAGGTGCTCTATGATGCTCTATGAGACCAAAATCACCTCCACTGGCACTCTGGCACTATAGACGGCGAGAGGGATTCACCTGGCGGACAAATCCCATCCCACCGCCCCTCAAGATCGTCTATACCCACACCCGGGTATAGCCGAGCGTTATTTCTTGCCCAGCGCCTGATAGCTCACAGGGATATTGTCATCCAGCCAGTTCAGATCGGTGCTGAGCACGATCATATGGATGAGCAGACCCAGAACGATCTGGAACGCAACGATCGACACCAGCACCCGCCGCGGATCGAGGATCAACCAAATCTTATAAAGATTTGCATTCATCGTGAACATATTCGTTTCTCCCGACAAAATTAATGGGCCTTAAACCGTCGCCGCCGCTTTTGCGGCAGCGGCCGAAACCAGACCTGCGACCTATCTGGCCATTACAGCCAAGGACGATACAGCCAGGCCAACAGGTGGGCGATCACGACCAAGCCAAACCATGCATACATGCTCTGCATGAAGATCGCGTGGAACTCCTTCGCCTCGTCGTCGGTCAAGCCGGTCAAACTCTTCTGTTCAGCCATTGTGTAGTTCCTCCAAAACTAAGGAGTTGAGCCTCAGGTTACGCCGCACTCAGGGGTACGACAGGGAGTGCCATGTACGAACCAACCACAGCAGAGAGGCACNCCCGTACCAGCTGTGCCCCCATTCACTCGGTAGCCTNAAGGGCTACACGTTTGAAGCCTTTGTCTTGAGCGCCCCAGGATGGCGATTGCCTTCGTGATCACAGCATGACTGCATGTTGCATGCGATACCTGCCATCGCCAATGGATGGCTCAAGATGGGTGTCAGTTTAGCTTGACTCAAGCGGATGTCAACTAAAATTTACATATCCCTGTCAAGGTAGGATTCATCGCTGACGCGGTCCCAACGCTAGACCAACGCCTCGCTGGAGGGACTCCCCCCTAGGGAAGTGCTGATTGAATCAGCGCTTCCCGTCCGGGCCTGACGCGAGCAAGGACTTAAAACTATTTTTTTTAGGAAACACTGTCCCTCTCCCCGCTCGCGGGGGAGAGGGATTGAATCAGCGTGTTCTTAGACTGATCCGGGCTCAGTCTGGATCGCCATCAGCCGTTTGAGCGTCACCCGCTCCTCGCCGGCGGCGCGCGCGGCCCGCTCGGCGGCATCGCGCAGACGCTTGGCGGCAGAGATGCGCACCAGCACCGGCTGAGACTCGACGATGGCCTCGAGACACGCGCGTGCGTCCTCGTCCCAGGGTAGCTCGCGGTGCAGACGGGCGGGTGTGGGCTCGACCCTATCCAGCTCGGTGCCGAGCGGGAGGATGTGGAATAGGGCGTCGAACATAGCGTTGCAGACCTCCTGGACCAGATAGGTCGCACCGGCGTAGCCCATGAAGGGCGTGCCAGTGTGGCGGCGGATCACGGTGCCGGGGAAGGAGGCCGGGATATAGGCTGCGCGCGCACCCTTTTCCGTGAGATACATGCGCTCGTTGTAGCTGCCAAAGAGGATCAGCGGTGGTTTCTCATGGACGGCGGCACGGATGGCGTCGTTGTCGATCTTGACGCCGGGGCGGCGGGCGAAGGCGAAGTGACAGGGTAGGCCCAGTTCGTCTTCGAGGAAATGACGCAGACCGCGACTGTAGGTCTCGCTGGCGCAGACGCCAAAGCTCGCGGTGCCGAAGAAGTCCTGGGTCACTGAGCGCCACAGGTCCCAGATCGGTTTGAGTGTGGTGTGCTTTTCGCGCTCGATAAAGGGTTCGGGGTCGAGTCCGAGGAGCTCGCCGAGGGCGCGCAGGAACTTGGTGGTGCTGTGCAGTCCGATCGGAGCCTGGAGATAGGGTTTGCCCAGGGCCTCGCACAGGGTGCGGCCGAACTCGCGATAGAGACAGATGTTGACATCGGCGTCGGCGAGCCTGGGGACGTCGTCGAGATGGCTGCCGAGCGGGAAGCTCAGGTTGACCTCGGCGCCGATACCCTCGACCAGGCGGCGGATCTCGGCCAGGTCCGAGGGCATGTTGAAGGTGCCGTACATGGGGCCGATGATGTTGACACGCGGCCTGTCGCCGGCGGTGCGCGGCTTGGGTTTGCTTTTGGCGGCCCCTTTCTTTGGGCCGTACTGGGTCCAGAGCCAGTACATGGCGCGGTTGGCGCTCTGCCACTGGTCCTCGTCGATGGTACGCGGCAGGAAGCGCAGGATGCCGGTGCCTTCGGGGGTGACGCCGCCGCCGATCATCTCGGCGATCGAGCCGGTGACGACCACGGCCGGCTGGGTCGGGTCAAGGGTCTCGAAGGCGCGGCGCAGTGCCTGCTCGGTGCCATGCTGGCCGAGTTCTTCCTCGCCCAGCCCGGTCACGACGACCGGCAGTTCGTGTGGCGGCAGTCCGTCGGTGTAGTGCAGCACGGCCGTCACGGGCAGGTTTTCGCAGCCCACCGGCCCGTCGATGATCACCTGCAAGCCCTTAATGGCGGTGAAGACATAGACGGAGCCCCAGTAACCGCCCGCGCGGTCGAGGTCTTTGATCAGCATTCGGGGAGTTCCTCCTCCAGGGAGTTGAGAGTTGCGCAGGCCTTATGGAAAAAATTTGTAGAGATCAAGCTTTCAGTAGATCCTTCGACAGGTCGGGTCCGGTCGATACAAACTGCTGCCTGACGACCCGCCCCCAATACTCGTCCTGATAGACGTCTTCCTGAAAATTGTTTCCGACAAACTCGCCAACCGCCTTCCGCCAGAATTCAGTGGCGTACTTGGCACCGCTGATTTGCTTGATCTCCCAACAGCCTTGGTGCATCTTGAATATCTCAATGGCAAACCGCTTCCCTAGCGCCTGTTTCCTGAAACTCGGAACAATATAAAACTCACACCTCGAAGTACTGCTCGCCTGATTTTGCTTTCACAGCAGCAAGGCCAATCGGCGATTTTTTCTCATAAAGCAAGTAGCCAAGCACATTTCCGCCAATCTGACTATCCAGCTCGAACAGACCGTTTTCATTCGGCTTTTTTCGGTAATGGCAGAAAACTCTCCTCCGTAGCTCTGACATAAACAAATAAACAGAGAAATTACAGCTATCGACCTGGATGATATCCATTTTCCTCCACCCAACACAGGCTGAAGCTCTTTTGCCTTCCAGCATCCTTGGGATTCCCCAATAAATTTAGCGGCGAGCAAATCGAGTTCGCTGCAACACAGTCTTAGGCACAGGAATTTCGGATGGCGGAGAAACAAATGGGTGTCCGGCAGCAACCCGCTCAGTTTCCGATTTTTTCAGGTCGGCATAAATTGCACGCAAATCATAATTAAACTTAGCGGCATGTGCATCCCGAATAGACCGTACTTCATCAATGATTTCGTCATTCAACATTTTCTTCTCCAAGAATCTCTTCCGGCGTGCAAATGAACGGCAAAAATAAGCCAATTTGTTCGAGTTGTTCGGCAATGCCTCTTTGTATCTCAGGGTTTGCAATGCGTCGACAATTCCATGTCAGCAAATAATCCACACCATTGACTGTGGCAATTGCTATGTGTAACGCATCTTCTGCGGCCTTGGGCGGAATAATACCCCGCTCCACCAACAATTCCGCGATCTGGACCGCTTGCTCGGTGATCAAGAGAAGAGGGATATCGCTCAACACAGCCAGCCGTTTTCTGGCTGCATCCGGATCACCGGCACCACATTCACGAAATACCAATTCAGAAACAAATAATTCGTACTGATTCCGGGTTTCCCACCAAGCAAGAGTAATTTGCTGATGAGCCGCTCCGAGAATGGTCTTGCTTGGGCGAGCCGTCAGATAGCTGATTACAGAAGTTTCAACGTAGACTTTGCGCTTCATGAACCTAGGCTATATTTTCTATGCGGCTTGTTCAGGCAGCGGCAGCTGACAATGACCAGCTACGATACCTTTGACCGTGATCTCCTCATCAAGCTCTTCCCAGTGCAGCGCATAGCCGTTAAGTTCCAGCATGACTTTATTTGAGTTCTTCGTTTGATGCGGCCCGCAAAATTCTGAACCTGTCTGCGGGAAAGCCGATGATTCTTCCGTCGGTCAATTTAATGAAGATTACGCGACCCTCTGCCCAAGCCCGAAGTCATCCCATTCCACACATTTTCATAAGTTATGAGTCTCCCTGGCGTATTTGATCCCGGCCGCGAAGTCCATGACACGCTGCAAACCGAGCCAAATGGTCTTGACGCCGGGTTCGCTATCGCCCTTTCGTCCAAGGAATCCGCCCTGGCGCGCAATCAGACGCAGCACTTCGTTGAGCCGTGGCGGTTGTGTGGGCACGGGCTTCTTGGCCAGGATGTACGCCGCCTCCCATTCCTCGGGCTTAAGCAGCAGACTGGCGTCGAGATCAGGCACGGTGCGCCCCAGCCGCATGGGTCGCGCGATGCGCCAACTGACCACCAGAAACAGGGCCAAGGCGCGTTCCAAGCGTTCCACGGTGCTCAGTTGCAAGGCCTCAACGCGGCAGCCGATACTTTTATGCTCACGCTTACTCACAAGCGCCAACGCTTGCACGCTCAAAAAAGAGCGCGGGGTTATCTCCCAAAGCTCGCAGGAAAATCCCGCGAGCGCCGTTGATGTCACGATCCACGGTAATTCCACCGCTGGTGATGGTCTTGGATCCGCCGATCTGTTTGATCGCGCCGGTCCAACTGGCAGTCTTGCTGGTACAGGCTTCACTGACCCGCCGCACGACCTTGCCAACCCGCTTCGCCGCCGCTTCCAGGCGTTGACCGAAGCGGAAGAAGGCGTAACCGAGCATCGCCCTGACCGACTTTGCCTGGATCTTACGTCTCGATCTCGCCGTCATCTCTCTAATCTCGAAGGTCGGCAGGAGGATCAGGTCGAAGCGGTCCAGCAGGAAGCGAATCGACTGGAAGTGCAACTCGTCCACCAAATTACGGATCTTCCAGCGCAATCGATTTGCCGCCTTCTTGAGCCGGGCCTTCTGACGACACTTGGCCCCGGCGATCCGCGGGTAGATACCCGCGTCCTTGAGGGCGGACGACGGGATGAAACAGACTGTTTCGGGTTTTTACGTGAGCGAAAGCGCAGCTTAAAGGGTTCGCCAGTTTGTCTCCACCGCTGAATCCCGTTGGAGAACGCTTTGTAGGCGTCCTCAACGGCAATCTTCTTGATCTGGTAGGGGACAGGTTTGGCCCAGTCCGGCAGACTGGCCAGGATCCGTTTGGACGCCCCCATCCAGTGACCCGCCCGTTCCTCTTTGGGCAGACCGAGATGCTTGACGGTCTCGTTGTAAACGTATCTTGAGGTTCCGAGCCACTGCCGAAACAGGTTTCTCTGCGCCGCCGTCGGGTAGATCCGGATGCTTTTGGTCTTGATGACTTCGCCGGCCGTGGTTTCGGTACAAGGTGGCGAGTAGATTGGAGGTGAGTTCGGCTTCTCGGGGTTGATCCACTGGTTGATCGAGAACCACGACCTCACCGCCGTTGTGCTCGACGAGGAAGGCGATGAGGTCGAAGCCGAACCTTGCAAGTCGGTCACGGTGGGCAACCACAACCCGGAGCTTATCGCCGCGCAGGAGTCGTTCCAGTAAGGCGCGCAGACCTTTGCGCTTGAAGTTGAGCCCGCTGCCGATGTCCTGGATGACTTCCGCGTCCGGGTAGGCGCGTCGTAGGTAGGCGTCCACATCGAAGAGTCGTTGCCCGGCGGGGTTGCGAATGCTTGGGATGATTCCAAGATCTGCATATTTACGGAGTGTATTGGGATGCATCCCAAGTTCGGCGACCGCCTTCCGTAAGGGGAGGTAGGCCATGAAAACGAAAGGGGCGCATGGGTTATAAAGTGAGCGTGTGTTGGCTTAATTTGTAACTGTTTATCAGCCTTCTTTGAGCACCAAGAACAACAGCTCAATTTCCCAGCGCGCCCGGTACCAATCGATCAGTTCCGCGGCGACCTCCAGGGTGTCGGCTTCGCGATCGCCCACATAAAACCAAACGGGTGTCGGGCAACTCAGCCGCCAGTTCCGCGACGTGTTCATATCCTTCTTTCCAGCGCAGGCTCTCCGGCGCACCCCCACGATGGCCGTCGGCATCCTTGAATTCCCGCGCCCACATCCAAGCATCCAGGACGCCCAGGGGCTCGCGGGCCGGGGTCACCGCGTAGGTCGGATGCAGATACATCCCGCGTTGGGCCTCGTAACTCAACGGCCCCAAGCCGCTGATCCCCTGGCCGTTGAAGTCCAGTTCCGTGGTGTCCTGCAGGCACAGCACCACCGGATGGATCGCCATCCGCGCCTGCGTGCACTGCCGATGCGGCTCCAGGATGTCCTACCAGTCGTAGTCGCCACACCCCAGGAACCGATACGCCGCTTGTGTCTCCGCCCAGCCGTTGCAAGCACCGGGAATGCTGACCCTCGGCTGGTCGGCCAGGCGCTCAATCAAGTGGGATGCGACTTACCCACTGCGGTCTGTGTTCCAAGCCTAACCGGCATCACCGGCCACACCCCGCTGGTCTCACCCTCCCCCACGCCCTCGAAGAAGGCCCGCATGGTGGCAAACCGCTCCTTATTCGCCAGCGCCGCATTGATGACCTGAGCCAACGACCCCGCCCCCGCCGGCCCCATCAAGGGCCGCGCCGAGATCAGATTGGTGAAATACAACGCCGGGATCTGCCGCTCCTTGGCCGCCTGAACCACAGGCGTGGTCCCGATCGCCAGATCCGGTTCCAGTGACTCGACCGCCGCCAGATCCTGCTCCAGCGACGCCCGGAACTGCACCGGCACCCCATGCCCCTCTAACCACGCGAGATCCGCCTCGTTCCAGGGTGTGCGCGGACAGGCCGTCCCGACATAGGGCACCGTCGCCCCCGACTCGATCAGCAACCGCGCCACCAGCAGCTCCGAGCCCTCATAGCCCGAGACGATCACCCGACCTCGGATCGGATGGGCGGCGAGTGCCGCACCGATCGCCGGCAAGAACTTGTTCTTCGCCGCATCGACCTTATCCTGCGCGATCCCGCATGCCTCCCCGATTGCCTCCAACCAGGCCGCTGTCCCCTCGCGCCCGACCGGAGCCGAACCGACCACCGGACGCCCCGCCGCCGCAAACTCACGCGCGCTGGCCTGATACTGCGGATGGATCGCCGCCACCGCCGCACAATCGAGCGCGGCATACAGCTCGCGCCATTCGCGTGTCGGTACTACAGGCCCGACCGCCAACCCCAGCGGATCGAGCATCATCCCGATCCCGACCGGATCGGCCGGAAACATCTCACCCAACAAGGTCAAGGTCGGACGCGCACTGCGCCCACCGCGCGGGGCCTGCACCGGCCCCTGCTCCGCCTCCAGACGCGCGTACTGGAGCATCGCCCCAGCCAGCACGTCCTTGGCCTCGGCATGGGTCGGGGTGCCAAACCCAGGCACATCGATGCCCAGGATCCGCACCCCGTTCAGCTCCTTGGGCAACAAACGCAAGGGTACGCCTGAGGCCGTGGGCACGCAGAGATTGATCGCCACGATGGTATCGAGCTTGTCGGGATCGGCGAGCTTGAGCACCGCCTCGCGCGCGTCCTCGAACAGCCGTCCCGAGACCAGCGACTCGGAGTCGAACGGCACATAGCCGATCGAGCGCCGCGCGCCATAAAAATGGGCGGTGAAACTCAGTCCATAGACACAGCAGCCCGAGCCGACCAGCACCATCGCCGTGCGGCGCATCCGCAACCCCACGCGCAGCGCCCCAAAGGCTGGACACATGGTCTGCGGCTGATCGTGCGGCCCGCGTGGACGCTCTGTAGCCGTGGCACACCCGGAAGAGGATTCTTGAACCATCGTCTCTCTCCGATCAAGCTCTCCGATCAGGCGTCGTCGTAGATGACTTCAAGCGACGGCTTGACGCTGGCCGAGAGGTCGCCCATGTCCTCGGGACGGGCTGGCTCCAACACCACGTGCCGCCCGACCTGGTCGCCCTTGAACAGATCCAGCAGGGCCTCGTGCGTCAGCGGTCTGGGATGCACCGGCGGGGCCGCGGCGACATGGGTCGCCAGCTCCGCGAACAACGGCCCCCAGGGGCCATCGGGGCGTCCGATGATCTCGTAGTTGGCACTCTTGCGCCGGATCTCTTCATTGGCTGGGATGGTCGCCAGGACCGGGATCCCGACCGCCGCCGCGAACGCCTGGGCCTCCCCGGTTCCGTCGTCCTTGTTGATCACCATGCCGGCCACGCCGACATTGCCGCCCAGTCCGCGGAAGTATTCGACCGCCGAACAGACGTTGTTGGCGACATAGAGCGACTGGAGATCGTTGGAGCCGACGATGATGACCTTCTGGCACAGATCGCGCGCAATCGGCAGCCCGAAACCGCCGCATACCACGTCGCCCAGGAAGTCGAGCAGCACATAGTCGAAGTCCCAGTCATGGAAGCCCAGTCCCTCCAGCAGCTCGAAGCCGTGGATGATGCCGCGTCCGCCACAACCGCGCCCGACCTCGGGTCCGCCGAGCTCCATCGCAAACACCCCATCGCGCTTGAAACAGATGTCGCTGATGGTGACCTGCTCACCGGCCTTTTTCTTCTCGCTGGAGACACCGAGGATGGTCGGGCAGCTCCGACCGCCGAACAGCAAGGTGGCGGTGTCGCTCTTGGGATCGCAGCCGATCAGGAGCACCTTCTTGCCCTGTTGCGCCATCATGTAGGACAGGTTGGCGAGCGTGAAGCTCTTGCCGATACCGCCCTTGCCGTAGATAGCGATGATCTGGGTCTGCTTGAGTGCAGACGCACTCGACTTGGGGGTATTTACGGATATCGTCATGGCAGGGTTCTCCAATCGAGGATCATCTTCAGGCAGCTCGGGTCACCAAAGGCGGTGCGATAGGCGGAATCGGCCTCGGTCGCGGGGACGCAATGGGTGATGAGCCCGTCGAGCGAGAGTCGGCCCGCCTCAAGCAGGGCGCGCACCGCCGCCAGATCGGACGGCTGGAACTCGGCGGCGATGCGAAACCGGGCCTCGCGCATGAAGGCCGGCGGGAAGCTGAAGCTGAGCGGTTCATGATAGAAGCCACCAAGCACGATCTCACCGCCGCGTGCCAGCCGCGCGACCAAGCGATCGAGGATATGGGCGTCACCGCTGACATCGCAGATGGTGCGATAGTCGCGGCGCGGGTCGTCGTCGGGGAAGATGACATCATAGCCATAGCCCTCGGCGCCGCTGTGCCGCACCGGGTTGGTCTCCCATACCACCGGTCGGGGGCCCTCGCCCAGGGCCGCGAGGCGCGCCAGCAGTCGCCCGAGCACGCCATGACCGACGATCAACTCGACATGAGGGACAGGCGCGATGCCGACGTCAGCCTTCGCAACGGAATTCGCGGACGCGCCAGTAGCCGTGGCGCCCGCCGCCGACTCGGCCCGCAGCGCGGCATGGGCTGGCGTACTTGTCGCCGGTGCCGCGATGGCGTGATAGGCGGTCGCGGCCAGCGCCAAGAGTACACCCTGCTCGCCGAGCGACTCGGGCACCGGCAGCAGTCGCGTGCCCGGGACCACGACCCGCGAGGCCGCACCGCCGAACAGTCCGCGCACCTCACCGTAACAGCGCGCTCCGGGCACAAAGACGCGCTGACCGACCCTCAGACCGGAGTCCGGCCCGGCGTAGCTCACGCGACCGACGGATTCATAACCGGGAACCAGCGGATAACCCATCCCCGGGAAGGGCGGCATGGTGCCTGACCATAGCAGGCGCTCGGTCCCGGTGCTGATCCCGCTCCATTCCATATCGACGACGACATCGCCGGCCTCGGGCGGGGTGAGCGGCAAGCGTTGCAGCCCCAGCCGTTCAGGCGCTTCGAGGACGACGGCCAGGGCTTCGAGATGTGGCAGATCTGGGTTCAAGGCGAACTCTCGGATGGGTTGAGTCTGAAAGATCCGACAGTTTAGCGGAAGTTGGACGCGAGGCGAAAAATACCCTGAGACGAGGGTGAGCAATAGACAGAATCAGCAGGGTTTTTTAGGCCCGTTGTGCCACGAGCAGCTGCGTCAGCATCGGACGAATGGTGCGAATCTGACGCACCCGGTCGAAGCCAACCTCAAACAGCATCTCCCTCAACTCGGCCGGCGTGCGCGGCCGACCACTGCCCATGGCGAGCAGATAGAACCCGAAATAGGCATCCCCAATCGGCTCGGCCCCCGGCGTGCCGGACATCGGCTCGGCGACTAGCAGCCGTCCGCCCTGAGGCAGGGCCTGATAGGCCGCGCGCGCAAAGTTCTGTGCATCCTGATCGTCGTGGTCGTGCAGCACCCGTATGAGCGAAACGACATCCGCCCCCCAGGGCAGCGGATCGCGCCGCACGTCGCCACCGATCGCCATCGCCCGATCACCCAAGCCCTCGCGCTGAAAACGTGCCCGCGCCCGCTCGGCCACTGCTGGCAGGTCGAAGAGGATCACGCGCAGATGCGGCCAGCGCTTGGCGGCCGTCACCAGAAAGGTGCCGTCGCCGCCGGCAAGGTCGAGCAGACAGCGATGGTCCTTGAGCGAATAGGCATCGAGCACATCGTCGGCGATCAGGTGCTGCGACTGGGCCATTAGCTCAGTGTAACCGCTGACCGCCTGCTCGCCCGCCGCCGCCGGCGCCTCGGCACCGACATAGGCCCAATAGCCCTGTAAGGCGCGCTTGGGGAGTTCACCGCGCAACAGGGCCACTGGGTCCTTGAGATCGGTATAGACCAGGGCATGGTGCTCGACCATGGCCGCGATGCCTGGATTGCCGACCATGGCTGCCCCCAGTTCGCCAAGCGCATAGCGATCCCGACCACAGGGCTCGGTCAGCTCCAGGCTCGCTGCTGCACGCAGCAAACGCCGCGCCCCCTCGATCGGCAGTCCAAGGCGCGGCGCCAGCTCATCGACCGATTGCGCCCCCTTGGCCAGGATCTCGAAGAGCCGCACCTGCACACAGGCCTGTAGGATCTGCGAGTAGACGAAACCGGCGACGATATCAAACAGCTCACGCGCCCGCCGTCGGGCACGCGAACGAGTCAATGGGAAGGTTGANGCCCAACGTTGAAACTCAGGCTTGGAGAGCACACGATTACGCAGGGCTAGCAGGGGTTCGGGAAGGCGCACAGGGCATCAAAACCGAATAGAATCTGGTGAACCTTGGATCAGTGCGATTCGCCAGGGATGGGAAGATAGCGAGACAGCCGAACTCAGGCCACACGCTGAGTCAGATCTTTGGGCAGGATACGACGCGATTCGGCCATCAGAACCTCGGCGAATTGGTCGCGCCCAGCACAGGCTGGAATCGCGTCGATGGCCTCCTTGACCAGATCGCGCAGACGCGCGATGGCGCCGTCGATGCCGAGTTCACCTGCTGCGCTGGGCCGGTTGAGCACGGCGTCACGCCCGACCGGCTTACCGACCTCCTGAGCGCTGGCAGCCACATCGCGCAGATCGTCCGCCACCTGATAGGCCTCGCCGATCTTGTCGCCGACGATGCTCCAGGCCGCGGCATCCGCCCCCGCGACCAGGGCGCCGGCTGCCGTGGCGGCCGTGAACAGCGACCCGGTCTTGGCACGATGATAGTCGGCGACCGACACCTGGGGTTCGCACTCCCAGGCCTGACCGGCGGTGATGCCATACGGCATCCCGACCGAGCGACCGATGGTCAGGAGCAGCGGCGCCAGACGCTCGGGCGAGTCGGCCAGGACGCGCGCCAAATGCTCGAAGGCGAGGATGATGAGCGCATCCCCGGCCAGAACCGCCAGGGGCTCACCGAAGGCGCAATGTACCGAGGGCAGGCCACGGCGTAGCGGTGAGTCGTCGAAACAGGGCAGATCGTCATGCACCAGCGAGGCACAGTGCAGCAGCTCGATAGCCACGGCCGCCGCATCCGCGGCCGCATCATCCGGCTTGCCGCAGGCGGCAGCGACCGCCAGACATAGCCGCGGACGTACCCGCGCGCCACCTGGGAAGACCGCGTGCCGCACCGCCGCGGCCAGACGCGGCGGACAACCGGGGACGACCACTGTGTCTATGGCGGCGGTCAACGCCTGCTCGATTCTCGTTGTGGCATCCATCAGCGATCCCCCGGCAAATCTTCGATCAGTGTTCAATGTGTAAATGTGAGTTGACACTCAAAAGTGTCATGTACAATAGACATCAATATCCGACACGTCAACGCGAATCCTAGAGTCATGGTTTTGAGGCGGGATCAACGAGTCATTGTCGTCGGCGCCGGCGTTGGCGGACTGGTAACGGCCGTGCAGCTTGCGGCGCGCGGTCTCCAGGTGCGGGTGCTCGAACGCGCCGAGACGCCCGGCGGCAAGATGCGTGAGGTGGCGGTCGGGCCACATCGCCTGGATGCCGGTCCGACCGTCTTTACCATGCGCTGGATCTTCGAGGAGATCTTTGAGGCCGCCGGCGCGCAGCTCGAGGCGCATCTTAGCCTCGAGCCGCTGTCGATCATAGCACGCCACGCCTGGAGCGAGCAGGAGCGGCTGGATCTCCACGCCGACTATGAACGCAGCCTCGAGGCCATCGGCGACTTCGCCGGTGCGGAGGCGGCACGCGGCTATCGCGCCTTCTGCAAGCAGGCGCGTGCCCTCTACACCACCCTGGATCCGACCTTCATCCGCGCCTCGCGTCCGAGTCTGCTCGGCCTGCTGGGGCGTTGCGGTCTCAAGGGGCTGATCACCCTTAGCGGTGTGCAGCCCTACGCCAGCCTCTGGGACAGTCTGGGGGCCTATTTCAAGGATGCGCGTCTCCGTCAGCTCTTCGGGCGCTATTCAACCTATTGCGGCTCCTCGCCCTTCATGGCGCCGGCGATCCTGATGCTGATCGCCCATGTCGAGCAAGAGGGCGTATGGTCGGTGGTCGGTGGGATGCATCGGGTGGCGCTGGTGCTGGCGCAGCTCGCCGAGGGACTGGGCGCAACCATCGAATACGGGCGCGAGGTCACGCAGATCCTCACCGGTCCCAACGGGGTGCGTGGCGTTCAACTGGCCGAGGGCGACCGGATCGAGGCCGAGGCGATTGTGGTCAACGCCGATCCGGCGGCCCTGACCAGCGGTCGCTTCGGCGCCGAGGCCCAACGCGCCCTGCCGCCCTTGGACCCCGAACGCCGCTCACTCTCAGCCCTGACCTGGTGTCTGAGCGCCGAAACCCAGGGCTTTCCGTTGGCCCGGCACAATGTCTTCTTTGGACGCGACTATGCCTCTGAGTTCGAAGACATCTTTGGCCGGGGACGTCTGCCGCGTGACGGCACCGTCTATGTCTGCGCCCAGGATCGCGGCACCGACGGCAATGGAACACCGGACGGCCCCGAGCGACTCTTCTTACTTTTGAATGCCCCGCCACGGGGCGACCGACACGACTTCGACGCTGTGGAGATCGAGCAATGCGAGCAACGGGTATTCTCACGCNTGGAGCACTGTGGCCTGAGGGTCCGACGCGACCCCGAACGGATGGTGCTGACCACACCCGTGGAGTTCGAACGGCGCTTTCCCGCCACGGGCGGTGCGCTCTATGGTCAGGCAACCCACGGCTGGAGGGCGTCGTTCTCGCGGCCGGCCTCGCGCACCCGGATCCCGGGGCTTTATCTGGCGGGCGGGGGCACACATCCGGGTGCGGGCATCCCCATGGCGGCGATCTCGGGTCGACTCGCGGCGGAGGCCCTGCTCGCGGACCAGCGTTCGACTTAAATCTTGACATCGACGGTTATGTCTGGTGGTACGTCGATGCCCTAAGCGACGACGAGCAGTACGGACTGACCCTGATTGCCCTGCTCGGCAGCGTCTTCTCGCCCTACTATGCCTGGGCGCGGCAGCGCGGCGGAGCCGATCCGCTCGATCATTGCGCACTCAACGTCGCGCTCTATGGGCGCCAAGGCAAACGCTGGGCCATGACCGAGCGCGGACGTGCCGCCCTGCAGCGCGACCGGACCAATCTGGTCATAGGTCCTAGCCATGTCCGCTGGGAAGGTGACACCCTGGTGATCGATATCGACGAGATCGGCGCGCCCATTCCTTCACGTCTGCGTGGCAGGGTGCGCGTCCATCCGACTGGGATCAATGGTCGTGACTTCGCGCTCGATGCCGCTGGACGTCATCGCTGGTGGCCCATTGCCCCCCTGGCACGGGTCGAGGTCACATTCTCGCACCCTCGGCTGAACTGGAAGGGTTCGGGTTATCTGGATTCGAATCGAGGCTCGGAGCCCCTGGAATATGCCTTTAAGGGGTGGGATTGGTCACGCACCGAACTGAAGCACGAGGCGGCCATTCTCTATGATACCCGCGCCCGCGACGGACAGGGCGCATGCCTGGCGCTGCGCTTCGATGCCAATGCCGAGATCGATACATTCGCGCCGCCGCCACGCGCGCCTCTGCCGACGACCAGCGTCTGGCGCATCGCGCGTGGGATCCAGTGCGAGGCGGGCAATCAGCCGCGAGTGATCGCGACCCTGGAGGATACACCCTTCTATGCGCGTTCGGTGGTCGAGACGCGGCTCTTGGGACAACGCACCACCTCGGTCCATGAGAGCCTGTGTCTGGACAGGTTCAGCACCCCATGGGTGAAAATGTTGCTGCCGTTCCGTATGCCTCGGGTCAAGCACTGAAACAGTGCATGCCAGTCTGTAAAACAGCCAACTGGCCCCAAGTCGCTCACCGATGTCTTGAGAAGATCTGGCCAACGTCCGAACCGCTCAGCCATGTTCACGCCGTGACCGTCGGTGTGGGTTTCCCCGTCTGACCTTGGGTCTTGCGCGCGCGGGCCATCCCCCTGTGCCCCCAGCGACGCAACGCCTCCACGGGCATCCAAGGCGCTCTCTGGGGTTGAGTGAATCCCCAGCTCAGACGGGGTTCGCGCAGACTCGTGGATCAGCGTAAACTCAAGGCCGCGCGCTCGCGCTCCTCAAGCTGCTGAAACAATTCTAGTACCCAAATCACACGTTCACCGACACCAACAGGTGTGCGCCTGGGCGTCTCGGCGACGACCGCATCCACGAGGAAACGTGTTTCCTCGAGGGCAGGTGTGTCGATGGGACGCGCACTCACAACAGCGCGGCCTAGGATAGGCGCGAGCAATTGCAGCTTGCGCGGCACAGGCACCACGGCACGTCGTGAGATCGAATCCAGCCCCTGGCGCTCGACCTGACGCCCGATCTCGGCATAGAGATAGCGCGCGGCATTGATCCCGGCACGACAGCCGAGCGGCAAACCGGCGATTCCGGCATCCGAGCGCCGGTAGAGCTCATCGGCGGTCTGGAGCAAACGCCGGACGACTGAGGCAATGGCTTCGTTGAAGACTGGATTCTTCAGCCACTCGTCCGGATCGACGCCCGCCTCACGCACCCAGGAGAGCGGCAGATAGATCCGCCCGTTGCGCGCATCCTCGCCGACATCGCGGCAGATGTTGGTGATCTGCATCGCGACGCCCAGGTCACAGGCGCGAGCAACTAGATCCTCTGAACGTGCACCCATCAGCGCCGCCATCATGGCCCCGACCGTCCCTGCAACCCGTGCCGAATAGGCATAAACCCCGGACAGATCCTCGTAGCGTCGTCCTTCGGCATCCCAGGCAAAGCCCTCGAACAGGGCCTCGAAGAGACGTTTGGGGATGGCGAATTTGCGCACCACCTCGGCGAGCGCCCGGTCGATGGGATCATCATTCGGATGACCGGCATAGAGTCGGTCGAGGCGGTCGTGGAGCCGTTCCAAGGCTTGGGCTTGGAGAACTGGGTCATCGCCGACGCAATCGATAGCATCGTCGGCGATGCGACAGAAGGCATAGAGCACGATCGCCGGATCGCGGAAACGTGCTGGCAGCAGGAAGGAAGCGGCATAGAACGACCGCGAGCCGCCACGCAGCAGCTCGCGACAGACGGCGATGTCGGCCGCCGTCGCCTGCTTCTTAGTGTGATTATGATCAGACGAACGTTGAAGCATCGGGCACCACCCTGTCGAGAACGCGCGCGGAAGAGATCACACCGGGTACACCCGCGCCCGGATGCGTCCCCGCGCCGACCAGATAAAGATGTTCCACCTCTTCGCTCTTGTTGTGCGGGCGAAACCACGCACTCTGCATCAAGATGGGTTCGAGACTGAAACCAGCGCCCAGATGGGAATTCAAGCGGTGCTTGAAGTCCAGGGGCGTCGTGACGAGCGAGGTCGCGATCTGATCCTCTAGTCCGGGCAGGATCGTGTCGCTTAGATACTTGGCGATCCGGGCGCGATAGGGTTCGGCCTGGGCCTCCCAATTGGTATCGCCGCCGAGATGCGGCACCGGCGCCAGGGCGTAGAAGGTATCACAGCCCTCAGGCGCCAGGCTCGGATCGGTCGCCGTCGGACGGTACAGATAGAGACTGAAGTCCTCAGCGAGCCTCTTGTGCTTGAAGATGTCCTGGATCAGGCCCTGGTAGCGCGGGCCGAGCAGGATCGTATGATGCTTGACGTCCGGGTATTGACGCTTGGTACCGAAGTACCAGACGAATAGCCCATTGGAGAAATGCGAGCGCTCGAACCGGCGATCGGTCCAGCGCTTGCGGGGGTGGTCGGCGAGCATCCGGCCATAGGTGGTGGCCGGATCGACGTCGGAGATGACCACATCGGCGGCGATCTCCTCGCCTGAGGCCAGGCGCACGCCGACGGCCTTTCCATCCTTGACCAGGATACGCTCGACCTCGGCATTGTAGCGGATCTCGCTCCCCTGACCCTCGATCAGATTCACCAAACCCTTGACCACGGCACCCGTACCGCCCATCGCAGAATGCACACCCCATTTGCGCTCCAGGAAGGAGATGAGGACATAGATCGAGGTCACGGAGAAGGGATTGCCGCCGATCAGGAGCGGATGGAAGGACAGCACCTGGCGGATGAAGGGATCCTTGATGTAGCTCGATACCAGGCCGTAGACGGTACGGTAGCTCTGGAGCCTCACCATCGCCGGCACGATCCGCAGCATGTCAGTCAGATGGGTGAAGGGCACATGGGCGAGCTCCTCGAAGCCGACCCTGAACACCTGCTCGCTCATGGCCATGAAGCGATCATAGCCTGCAACGTCCGCCGGCGAATACTGGGCGATCTGGGCCTTGACCCTGTCAGGGTCGCCGCTGTAGTCGAAGACCCGACCGTCGTCGAAACGAATCCGATAGAAGGGGTCCATCAGGCGCAGCTCAACGTCATCTTCGAAGCGCCGTCCGGCGAGGCTCCAGAGCTCTTCCAGGAGGAAGGGGGCGGTAATGATGGTCGGACCGGCATCAAACACGAAACCCTCGCGCCGATGGACATAGGCGCGTCCGCCGGGAGCGTCGAGCTTTTCGAGGACCGTCACCCGGAAGCCGCGCGCGGCCAAGCGCACTGCCGCCGCCAGACCGCCGAAACCACTGCCGATGACGACCGCATGGGCCTTGCCTCGACCTTGAACACTACCGGAAACATGCGAAGCCGCAACTGTCAAGTTTGTTTACCTGCTCTACTGTCAAGATAGATTGACAGTATAGCAAGATCGGTCTCGCGTCATCCCCTAAGATTGATCAGGAATTGGCCGCAAGCAATCCCAGTGATATGCCGATCTCGTGCACGATCTCAGCGATCGCATCTGGCTTTTCTTCGTGCGCCAGATGACCCAATCCAGGCAGTTCGAACAGCTTGGCATCCGGGCACAGTTTAGCGCGGACCCGATGCGCCTCGCGCGGCGAGACGGTCATGTCGCGATCGCCGACGATCAGGAACAAAGGGATATCCAGGCGCGGTAGGCCTTGTTCGATCAGATTGAGATCCCAGTTGGCCATCATCGCCAACGAGGCACGGACATGCGACGGATGCTGGATCAGGCGCTGATAGAGCTCGACGCCAGTCGGATCCAAGATCGAGCCGGTACTATCGATCAGACGCTGAATGACACGACGGTCGCGCGCCCGCCAGGCAAAGACACGCGAGACGAGCGAATTGGTCGCGAACAGCTTGGCCGCGGGCGAAAAGAAGTGTCCCGGCAGACCGCGCCAGGGTAACAAGGCCCCATTGAGGCTGATGAGTCCGCGCGGTGTGATCCGACCCTCCAGACGCGCGCGGATCAGGATGGCTGCGCCTGCCGAGTGTCCAAGCACCAGATCGGGTTGGACATCCAATGTCTCCACAAGCGAACCGACAAGCCCTGCCATCCCCGGAAGCGACATCCACTCAGAGGGCGGCGCGTCGGTGAAACCATGTCCCGGAAGATCTGGCGCAATGACCATGAAATGTTTGGCCAGAATGGGTAATAAATCACGCCAGGAATGGGTCGCCGCACCTGTACCATGCAGCAACAACAGCACTGGCCCCCGCCCCATTCGCTGGACATGCCAACGCAGGCCACCCGCCGAGAAAAATTCACTCGACGAGCGGTTTGGCCAATCCCGACCATCCAACTCCCAACTCGGTCCAGCATTCACGCCCATCGTCCTCACGCAATCGACCCGCAACAGCGGAATTGTAACCGCTGTTCGGAACGATCGATTAGAACTAGATCAAGAGCGTTTTACACCGCACCGAGTGATTAGGCCTCAGACTTCGAGTTGTAGACGCACCTTCTTCATGGCGCTCTTCTCGATCTGGCGGATACGTTCGGCAGAAACNCCGAATTTCTCAGCTAGTTCGTGCAGTGTCTGCTTCTTTTCCGACAGCCAACGCTCAAAGAGGATCGTCCTGCTACGTTCGTCTAGTTTCTCAAGAGCCGCGTAAAGACGCTCACGCTGATCGCGATCCGTGTCTTCGTGCTCCAGCATCCGTGATGGCTCCATCCGCATATCGGGCAGATAGGTCGAGGGCGCGACCGGTGAATCGTCGTCATCATCCTCAACTCCGTCGAACGACAGATCTTGGTTGGAGAGACGTGACTCCATCTGAAGCACCACCTCGGGTCTGACCCCAAGGTCTGCCGCCACCTCCTCCACTTCCTGCTTGGTCAACCAGCCCAGACGTTTCTTAGAACTGCGTAGGTTGAAAAACAGCTTACGCTGCGCCTTCGTGGTCGCGACCTTGACGATACGCCAGTTGCGCAAGATGTATTCATGGATCTCGGCGCGAATCCAGTGCACGGCGAAGGACACCAATCGCACACCCATGTCGGGTTCAAAACGACGCACGGCCTTCATCAAGCCGACGGTGCCTTCCTGGATCAGATCAGGTAGGGGCAGACCATAACCAAGATAGCCGCGGGCAATCCGGATCACAAAGCGCAGATGTGAAGTCACCAAACGCTTGGCCGCCTCCATGTCGTTCTGATCGCGCAG
>JGI24187J35170_1000206_pt1 | contig 25760 bp, 23 predicted proteins | sample YNPBryBLVA2012_FD_35170 | JGI IMG/M metagenome (IMG submission 35170)
ACGCCGACTGCAACGCCAGTCGAAACCTGGCCCGGATTGGCAGCGGAGCCCCGCTGCCAAGGGCGGCTGTAAACACGCCCAATGTTGGGGATGTGGTCAACAATGTTTGCTGCGTCTCACAATAAAGCCTTCGACTTCAGTCGAGGGTTGTTTACCTCAATGAATCTGCTCGTTGATATCGGCAACACCAATCTGCGCTGGACCCTCGAGGGTGCTGGGGCCGAGTGGTTGGTTCGGATCGTGCGTCACTCGGACGCAATCCCGATCGATCTGCTGGCCACCTGGGAGCGGATTCAGCCGCCCGAGCGTGTGCTTGTCAGCCATGTCGGCGGGGCTTCGGTCGCCGAGGCCCTGGGGCGGGTGACGCGCGCCCTCTGGCGGGTCGAGCCGGAATATGTCCACGTGGTGCCAGTCGCGGCCGGTGTGCGCATCGCCTATGAGAACCCCGANCGGTTCGGCGTCGACCGCTGGCTTGCGCTCATCGCCGCCTATAACGACTGCCGCCGCGCGACCCTCATCCTGGATGCCGGCACTGCCGCGACCTTNGACCTGTTGCTGGCCAACGGGCGCCATCTCGGCGGGGTCATCCTCCCTGGGGTCGAGATGATGCGCACGAGTCTGCTCATGGGCACGCACATCCCGCGCGTCGTGTCTGAACCCACCGAGCGCGAATGGGCCACGGATACGGCCGCGGCGATCGCCGCGGGCAGCCTCGGGGCCATCGCGGCGCTCGCGACCCGGCTGTATGACCGCTTGGCCGAGACGGCGGGCGAATCTCCCAGATTCGTCCTCACGGGCGGTGATGCCGAGCGTCTGCGTCCCTATCTCGATCGTCCCAGCGAGACCGACCCTGATCTGGTGCTGCGGGGCCTGGCGATGCTGGTGGATGAGGCCAGAANAAAGGAGGGAGATGGTGCCCACGGCAGGACTTGAACCTGCGACCTATCGCTTAGGAGGCGATCGCTCTATCCACCTGAGCTACGAGGGCTTGGGAGTAGGGGCATTCTAGCGCAGGGCAGGGGTGCGGACCAGGGCCCATCGACATCAGTCGGAGCGCCGACCTGCCCGACGCCAGCGCCAGGCCAGGTCGGCGAGATGGGTGACGAGCGACCCGGCCAGGGCNAGGCCCATCCAGCCCCACCAGGCTCCGACCAGGGCCGCCCGCAATGCCAACAGCAACAGGGCCCCCGAGAGCAGGAACCCGATCAGTTCCTGAGGCGCAAGCCCGCGACCGGTGCGGTAGTGGATCAAGNCCAGCACCAGACCCTCGACCAGGATCATGACCAGGATCAGGTCGATGATCCGCCCGCTCGCAAACAGCTCGTTCAACGCGGTGACACCAGACCCAGCAGATGGGCCATGTCCTTGAAGAAGATGCGGATATGGGCCCCCGGACGCGCCCTGACCAGGCGCTTGTTCATGTAGGCCTCCCAGGTCAGATACTGGATATCGGGGTCGGCGCACAGGCTCACGAAACGCTCGCGGCGCTTGTCGCTCGAATACCAGAAGCGCTGCATGATGCCCAGGACCCAGAACACCTTGCCGTGGTCCCTCATGAAGCGTTTGCGCGCCTGCTTGAGCGCCTTGGGATCGCCGGTGCGGCAGAGCTCATCGACCGCCTGTGCCGCCAGCCGTCCGCCCATCATGGCGTAATAGATGCCCTCGCCCGAGGCGGGGGCGACCACGCCCGCCGCATCGCCTGCCAGCAGGATGTCGCGCCCGTTGTCCCAGCGCTTGAGCGGCTCCAGCGGGATCGGCGCCCCTTCGCGGCGCAGGACCTCGGCCTTGGCCAGCCCGGCGCGGCGGATCAACTCGGTACAGGCCGTGCGCAACGAGAAACCGGGAACGGCCGTGCCTAGGCCAACGCTGATGGTGTCGCCGTGCGGGAAGACCCAGCCGTAGAAGTCGGGCGAGATGTCGCCCTGATAGTAGACGTCGCAGCGGCTGTTGCCGTCGAAATCGGACGGGGTACGCAGGATCTCGTGATAGGCCGAGACATATTTGACCGTCTCATAGCCCGGGATATAGCGCTTGCCGACGGTTGAATTGGCCCCGTCGGCGCCGATGATGGCGCGCGCCCGAACCCGCTCGCTCGGCGCGTCGCTACGCCCACGACCGGGGCGATAGACCACGATCGCGGTGCCGTCGGTGTCGCGCTCGATCTTCTCGAAGGTACCGGTACAGCGGGTGGCTCCGGACGCGGCGGCGCGTGCACGCAGCCACTCGTCGAAGTATTCGCGATCGACCAGGCCGACATAGCCGTTGGCGATCGGCATGTCCACCTTACGATCCGAGGGCGAGATCATGCGCGCCCCGGTGACGCGGTTGGCCAGGACCGATTCCGGCAGATCGAAGTCGCGCATGGCCTGGGGCGGAATGGCACCGCCACAGGGCTTGATGCGTCCGGCCCGGTCGAGCAGGCATACCGAGCGGCCCAGTTTGGCCAGATCGTTGGCGGCGGTCGCGCCGGCTGGTCCGCCGCCGATCACGACAACGTCGAAGGTTTCAAGATTGGACATGGGGGATCTCGTTGCTGGAGCGTTTGTTCAGGATGGATAGATCGACCTGCGCCCGCTTGCGCGCAGTCAGGGGGATGGAGGGCGCGTGCCTCGCCATACAATGCGCCACCCCCCATCCGCGTGGTTCAGCCAGCCGCCGTCATCAGCCCGCGCACGGCGAAGGCGCTGATCATCATGCCGGTGACATAGAGGGTCACGCCCAGTCCGCTGAACCAGACGGCGCGTTCGACCGGGCGGGCGAGGAAGCGGATCATCAGGGCGACCTGGAGCGCGAGCACCAGACCGATGGCAGCGGCATGGCCCGGCTTGCCCCAGGCCAACAGCAGGACGATCACGATCAGCTGGGGCAGACCCATGGCAAGACAGGTCCACCAGGCGGCGCGCTCGACCCCGAGCTGTACCGTCAGCGAGCGTACACCGAGCTGGCTGTCGCCCGCGATTGACTTGAAGTCATTGATGGTCATGATACCGTGGGCACCGAGACTATAGAGCAAGGCCAGCGTCAGGATCTCCCAGCCGGGTAGGGCACCGCCGAGCATGACCGCCGCCCCAGTGACCCAGGCCAGCCCCTCGTAGGAGAGTCCGGCGGCCAGGTTCCCCCACCAGCCGTTGCCCTTGAAGCGGAAAGGCGGGGCACTGTAACCCCAGGCAATGGCCATGCCGATCAGTGCCAGTCCGAACACCCAGGGGCCGAGCGCATAGGCGAGCAGGAGTGAGACCGCCGTCCAGATCAGGGACAGATACAGGCCCCAGCGCCCAGGGATACGTCCGGACGGGATCGGGCGATCCGGTTCGTTGATGGCGTCAACATCACGGTCGTACCAGTCGTTGACGACCTGACTGGTGGCGCACATCAGCGGACCGGCCAGGAGGATTCCGGCGATGAGTAGCCACCATTTTTCCAGGATCGGCACACCCGAGGAGACGACGCCACAGGTGAAGGCCCACATCGGTGGGAACCAAGTGATGGGATGCAGGACTTCGAGAATGGCCTTGGGCTCGGGATAGGTCCGGGTCGCAATGACCGTGGTCTGATTCATGCGGGAAAACCTGTCTCAGGGAGGGTATTTGGTCGTAAAACCGGCTATTTGTCGAACCACAAGGGCGCCGAGTGCGTTGAGCGGTTCGACACAGCCTTGTTTAGGTTTTTGATGGTTCTTCGGCGGATGCCGTCTGCGCGGCGGGATGATCCGCGACGATGCCGTAGCGGTCGATTTTGACGTACAGACTCTGCCGACTCAAGCCCAGCAGTTCGGCGGCCGAGGCGCGGTTGTCACCGGTGAGTTTGAGCGCCGCCTCGATGCATAATCGCTCGATGGTGTCGGTCGATTCGCGCACCAGTTCCTTGAGCGGCACGCGCCCGACACGCTCGGTGAGCTGATCCAGCCAGCGTGTCTGTTCGGGGCTGACCTGTGGCTCGTTGTGCAGCCGCCGCCCGACATCGCGGATGAAAAAGCCGAAATAGGGCCGTTCGCCATTGCGCACCGCCGTCGCCGAGATCTCGACCTCGGTGGTCGTCCCATACTCGCCGCGCAGCAGGGTCGCAAACAGCCGCACCGTGGTGTACTGACGCAGATTGGCCATGANCACATTGAGATCGACCCCCGGGCGTCCGAGCCAGCGGTNGAGCGATTCACCGCGTGCCTGCTGTTCGGTGGGGAGCTCGGCCAGGTTCAGGAAGGTGGTGTTGGCGCTCAGGATGTGCCCCTCGGCATCCGTGATGACCACGCCGTCCGGTGCCTCCTCGAGCACGCGCAGATAGCGCGCCTTGGCGTCCGGCGGCGCGTTGGTCGCTGACTCGGACAGGATCGGCGACAGCCGCACCAGCAGGAAGGAGGCGTTTTCCTGACGCAGCAGGGAGGCCGCGACCAGGAACTCCTGGGTGCTATGGGCCAGACGCGCCCGCACGTCGTCGGCACGCCCGGCGGCGCGCACGCTCGCCAGCAGGCCGTTGATGGCCTGGGTACTCTCGGTGTCGAAGCCCTCAGGAAAGGGGCGACCGATGATGCGCGCCGGTGCCTCGCCGAGGAGCTGGCCGGCGGCCGGATTGGCCTCGACCACACGCTGAGTCGGCGCGTCGATGATGAGGATGGCCTCCGAGACCATGCGGAACAGCAACCGGTAGCGGGTCTCGACCTGTCGGAAGCGCCAGTAGTCGCGCTCCAGCGCTTGCTGAGCGTCGATGAGCTGTTGCTGGAGGGCTGCCATCCCCTGGAGGCTGCGCCCGAGCGCGATGATGGGCCCAGACTCACCCCTGAGGCGCAGTGCCCGATATTGAACGGGGATCTCGTTCCCGCGCGTGCCGCGATGCGTGACCTGACGCCAGCGGGTGATCGGGACGCGCCGGACCTCGTCGAGCAGGGCCTCGAGATTGGGCCGGGTGTCGAGCGAGACGCTCGTCAGCCAGGGCTCACCGATCCAGTCGGCATCGACATCGGAGCGCAGGTCGGGGTTGCCGAAGGAGATGTCTTGGACTGTCCCCGTTGCGTCGAGCACGACGGCGACGTCGGCCATCCCCTCGATCAGGAGGGCCGCCGTCTCGGCATCGAGGGTTCCGAGATGCTCACTTGGGGCGTTGAAGGTAGTCACGGCCACCGGATCCTCCACGGCCACATGGGTACATCCTCGATCCAGGCACACCGTATCCTCACGGCCAGGGACTCGGTGGATACCAGGGCAGCCATTGAACACAGCGCTGGCTGCGATGGGCATTCACCTCCAGTTTTGGTCGTCATTGAGCTTGGCTCGATACCCAGGCGGGTTTAAGGCACTCATCCGCCGCACGGGCCGACTCACTGGACACGGGCCGACTCACTGGAGCGGATCGTCATTCCCTGAGTACGACGCAAGGGGTATCGGGTAAACGCCAGAATGGAGCGGCTCACAACCCGGGGCTTGGCCCCTATTGTGGTGGCTTGCCTGGGGTTGTCAAGTCAGGTTTACGTAAAATTTGGTTGACGCATCCAGGAAAGCGGACTAGATTGTCATTGACGATTCAGTGAATCGGGGATCGTTCGATACGCGTTTCGGCCTCAAGCACAGCAGATGACCCAGCACTCAGCCTCCAAGCCACCGCGTCGGCCACTCTATACCCCCGAGGAGCGCCGGCGACGGGACGAATCGTCATGGACCCTGGTTCAGGGGATCCTGGCGCCCGTGCAGTTCTTGGTGTTCCTGGTCAGCCTTTATCTCGTATTGCGCTATCTGGCAACGGGCGAGGGGTATTGGGCTGCGACCATCTCGGTCGTCGTCAAGACCCTGGTGCTCTATNCCATTATGATCACGGGGTCCATCTGGGAGAAGGAGGTCTTCGGTCGGTATCTGTTCGCCGAGTCCTTCTTCTGGGAGGACGTATTCAGCATGCTGGTGCTGGCGCTGCATACGGCCTACCTGGTGGCCGTCTTCATCGGGCTTGCGCACCGCACCCAGATGTTCATCGCCCTGGCCGCTTACGCGACCTATGTCATCAATGCCACCCAGTTCCTGATCAAGTTGCGTGCAGCTCGGCTCGAGGGTCAGCATAAGGACGATGCCCAGGACAGCGCGCTCGCCGGAGCGGCCGAATGAACGCGCCCGAGGTCCGTTGCGAGCAGGGACAGCGGCAGGTCTTCTGTGGTCTGTCAGGCATCGTTTGGCTGCATCGCAAGATCCAGGATGCCTTCTTTTTGGTCGTGGGGTCGCGGACCTGTGCCCATCTGCTGCAATCGGCGGCGGGGGTGATGATCTTCGCCGAGCCGCGGTTTGCGACCGCGATCCTCGAAGAGCGCGATCTCGCGGGGCTGGCCGACTGCAATCAAGAGCTCGACCGGGTGGTGGCCGAGGTCTTGGAACGCCGTCCGGACATCAAGGCCCTGTTCTTGGTCGGCTCCTGTCCCTCCGAGGTCATCAAGCTCGATCTGGGCAAGGCCGCCGAGCGACTGTCTGAGGTCTATCGCGGTCGGGTGCGGGTGCTCGACTATTCGGCCAGTGGACTAGAAACCGCCTTCACTCAGGGCGAGGACGCCTGTCTCCAGTCCCTGCTGCCCGAACTCCCGACCCGTCCGGCGGGCGAGCGCTCGCTCCTGGTCGTCGGCACCCTGCCCGATGTGGTCGAGGACCAGTTCAAACGGTTGTTCACTGACCTGGGCATTGCCCCGGTCGAGTTTCTGCCGCCACGCCATGCGACCCAGTACCCGGCAGTCGGCACGGGTACCCTGCTGTTGGCGGCCCAGCCCTTCGTCGGCGAGACGGTGCGCACGCTCCAGAGGCGTGGTGCGACCCTGATCACGGCACCCTATCCGTTCGGTATCGAGGGGACACGCGCCTGGCTCAGGGCGGCGACCCAGGCCTGGGGTATCCCCGCCGAGCGGCTGGAGGCGGTCACGGCCCCGGTCATCGCCCGCGCCGAAAAGGCACTGGCCCGTCAGCGCGAGCGCCTGGCCGGCAAACGCATCTGTTTTCTGCCTGACTCTCAGCTCGAGATCCCACTGGCGCGTTTTCTCCAGCGCGAATGCGGTATGGAGCTGATCGAGGTGGCCACACCCTTCCTCGACCGTCAGCTCATGGAGGCCGAGTTGCTGCTGCTACCCTCAGATCTACCTCTGACCGAGGGCCAGGACCTCGAGCGGCAACTCGAGCGCGTGCGCGCGGCGCGGCCCGATCTGACCGTCTGTGGTCTGGGTCTGGCCAATCCGCTGGAGGCCGAGGGGTTACGCACCAAGTGGTCGATCGAACTGGTGTTCACACCCATCCATGGCTTTGATCAAGCGGCCGATCTGGCCGAGCTGTTTGCCCGCCCCCTGGTGCGGGGCGCCTTGCTAAAGGTGTGACGACATGCAGCTGACACTCTGGTCCTACGAAGGGCCACCCCATGTGGGTGCGATGCGCATCGCCGCCTCGATGAAGGGTGTGCACCTGATCCTGCATGCCCCTCAGGGCGACACCTATGCCGATCTGCTGTTCACCATGATCGAGCGCCGCCCCACGCGCCCACCCGTGAGCTATACCAGCTTCCAGGCGCGCGATCTGGGTCGTGACACGGCTGCACTGTTCAAGACCACGGTCGAGGCCGCCTATGGGCGCTTCAAGCCTGAGTTGATCCTGATCGGCGAGTCCTGCACCGCCGAACTGATCCAGGATCAGCCGGGCGCCCTGGCCCAGGGGATGGGGCTGCCGGTCCCGGTGCTGCCGCTCGAACTGCCGGCCTATACGCGCAAAGAGAACTGGGGGGCGAGCGAGACCTTCTATCAGCTGGTCCGGGGACTGCTCAAAAGCCGCGTCCCGGCACCTGGCGCCGCCCCTGAGCGACGCGCCCCGGGTGTACGGCCAAAGGCCAATCTGCTCGGCCCAACCGCACTCGGTTTCCGCTGTCGCGACGATATCCTGGAAGTGACGCGCCTGCTCGAGTCGATCGGCATCGAGGTCAATCTGGTCGCCCCGCTCGGCGCCACGGTCGCCGATTTGAAGCGTATCCCAGAGGCCGACTTCAACGTTTGTCTCTATCCCGAGATCGCCGATCAAGCCTGCGACTGGCTGCGTCGCAGCTTCGGTCAGCCGGTGGTCAAGACGGTCCCGATCGGCATCGGCGCCACCCGCGAGTTCCTCCAGGAGGCCGCGCGCGCCGCCGGGATCGAAGTCGACACGACACCCGAGCCAATCTCGTCTAGAATGCCTTGGTACGCGCGGTCCATCGACTCGACCTATCTGACGGGCAAGCGGGTCTTCATCTTTGGTGATGCGACGCACGCGGTGGCCGCGGCGCGGATCGCGGCCGAAGAGCTCGGCTTTACGGTCGTGGGTCTTGGCACCTACAGCCGCGAGTTTGCCCGTGAGGTCCGCGCGGTGGCCAAGCGCTACGGCGTCGAACCCCTGATCACGGACGACTACCTCGAGGTGGAGTCCAGGGTCGCCGAACTGCACCCAGAGCTGGTGCTCGGTACCCAGATGGAGCGCCACATCGCCAAGCGTCTGGGGATCCCCTGCGCGGTGATCTCGGCGCCGGTGCACATCCAGGACTTCCCGTGCCGGTATGCGCCGCAGATGGGCTTCGAGGGCGCCAACGTCATCTTCGACACCTGGGTCCACCCGTTGATGATGGGACTTGAGGAGCATCTCCTCACCATGTTTCGGGAGGACTTTGAGTTTCACGATGGCGCGACACCCTCGCACCTGGGGCCGACGACCACGCGCCCGATCCAGACGCCGGAGTCGACGCGGGCCGACGCGAATACCATGATTTGGGCACCGGAAGCCGAGCAGGAACTGAAAAAGATCCCGTTCTTCGTGCGTGGCAAGGCCAGGCGCAACACCGAGCGTTTCGCCGAAGAACGCGGGATCCAGACCATCACTGTGGAGACGCTCTACGATGCGAAAGCGCACTTCGGCCGCTGATCAGACGCGCCCCAACACGACCCCGGTTCGCGTCGTCATCATCAATCTCGATGGCCATCTGGCGGGGACGACCCAGCGCGCGCTCCCCCAGGTCAAGTGCGATCTGCCAGGTTTACAGCTCAGGCTGCACGCGGCGACCGAGTGGGCTGAGGNCCCATCCGCACTCGAACGCTGCAAGCAGGACATCGCCGAGGGTGACATCATCCTGGTCACCATGCTGGTCATGGAGGAGCACTTCAAGCCGATCCTACCGGCGCTTGCCGCGCGGCGCGATGCCTGTGACGCCATGATCGTCTGTATGTCGGCCTCGGAACTCATGAAGCTGACCCGCATGGGCGGCTTCAGTATGGACGGTTCAGGCGGTGGCCCCATCGCCCTGCTCAAGAAGCTGCGTGGCAACAAGGANCGCCAGCAGAGCGCCGGCGCCCAGCAGATGTCGATGCTGCGCCGCATCCCCAAACTCTTGCGCTTCATCCCCGGCACTGCCCAGGACGTGCGCGCCTATTTCTTGACGCTTCAGTATTGGTTGGCCGGTTCCGAAGAGAACCTGGGCAACATGATCCGTTTCCTGGTCGATCGCTATGCCAGTGGTGAGCGCGCCCATCTGCGTGGCACACTCAGGGTCGCCCCCCCGGTCGAGTATCCTGAGGTCGGTCTCTACCATCCGCGCATGAAGGGCCGCATCTCTGACAGGCTCGATCAGTTGCCCGGCATCCAAGACGCAAAGAAGGGGCGGGTCGGTCTGCTCCTGATGCGATCCTATGTCCTCGCCAACAACACCGGCCATTATGATGGCGTGATCCAGGCGCTCGAGGCGCGCGGTCTGCATGTCGTTCCCGCCTTCGCCAGCGGGCTCGATGCGCGTCCGGCGATCGAGAGATTCTTCATGCAGGATGGGGTCGCCACCGTTGATGCCGTGGTCTCGCTGACTGGATTTTCGCTGGTGGGCGGTCCGGCCTACAACGATGCGCATGCCGCCGAGGAGATGCTCAAGCGGCTCGATGTGCCCTATCTGTCCACGCTCGCCGTTGAGTTCCAGACGCTCGATCAATGGCAGTCCTCGGCCCAGGGCTTGCTGCCAGTCGAGGCGACCATGATGGTGGCCATCCCCGAGCTCGACGGTGCCACAGGTTCGCTGGTCTATGGTGGACGCAGCGGCGGCGCTGAGGATGGCGCGCGCGACATGCAGGCGCACCCGGAGCGGGCCCAGATGCTGGCCGCGCGGGTCGAGAAATTGGTCCGTCTGCGTCGCACCGAGCGTGCCCAGCGTAAGATCGCGGTGGTATTGTTCAACTTCCCGCCGAACGCGGGTAACACCGGCACCGCGGCCTATCTTTCGGTCTTCGCCTCGCTCTACAACACCCTGGTGGCGATGAAGGCCGCTGGCTACAACGTCGATCTGCCCGAGGGCGTTGACGACCTGCGCGAGCGCATCGTCAATGGCAATGCGGCCCGTTTCGGCGCCCATGCCAATGTCCACGTCCGCATCCCGGTCGATGACCACGTCCAGCGCGAGCCCTATCTGGCCGAGATCGAGAGGCAGTGGGGCGCGGCCCCGGGCAAGCAGCAGAGCGACGGGGCCTCGATCTTTGTGCTTGGGGCCCAGTTCGGCCATGTCTTCGTCGGCATCCAGCCCTCATTCGGCTACGAGGGCGACCCGATGCGTCTGTTGTTCGAGCAGGGGTTTGCGCCGACCCATGCCTTCAGCGCCTTCTATCGCTATATCCGCGATGACTTCGGCGCCCATGCCGTGCTGCACTTTGGCACCCATGGTGCGCTCGAGTTCATGCCGGGCAAGCAGGCCGGGTTGTCGGGTGAGTGTTGGCCGGATCGTCTGATCGCCGACCTGCCTAATTTCTATCTCTATGCCTCGAACAACCCGTCCGAGGGCACCATCGCCAAGCGTCGTTCGGCGGCGACCCTGATCAGCTACATCACCCCACCGATCGCCCATGCCGGGCTCTACAAGGGGCTGGTCGATCTCAAGGGCTCGCTGGAACGCTGGCGTTCGCTGCCGCCATCCGAGCTCGAGGAGCGCCGCTCTCTGGCCGAGCTCATCCAGGCCCAGGCCGCCGAGCTGGAGTTGGCGCCGCTTACGCCGGCCTGGGCCGAGGATGAGGTCGGGTCGCGCATCGCCAAGCTCAGCGAGGACGTGTTGGAGCTGGAATACACCCTGATCCCGCACGGTCTGCACGTCGTCGGCGAGGCGCCGAACGAGGAGGAGCGGGTCGATCTCCTGATGGCAGTCGCCGAGTCCACCAAGGACCTCCGCCCCGAGCGTGCCGCGCTCGCGGCCCTGGTCGCCGGTCAGCCGCCCGAGAAGGCGCTCAAGGCCGGCAAGATGGCGGCGAGCGACGAGAACCGCGAGCTCTTCCGCGAACTGGCTGAGATCGACCGGCTGTTGGTGCAAGATACCGAGATCCCGGCCATCCTGCGTGCGCTCGACGGACGTTTCATCCCCCCGGCCCCGGGTGGTGACCTGCTACGCACCCCGGCGATCCTGCCGACCGGACGCAATCTGCATGGCTTCGATCCCTTCCGCCTGCCGAGCCTGTTCGCAGTCAAGGACGGTGCCAAACAGGCCGAGCGCCTGATCGCACGTCATCTGGCCGGGGGCAATGGTTTCCCTGAGACCATCGCGCTCGTGCTCTGGGGTACCGACAACCTCAAGACCGAGGGCGGCCCCATCGGTCAGGCCCTGGCCCTGATCGGTGCCCGTCCGCGTTTTGATAACTATGGCCGGCTCGCCGGCGCGACCCTGATCCCGCTCGAGGAGCTGGGTCGGCCGCGCGTCGATGTGGTCATGACCCTGTCGGGTATCTTCCGTGACCTGCTGCCCTTGCAGACCAGGCTGCTGGCCGAGGCCGCCTACCTGGCGGCCTGCGCCGAGGAGCCGGTCGAGCAGAACTTCATCCGCAAGCATGCGCTCGAGTATCAGGCCGCCCATGGCTGTGATCTCGAGACTGCCGCCCTGCGCGTCTTCAGTAACGCCGACGGCGCCTATGGTGCCAACGTCAACCACCTGATCGACAGCAGCACCTGGGACGACGAGGGCGAGCTGGCCGAGACCTATACCCGCCGCAAGAGCTTTGCCTATGGCCGCTCGGGTCGGCCGGTGCAGCAGGCCGAGCTGCTCAAGAGCTGTCTCAGCCAGGTGCAACTGGCCTATCAGAACCTCGACTCGGTCGAGCTGGGCGTGACCACGGTCGACCATTACTTCGACACCCTGGGCGGCATCGCCAAGGCGGTCGGTCAGTATAAGGGTGACGAGGTGCCGGTCTATATCGGTGACCAGACGCGCGGCGACGGCGTGGTCCGGACCCTGGCCGAACAGGTGGCGCTCGAGACCCGCACCCGCATGCTCAACCCCAAGTGGTACGAGGGTATGCTCAAGCACGGCTACGAGGGCGTGCGTCAGATCGAGGTCCATGTCACCAATACCCTGGGCTGGTCGGCCACCACCGGTCAGGTCGCGCCCTGGGTCTATCAGCAGCTGACCGAGACCTTCATCCTCGACGAGGAGATGCGTAACCGGCTTGCGGCGCTCAATCCGACCGCCTCGGCCAAGGTCGCGAATCGTCTGATCGAGGCCCATGAACGCAACTACTGGTCGCCCGACGAGGCGACGCTCGAGGCGCTCAGACGCGCGGGAGAGGAATTGGAGGATCGGCTTGAGGGCGTATTCCAGGAGGCGGCGGCGTGACGATGCAGGCATCCTCCAGCGGCTTCCGTCTGCCCAGTCATCCGGACGGGGAGGGCAGCGTGCAGGTCCAGCTCGATCCCGACATCCGGATCGAGGGTGCCAAGGTCTTCGCCATCTATGGCAAGGGCGGGATCGGCAAGAGTACGACCTCCTCGAACCTCTCGGTCGCCTTTTCCAAGCTCGGTAAGCGCGTGCTCCAGATCGGCTGCGATCCCAAGCACGACTCGACCTTCACCCTCACCAAGTGTCTGGTGCCGACGGTCATCGACATCCTGGAGTCGGTGAACTTCCATGCCGAGGAGCTGCGCCCGAGCGACTATGTCTACGAGGGCTACAATGGTGTGATGTGCGTCGAGGCCGGAGGCCCACCCGCCGGCACCGGCTGCGGCGGCTATGTGGTCGGGCAGACGGTCAAGCTGCTCAAGCAGCACCATCTGCTCGAAGACACGGATGTCGTGGTATTCGATGTACTCGGCGATGTGGTCTGCGGCGGGTTCGCTGCGCCCTTGCAGCATGCCGAGCGCGCCTTGATCGTCACCGCCAACGACTTCGACTCGATCTTTGCCATGAACCGCATCGCGGCGGCGATCCTAGCCAAGTCTAAGCACTACAGGGTCCGGCTCGGTGGCCTGATCGCCAACCGTAGTCGTAACACCGATGAGATCGACCGCTTCGCCGCGGCGGTCGGGCTCAGGCGTCTGGCCCATCTGCCGGATCTGGACATCATCCGCCGCAGTCGCCTGAAAAAATCGACCGTGTTCGAGATGGAGCCCGAGCCCGGCTCGGGTCTGGAGGAGGCGCAGCAGCAGTATCTGCAATTGGCGCAACAATTGTTGGATGGCGTCGAACCGCTAGAGGTGCGTCCGATGGCCGATCGCGACATCTTCGAGTTTTTAGGGTTCAATTGATGCTGGACGCCTCCTATCACGAACGGCGCGGCAAGATCAAAACCTATTTCGATCGCACCGCCGCCGACGCCTGGTCCAAGCTGACCTCGGACGCCAAGGTCAGCCGGGTGCGCGAGACGGTGCGCGCTGGGCGTGACGAGATGCGCCGCACCTTGTTGAGCTGGCTGCCCGAGGACCTGAGCGGCAAACGGTTGCTCGATGCCGGCTGCGGTACCGGGATGCTGGCGGTCGAGGCGGCGCGGCGCGGGGCCGAGGTCGTCGCCATCGACGTGGCCCCGACGCTCATTGAGATCGCCCGCGAGCGTCTGCCGGCGGATCTGGGGCCGGGTTCGGTCGCGTTTTTGGCCGGTGATATGCTCGATCCGGCGCATGGCCAGTTCGATCATGTGGTCGCCATGGACTCACTCATCCACTATCGCCCCGAGGACGTGGTGAAGGTCTTGGCAGGGCTGGCTGCGCGCACCCTGGGCTCGATCGTCTTCACCTTTGCACCGAGGACGATCCCGCTGACCATCCTGCATGCGATCGGTCAGCTCTTTCCGCGTTCCGATCGCTCGCCGGCCATCGAGCCCGTGAGCGAGGCGAGGCTGCGGGGCCTGATTGGCGCAGACTCCGGGCTGAGCGCGTGGCAGCCCGGGAGGACGAGACGCATCGCCGTCGGGTTCTATATGTCTCAGGGGCTGGAGCTACTCCCGCGCTGAGACGTTGTGGTGAGACGCTCGCGATGGGGTCACCCCGTGCGAGCGGTTGGGTGGGCCTGGGGGATTACTCGGCAGACCCCAGGCGATTGGAATCGAGGACTGTGTTTCGCTACGCGGGTTGTTCTAAGGCTGTCTAGGCGCCTGACGAATGGATTCGGCCCATGGCAGCCACCGCGCATCGGTCTAGCCGGTCACCCCGGTTGGCTTAATTACTCTAACGGAGGTTAACTCATGTCTGCTGGCATCACTCATTATATCGACGCCGCCCAGATCACCATCTGGGCCTTCTGGCTCTTCTTCTTCGGCCTCATCATCTATCTGCGTCGCGAGGATAAGCGCGAAGGCTATCCGCTCGACTCGGACCGCACCGAGCGCTCGGGCGGTCGCGTCAAGGTCGTGGGCTTCCCCGATCTGCCCGACCCCAAGACCTTCGTCCTGCCGCACAATGGCGGTACCGTCGTGGCCCCGCGCGTCGAGGCGCCGGTGGCGGTCAATGCCACGCCCTTCTCTCCGGCCCCCGGCTCGCCGCTCGTGCCCAATGGCGATCCGATGCTCTCGGGTTTCGGCCCGGCGGCCTCGCCCGATCGTCCTAAGCACTGCGATCTGACCTTCGAGGGTCTTCCCAAGATCGTGCCGATGCGTGTGGCCAAGGAGTTCTCGATCGCGGAGGGCGATCCGGACCCGCGCGGCATGACCGTCGTTGGTCTCGACGGCGAGGTCGCGGGCACCGTTTCCGACGTCTGGGTCGATCGTTCCGAACCGCAGATCCGTTATCTGGAAGTTGAGGTCGCCGCCAACAAGAAGAAGGTCCTGTTGCCGATCGGCTTCAGCCGTTTCGACAAGAAGGCGCGCAAGGTCAAGGTCGATGCGATCAAGGCAGCGCACTTTGCCAATGTGCCGACGCTCTCTAATCCAGACCAGGTCACACTCTACGAGGAAGACAAGGTCTGCGCCTACTACGCAGGCGGCAAGCTCTACGCCACAGCCGAGCGTGCCGGTCCCCTGCTGTGAGGGAATATGACTTCGAGCCCATCCCGGGCTTGCCCGAGCGCCTGCCTCCCGGCGAGGAGGTGCTCTGGCAGGGGGCGCCGAGCTGGAAATCTCTGACTCGGCGCGCCTTTCATGTCCGTAAGGTGGCGATCTATTTCGGTGTGTTGGCGGTTTTGGCCGTGCTGGTGGATGCCTCGGACGGTCTGACCCTGATCAGCCTGGTCCAGGGACTGACCTGGATCCTGTTTCTGGCGGCCCTCTCCGTCGGCGCCCTGACCTGGTTGGGGTGGTCAATGGCGCGCTCCAGCCTCTACACCATTACCAACAAGCGCGTGGTCATGCGTATCGGCGCCGCCTTGCCGATGATGATGAATCTACCGTTCAAGCAGGTGCGCGCGGCCGATCTGCGCGTCTATGAAGACGGTACCGGGGATATTCCACTGCTCCTGGATCCCTCCGCCAAGCTGTCCTATCTGATCTTTTGGCCGCATGTGCGGCCTTGGCACTTCACCCCGGTCCAGCCGATGTTGCGTAGCATCCCGGACGCCGCCAAGGTCGCTGGCATCCTGGCCGATGCGCTCCAGGACTATCTGGAGTCGGAAACGACGGCTCGGCTCTCCGGCAACGCGGCGACGAACGATACGGTTCCAGCCTCCGCGACCGAAACCCTAGCCTGAATGAGGTCAGTGAGTGAGTGATGCATCCGAGGGACGTGCCTTTCCCAAGGGCGTCCTGATCGCTGTTGGGATTTTGTTGGGCCTTACCATCGTCATGGTCGCCGTCGCGCGTCTAACCGGCTACAGGCTGCCCCAGGCCCCCTTCCTGCCCGAGGTCGAGTCGCGCGATATCCGCTTCATCGCGCAGCCGGATGGTTCCATGTCCGTGCGTGATGCGGCCACGGACGAGCTCATCCAGACCTTGCCGCCTGGCAGTGAGGGTTTCGTGCGCGGCATGTTGCGGGGCCTGGAACGTCAGCGCAAAGGATACAAGGCCGATATCAGCGAACCCTTCCATCTGGCGCGGCGCGAGGATGGCATGTTGACGCTCGAGGATCCGATCACTGGAATCCGGCTCGATTTGCGGGCCTATGGAGTAGACAATGCCGCTGCCTTCGCGGTGTTCCTGCGCTCGGTTCCGGTGCGGCATTGAGGCGGATCACCCGAGGGGGCAAGACAGAAGTTCCGTCTCCCACGATCTTCCGGACCGCCGAGCGCCGAGACGCACGCTGACCCATGGCTGATTACGGTTTCCCCTTCCTGTTTGCGCTCGGGCTCTGGTGGTCGAGTACGGGGATCGTACTCTATCTCAACAATCTTCCTGGACGCACCTTCCGCTGGACGCTCATGGGCGGGTCGGTCGTCCTGGCCATCGCCATCTTTGTCTTGATTGTGAGCAGTACCTCGACCGGGGTGGTCAGCGCCTATGTCGCCTTCACCGCAGGTGTGGTGATCTGGGGCGTGATCGAGATGAGCTACTTTACCGGCTTGATCACGGGGCCGCGCAAGACGGCCTGTCCGCCCGGGTGCTCGAAGTGGAAGCGCTTTGGGCTGGCGATCCTCACCAGCCTCTATCACGAGCTCCTGATCCTCTCGACCCTGCTGTTCATGGTGCTGGCCACCTGGGATGAGCCGAACCAGGTCGGTACCTGGACCTTCGTCGTGCTCTGGATCATGCGCTGGAGCGCCAAGCTGAACCTCTTCCTCGGTGTACCCAATCTCAACGAGGAGTGGATGCCCGAACCGCTGCGCTATCTCAAGACCTACATGGTCAAGCGAGCGATGAATCTATTGTTCCCCGTTTCAGTCACACTGGCCACCATCGTCGATGTGCTGATCGTCTTGGAGGCGCTTTCGCCAGAGGTCACTGGGGCGGCTGCCGTGGGTCTGATCTTGGTTGCCACCCTGCTGGGTCTCGCAATCCTGGAGCACTGGCTTCTGGTGTTGCCCCTGCCCGACGAGGCGCTCTGGGCCTGGGCGCTGCCGGCCCATGCGCCACACGACAACCAGGATCGCGAGGCTCGCTCGCCGGACGACTCTGTGGCAAGCCTGCACATCCTCCAACCCAGGACGCCTCCTCAAGCGGACGCCTCGAGGCATCTCCCGGCCAGGGTGGGTCGTCTCTGACCCGGCGCACTCGTGTTCGGCCCGTTTCGTCCGTGGCATGACGGGGCGAGTGCGGGGAACTTTCAGCGCACACAGCGCTACAGACTGGAGCTTGAAGATAATTCTCGATATACTGCGCGCCCAACCTAATGGGAGCCGCGTGCTTGCGGATCATCCAGAGTGCTTCCGGTCTAGACATCAAGTCGGATGATAGGGGGTCGGTTTGCATCGATTGCTCGGGCAATCGATGGGGACCAGTGTGAGGAGCATCGCTGGGGGCGCTTCAGGGTTGTCGGTCAGGTTGGAGCACAGGCGGTTTCCCGCAGTGAGAACTACAATGACAGCGACTCAAACCGACTAGGTAGGTGACAGACATGGCGCCTCCTCTCCCCACGAGCCTTCCATTGGAATTCCTCGAACGGTACGACCTCATGGCGCCCGGTTGTCCGATGTCCTCGCTGGGTTCGGCTGGGGACAAACCCTTTACCCAGGCGCAATATCTAGATGTCCTGGACACACTCCGTCAGACGCCTGATGGCAATCTCGCTGTTTACATCCATGTCCCCTTCTGTCACGTGCGCTGTCTCTACTGCGCTTGTGACACCACTGTGACCCATAGCCTGGAGAAGGTCGACCAGTATCTCGACGCACTCGAACGTGAAATGGGGATGGTGACGGAGCGCATCGGTCGGCGTCGTCCGATTCAGCAGCTCCATGTCGGTGGCGGTACCCCAAACCATCTCAACGAGCCGCAGTTGGCGCGGCTGATGGAGATCATCGAGAGTCATTTCACGCTCACCCCAGAGTCCTGTGCCTCCATCGAGTGTAACCCACGCCGCGCCTCGGTCGGTCAGCTCGAACTGATCCATGGGCTGGGGTTCAAGCGCATCAGCTTTGGCGTTCAGGACCTCAATGCCGACGTGCAGCGCGCCATCGGGCGTGTGCAGTCGCTCAACATGGTGCGCGACGTCTTCCTGACCGCGCGCCAGATCGGATTCCAGAGCATCAATCTGGATCTGGTCTATGGGTTGCCGTTCCAGACGCCGCGCGGTTTCCAGACTACCCTGGATCAGGTGCTGGATCTGGGTCCGGATCGGGTCGCCTGTTTCAGCTATGCCCATGACCCCGCCCGCCGCCCCCACCAGCACGCCATCGACACCGCCCATCTCCCATCCCCCGCCGAAAAGCTCGCACTGTTCCACCGCGCCGTGCATACCTTCACCGAGGCCGGTTATCGCTGGGTCGGACTGGATCTGTTCGTGTTGGAGGACGACGAGCTCTATACAGCCCAGGTCGCCGGGCGGCTCTATCGCAACGCGCTCGGTTACACCACCAGTGCGGATCGGCAGGTGCTGGCGTTTGGTCCGAGCGGTACGGCCGAGTTGGGCGATGCGCTCATCCGCAACGAAAGCGATCTGCGCGTCTGGCAGATGCGCGTGAACAATGGTCAGTTCCCTGTGGCCTGGGGCCGGCGTCTCGACGAGACCGACCGGCGCCGACGTCAGGCCATGCTGCATCTCATGTGCAATCTAAAGCTTCCGGCCAGTTCGGCTGCCGATCTCGATCACGAATACGAACAGCTCTGTCGCAAGGCCGAGCAGGGCTTGGTCGAGATCTCGGATGAAGGCATTCGACTGACCCCCCAGGGGCGTTACATCCTGCACGGTCTCTGTTCTGACCAGGACGACCGGGGCGACTGCNGCGCGAATCAGTGGCGTTTTAGGATGCCCTCGTGAGTCGAACCGACAATCAGGGCCGTATCGGCCCCAATGCCGTTATCCGCGTTCTTGAGTCGCTGAATGAGCGAACTGGCCGCACGGTCGCCGAGTCGGTGTTTCAGCGGGCCGGTCTGGGCGGCTACCTCGTGGTGCCTCCCGACTCCATGGTGCCGGAGGCCGAGGTCATCGCGCTGCAACAGGCGTTGCGCGCTGAACTCGGTATCGCCGAGGCGCGCGCGATCGCGCGCGATGCCGGGCGGCGCACCGGCGACTATCTGCTCGCGCGACGCATCCCGCGTCCGGCCCAGGTCCTGCTCAAGATCCTGCCAGCGAAGTTGGCTGCCCATACCCTGCTCAAGGCGATCGCGGGCAATGCCTGGACCTTCGTCGGGACCGGGCGGTTTATGGTCGTGTCTGACGATCCGCCGCGGATCGAGATCACTGATTCGCCGCTCTGTCGCGGCACCCAGTCCGACGAGCCGTTGTGCGACTTCTATGTCGGCACCTTCGAGCGGCTGTTCCGGGTGCTGGTGCATCCGGATACGGTCTTCACTGAGACGGCCTGTCAGGCGATGGGCGATTCGAGTTGTCTGTTCGAGGCGCACTGGTCATAGCGAGTCGCTCGGTTCTGCACCCTTCCCGGTGGTTGAATGATCCGGGCCCGGTGCTCCTCACCGATGAGGGTCGATTCAGTGGGAGTGCCCTGGCGCACCGGGTTACCGAGCGTGCCGCCGTCTTTGCGGACTGTGGTCTAAAGCCCGGACAGGTCGTGATGGCGCCTGATGCACCTGCCCTCGATCTGATCCTGACGATCCTCGCACTGGGGCAGATCGGGGCCGGGATCTTCCCCTATCGTTCTAGCCTCGATGCGGTTGCACGTCTGGCGTTGGCAAGATCAGCCGGGGTCGAATGGCTGTGGCAACCGGATAGCCTGGATTTGATCCCGCTTGCGGACCAGACCCAGCGTCCGCCCATCGCACCCGAAACACGGGTCGCGCTCTTGATCAAGACCAGCGGTAGCAGTGGTCAGCCCCGGATCGTGATGCACGGTTATCCTGGGCTTCTGGCCTCGGCCCAGCGCGTCAATGCGCGGCTTGGGGTCACCACCGACTCGACCTGGCTCTGTTGTCTTCGGCCCAGCCACATCGGTGGCGCGGCCATCCTCTATCGCGCTGCGCTTGCGGGTTCGANTCTGCGGTTACAGACCGGCTTCGATGCCCCGACCGTACGGCGCGAGCTGGAGATACATGGTGTGACCCATGTCTCACTCGTCCCGCCTATGCTCGCCCGCTTGCTGGATCTCGGGGGCCGTGCGCCGCCGAGTCTGCGCGTGGTGTTGATTGGCGGGCAGGCCTTGAGTCGTCCACTCGCCGAGCGCGCGCTGGCCGCTGGTTGGCCGCTTTGGATCACCTATGGCATGACTGAGACCGGCTCCCAGGTCGCGACCAGCGGACCGCTCACCCCAGCAGACGGCGCATTGGATCCTAGCCTCGTCACGCCCCTACCCGGGGTCGAGATCGCGGCGCCGAGCTGCGATGTACCGCCCCAACGTCTGCGCATCCGCGGACCCATGCTGATGCTCGGCTATGCCAATCCCGAGCGCAGGGCCGGAGAGGGTCTGGCCGAAGGCGGCTGGTTCGAGCCGGCCGACCTCGGCTGTCTGAGCCATGACGGACGCTTGCGGATACTGGGACGCGCCGACGAGATCCGGGTGATCGGCGGGACCAATGTGTCCTTGACCCGGGTCGCGCAGGTTGTGCAGGAGGCGCCGGGTGTCAGCGAGGTGCAGATCGTCACCACCCCGGATACCGTTTGGGGGCATCGCCTGACCGCGGTCTATGCCGGAACGAGCGACGAGGCCGAGCTCGCCGCCTGGTGCCAGACCCATCTGANCGGTCCCGAATGCCCGCGCGCCTTTCTCAGACTGGAGCGGCTGCCGTTGCTCGACTCGGGCAAATACGATCGTGCCCGGATCGCGGCCTTGGTTCGGGCTTCTGCGGGCTGAAGCCGCAGGTGGCACACCTGAGAAATGAATCCGAACCAGCCTGATGCTTGCGCGGACCGCCGGACCCGAGCAGGCCGCCATCCAGAGACTCAGGGATGCCCAGAGGGTGCATCACCGGCAGTCGGCGCGCCCGGCATGCCCATCTCGCGCTCCTGGTAATCGGCCGGCACCTCGAACAGGGTCGCCGCCATGGGTTCACGGCGGATGGCCCGCACCTCGGTCTCGGTCTCCAACGTGGTCCCCATGAGCTGCATCCTGGACCTGGTCAGGATCGGATAGCCCTTGATCTTCTCCAGCTCGGCGCGTTGCGCACGCCCGGCCTCGGAATCGGCCAAGAGACCCTCGGGGCCAGAGAGGCGCATCAGGTCGGTGTAACGGTCCAGGTCCAGGTTCAGGTCCTCGGCGGCCCAGATCTCCTGCTCGATCTCCATCAGGCCGGTCTTGGCCACCCGATACTTGCGGCAGTTCCAGCCGTTGATCTCGCGTGTCTCATCGGTCGGCTCGACCGTGATCTTGGTCTGTCCCATCAGGGCGCGCATCTGCTCCATGCCTGGTTTGGACAGGCCTTCCATCATGCCCTTGGCGTTGATCGTGTAGAACTCCTTGGCGCCGTGGTTCATGAAGGTCATGTCACCCGTGGCGGGGTCGAGGATCATGTCGGTCCCGTTCGGATCGGTGCTTGCGACCTTCATCTTGCCGTAGGCGACGAGGGTGTGGCTGACATCTTCGGTCGGGNCCTCGCCGCTCAGTCCCGAGCGGCGATTGACCGTTTCGATGAACAGGCCCTCGTCATCGGCCAGTGCGAGGGAAGGGGCGAGCACGAGTGCCAGTAGAGCCGCGAGTGCGAGCGAGACGAGCCGTGCAGAGCAAACACTGAGATGCTTCATCGGTTTTCCTGTGGGTTGATGGGAGACGGGTCATCTGGGGATGACGGGCGGTTCAATCCGTGAGGCCGCGCTTGTCGAGCACCCGCTTGGCCTTGCCGACGAAGCGCTCGAGGCTGCGTGGCTCGACCAGATCGACATGGGCACGGATGCCGGCGATGGTCTGGATCTCGCGGCTGATGCGCTCGCACAGGGCCTGCATCCGGTCCATGCGATCGGAGAAGATCTCGGGATGCATCTCGACCTTGACGTGGATCTCGTCGAGCGTGCCTGGACGGCTGACCTCGATCAGATAGTGTGGCGTGGTGCCCTCGACGCGCAGCAGGGCCTCCTCGATCTGCGACGGGAAGACGTTGACGCCGCGGATGATGAGCATGTCGTCGGTGCGCCCCTTGACCCGGCCCATGCGCATCGTCGTGCGCCCACAGGGGCAGGGGTCGCGATAGAGCTGGGCGATGTCGCGGGTACGATAGCGCAGCATCGGCATGGCCTCGCGGGTGAGTGCGGTGATGACCAGCTCGCCCGGTTCGCCCTCGGGGACCGGTTCCAGGGTCTCGGGGTCGAGACACTCGACCAGGAAGTGGTCCTCCTGGATGTGCATCCCGGTGCGCGCCAGACACTCGCCGCTCACGCCCGGTCCGATGATCTCGGACAGGCCATAGTTGTTGAACGCCTGGATGTCGAGCTGCTCCTCGATCTCACGGCGCATGTCCTCAGTCCAGGGCTCGCCGCCGAAGTGACCGATGCGGATCGACAGGGTGCGCGGATCCATGCCCAATTCGCGCGCGGCCTCGGCGATGGTCAGGGCATAGCTCGGNGTGCAGACGAGCACCTCGGGTTCGAGGTCGCGCATGATCTCGATCTGGCGGCGGGTGTTGCCGGCAGCGACCGGGATGACAGCGGCGCCGACCCGCTCGATCCCAGAGTGCAGACCAAAACCGCCGGTGAAGAGCCCATAGCCGAAGGCGACCTGAACCGTATGCTCGGGTCGCAGCCCGCCGGCGACCAGAAACCGTGCGCAGAGCTCCGACCAGAGTTGGAGATCGCCAGCGGTATAGCCAACGAAGGTCGGCGTGCCTGTGGTGCCAGAGGAGCCGTGGATGCGGACCAGGTCCTTGCGCGGCACCGCGAGCAAGCCGAGCGGATGCTCGCGGCGCATGTCGTCCTTGGTGGTAAAGGGCAGACGCTTCAGGTCGTCGAGTGAGCGCAGACTCTGGGGACCGATATCGCACTGGTCGAGGCGCTCGCGATAAAAGGGCACACGCCGGGCGCGTTCGACCTGGGCGCGCAGACGCTCGAGTTGCAGCGCCTCGAGCTCGGCGCGTGGCAGGGTCTCGGCGGCCCGATCCCACATCGGATAGGGCTGATTTGGCGTCGTTGAGCGCACTGATCTCATGGCACGGAGGACATCAGCTCCTCGGCATCGACCACATGCTGACCCCTGTCGGTCAGCACCTGGATGGCGCGGTCTGGATCCTCGAAGCGGAAGATCAGGATCGCCTTGTCGCCGCGTCGCCGTGAAAAGGCATACATGTATTCGATATTGAGATCGGCATCTTCCAGGATCCGCAGCACCTCGGCCAGACCACCCGGACGATCGGGCACATCGACCGCGACCACCTCGGTCAGGTTCACCACCCAACCGGCCTGTTCCAGGATGCGCTTGGCCTTCTCCCAGTCGCGCACGATCAGACGCAGGATGCCGAACTGAGCGGTGTCGGCCAGCGACAGGGTGAGGATGTTGATGCCCGCGGCGGCGATGGCCGACAGCGGGGCCTCCAGCCGCCCGGGGCGGTTTTCCAGAAAGAGCGAGAGTTGTTGCAGTTTCATGGGCGTGTGCTCGCTTGAGGGATCAACCTTCGTTGCGCCGATCGATGACCCGCTTGGCCTTGCCCTCGCTGCGCGCCAGGGTGTGTGGTTCGACCAGGCGCAGCTCGACCCGGATGCCGAGGATCTGCTCGATCGACTGGGCCAGGCGGGCGCGGATGTCTTCCAGGCCGCGGATGCGGTCACTGAAGACCTCGGGTGTGACCTCGACCTCGACTGTCATGCGATCCAGACCCTGTTCCCGGGTGAGGACGATCTGATAGTGCGGCAATGTCCCCTCGACCGCCATGAGCGCCGCCTCGACCTGGGACGGGAAGACATTGACCCCGCGGATGATGAACATGTCGTCGGAGCGCCGAGCGACGCGCCGCATGCGGCGGAGGGTGCGTCCGCAGGGACAGGGCTCAGCGATGAGCGCGGTGATATCGCGGGTGCGATAGCGGATCATCGGCATCGCCTTCTTGCTCAGTGTCGTGATGACCAGCTCGCCCTCCTCGCCCTCGGGCAGCGGTTCGCCGCTGTCTGGGTCGATGATCTCAGGATAGAAGTGGTCCTCGAAGAGGTGCAGTCCGTCCTGGGCCGCACATTCGGACGCCACGCCGGGGCCGATGATCTCGGATAGGCCATAGATGTCGTAGGCCTTGATGCCGGCGGCGGACTCGATGTGCTGGCGCATCCCCTCGGTCCAGGGTTCGGCGCCGAAGATGCCGACCCGCAGCGGCAGTTCGCGCAGCTCGATGCCGAGTTCGTGCGCGCGTTCGATCACATGGGTGAAATAGCTCGGTGTGCAGCAGAGCGCGGTGACGTTGAAGTCGCGCATGAGCATGATCTGACGATCGGTGTTGCCGCCCGAGATCGGGATCACGGTTGCGCCCAGCGCCTCGCCGCCATAGTGGGCGCCCAGTCCACCGGTGAAGAGCCCATAGCCGAAGGCGTTCTGGAGGATGTCGCCGCGATGCAGCCCGCAGGCAGCGAAGGTGCGCATCATGACCTCGGACCAGACCTCGACGTCTTCGCGCGTGTAGGCGACCACGATCGGCTTGCCGGTGGTGCCGGAGGAGGCATGGAGTCGCACCACGTCGCTCATGGGGCTGGCGAACAGCCCGAAGGGATAGGTGTCGCGCAGATCGGTCTTGACCGTGAAGGGCAGGCGCTGGATATCCTGGAGCGACCGGATCGACTCTGGCGTCAGTCCGCGTGCCTCCATCCGCTCACGAAAGAGCTGGACCTTGGCATAGGCACGGGCGACCACGGCGCGCAACCGACGGAGCTGGATCTCTCGGAGCGCGGTCTGAGGCAAGAAGTCAGGGGCGCTTGCGGGATGGAAGCCGCCCTCGGCGTCGTTCCAAAGCTCTTTCAGCATCAGGGCCTCGTTAAAGCGTTGTTTGTTCGGTTGGAGAAGGGGCAGGCGCAGGATGGGCCGCGCGAACGCGATACCCATCCTGACTCTTTAAGCTCGAGCCGTGCGCGCTGCCGCGCGTCCGATCTCGAACGCCTGCTCGTTGAGCAGGTGCAGCTTCTCGGCCAGATTGGCGTGGATGGCGGCGATCCAGTGCGCCTCGGCGATGTCATCGAGCACGGTCGAGGCCGCGCCGAGCAGGGCGACGTTGAGGCTTTTCTTGTTCTTGAGCGCCTCGGGGGCGAGCAGGTTGGGTGTGATCAGCACACCCTCGGCCCGCAGCGTCGGACGGTTGATCTCGACCTGGGTCTCTTCCAGCACCACCAGCACATCGGCCTCGCCTGGCGGGACCATGGGACTCAGGATCCCCTTGCCATAACGCACATCACTGCTCACCGAGCCGCCGCGCTGGCTCATGCCGTGCAGCTCGCTCTTTTTGACCTCGAAGCCGGCGCGAAAGGCCGCCTCGGCCAGGATATCGGAGGCCTTGACCACGCCCTGACCACCGAGTCCGGCGATGACGATGTTCTTGACGTTCATAGACCCTCCGCAAGGAAACCCGCGACTTGAGTCGCGGGAGGAATGGCGGGTGCGCGAAGCGCACCATGTGGTGTATAATACAGTGTGGTCTCCGG
>JGI24187J35170_1000207_pt1 | contig 25721 bp, 26 predicted proteins | sample YNPBryBLVA2012_FD_35170 | JGI IMG/M metagenome (IMG submission 35170)
ATCGTGGCGCACGCGGAGGGCCTCACGGCTTCGCTACGCGCTCTATGCCGTGGCCGGAAAGGTCGTCCGAACCGGCGGCCAGATCCTTCTGCGCGTCAGCCTGCAGGCCTATGAGATGTTCACAAGCGTCCGTGGCGCCGTTGCCTGCCTGGAAAGCGGATAGCCTGGCGCACGCACCCTGTGCCCCGTTCTCGGCGATGCCGGCTCCCCTCAGGCCGGCGTGTGCCTCTCAAGCCCCGCCAACCGCCCAACCCCCCGCCGGATGACGCCCCCAAAGTCCCCCATGCCGCCCTAACCCCGCCCCTTAACCCCAATCCAGCCCCCCTAAACCCTCCCCAAACCCCCAAACCCCATCCACCCCAAAACCCATCGCGGAATTTGGGGGAGGCCCCAATCCCGCCGTCAGGCGCTGCTGTCCAGAAGCCAATCCGGCGGGGTTTTCCGTCTTCCACCCGAAGCGAAGCGAAGACTTACAGGCGTTCCAGCCTTCCGGAGAGGGCAAGCCGGCGGAGGGCCTCCTGGGCCAGGGGAGGGAAGCCGGGGGAAGGGGAGGCCAGGAGACCGGCGGCCACCTCCGGCAGGGCCGGTGGGGCGGGGTCGGTCCAGGTGGCGGAGGAGCGCGTGACCAACTCCTCCGCCAGGGCGAGAAGGCCTCCCAGCGGGGAGGGAGACTCCACGCCGAGCGGGTAGCCCTTCCCCCCCCACCGCTCGTGGTGCTCCTCCACCAGGCGGCCGGTCCAGGAGAGCCCCAGGGTTTCGAGGATCCGCCCCCCCTCGGCGGGGTGGCGGGACAACCGCTTCAGGTGGCGCTCTCCGAAGGGCCTCAGGCGCCGGAGGAGGGACCACCCCAGCCGCAGCTTGCCGACGTCGTGGAGGAGGGCGGCCCCTCGGAGGACGGCGGGGGAGAGGCCGAGCTCCGGAGCGGGACCGGAGGCTCTTCCCTCGGCCGGAGCCGCCTCCAAGAGGGCGCCGGCCAGGGCCGCCACCCTCCGGGAGTGGCCCCGATGGAGGTAGCGGTCCCGGGCCTCCACGGCGTCGGCCAGGAGCAGGACCCACCCCCCTTCCCGGTCCAGGTTTTCGAAGACCGCCTGCTCCCGGAATCCCCCGTACCGCTTTAGGTGGACCCGGGCCAGGAGGGCGACGAACTCGTCGAGAAGGAACCGCTCCAGGGCCAGGCGGCGTCTCGGGCGAAGGGTGTCGAAGGCCTCCGCCATCTCCTTCAGCGCCGTCGCCACGTCGTCGCCGGACAGGGCGAGAAGGGCCAGGAACCAATGGGCNGCCGGGCGGTAGGCGCGGGCGAGGTCGGTGGGGAAGCCGGGATCCCGCAGGAGCCCCAGGAGGCCCTGGGCGAGGCGAAGGGCACCGGCGTGGTCTCCCCGGCACCAGACCAGCTCCATCCGGTTGAACTCGACGTGGAGGCGGGTGGGAAGGGAATCGGTGAGGGCCTGGGCGCGGTCCAGCTCCCCCTCGGCCTCCCCGAGCCGGGCCGGGTCCAGGCCTCCCGCGCGGACGCCCCGCTGGAGGGCGTCGGCGGCCAGGGCCCTGCGCAGGGCCTCCAGGTCGTCCGGCGTTCGTCCTTCCCAGAGGACCGTCTTCCGGACCTCTCCCCGGCTCCGGAGGGCCGCCCGGCGGAAGGCCTCCACCGCCTGGGGCCACCGCCGGCGCTCCACCTCCAGCGCGCCCCGGACGCTGGCCAGGGCGCCGTGGATGGGGTGATCGTCCGGTAGCCGCCGCGCCAGGCGGGCGGCCCGCCGAAGGGCCTCGGCGGCCTCGCCGGCCTCTCCGGCGTCCAGGAGGCAGGAGGCCAGCCTCAGGCGGGCGTAGCCTTCGATCTCCGGAAGGCCCCCGGCCTTCCGAACCACCGACTCGAAGACCTCCTCGCCCCCCGTTTCGTCCCCCCGCTGGACGAGGGCTTCGCCGTACCGGTAGGCTTCGTGGAGGAAGGTCTCGCCGGCGGCGGCCTCGGAGTCGAGGAGGGACAGCACCGCCGCGGTGGCCTCCTCCACCTCCGCCCAGCCTTCGGGAGGGAGCGCGCTCAGGTGGGGGAGGCGTTCCAGGCGGTTCCGCAGGGAGGAGAGGGAAGCAAGGGGTTCCACGCCGGCTCCTTCGCGGCCATTATACCGGCGGCGGGGCCGGCCGTTTGACCTGGACCCCACCGGCCTCTAGAATGCCGCCGATGGATGCCCTCCCCCTGCTCGCCGCCCAAGGCCTCTGGAAACGCTTCGGCGCCCTGCCGGTCCTCAAGGGGCTGGACCTCGCCCTCTACCCCGGCGAACTCACCCTCCTTCTCGGGCCCAACGGCGCGGGGAAGACCACGCTTACCCGCCTTCTCTCCACCCTGGCCCGCCCGTCCCGGGGCACGCTCCGCTACCGCGGGGAGCCCCTCGGCGAGAAGGGACGGATTGGGCTCCGCTCGGAGCTCGGGTACCTCTCCCACCAGTCCTTCCTGTACGGCCACCTCACCGCCGAGGAGAACCTCCGGTTCTTCGGCCGGCTTTACGGGGTGAAGGACCTGGAGCGGCGGGTGGAAGAACTTCTCCGCCAGGTGGGCCTCCAGGAGGCCCGCCGGAGGCCCGCCGGCACCTTTTCCCGGGGAATGCAGCAGCGCCTGGCGTTGGCGCGGGTCCTCCTNCCCGATCCTCCCTTCCTCCTCCTCGACGAGCCCTACGCCGGCCTGGATCCCGAGGGGAGCCGGACGCTGACAAACCTCCTCACGACCCTCAAGGACCGCCGCCGGGCCATCCTTCTGGTCACCCACGAGGTGGAGGACTGCCTGCCGGCGGCCGACCGGGTGGCCATCCTCGCCGGGGGCCGGATCGCCTGGGAATCGCCCGCCGCGGGCCTCACGGCCCAGGCGGTGAAGGACCGGTACTTCGAGGTGACCGGCGAGGGGAGGGTTCGGTGAACACCCTGCGGGTGATCTGGGTCCTCTTCGAAAAGGACTTCCGGGAGGAGCTCCGGCGGAAGGAGAACGTGGCCTCCTCGCTGCTCTTCGCCCTGCTCTCCCTGGTCCTCTTCGCCTTCGCCCTGGACCCCACCCGGGTGAACCTGAACGAGACGGGGGGCGGCCTGCTGTGGCTGGTCATCCTTTTCGCCGGGAGTCTCTTCATGGGCGGCTCCTTCCGGAAGGAGACGGAGAACGGGACCCTCCAGGCCCTCCTCCTCTCTCCCACGGACCGCTCGGCCATCTACGCGGGGAAGTTCCTCCTGAACCTCCTGTTCCTGCTGNTNCTGGAGGCCCTCCTGATCTTTTTCGCCTTCGTGCTCCTCGATTTCCGGCCGGGGCCGGGCCTCCCGGCGCTGGCCGGTTCCTGGTGCGCCGTCACCTTCGGCTACGCGGCGGTGGGGACCCTGCTCTCGGCCCTCCTGGCCCAGGTTCGGGGCGGAGCGGTCCTCTACCCCATCCTCCTCTTTCCCCTGATGGTCCCCCTCGTCATCGCCGCGGCCACCCTGACGGAAAGGGCCCTCTCGCCGAGGTTCTCCTGGACGGACCCCTGGTTGAGGCTGGTCCTTCTCTTTGATATCCTCTTTTTCACGGCCTCCCTCTTTCTCTTCGAGTACGCCGTGGAGGAGTGACCCTTGGAGAAACGGACGGGGACGGTGCTCTGGATCCTGGCCGCGGCGGCCAACGCCGTGGCGCTGGCCCTGGTCTTTCTCTACGCCCCGGTGGAGGTCCAGATGGGGGCGGTGCAGAAGATCTTCTACTACCACGTGCCCTCGGCCATCGTCTGCTACGTTCTGCTCTTTCTGGCCTTCCTCTTCAGCGTCCTCTACCTCTGGCGGGAGGAGCCCCTCTACGACCACCTCGCCTACGCCGCGGCGGAGGTGGGCTGGGTCTTCATCACGGCGGTCCTGGTGACGGGCCCCGTCTGGGGCCGCTCGGCCTGGGGCAAGTGGTGGGTCTGGGAACCCCGCCTCACCTCCTTCCTGGTCCTCTGGCTCACCTACAGCGCCTACTTCCTCCTCCGCCTCTTCAGCCGGGGGGAGGGCCGGACCGCCAAGATCGCCGCCGTCCTGGCCATCGTGGCCTTCTTNGACGTCCCCATCGTCCACAAGGCCATTTCCTGGTGGGGGTCCATCGTCCACCCCAAGAAGGTGGTGCTGGAACCNCCCATGCGCCTGACCTTCCTGGTCTCCCTGGTGGCCGTCTTCCTGCTGGGGGCGGCGCTGGCCTTCACCCGGACCCGGCTGGGGCTCCTGGAGGCGCAGAAGGCCGAACGGGAGGGGTGGGCATGAGGCCCCTCCTGGCGCTCCTGGCCGTCCCGGCTCAGGCTCCTCCCGACACCCGGGCCTACCTGGTCCTGGGGTACGGGGCCGTGGCCCTCCTGCTGGCGGGCTACGGGATCTTCCTGTGGCTCCGCTGGCGGCGCCTTCGTTGAGGAGGCTTCCATGGCGGGAGAGGCGGCGCCCCTCGTCACCCTGCTGACGGACTTCGGAACCGGCGACCCCTGGGTGGGTTCGCTCAAGGGGGTCCTCTGGTCCATCCAGCCGGCCTTCCGCATCGTGGACCTCACCCACGACGTTCCCCCCCACGACGTCTTCCACGCCGCCTACACCCTCTACCGCTGTTACCGGGACTTCCCGCCCTGGACCATCCACCTCTGCGTGGTGGACCCGGGGGTGGGGGGAGACCGTCGGCCCCTGCTGGTCATCACCGACGACCGGTACTTCATCGGGCCCGACAACGGCATCTTCTCCTTCGTCTATGCCTTCGACACCGTCTCCCGGGTGATCCACATCACGGCGGACCACTACTTCCGCCGCCCCCTCAGCGAAACCTTCCACGGCCGGGACATCTTCGCGCCGGTGGCGGGCTGGCTCTCCAAAGGAATCGACTCCTCCCGCTTTGGCGAGGTCGTCGAGGACCCGGTGACGCTGCCGGTTCCCGTGGACCGCATCGGAGAGGACGGACGGCTCCGGGGGGAGGTCTGCGCCGTGGACCGCTTCGGGAACCTGCTCACGAACGTGAGGCGGCAGACGCTCGAGGCGTTGCGGGAGAGCGCCGGCGGGCGGCCCCTTCAGGTGGTGCTGGGGGAACGGGAGATTCCGGTGGTGTCCGGGGGCTACGGCCAGGCGGCGCCCCTCTTCGCCCTCGTCGGCTCGTCGGGACTCCTCGAGATCGCCGCCCGGGAGTCCTCCGCCGCCGAGGCCACCGGGATCCGTTCCCGGGGAACTCCCGTGGCCGTCCGGGCGGGCTGAGGTTCTTTCGGGGTCCCCGCGGAGACCCCCGAACCGGCGTCACTCTCCGAAGATTTCGGTGCGCCGGGTGACGGGGTAGAAGGGGAAGCGCGCGGCGAGGGTCTCCGTGCCCCCCTCCTCCCGGTCCAAAAGGGCCATGACCGCCACCACCTCGAGGCCGAACTCCTGGGCCTTCTCGATGGCCTTTAGGGTGGAGCCGCCGGTGGTCACCACGTCGTCCACGATGATGACCTTCTGCCCGGGAGAGACGGGGCCTTCGATCCACTGCATGGTGCCGTGGCCTTTGGGCTCCTTTCGGACGATGAAGGCGTCCAGCGCCGGCCCCTCGGCGTGGGAGAGGGCCGCCACCGCCGAGACGATGGGGTCGGCGCCGAGGGTCATGCCGCCGATGGCCTCGGCCCGGATCCCTTCCCGGCGGATCACCTCCAGAAAACACCGGGCGGTGAGGTGGGCCCCCTCGCTGGTGAGGGTGGTCAGCTTGGAATCGAAGTAGTACTTGCTTCGCCGCCCCGAGGCCAGCAGAAAATCACCGATCTTCAGGGAGCGGGTCTTCAGGAGTTCCTTCAGCCGTTCGCGGTCGTCCATGGGTTCTCCGGGGAAAGGGGATGAAGCCGCCTGCTCCTCACGCCTCGATCCCGAACCGTCTTCGAAACCGTTCCAGGTGCGATCCCTCCCAGGTGAGTTTGCCACAGCAGGGGCAGGCGGCGAAGCGGCGGTGGGTCAGGAAAGTGTACGGGGGTACCCGTCCCCGCACCTCCTCCCGTGGAACCTCCACCACGGGGGCGTTGCAGGCCACGCACCGGGGCCTGCCGGCGGGAAGGGGGTCGAAGGCCCGGCGGAGGGCCTCCAGCTGGTTTCGGGGGTCGTCGCTTCCGGGGTCGAAGGAGCGGACGCCCCCCTTCCGGCACCGCTGCAGGAGGGGGCGGTCCCTCGTCACGAGCACCGCCCCCGATCTCCGCGCCTCCTCAAGGAGCCAGTCGTCTTCGGCTTTCCGCGCGTACCCGGCGTCCACTCCCAGGAGGCGGAGGTACTTGGCGAGGCGGCCCACCATCCCGTCGCAGAGAAAGCGGGTTCCCAGGGGCGGGCCGTCGCCGAGCCAAGCCGCCACCTCCGGGGTGTAGGCCCCCTCCCGATCCCGGAGGGTGAGCGGGGGAAGGCGAAGGGGGCGGGACGGGGTTTCGGCGGCCTGGAGAAGAACGAGGTAGGGAGGGTCCCCCTCCCCGTGGCGGACCTCCCTCAAGAGACGGGGGCGAAGGCCCACGCCGTCGAGGGCCTCGGTCCAGGGGGCGAGGGCCTCCCCCGGGAAACAGAGGCAGAAGCGGCCTCGGGCCTTGAGGGCCCTCCGGGCGGCGCGGGCGACCTCCCGGGGGCCAGCGGTCACCTGGTGCCGGGCGGCCGCCCGCTCCGGCGAAGGAGCGGCCCTTCCCCCGCCGGGGGGAAAGTAGGGGGGGTTGCAGACCACGAGGTCGAAGACGGCCTCCGGGAGGGCCTCCTCCCGCCGCAGGTCTCCCTCCACCACCTCCGCCCGGTCTCCCAGGCCGTTTTCCAGAAAGTTCCGCCGGGCCAATTCGGCGAGGAGGGGGTCCCGCTCGATGCCCGTCAGGGCTCCCGGATGGTGCCAGGCGGAGAGGAGGAGAAGAAGGATGCCGGAGCCGGTGCCCAGATCCAGGACCCGCTCCCCTTCCCGGACCCAGGAGAAGCCCGCCAGCACCACCGAGTCGATGCCGAAGCGGAAGCCGTGGAGCGGCTGGTGAACGGTGAGGGCGCCTCGGAGAAAGGGGGTGGGGGTCGTCTCCATGGGGAGGAGCGGGCTACGGCTTCCTCTTGCGCGGGCGGGGCCCGAGGGGACCTCCCCGTTCCGCCAGCCGGTTGAGAAGGGCGGCGGCGTAGCCCGCCGAAAAGCCCGCGTCCACGTTGACGACCAAGAGGCCGGGAACGCAGGAGGCCAGCATGGAGAAGAGGGGGGTCTTGCCGCCATCCTGGACCCCGTACCCCACGGAGGTGGGAACGCCGATGACCGGCGCGCCGGTGAGGCCGGCCACCACCGAGGGGAGAGCCCCTTCCATGCCCGCTACGGCCACCACCACCCGGGCCTCCAGGAGGAGCGGAGAGAGGGCGGCCAGGCGGTGGAGCCCGGCTACCCCCACGTCCAGGCGGAGTTCGGCCCGCGCCCCCAGGTAGCGGGCGGTCCAGAAGGCCTCCTCCGCCACCCCGGCGTCGCTGGTCCCCCCCGAGACCACCAGGACCAGCCCCTCGCCGGGTCCGGGCTCGGGGCCCAGGTAGGCCAGGCGGGCCCGGGGATGGTAGGCGAGGGCGGGGAAGACCCGCCGGAGAGAGGCGGCCCGCCGGGCTTCCAGACGGGTCACGAGGGCCGGAACCTGCCGGCGCGAGAAGGCTTCGAGGATCCGCACGATCTCGGACGGCGTCTTTCCTTCCCCGTAGACGGCCTCGGGGAAACCACGCCTGAGGAGGCGGTGGTGGTCCAGGCGGGCGAAGCCCAGGTCCTCGAAGGGAAGGTGGCTCAGGTGGGGTAGGGCCTCTTCAGGGGCCAGCTCGCCCTTGGCCACCCGGCGAAGCAGGTGGAGGAGGGTCTCACGATCCATGGCAGGACACGGCAAGCAGGGTGAGGTCGTCGGCCTGGCGCGCCTCGCCCTGGAAGCGGGCCACGTCTTTCAACACCGCCTCCACCACCCGGTCGGGAGGCTGGTCCAGAACCTTCTCGAGGCACTGTCGCAGGCGGTCCATGCCGTACTCCTCGCAATCCCCGTTCATGGCCTCGGTGACGCCGTCGGTGTAGAGGAGAAGGGTCTCTCCGGGCCGCAGGGTGATCTCCACCTCTTCCAGGCTCTTCAGGAAGGCCTCGTCTCCCAGGAGTCCGAGGACGAGGCCCCGCGGGGAGAGGAGGGTGGGACCGGTTTCGGTGAGAAGGAAGGGGGGGTTGTGGCCGGCGGAGACGATCCGGGCCGACCGGGAGGGGGGGTCGAGGACCACCAGCAGGAGGGTGAGGAAGGTCCCCGGCTCGCTCTGGGAGCGGAAGAGGGCGTTGAGCCGCCGGAGGAGCTCCCGGTGGTCCCCCTCGCCCAGGGCCAGGGCGTGGAGGAGCCCCTTGATCAGCGTCATGTAGAAGGCCGCCTTGACCCCCTTCCCGGAGATGTCCCCCACAAGGAGGAGCCAGCGGCCCCGGGGGAGGGGAAGGAAGTCGAAGGTGTCGCCCCCGACCTCCATGGCGGGGACGCAGGCGGTGGCCAGGGAAAAGCCGGGGATGTCGGGGAGGGTCTTGGGGAGGAAGCGCTCCTGCAGGCCCTTGGCGATTTCCAGTTCGCGGGCGAAGCGCTCCCGCTCCCTCAGCCGGGCCAGGTAGTCGGGCTCGTAGCTCCGGAGGGCCGAGGCGGGCCGCCCGAAGACCGCCGCGTAGGAAAGGCCCAGTCCCACCACGGCGAGGAGGCCGAGGGCGGTCCATCCCTGGAGGAGGACCAAGGGAAGCCGGGCGNTGAGCAGGAGGGCGGCGTTGGCCAAGGCCTGGGGGAGGAGCAGGGTGAGAATGCCGCCCAGCAGGCCCGTCCGCTCCATGGAGAANAAAAGGACGGCTCCGACGAGAAGTCCCGTTGCACCGGCGGCGGGCGGAGGTCCATAGGGAGAAAGGGGGGCGGTGGCCAGGGCGAAGAGAAGGGAGAAGAGTCCCCCGGCGGTGGGGGTGGAAAAGCGGGACCGCAGGAAGGGGTAGAGGATTCCCAAGAAGGGCACGGCCGTCAGGAAGGAGGCCGGAAGGGGCCCCAGAAGGGCGTTCCCCAGCAGACCGCCGGGGAAGCGCAGGTTGGAGAAGTCCAAGGTGGCGGGCATGAAGGTCAGGCGGGCCGGGACCTCCGCCGAAGCCAGCCCGTGGAAGACCACCGGGACCCAGAGGAGGGCGGCCCCGAGGGCGCCGGCCAGGAGCAGCCTCCGGGCCATTTCCCGTACGGCCATATGGCCGCCGAGGAGCAGGTCCGTATCCCGAAGAAGGTCCCCGAAGGAAGGCCGGAGGAAGGACTCGGCCACCGCCCAGACCAGGGCGAAGAAGAGGGCCGACAGAAAGGCCAGCAGGGCGGCGGCGAGGACCGTTTCCACAAGACCTCCCGCCGGAAGGGTGAGGAACCGGGCCAGGGTGAGGACCCCGGCGGCCAGGGCCACCTTNTGGGCGTGGCCCACGTCCACCTCGTCCCGCCTNAGCTTCTGGACCAGCAGGAAGAGGGCGGCAAGGACCAGAAAGATCCAGACCCCTCCCGAGAGGAGGGGGGCCACGAGGGTACCCACGATGTCCCCGCCGTCGCCGTCCACGAGGAGGGGCTTCTTGTGAAAGCTCGTCAGGTACCCCGACTGGAGCTGGACGGTGAACTGGTAGGTGAGTCCCGGAAGCCCCCGGACCGGCTGTTTCCAGGTGAAGTCGAAGGTCTGCCGGCTCTCCTCCTCGCCGGTCCGGGTGGAGACCAGCGTCAGCTCCCCCACGTCCACGCCCAGCACCCGGAGGAGCCGGCGGGAGGCTTCCAGCGCCTCCTCCGCGGTGAGGTGCTGGGGAGTGGCGTCCTTGTGGGGGGGGATGGTGAGGGCCAGGATCTGGCCCGAGCTGGAGACCTCCGCCTCCAGAAGGGGGGNGGGTCCGTTGAGGGGGTCGCGGAGGGAGAAGGTGTGCCGGCCGTAGATCCGGTAGATCCAGCTCTGGACCGGGACCTCGCGGGAGGTCCAGTGGACGGTGGCCCGAAAGCCGAAGAGCTCCTGCATGCGCCGGAGGGTTTCGGTGTCCGACCGCTGGGAGAGCCGGACCTCCAGAGGATCGGCCGTCTCCAGGAGGCGCTGGGAGGTGGCCAGGACCTTCTCGCGGACCGCCCCCTCGTCGAAGCGGTCGAGCCCCAGGGGGGCGTTCACCTCCGGGGAGACCCGCAGAAGGTAGACCGCCGTCCCCGCCGCGGCGAAGAGGGCCAGGAGGAGAATGCCGAGAATCCGCCGGAGCACCATGGGGACAGCATAGAGGACCCCCTCCGCCGGCGCAAGGAAAGGTTCCGGCGGGCCCCCGGCCCAAAGGCCCTGGGGGCCCGGCGCCGCCCTGGGACCGCGAGATCGGCGAGATGGGGGAGATCGGCGGTTGTTCTTTTCGGGAGAAGGCGTGGACGGCGGGGATAAAGGACGCTACATTCCTACCGAGGGGATGGCCATGGAGCACCGATCGGCCCCGAGGGTGGTTCCCGGAGAGCCGCTTCCGGCCCGCCTGCGGACCGGCGTGAAGGCCCGGGTTCTGGACCTAAGCCCCCGGGGCGTGCAGGTGGAGGTCTCCGTTCCCCTCCCCATCCGGAGCCGGGTGGAGGTGGTCTTCCGGGCCGATCCGGGGGAGATCCCCGTGCGGGCGACGGTTCGCCGGTGCCGTGTCCACGGCCGGGAGGGACCGGGCGCCCCGGAAGGCGTCCTCCTCTACCGGGCGGGGCTGGAGTTCGAACGCCCGGCCCCCGGCCTCCTCTCCGCTTTGGGGGTGGAGGCGGGGCGGAAGACCGGCGGGGAGATCCGCATTCGCTCCGGCCCTAGAGAGCCGGGAACCTGAAGGCCGCTTTGGGGGGAAAGCCATGGAGAGTCGGGAAGAAAGGGCCACGCCCATCGTGAACCCCGCCACGGGGGAGGTTCTGGGTCACTCGCCCCTTGACGACGCCGCGTCGGTGAGGGCGGCCGTGGAACGGGCCCGCAAGGCCCAGCCCGCCTGGGCGGCCCTCTCCCCCCGGGAAAGGGGGCGGCGGCTCAGGCCGGTGCTGGGACGCCTTCTCCGCGAGGCCGGGGACCTGGTCGAAGTCATCCACCTGGACAACGGGAAGACCCGGACCGACGCGTTGCTGACCGAGGTCCTTCCGGCGGTCCTCGCCCTCCGCTACTACATCCGCATGGCTCCCCGCTTTCTCGCGCCCTCCCGGCCGGCACCGGCCACCCTCCTCCTGGCTTACAAACGGAGCCAAGTGGTCCGCGTACCGTGGGGGGTCGTGGGAATCATCTCCCCCTGGAACTACCCCTTCGCCATTCCCTTCTCGGAGGTGGTCATGGCCCTTCTGGCGGGGAACGGGGTGGTCCTCAAGACCGCCTCCGAGACCCAACTGGTGGGCCGGCGTCTCTTCGCCTGCTTCGAAGAGGCGGACCTCCCCGAAGGCCTCTTCGCCTTCGTCAACCTTCCGGGCCGGGAGGCGGGGCCCGCTTTCCTGGCGGCGGGCGTGAACAAGCTCTTCTTCACCGGCTCCACCTCCGTGGGGAAGGAACTCATGGCCCTGGCGGCAAAGACGCTGACGCCCCTCTGCCTCGAACTGGGCGGAAACGATCCCATGCTGGTCTGCGAAGACGCCGANCTGGACCGTGCGGCCGCCGGCGCCGTCTGGGCGGGCTTCCAGAATTGCGGCCAGTCGTGCGGGGGGGTGGAGCGCATCTACGTCCACGAGAGGGTCCACGACGCCTTCGTCGAGAAGCTGGCCGCCCGGGTTCAGGCCCTGCGGGTGGGCGGAGACGGAGGAGAAGGTTCGGACGTGGGAGCCATGACCACCGCCCGCCAGCTCCAGACGGTGAAGGCCCACGTGGAGGAAGCGCTGGCCCGGGGCGCCTGCCTGGCCGCCCGCGCCCCGGCGCCCGAAGGAACCGGGGGGCTCTTCCACCCCATGGTGGTCCTCACCCAGGTGGACCACTCCATGCGGGTCATGCGGGAGGAGACCTTCGGGCCGGTGGTGGGGGTGATGAAGGTCCGGGACATGGAGGAGGCGGTGGCGTTGGCCAACGACTCCAACTACGGCCTCAGCGCCTCCGTCTGGTGCCGGAACCGGCGCCGGGCCCTGGCCCTGGCCCGGAGGCTCCAGGCGGGGGCGGTGACCATCAACGACCACCTCATGAGCCACGGCCTGGCCGAGACCCCCTGGGGCGGCTTCAAGGAGTCGGGGTTGGGGCGGACCCACGGCGCCGAAGGCTTTGCCGAGATGACCCAGCCCCAGGTGCTGGTGGACGACCTGCTCTCCGCCCTGCCCCGGGCCCCCTGGTGGCACCCCCACGACGGGGCGGTCTACCGCGGGCTCTTGGCCCTGCTCTTCCTCCTCGTCGGCGGGCCGTGGGAGCGGGTGAAGGCCCTTCCGGCGGTTCTCCGGCTCTTCTCCCGAAGCCTGAAACGGTGACGGGGGCCCCCGCTACCCTTGCGGGGGAGTCGGGGGTATACTGGAAGCGGTACGGGTTTCGGCCCACCCTTGTGGGGTTCGAGCCCTGTGCAACGAGCCCTGCGAACCCCGCCAGGCCCGGAAGGGAGCAACGGTAAGCAGCCCGCCCGTGTGCCGCAGGTCGCTTGAACCCCATACCATTTTCGGGCACTCTGGCCGGGCGAGAAGGGAGCCTTCGAGGGGACCATGGAACAGACCGGTTCGCACCAGGCGCTGGCTCGACGGTACCGCCCGCGCACCTTCGACGAGATGGTGGGCCAGGAGGCGGTGGTCCGAACGCTGAAGAACGCCCTCTCGTCGGGCAAGATCCACCCCGCCTACATCTTTTCCGGCATCCGCGGCGTCGGGAAGACGACGGCGGCGAGGATCTTCAGCAAGGGGCTCAACTGCCACGCCTTTCCCGCCCCCACCCCCGAACCGTGCAACGCCTGCCCCTCCTGCGAGGAGATCGGCCGGGGGGGAAGCCTGGACGTCCTGGAGATCGACGGCGCCACCCACACCAAGGCGGAGGAGGCCCGGGACCTCATGCAGGTGGCGCGGTACATGCCCGCCCGGGACCGCTTCAAGGTCTTCATCATCGACGAAGTCCACATGCTCTCCACGGCGGCCTTCAACGCCCTCCTCAAGACCCTCGAGGAGCCTCCGCCCCACGTGGTCTTCATCCTGGCCACCACCGAGCCCCACAAGATCCCCGAGACGATCCACAGCCGGGCCCAGCACTTCCAGTTCCGAAGGGTTCCGGAGGCACGCATCCATCGCTTTCTGAAGGAGCTCTGCGCCAGGGCTTCCATCGAGGCCGAGCCCCAGGCCCTGGAACTGGTGGCCCGGGCGGGGGACGGCTCGGTCCGGGACAGCCTCACCCTCCTGGACCGCCTCTTGGCCTACGCCGACGGGCCCTTGACCGAGGCGGAGACCTCCGAGGTGCTGGGCGTGGTGGGCCGGGAGGCCCTCTACGGCCTCCTTAAGGCCGTCCTCTCCGGGGACGCCGCCGGTGCCGTGGCCTTCGTGGACCAGATGCGGGACCGGGGCCAGGACCTGGGCCGCTTCCTCGAGGACTTCGACGGCGTGGTCCGGCGGGCCATCCGGGTGCGCCTGGAAGCCGAGCCGGGAGAGGTGCCCCCGCGCCTTCGGGAGATTGCCGCCGGGGCATCCCTGGAGGACCTTCTGCGGCTCTCCGACCTCATGGCCTCCACCCGCCAGCGCCTGGCCGGCTCCCCGGACCCCGAGGCCCTGGTGGAACTCCAACTGGTCAAGGCCGCCCACCTTCCCCGGATCCTGCCCCTGGACCTTCTCCTCTCCCAGCGCCCGGCCTCCACCGGCCTGTCCTCGGCGGAGGGCGCCCACCCGAAGGCCCCGGCCGAAGGGGAGGAAGGCGGCTTCCGCTTCACCGGCCTCATTCCCTTCAAGCGGATGAGCGAGGGGGAGGCGGCCTCTCTGGAGGGGCACGATCCGCGGGTCCAAGAGTTCCGCCGGAGGGCCGCCGCCAAGCTCCCCCTGGCCGGAGGCTTCCTGGCGAAGGCCACCGTCTCCCTCGACCCCGACGGGGTCCTCCACCTCGCCCTCCCCGAAGGCTCCACGGCCGCAAGGGCCATTCTGGCCGCCGAGGAGAACCTGCGAAGCCTTCGAGAGGCCGCCCGGGAGGCGGGCTATCCGGGGCCGGTGGCCGTGGAGAGCCGGGAAGGCGACCTCGAACCCCGTCCCGCCGGGCCGAAGGCCCCTCGGTACGGTCCCGCGGTGGAAAAAATCGTTCGGAGAATGGGCGGCCAGGTGGTGGACGTCCGTCCCCTTTCCCCCGAACCTCCCGCCCCCGGAGGAGACGATGCCGAACCTGAATAAGCTCCTCAAACAGGCCCAGAAGATGCAGGAAAAGGTCCAACAGGAGATGGAGGCGCTCACGGTGGAGGCCTCCTCCGGCGGGGGCATGGTCAGCGTGCGGATGAACGGCCAGAAGTCCGTGCTCTCCGTCCGAATCGACCCCTCCCTCCTGGCCCCCTCCGAGAAGGAGATGCTGGAGGACCTCGTGGCCGCCGCCGTCAACGCCGCCGGCACGCGGGTGGACGAGGAGCTCCAGAGCCGCCTCGGCGGCCTGGGAGCCGGCCTGGGCCTTCCCGGGATCTGAGGGGAGACGGTGAACCGCTACCCCGGCCCCATGCGCCGGTGCCTGGAGGTCCTCCGCAAGCTTCCGGGGGTGGGTCCCAAGTCCGCCCAGCGGATCCTCTTCCACCTGCTGGCCTCGGGGCCCGCCGGGACCCGGGAGCTGGCGGCCGCCCTGGAGGAGGTGGCCGCCCAGGTGGAGCGGTGCCCCTCCTGCCGGGTCTACAAGGGGTCGGGCGAATCCTGCCCCTTCTGCCAGGACCCCCGCCGGGACCCCAAGGTCCTCTGCATCGTGGAGACGGCGGCGGACCTCTATCTCGTGGAGGAGACGGGGGACTACCGGGGGCGCTACTTCGTCCTCCACGGGCTCCTCTCCCCCCTCAAGGGGGTGGGACCCGACGACCTGGGCCTTCCGGTGCTGGACGGACTCCTGGCGGAAGGGGGCGTGGAGGAGGTAATCCTGGCCACCCCCCCCACCAGCGAGGGAGAGGCCACGGCGGCCTTCCTCGCCGCCCACCTGGGGACCCGGGTGGCGCGGCTGACCCGAATCGCCTACGGCCTTCCCGTGGGGGCGGACCTGCAGTACGTGGACCCCCAGACCCTCGCCCGGGCCTTCTCCGGACGGAAGGACTTTTCCGGCGGCTAGGGCAAGGTTTCTTGCGAAACGGGGCCGCCTTGTGTTATAGGAACGCGGGAAGGGGAGGACCGGATGGGCGCCTCAGACCTCATCATGTATGAGGAGGAGTTCCAGAAGATCAAGGACGTCATCTCCAAGCTGAGGGTCGACGCCAACGCCAACGTGGTCTTCCTGGTGGACAAGAACGGCCAGCAGATCGCCGCCACCGGCGACGTGGAACGGCTGGACACCACCTCCCTCGCCTCCCTCACCGCCGGGAACGTGGCGGCCACCGACGGACTTGCCAAGCTCATCGGAGAGAAGGAGTTCGCCGTCCTCTTCCACGAGGGGGAGAAGGAGAACATCCACATCTCCATCGTGTCGGGCAAGGTGATCCTGGTGGTGATCTTCGATGAGCGTTCCTCCCTGGGGCTCGTCCGCCTGAGGGTCAAGCGCAGCAGCGAGGAACTGAGCCGGGTCTTTCAGCAGATCATGGAAAAGACCGAACGGGAGCGTGCTTCCGGTGCCGCGGCGCTGGATTCTCCCTTCGCGGAGATCACCGACGCCGACATCGACGCCCTCTTCAACGAGTAGAGAGACGGGAGACCCGGGGCCATGTCCTTCATCAACTACGCTTCCCGAGAGATCAACTGCAAGATCGTCTACTACGGCCCCGGTCTTTGCGGCAAGACCACCAACCTCCAGTACATCTACGAGAAGACCAATCCCCAGGCCAAGGGCAAGCTCATCTCCCTGGCCACCGAGACCGACCGCACCCTCTTCTTCGACTTCCTGCCGCTGGACCTGGGGACCATCCGCGGCTTCAAGACCCGCTTCCACCTCTACACCGTCCCCGGCCAGGTCTTCTACGACGCCTCCCGGAAGCTGATCCTCAAGGGGGTGGACGGGGTGGTCTTCGTGGCCGATTCCCAGGAGGCGAGGATGGACGCCAACGTGGAGTCCATCCGGAACCTCGAGTCCAACCTGCAGGAGCACGGCTTCGATCTGAGGACCATCCCCTACGTCCTCCAGCTGAACAAGCGGGACCTCCCCACCGCCGTCCCGGTGGAGGAGATGCTCCGCCAGCTCAAGTACAAGGACGAACCGGTCTTCGAGGCGGTGGCCCTGAAGGGGATCGGCGTCTTCGACACCCTCAAGGCCTGCGCCAAGCAGGTCCTCATCGAACTCAGCAAGAAGTAGGCCGTTCCTTAGGATCCCGCCGGGGACCACCTTCCCCGGAACCAGCGGAAGANNCGGATCCGCCCGTCCACGCCGGCGGTGCGGAAGGCAAAGACCTCCCGCCCGTCGCCCGAGGAGAGGTAGAGGGTCCCGGGTGTGGCCGTTCCCAGCGGCCCGAAGCTGAGGGTCTCGGCCCGGCCGAAGCGAACCGGGTCTCCGGGCGATAGCGGGCGGCCGGCGGGGTCCACGGTGACCGCCGCCGGAATGGAGGTCCTGGCCCCCGCTTCCCGGAGCAGGAAGGCGCTGGAGAGGGGCCGGTCCACGCCCCGGCCGATGTCCCCGGCGCTCACGCCGTCCCCGTCCCCGTCCCGGTAGAGTCGGGCCCAGACCCCTCCCGTCCCTTCCCGGAAGACGAGGCCCACGTGGGTCCTCTCCAGGACGGCCCGAAAGGCCGCCTCGGAGGCCAGGGACTTCACCTCCTGGGCGAGGGCCCGGGAGGCCGACTGGTCCTGAAGTCGTCCCCACGCCCCCGCACCGGTCACCACCGCCATCCCGACCATCAGCGCCGCCAGCGAGCCTTCCAGAAGGCTCGCGCCCCGCTCTCCCTTTCTGCTCCCTGGGTTCATGGACTCCTCCCTTGCCGCCAAGAGGAGGGGCGGCCCGGAGGCCGCCCCTGCCATCCGCTCGCGTAGTCTCACAGCGTCACGTGGGGCCGGATCCCTTCCAGAACCTTGGGGCCAACGCCCTTGACGTTCCGGAGTTCGTCCACGCTCTTGAAGGCCTTGTGGGCCGTCCGGTACTCCACGATCCGCTGGGCCACCTTGGGGCCGATCCGGGGAAGGGCCGAGAGCTGCTCCGCGGTGGCGGTGTTGAGGTTGACCTTCTCCGAAGGGAGGGCCTTGGTCTTTCGGACGGCGGCCTTGGGGGCCTTCGCCTCGGCGGAGACCTGGGTCTTTCCCGCCTTCTCCGGAGTCTGGGCGGCGGCGGCCAGGGACCCGAGGGTCAGGGAACCCGCCATCACCGCGAGGGCCAGGGTGGAAACCAGTCGCTTCATTCCGTTCCGCATCGTCGCCTCCTTTACCTTTCCGGGGGACCGTCCCGCCGGTTCGCCGGGAAGAAGGCAGGAGGCGTGCCAGGGGAGGCCAGGGGCGGAACAGCATGAATAAACAAAAAAGAAAAGCCTTGCCTCCGGGGGGGAGGGAAACCGCCGCTGGAAAAGGGCCGGGACGCAGGAGGAGAACACCTTGAGGATCAGGGAGATCCGGCGTCAAATTCCTTTGACGCCCATCGGGGACCCTGCCCCGCCGTCCCGATCCAAGCAACTCAGTGAAAAACAAGGTCTTCGCCCTTGCTTTCCCCGCAAAAGGCCCGGAGAAAGGGCCTCCAAAGCCAGGCAGGGGCCTTGCCACGGAGCGGGCGGAGGTGAACCATGGGCGATTTTCTCGGCATCAAGGACCTGCCGCCGGAGGAGCGGCCCCGGGAACGCCTTCTCCTTCGGGGGCCCCAATCCCTCAGCACCGCCGAGCTGCTGGCCATCCTCTTCCGGACCGGCCGGCGGGGCCGGAGCGCGCTGGACATGGCGAGGGACCTTCTTTCCGGGGCCGGATCCCTCCGGGCGGTGGCGGCCCTGGAGCCCCGGGAGCTCCAGGGAATCCTGGGACTGGGGCCGGCGAGGGCCGCCCAGCTGGCCGCCGCCCTGGAGCTGGCCCGCCGCTTTTCCGAGGAGGAGGTTCAGGAGGCGGGGGTCCTCTCCGGGGCGGANGAGGCGTACCGCTTCCTGAAGCCGCGGCTGAGGGACCTTCCCCAGGAGGTCTTCGCCGTTCTCTTCTTGAACCAGAAGCACGGCGTCCTGGCCTACCGGGAGCTCTTCCGGGGTTCGGTGGCCCAGAGCCAGGTCCACCCCCGGGAGGTCCTCAAGGCGGCACTCCGGGAGAACGCGGCGGCGGTGATCCTGGCCCACAACCACCCCAGCGGCCACCTCTCCCCCAGCCCCGACGACATCCGGCTCACCGAGCGGCTGAAGGCCTTGCTCCTGGAGGTGGACGTGCGGGTGCTGGACCACCTCATCGTGGGCGGGAACGGCTACTTTTCCTTCTCCCGGGAGGGGCTCCTGGGCCCCTAGGGAACCTCAGCCGGCGGCCTCCAGGTACTCCCGGCGCAGGGACTCCACGGTCTCCCTCACCGAGAGGATCCGCTGGGCGCGGTAGGCGTTGGCCCCGGCGAAGGCGAATCCGCTCTGGAGGTTCCCCTTCTGGGCGTTCACCAGCGCCAGCGCGATGCAGTAGGGGGCCTGGGTGTGGTCGCAGGTGGAGATGCAGTGGTAGGGGCAGCGGACGGGGGCCTTTTCTCCCGCCTCCACGGCGTCCAGAAAGGCGTTGCCGATGGCGCGCCCGGGAAGCCCCACGGGGCTCTGGATGATGCGGAGGTCTTGCGGGCGGGCGTCCAGGTAGGCCTGCTTGAAGGCGGGAGAGGCGTCGCACTCGAAGGTGGTGACGAAGCGGGTGGCCATTTGGAAGCCCGCGGCCCCGAGGCGCTCGAAGGCGAGAATGTCGGCGCCGGTGTAAATCCCCCCCGCCGCCACGACGGGGATCGTTCGGCCCGCCCGGTCCTCGAAGGGCTTCACCGCCTCCACCACCTCGGGAACCAGAACCTCCAGGGCGTTTCGGGGAAGGGAGAGGTCCTCGGGCTTGAAGCCCAGGTGTCCGCCGGCCAGGGGGCCCTCCACGACGACGGCGTCGGGAACGGTGCCGAAGCGGTCCAGCCACCGCTTGCAGAGGAGGGCGGCGGCGCGACCGGAGGAGACGATGGGGGCCAGCCGGGTGGAAGCCCCTTCCCCGAGGTAGCGGGGCAGGTCCAGGGGAAGCCCCGCTCCCGAAAGGAGGAGGTCCACCTTCTCCTGGACGGCGGCCGCCACCATTTCGGCGTAGTTGGACATGGCCACCATCACGTTCACCGCCAAAAGCCCCCGGGTTTTCTCCCGGGCCTTGCGGATCTCCCGCTTCAGCGCCCGGACGTTGGCCTCGACGAAGTTCGTGTAGACGTCGGGCTCCGACATGCCGATGCCCACCGCCGCGATGGTTCCGATGCCTCCCTCCTCCGCCACCGCCGCGGCCAGGGAGGAGAGGGAGATTCCCACGCCCATACCCCCCTGGATGACCGGGAGGGAGGCGGTGAGGGGGCCGATACGAAGGGGTTTGAAGCCGGGACCGTCCATGGCGGAACCTCCTCGGCGGGACGGTTTCGGCCCGGCCCGGCGAAGTGCGGCGGCGCGGGGGAGTCCCCGCGCCGCACGGGGTCAACGGGCGGCCAGCGCCTCCCGCGCGGCGGCCACGGTGGCGTCGATGTCGTCTTCGGTGTGGGCGGCGCTCACGAAGCCCGTTTCGAAGGCGCTGGGGGCCAGATAGATGCCCCGCTCCAGCATGGCCCGGAAGAAGGCGGCGAAGCGGGCGGGGTCGGCGCTCCGGGCCGAGGCGTCGTCGTCCACCGGCCCTTCGTGGAAGAAGGCGGTGAACATGGAGCCCATGCGGTTGACGGTGAGGGGAATGCCCGCCTCCTGGGCCGCGCGGAGGAGTCCCCGGCCCAGGCGGTCGGTGAGGGCGTCCAGGCGGGGGTAGATCGCGGAGCGGTCCCGGTCGAGGATCCGGAGCAGGGTGAGGCCGGCCGTCATGGCCAGCGGGTTTCCGGAGAGGGTTCCCGCCTGGTAGACGGGCCCCTCGGGGGAGATGCGGGCCATGAGGTCCCGGCGTCCGCCGTAGGCGCCCACCGGAAGGCCTCCGCCGATGATTTTGCCGTAGGTGACGAGGTCCGGCGCGACGCCGCTGCGCTCCACCATGCCGCCAAAGGCCACCCGGAAGCCGCTCATCACTTCGTCGAAGATCAGCAGGACGTCGTGGTCCCGCGTGATCCGCCGGACCGCCTCCAGGTACCCGGGCCGGGGGAGGAGGGTGCCCACGTTCCCCGGAAGGGGTTCCAGGATGAAGCAGGCCACCTCTCCGCGGTGGGCGTTGAGGACCCGTTCGAGGGCCTGGGCGTCGTTGTAGGGGATCACCAGGGTCAGGGCGGCGAGGTCACGGGGCACGCCGGGGCTGCTGGGGGTTCCAAAGGTGAGGGCTCCGCTCCCCGCCTCGACGAGAAGTGAGTCGCCGTGGCCGTGGTAGCAGCAGGAGACCTTGACGATCTTGTCTCTCCCCGTGGCGCCCCGGGCCAGGCGGATGGCCGACATGGTGGCCTCGGTCCCTGAGTTGACCATGCGGACCATCTCCAGGTGGGGAAGGCGCTCACAGAGGAACTCGGCCATCTCCACCTCGAGCCGGGTGGGGGCTCCGAAGGAGGTTCCGTCGGAGAGAGCCCGGGCGACGGCCTCCCGTACCTCGGGGTGGTCGTGGCCCAGGATCATGGGACCCCAGGATCCCACGTAGTCGATGTAGCGGTTGCCGTCCTCGTCCCAGAGGTAGGCGCCCCGGGCACGCCGGATGAAGACCGGCTGCCCCCCCACCGACCGGAAGGCCCGGACGGGGGAGTTAACCCCCCCGGGGATCCGCCGGACGGCCCGGCTCAACAGTTCCTGGCTCCTTGTCCTGTCCATGGTGCCACTCCTCGGTGAAGAGGGGGGGCCGGTCCCGGTGTCCCGGAAAGAGGGCGTGCCCCAGAATTCCAAACGCCTGGCCTGCGCCAGCCGCCACGGAGGCGGGGGCCTCGGCCTACTCGGCCTTGGCCGCCGGGGAATCGGGGGCGATCCCAACCTTGGCCCGGATCTTCGCCTCGATCTCGTCCAGGAGGGCGGGGTTCTCCACCAGGTACTGGCGGGCGTTCTCCTTGCCCTGGCCCAGGCGGACGTCCCCGTAGGCGTACCAGGTACCGGACTTGTCCACCACCTTGTGCTCCACCCCCAGGTCCAGGATGTCGCCGGCCTTGGAGATGCCCACCCCGTACAGGATGTCGAACTCCGCCTGCTTGAAGGGCGCCGCCAGTTTGTTCTTGGCCACCTTCACCCGAACCCGGCCGCCGATGACCTCCCCGCTGGCCGCCTGGATGTTGGCGATCTTCCGGATGTCGAGCCTCACCGAGGCGTAGAACTTGAGCGCCCGGCCGCCGGTGGTGGTTTCGGGGTTGCCGAACATGACGCCGATCTTCTCCCGGAGCTGGTTGATGAAGATGATCATGGAGTTGGACTTGCTCACGATGCCCGTGAGCTTCCGGAGGGCCTGGGACATGAGGCGGGCCTGGAGACCCACGTGGGAGTCCCCCATCTCCCCCTCCAGCTCGGCCTTGGGGACGAGGGCCGCCACCGAGTCCACCACGATGACGTCGATGGCGCCGGAGCGGACCAGCGCCTCGGCGATCTCCAGCGCCTGCTCGCCGGTGTCGGGCTGGCTGATGAGGAGGTTGTCCACGTTGACGCCGATGCGGGCGGCGTAGTCGGGGTCCAGGGCGTGTTCGGCGTCCACGAAGGCCGCCATTCCGCCCTGGCGATGGATCTCCGCCACCACCTGAAGGGCGAGGGTCGTCTTCCCCGAGGCCTCGGGGCCGTAGATCTCGATGAGCCGGCCCCGGGGGAGGCCGCCAATGCCCAGGGCCAGATCCAGGCTCAGGCTGCCGGTGGGCACGGCCGGCACCTTCACCTTGGCCCCCCGCTCCCCCAGGCTCATGATGGCGCCCTTGCCGAACTGCCGCTCGATCTGCTGGACGGCCGCTTCGATGGCCTTCTTCCGTTCCTTGGAAATCTCCATGGCTCCCTCCTTGGGCGGCGGTCCCAGGATGGGGCGTCCCGCCCGGGAAATCAAGACGGGACCCCTGTCAAGAATCGTGCCAGGCTACAGGAGATCCTCGTCCACCAGCAGGCTGTAGATCACCGCCTTCTGGGCGTGGAGGCGGTTTTCGGCCTCGTCGAAGACCACCGACTGCCAGGAGTCAATGACCTCGTCGGTGACCTCGTCCCCCCGGTGGGCGGGCAGGCAGTGCATGAAGAGGGCGTCCTCCTTGGCCCGGGCCATGAGGGCGGCGTTGACCTGGAAGGAGCGGAAGACGGCCTTCCGGGCCTCCGCCTCCGCCTCCTGCCCCATGGAGGCCCACACGTCGGTGTAGACCACGTCGGCTCCGGAGACGCCGGCCTCGATGTCGTGGGTCACGACGATCTCCGCCCCGGTCTCCCGGGCGTCTTCCCGCGCCTGCGCCACCACCTCGGGCTTGGGGTCGAAACCTTCGGGACAGACGACGCGGACGTTGACGCCGGTCCGGGCCCCGCCGAACATGAGGGAGTGGGCCACGTTGTTCCCGTCCCCCACGAAGGCCAGGGTGAGTCCCTTCAGCGTCCCCTTCTTTTCGAGAATGGTGAGGTAGTCGGCCAGGGCCTGGCAGGGGTGGAGGAGGTCCGAGAGGCCGTTGATGACCGGCACGTCGGCGTACTCCGCCAGCTGGAGGATGGACTCGTGGGAGAAGGTTCTCGCCATGATGACGTCCACCATCCGGTCGAGGGTCCGGGCCACGTCGGGGACCGACTCCCGCTTACCCAGGGAGATGTCGGAGGGGCCGAGGTAGATGGCGTGCCCGCCCAGCTGGGTCATCCCCGTCTCGAAGGAAACGCGGGTTCTCAGGGAGGGCTTCTCGAAGATCATGGCCATGGTCATGCCCGAAAGGGTCCCTTCGTACTTTTCGGGGTTGGCCTTCATGTGAAGGGCCAGGTCGAAGAGGGCCTGGACGTTTTCCACGGACAGGTCGTGGAGGGAGATGAAGTCCTTTCCGATCATGGTTCACTCCGCTGCCCCGGCGGCCGCCCCGCAGGGCGGGCCGGAGCCCAAAGGGGGCCCGAGGCCCCCGTGCCATTCACCCGCTCCGGCCGTTCCGGGCCCGGCGCGGCAGGGCGTCCGCCGGGAGCGCCTCGGGCCGGGTGTGGTGGATCCGCGTGCCCGCCCGGCCTTGGACCGCCTCGTGCAGGTGGGCGGCGTCGGTGAGGACCACCGATCCGCCCTGCTTGATGAGGAACTGGACGGCCGCCTCAATCTTGGGCCCCATGGAGCCGGGGGGGAAGTGTCCCTCCTTCTGGTACTTCAGGAGTTCGTCCAGCCCGACGTCCGAGAGGGCCTGCTGTTCCTTCTTTCCGTAGTGGATGTAGAGACAGGGGACGGAGGTGACGATCACCATCTCGTCCACCCCCAGCTCGCAGGCCAAAAGGACCGAGGTCCGGTCCTTGTCAATGACCGCCTCCACCCCCCGGTGGGTGCCGTCCAGCTCCCGAACCACGGGGATTCCCCCGCCGCCCCCGGCGATGAGGATGGCCCCCGTCTCGTAGAGGGACCTCAGGGCCCCGATGCCCAGAACGCGCCTGGGTTTGGGCGAGGGGACCACTTTCCGGTAGCCGCGGCCGCTGTCCTCCACCATGGCCCAGCGCTCCACCTCCATCAGGTGCTTGGCCCGGTAGGCGGTGTAGAAGGGGCCGATGGGCTTGGTGGGGTTGCGGAAGGCCGGGTCTTCGGCGTCCACCTCGATCTGGGTGAGGACCGACAGGAGGTCCCGCCGGATCCCCCGGCGCTCCAGCTCGTTGCTGAGGGCCTTTTCCAGGATGTACCCCATGCTGCCCTGGGTCTCGGCCACGCAGACGTCCAGCGGGAGGGGCGGGACCTTGGTCACCGCCTCCTCCTGCCGGATCAGGTTCTGCCCCACCTGGGGGCCGTTGCCGTGGACGAGCACCACCCGGTCGTAGCGGTCGAAAAGGGGGACCAACTGGCGGGCCGCCTCGTCGGCGTTGGCCAGCTGCTCCTCCAGCGTGCCCTTCTCGCCGGCCTTGATGAGGGCGTTTCCCCCAAAGGCCACAAGGCCTCGCTTGCCGCCCATGGCCTACTTCCGGAAGAGGCGGCGGAGGGGGGCCTCCAGCGTCGGCTGGCCGATCTCCTGGAGGTCGTACATCACCCGAACCGACGGCTTGTTGATCTTGACGATGCGGCCCAGGTCGATGGGGGTGGCGATGATCACCAAGTCACAGTCGGTGCGGTTGATGGTGGTTTCCAGGTCCTTGACCTGCTTGGCGCCGTACCCCATGGCCGGCAGGAGGATTCCGATGTCGGGGTACTTCTCGTAGGTGGCCTGGATGGACTTGACGGCGAAGGGCCGCGGGTCCACCAGCTCCGCCGCTCCGAACTTGCGGGCCGCCATGACGCCGGCTCCGTACTGCATCTCGCCGTGGGTGAGGGTGGGACCGTCCTCCACCACCAGGACCCGCTTGCCGGCGATGGCCGCGGGGTCGCTCACCGAAAGGGGAGAGGCGGCGTCGATCACCATGGCCTTGGGGTTCACCGAGGCGATGTTGAAGCGCACCTCGTCCACGTCGTCCCCGTCGGCGGTGTCGATCTTGTTGATGACCACCACGTGGGCCCGGCGGAGGTTGGCCTCGCCGGGGTGGTAGGCCAGCTCGTGGCCCGGGCGGTGGGGATCCACCACCACGATTTCGAGGTCCGGGCGGAAGAAGGGCAGGTCGTTGTTCCCGCCGTCCCAGACCACCACGTCCGCCTCCTTCTCCGCCTGGCGGAGGATGGCCTCGTAGTCCACGCCGGCGTAAACCACCACGCCCCGCTGGATGTGGGGTTCGTACTCCTCCCGCTCCTCGATGGTGCACCGCTGCGTGTCCAGGTCCTTCAGGGTGGCGAAGCGCTGCACCTTCTGGGCCGCGAGGTCGCCGTAGGGCATGGGGTGCCGGACGGCCACCACCTTCTTGCCCATGGACTTCAGGATCTCGCAGACCCGGCGGGTGGTCTGGCTTTTGCCGCAGCCGGTCCTCACGGCGCAGATGGAGACCACCGGCTTGCTCGATTCCAGCATGGTGTGGTCGGCGCCCATCATCATGAAGTCGGCGCCGGCGGCGATGGCGATGGAGGCCTTGTGCATGACCGTCTCGTGGGAGACGTCCGAGTAGGCAAAAACCACCAGGTTCACCTTCTCCTTCCGGACGATCTCCGGAAGGTCCTTCTCGTCGTAGATGGGAATCCCCTTGGGGTAGTCCTTGCCGGCCAGCTCGGCGGGGTACTTCCGGCCGGCGATGTCGGGGATCTGCGTGGCGGTGAAGGCCACCACCCGGTAGGCGGGGTTGCCCCGGAAGAAGACGTTGAAGTTGTGGAAGTCTCTGCCTGCGGCGCCCATGATGAGCACGTTCTGGGGTTTCATTGAAAATGTCCTCCATTGGCGTGCGGCTGCCGGATCCGGCATTCTTCGCAGCGAAGGCCGTAAGTGTAGCCTTTTTACCGCTTAAGGTCAACTCGGGGCGGGCGGAAGGGGGGGAAGGCGGGGGAAGGGACCCCGGCCCCCGTGCTCCTTCTGGGAGGCCTAAAAAACCTTCGATGAAAAAGAAAAAAGGGGGAAGGACCTTTCCCCCTTGGACTCTTGGAGCGGGAAACGGGATTCGAACCTACGCGGCCTAGAAGCCTCGGGGCCAGAGGCCCCTGCGTTTC
>JGI24187J35170_1000221_pt1 | contig 25240 bp, 20 predicted proteins | sample YNPBryBLVA2012_FD_35170 | JGI IMG/M metagenome (IMG submission 35170)
TTACTCGATGATCTTGGAAACCACACCTGCGCCGACGGTGCGACCGCCTTCGCGCACAGCAAAGCGCAGACCCTCTTCCATAGCGATCGGCGCAATCAGCTTGATCGTCATCTTAATGTTGTCACCCGGCATCACCATCTCAACGCCTTCAGGCAACTCGCACGCCCCAGTAACATCCGTGGTGCGAAAATAAAACTGCGGACGATAGCCATTGAAAAAGGGCGTGTGACGCCCTCCCTCCTCCTTGGAGAGCACATAGACCTCCGCCTCAAAATGGGTGTGCGGCGTGATCGACCCCGGCTTGGCCAGCACCTGACCTCGCTCCACCTCTTCGCGCTTGGTCCCGCGTAGCAACACCCCAATGTTGTCACCCGCCTGACCCTGATCCAGCAGCTTGCGGAACATCTCCACCCCAGTGCAGGTGGTCTTGGCCGTGTCGCGCAGACCAACAATCGCCACCTCATCTCCAACCTTGATGACCCCACGCTCCACGCGCCCCGTCACCACCGTCCCTCGCCCCGAGATCGAAAACACATCCTCAATCGGCATCAGGAACGGACCATCAATGGCACGCTCCGGCTCCGGAATATAACTGTCAAGCGCCTCCATCAGCCGGTCAATCGACTGACCTCCAATCTCACTGTCCACACCTTCCAACGCCAGCTTCGCCGACCCCACAATGATCGGCGTCTCGTCCCCCGGAAAGTCATAACTGGACAGCAGCTCGCGCACCTCCATCTCCACCAGCTCCAACAGCTCCGGATCGTCCACCATGTCAGCCTTGTTCAGATACACCACGATGTACGGCACCCCCACCTGACGCGCCAGCAAAATATGCTCCCGCGTCTGCGGCATCGGACCATCCGCCGCCGACACCACCAAAATCGCCCCATCCATCTGCGCCGCACCCGTGATCATGTTCTTCACATAGTCCGCATGACCCGGACAGTCCACATGCGCATAGTGGCGCTTGGCACTCTCATACTCCACATGCGCCGTCGCAATGGTGATGCCGCGCTCACGCTCCTCCGGCGCATTGTCAATCTGATCATAGGCCTTCGCCTCGCCTCCGTACTTCTTCGCCTGATGCGTGGTGATCGCCGCCGTCAGCGTGGTCTTGCCGTGGTCAACATGGCCAATCGTGCCTACATTGACGTGCGGCTTACTACGTTGAAATTTTTCTTTGGACATGAACGGCTCCCCGCATGTAGCAAATCGACTGAGCGCGCCTTAAGAGCGCACAAGACTCTCAATAAACAGATATGGAGCCCATGACCGGAATTGAACCGGTGACCTCACCCTTACCAAGGGTGTGCTCTACCGACTGAGCTACATGGGCAAAAACTCAAATGACCCCTCGCACAAAACCTGGAGCGGGTGATGGGAATCGAACCCACACCATCAGCTTGGAAGGCTGAGGTTCTACCATTGAACTACACCCGCGAAGGCGTCGAACGGCATCGGACGTCGGCGAGAACGTCAATCGCAACGAACACCACCTGCTTTGGTGGAGGGGGGAGGATTCGAACCTCCGAAGGCTGAGCCGTCAGATTTACAGTCTGATCCCTTTGACCGCTCGGGAACCCCTCCAAATGAGCGGCGGATTGTATGGGCGAACTCAGAGCCCCGTCAATATGTATTTTGAACAGGTAACCATCAGCCAGGGTTGCATCGAGGCGGCACCGGTGCCTCGCCGGCACGCGCGGACGGGCTACAATGCGTTCGTCATGCAGTCACGCAACCCAAGCTGCTAGCATAAAGAGCTTAATTCCTAAATCCTCGACGATTATCCGAGAATTCCAACGATGGATGTAACGATCTTTGGTACGGGCTATGTGGGACTCGTGACGGGCGTCTGTCTGGCCGAGGTAGGCAACAACGTGCTCTGCATCGACATCGATCCGCACAAAATCGATCTACTCAACAGCGGGGGGGTGCCGATCTACGAGCCTGGACTCGACGAGATGATCCAGTCCAACCGCACGGCCGGTCGGCTGCGCTTCTCGACGGACGCCAAGGCTGGCGTCGAGCACGGACTGTTCCAGTTCATCGCCGTCGGCACACCGCCTGACGAGGACGGCTCGGCCGATCTGCAATACGTTCTGGCGGTGGCGCGTGCCATCGCCGAACACATGACCGAGTACCGCATCCTGGTCAACAAATCGACAGTGCCTGTAGGTACGGCCGACAGGGTGGCCGATACAGTGCGCGAGGTGCAGGCACGCTTGGGTCGAACGGTCGAGTTCGATGTCGTTTCTAACCCCGAGTTCCTCAAGGAAGGCGCAGCGATCGAGGACTTCATGCGTCCGGACCGTATCATCGTCGGTACCGACAATCCGCGCACGGCGGAGNTGCTGCGCGCGCTCTATGCCCCCTTCAATCGCAGTCACGACCGGCTGATGCTGATGGATGTGCGCTCCGCCGAGCTGACNAAGTACGCCGCCAACGCCATGCTGGCGACCAAGATCAGCTTCATGAACGAGTTGTCGAACATCGCCGAGGCGGTCGGCGCTGACATCGAGAAGGTGCGTGTCGGAATCGGCTCCGATCCACGTATTGGCTATCAGTTCATCTATCCAGGCTGCGGCTATGGCGGCTCCTGCTTCCCCAAGGACGTGCGTGCCCTGGAGCGCACGGCGCGCGGGCTGGGCTATGAGGCCGAGCTCTTACGGGCGGTCGAGGCCGTGAATTTCCGCCAGAAGACAGTGCTATTCAGAAAGCTCAACGACTATTTTGGCGGTGAGCTGGGGGGTAAAACCATCGCCATCTGGGGTCTATCCTTCAAGCCCAATACCGACGATATGCGCGAGGCATCCAGCCGGGTGCTGATGGAGGCGCTTTGGGAGGCTGGGGCAAGGGTCCGGGCCTATGATCCGGTAGCCATGGATGAGGCCCGGCGGATCTACGGTGAGCGCCCAGACCTGATCCTGGTCAATGACGCCCTCTCCGCCTTGGATGGCGCCGACGCACTGGTAGTCGTGACCGAATGGTCGCAATTCCGCAGTCCCAATTTCAATGCGATCCGATCCCGACTGCGCATCCCGGTCATCTTTGACGGACGCAACATCCTCGATGGATCGCTCGCCCGTGCCGCCGGCCTGACCTATGTCTCCATCGGACGCGCACCCTTGAAACCCGCCTGACCCATCTCCGGCCGACGCAGACCCACCACGCCGGCCGGAACCCCATCAAAAGCGGTGACTCCAGCCGACACTGATCTCGAACTGCTCCATATAGAGACTACCAGACTGGGTCTGGGTCAGGGTCGGACTGGTGCCGTCGAAGGTGGCCTCGGGCATGTAGGCGAGCGCGATCGAGAACTCGTCCGACTTGGTCGCCTTGTAGGCCGCGCCGAGCGTCCAGTGCCAGCGGATGGTCGCCGGAGACAGGACATTGAACAGCCCCTGGCGATCAGATTTCAGGAAGTCGGTGTTGTAGCTCACACCGCCCATCAGGGTCAGGCGGTCATTGGCCTCGTAGCTCAGCCCCAGCTTGAGCACATCCATGCTGTCCCAGCCGAAACCGACGCCGCTGTTGCCCCCGAGACAATAGGACGGCTTCGGCCCGACCTGCTGACAGGCGGTGAGATCCGCGTCGTTGGAGTTGGCGATCGAGTCGGTCTCGTCATAGAAGATGTGCTGATAGTCGAAGGCGAGGGTGAGGTTCGGACGAGCCTTGTAGGCAAGACCCAGATTGAACATCGCCGGGATGTCGAAGGAACCTCCATCGGCGAAGAGACCGGCATATTCATCGAACTTGCTCATCCAGATCGTCGTGCGATAGGAAGCGCCGAGCGCAAGCTGGTCTGTGACCTGTCCGTACCAACCGAAGTGCAGGCCCCAGCCATAGCTCCAGTCATCGCCGTTGTTGGTGACCTTGTCCGGATTCACTGACATCTGCTTGAAGGGTTCGAGTCCGGTGGCCTCGAATCGCTGGATCGCGAACACGGGCGCGATACCCACGGACTGATTGCCGTCGCCGAGCTTCAGGGTATAGGGGATCTCGATGAAGAGCTGTTCCAGATTGATGCCGGTCGGGGTCGTAGCGGTGTAGATCCCGTTTGGATTGCCGTTGATCGTGCCGGGCACCGGGTCCGTGACCGGCATGGGTCGCCCCGACGAGAAGTCGAAATAGGGGCCGACACTGCCGTCCGGATAGGCGCCGACACGTTGGTTGGGATAGACCGAGAAGTTCTCGAAGGGGGCGCGGCTCTTGTAGCGCGTATTCATCCCGCCATTACCAAAGACCGTGATGCCGATGGTGCTGCGCTCGTCGAGCGGGTGGTTGTAACCGAAGCTCGGAACCAGAAACCAGTCGTCGCTGCTGTCATACTCCCCGGGCGTGACGAAGCCGCCCGCCGGCAGGGTGAAGGTTCCCTGACCGGTCTGGATCTCCTGGGTCGCATAATCATTGTTGGCCTTGTAGCCGCGCGGCGAGGGGCTGAAGAAGGACGCCCCGACATCGAAGCCGTAGCCGATGACGGCCATCCCGGCTGGGTTGGTTGCTGCAACCAGCGTGTCCTGCGGCAGGGCCGTAGCCACGCCGGCCATGGCCTTGGAACGCACGCCCCAGCCGTGTGAAAGATAGCCGTTGGTGGCTGAGGCCGTGACCGGAATCGCACCGGCGGTCACCAAGGCCAGGGCTAGCGAATGCCTGATTCTCGTCTTCATAATTTGGGATGCCCCCTGCAAGTTTTTATAAGGCCATCGATCTTTGATCGATATCGATCCACTCTCACCGAATCCGCATGGATCCCATGCGGAGTGAAGGCTTAAAGGCCAAGGCAGACGCCATCCGGTCAGGACAGGATGGGGCACCGAGACACCCTGAACTCCTCACCGCAATATTGGGTCGGGAGACAACGGATTGTCAAAAATCAATCGATCGATGCGAGCCGCGCAGAGGATGCATCATAGGGTAAAAATCTGAGGAACCAAGCCGCCTCCAATCAGCCCCGGTTCGCCCGCTTGCGCTCGCTCTCCTTGAGATGACGTTTGCGCACGCGGATCGCGCTCGGGGTGATCTCGACCAGTTCGTCGTCCTCGATGAACTCCAGCGCCTGCTCCAGGGTAAACCTGATCGGCGGTGTGAGCAGGATGTTCTCGTCCGAGCCGGCGGCGCGGATGTTGGTCAGCTGCTTGGCCTTGAGCGGATTGACGGTCAGGTCATTGTCGCGCGCGTGGATGCCGACCACTTGACCCTCATAAACCTCTTCACCGGGCGAGACCAGCATCCGCCCGCGCTCCTGGAGATTGAACAACGCATAGCCGAGCGCCTTGCCGGTGGCGTTCGAGATCATGGCCCCGTTACGACGCCGCGCGATCGCGCCCGGCTGGACCGGACGATAGCGTTCGAAGACGTGGTATTTGAGTCCGGTGCCCGAGGTCAAGGACATGAACTCGGTCTGGAAACCGATCAGACCTCGGGTCGGGATCTCATAATCGAGGCGTACCCGGCCCTTGCCGTCGGGCACCATGTCCTTCAATTCTCCGCGCCGCTCGCCGAGTGCCTGCATCACGGCGCCCTGACAGCCCTCCTCGATATCGACCGTGAGCTGTTCATAGGGCTCGCAGATCTGGCCGTCGATCTCGCGGAAGATGACCTCGGGACGCGACACGGCCAGCTCGAAACCTTCGCGGCGCATGTTTTCGAGCAGGATCGCCAGGTGCAGCTCACCGCGCCCGGAGACCCGGAACTTCTCGGGGTCATTGCCCTCCTCGACGCGCAGCGCGACGTTATGGATCAGCTCGCGTTCGAGACGCTCCTTGAGTTGACGCGAGGTCAGGTACTTGCCCTCACGTCCGGCAAAGGGCGAGGTGTTGACCTGAAAGGTCATGGTCACGGTCGGCTCATCGACAGTGAGCGCTGGAAGCGCCTGGACGTGCTCGGGATCGCACAGGGTATCCGAGACATTGGGCGCCTCGATGCCGGTCAGGGCCACGATGTCGCCGGCGCTGGCCTCGGCCACCTCATAGCGCTCGAGTCCCAGATAGCCATAGACCAGACCAACCTTGGCCTTGTGGCGCGTGCCGTCGGGTTTGACCACGACCACCGACTGGTTGGGCCTGACGCGCCCGCGGCGGATGCGCCCGACGGCGATGGCCCCAACATAGGGGTTGTAGTCGAGGGTCGAGACCTGCATCTGGAACGGCGCCTCGGGATCGACCTGGGGCGCCGGGCAGTGCTGGACGATGGCCTCAAACAGCGGGGTCATATCGCCCGAGCGCACGTCCTCGGTCAGGCCCGCATAGCCGTTCAGGGCCGAGGCGTAGACGATGGGAAAATCGAGCTGCTCGTCGCTGGCACCGAGCCGGTCGAACAGGTCGAACACCTGATCGATGACCCAGGCGGGACGTGCGCCTGGGCGATCGATCTTGTTGATGACCACGATCGGGCGCAGACCATGGGCAAACGCCTTGCTGGTGACGAAACGGGTCTGGGGCATGGGGCCTTCCTGGGCATCGACCAGGAGCAGTACCGAGTCGACCATCGACAACACGCGCTCGACCTCGCCGCCGAAGTCGGCGTGTCCGGGGGTGTCGACGATGTTGATGCGGTAGTCGTTCCAGCGGATCGCGGTGTTCTTCGCTAGGATGGTGATGCCGCGCTCCCGCTCGAGCGCGTTGGAATCCAGCACCCGTTCGATCGGGCCAAAGCGGTCGCCCAGCGTACCGGACTGCTGCAACAGCTTGTCTACGAGCGTGGTCTTACCATGATCGACATGGGCGATGATGGCGATGTTACGAAGATGTTCGATCACAGGACTGGACTCCGAGTGCGGAGGCTTAAATTGACGGATGGATTCGGGCTTCGGAATCGGGGTGTCTGGCGGGAAACGAGATTGTAGCCGGGGATGGATGTGACTGGATTCGGCCTCGGTGGGATTATATCCGTTCGACGGACGAATCGCGTGCTGTGTCTTGCGCCGCGGCGACTGAACGCTGTCGGCCTGGTGGATGGCAAGACCTATCCCGGGGACAATCTAGCGAGGATTGTTCGGGGAGGATCTTGTCATGATTCCGCAACACTTGGTCCGGCTTGGATTTTTTCGAGATACCAACAGAACCTGTGGATAAGTCTGTGGACAACTTTCGTTCATTGGCCTCCAGGGCGCGTGGTTGCTGGACGAAAAACAGATCGGTCGCATTTTGACCGCCTAAAAAAATCTTTATTATCAACACCTTAGTTAAGACATTGACAAAGGGCTCGCGCTGACCAGAGCCGGGGTCTTGGGGCGAGGTGGATGGGTGCGACCTGTGAACAAATCGTCGGTACGACGGGCTTGCACCGACGCTGGAAAAGACTCAGCATAGGATTCCGGCGTACAAAACAGCCCCTCGACCCTGACACACGCGGTCTGCCCCGATTCAGAGGGACGCCACCCAGCCACCATCGGACCCGAGAAAAAACGCGCATGACGTCCAGCGATCTCCAAGCCGTTCGCGATCATATCGCCTCACGCATCATTGGCCAGCAGGCATTCATCGACAGCATGTTGGTCTGTCTGTTAAGCGATGGTCATCTCTTGGTCGAGGGCATGCCGGGGCTGGCCAAGACCACAGCGGTCAAGGCGCTGGCCGAGTCGATCGAGGGCGATTTCCATCGCATTCAGTTCACGCCGGATCTGTTGCCCTCGGATCTGATCGGCACCGACATCTATCGCCATGAGAAGGGCGAGTTTGAGTTTCGTCAGGGGCCGCTGTTCCACAATCTGCTGCTGGCCGACGAGGTCAACCGGGCACCGGCCAAGGTGCAATCGGCCTTGCTGGAGGCGATGGCCGAACGTCAGATCACGGTCGGTCAAAAGACCTATCCCCTGCCCCAGCTTTTCATGGTGCTCGCGACCCAGAATCCAGTCGAGCAGGAGGGCACCTATCACCTGCCCGAGGCGCAGCTCGACCGCTTTTTGATGCAGGCGGTCGTGACCTATCCGAATCGTGATGAGGAGCTTCGGATCCTGGAGCTCGACAGCGAGCAGCAGCGGCATCATCCGACGCCGCCGTCCAGGCGACTGAGTCAGGCGGAGCTGTTTGCGATGCGGCGCGCTGTGGCTGAGATCTATCTCGATCCCAGGCTAAATCACTATATCGTCGATCTGGTGCAGGCGACGCGCCATCCGAAGCTCTATGACCGGGATCTGGGGCGTTGGTGTCGTTTCGGGGCCTCGCCGCGCGCCAGTATTGCGCTAGCGCGTTGTGCGCGGGCGCGCGCCTGGCTGGATGGCGAGACCTTCGTCACACCCCATCATATCCAGTCGGTCGCGCCTGAGATCCTGCGTCATCGCATCCTGCTGACCTTCGAGGCCGAGGCCGAGGGGGTGACGACGGATGCCTTTATCAAGCGGTTGCTCAGTTTGGTCGCGATTCCGTGAGGGCTTGGATTTTATGAGCGGTCACATCCGCCCGTGGCTTAAATCATTCACGCCCCTACGCAAGCCTGTGCAAGCCAGCTTTAGCAGAGCACGACTGAATGATTCAGCCCCGTCGATCATACGATCGAGGTCGTCGCCCCCTGCACAGGCTCATCCGGCGGACTGTACCAGTTCAGCTTATCGCGTAACTTGACCACCTCGCCAACGATCAAGAGCGTCGGCGGCGAAGGCGGATCGGCCTCGACGATCGCGCGGATGGTCGCTAGGGTGCCGGTATAGACCCGCTGCAGATGGGTCGTGCCCTGCTGGACCAGGGCGATGGGCATCTCGGGAGGCACACCGTGCGCCATGAGCCGCTCGACGATGACCGGCAGACCCACGAGGCCCATATAAAAGACGACGGTCTGGTTCGGTTGAGCGAGCGCCGGCCAGTTCAGGTCGATGGTGCCGTCCTTCAGGTGCCCGGTGACGAAGGTCACGGACTGGGCATAGTCGCGATGGGTCAGCGGGATACCTGCATAGGCCGCGCAGCCCGAGGCGGCCGTGATCCCTGGAATGACCTGAAAGGGCACGCCCTCGGCCGCCAGGGTGTCGATCTCCTCACCGCCGCGCCCGAAGATGAAGGGATCCCCCCCCTTGAGCCGAAGCACCCGATGGCCGTCCTTGGCCAAGTCGGCGAGCAGCCGGTTGATCTCTTCTTGGCGCATGGCGTGATGGTTGCGCTCCTTGCCGACATAGATCCGCTGCGCGTCGCGGCGCGTCATATTGAGAATGGGTGCGGCCACGAGCCGATCATACACGACGACATCGGCCTGCTGCATCAGCCTCAGGGCGCGGAAACTGATGAGATCCGGGTCGCCCGGACCGGCACCGACGAGATAGACCTCACCCATATCGCGCTCGAGTGCATCCGGCGCCAACTCTTGCTCGATGATGGCCTCGGCCTCCTGAAACTGCCCGGCGAAAATCCGCTCGGCGACCGCCCCTTGCAGCACCCGATCCCAGAATCTGCGTCTGTCGCGCTGTTCGCTGAAGCGCGCCTTGACCCGCTCGCGATAGCGCCCGCTCAACTCGGCCAGCCGCCCATAGCCGGCAGGGATCAGGGCCTCGAGCCGCGTCCGCAAAAGGCGTGCCAGCACCGGTGAGGTCTTACCGCTGGAGACGGCAATCGTCACCGGCGAGCGGTCGACGATCGAGGGCAACACGAAGGTACAGGCATCCGGGTCGTCGACGACATTGACCGGGATGTCGGCGGCCTTGGCGAGCTGCGCGATCTGTCGATTGACCGCACGGTCATCAGTGGCGGCGATGACGAGTCGCTGACCGGAGATGTCCGTAGGCGCGAAACGGCGCGCCTCGTGCCGCAAGGCACCAGAGGCGACCTGGCGCGCCAGCGCCTCACACAATTCGGGCGCGACGAGGGTGACGGACGCACCTGCGCGCAGCAGATTGGAGACCTTGCGCGCCGCCGTGGCGCCGCCGCCGACCACCAGACATGGGCGGCCTTGCATGTCGAGAAAGATGGGCAGTAGATCCATGGTGCTCTCTGGCTACAAGATGGGACGGGGCCGAATGGCTCCGTTGAGTTAGCTTTAGAAAATCCTTAATATACTTAAATACTTTGTTTTAGCGTAGGACGATCGTGTGGTCAAAGAGATCGACTCCGAGTCTCTGAGCCGGCGGCTGGCGGAGGCTGAAGGCCTGTTGCTGGTGGACATCCGNACACCGGCCGAGATCGCTCAAGGCCTGATCCCAGGCGCCCTGCAATTGCCGATGCACCTGATCCCACTGCGGATGAGCGAGATCCCCAAGGACCAGGATGTCGTCATCTACTGCCGTAGCGGCGCGCGCTCCTACCAGGCCTGCGCCTACCTGATGCAACACGGCTATGGCCGGGTACTCAACCTGCGCGGCGGCATCATCGCCTGGGCGCGTCATGGTCTGCCGATCGTCGCCCCTTAAAGACTGACCCGGCGGCGATCTGTGTCCCCGACTTCCGCTTTCACTACTCCCTTGTTTTTTACTGTAGATTCGCCTATAACCGCGAATCCTTGTTTTTATTGAAATACTGAAACAAGTATTGACGGAGGCTCCCGATGGCTGATTTCGATCAAGAACTCGACGCAAGCGGTCTAAACTGCCCGCTGCCGATCCTGCGCGCCAAGAAGACCCTAGGTGCCATGTCCAGCGGCCAGGTCCTGCATGTCATTGCCACCGATCCCGGTTCGGTCAAGGACTTCGACGCCTTCGCCAAGCAGACCGGAAACACCCTGCTCGAGTCCAAGGAAGAAGGCGGCAAGTTTCACTTTTTGATCAAGAAGTCCTGATCGATCCGCCGGGCGCGCACCTGAAGCCCGGCCTCGGGTTCAAACGCCTTCTCGGCACGACCGACGGCTATCCCAACAACATATGATGCGCGCACCTGACCCAGGGGCCGCGTGGAGGACTCGATGGAACCAAAGAAACTAGCGATCATCGCCACCAAGGGCTCGCTCGATTGGGCCTATCCGCCCTTCATCCTCGCCTCGACCGCCGCTGCCCTGGGCTATGAGGTGCAGGTCTTTTTCACCTTTTATGGTCTGCAACTCCTGAAGAAAAAGCCCAATCTGGAAGTCACCCCCCTGGGCAACCCAGGTATGCCGATGCCCATGGGTATGGACAAGTGGTTCCCGGTGCTGGGTCTGGCGCTGCCCGGCATGCAGGCCCTGATGACCGCCATGATGAAGCAGAAGATGAAGAGCAAGGGCGTAGCCAGCATCGAAGAACTGCGCGCACTCTGCCTAGAGGCGGATGTCAAGATGATCGCCTGTCAGATGACCGTCGACCTCTTCGACATGCCGAAGGACGAGTTCATCGACGGCGTCGAGTATGCTGGCGCAGCGGCCTTCTTCGAGTTCGCCGGCGAGAGCGATATCTGTCTCTATATCTGAGCCTTAAGTCGCGTCCCTGGAGCGACCCAGGTCGCTTTGCCCTACTGATCTCAAACCGTTTGCCCGACATGCCCAACGCCAACTGCACCGGTGCCGCCCTCCTGATCGACGTCCTCAACGATCTTGGGGTCGAGATCCTCTTTGGGCACACAGGCGGGGCCGTGATCCCGATCCATGTCGAGATCAACAAGCGTCTGCGCGCAGGCACGCCCGTGCCGCGCTTCGTGCTCTGTCGTCAGGAGGGCGGTGCCGGACATGCCGCCGAGGGCTATGCGCGTGCCAGCGGTCGGGTCGGGGTGGCCATGGCGACCTCGGGGCCGGGTGCGACCAATCTGGTCACACCGATCGCGGATGCGTACAAGGATTCATTGCCCACACTCTTCATCACCGGTCAGGTCCCGAGCCGCGCCATCGGGACCGATGCCTTCCAGGAGGTCGACACGGTCGGCCTCACCCGCCCCATCTCCAAACACAACTATCTGGTCAAGGATGTGGCTGATCTGGAATGGATCCTGCGCGAGGCCTATGCCCTGGCCAGGGAGGGCCGTCCAGGTCCAGTGGTGGTCGATATCTGCAAGGACGTGCAGATGGCAACGCTGGTCGCGCCAAATCCGCCGCGCGTGCGTCATCGCGAATCCATCGCCTTCGATCCCAAACAGGCCGATGCCATCCTAGAGGCCCTGGCCCACGCCGAGCGTCCGGTGGTCAAGGCCGGGGGCGGGGTCATCCATGCCAATGCCACACTGGCCCTGCAACGCTTCGCCGAGCGCTTCGATGTGCCGGTGACGACCACCTTCAATGCACTTGGCGCCCTGCCCTTCGATCTACCCTACAACCTCGGGATGCCGGGGATGCATGGCACCATTCCGGCCAACTATGCCCTACGCGACGCCGATTTCATCCTCACGCTCGGCGGACGCTTCGACGACCGGGTCGCGGTGCGCGGTTTTGCCACGGGCAAGCGCATTGCCCAGGTCGATATCGATCCCTCTGAGATCGACAAGACCATCGCCACTGATCTCAGTTTGGTCGCAACCCTCGACGAATTCTTGGCCCACGCCCTGGCCTCGGGCCGTTCAGCCCGTCACCCCGAGTGGATGGCCCAGGTCGGCGAGTGGCGCGTGCGCCTGATCCCGCCCTACGGCCAATCCGACTCCATCAAGCCGCAGGCGGTCATCGAGTTTATCTCTGAACTGACCGAGGGCGAGGCGACCCTGGTCACGGGTGTGGGCCAGCATCAGATGTGGGCAGCCCAGTACTATCGCTTCCGCCGTCCGCGTCAGTGGATCAGCTCGGGCGGGCTGGGCACCATGGGCTTCGGGCTGCCAGCAGCGATCGGCGCCTGGTATGGCGACCCCACGCGCCCGGTGGTGCTGATCGACGGCGACGGTAGCTTCCAGATGAACATCCAGGAACTCGGCACCCTGGTCGCCAACCGGATCCCGCTCAAGATGTTCGTTTTGAACAACAGCTTCCTCGGCATGGTGCGCCAGTGGGAAGACATGATGGACGACGGCCATCATTACGAGACCTGTCTGGCGCGCACCGCCGACTGCGACCCGGACTGTATCAATCTCGATCAGGACTGTCGGCGCCAGATCCCCAACCTGACCGGGCTCAAGTACGTCTATCCGCGGCTCAAGACCGTCCGTCTGCGCGATCCGGCGACCCTGCGCGAAGACATCGCCGCCGTGCTCGCCGAGCCGGGACCGGTGCTGGTCGATGTCTGGATCGACAAGGCCGAGAACGTCATCCCCATGATCCGTCCTGGGCACAGTCTGGAACAGATGATCGAGCCCTGATGCCTGCTCCGCCGCGGGGGCGCCGTCTTGCCCCCTCCTCGCACCGCATCCCAGGCTGGGATCAGCGCCGACGCCCAGCCAGTTCGAGCAACTCAATCACCAAAAAAATACTGACTAAATCCCCTCGCCCCGCGTGCGAATCCGCGTGTGAAGGTGAGGGCGTTTTTCCGTATTCAGCCTTTCTCTAGATCCGGGTCGAGACGCCAGTCAGAAGGCGCTCTGTCCGCTATAGTGTTTAGGGAGACGCTGATCTAATCCTCTCGTCCCCCACTTGCGGGGCAGAGGGCGTTTTTCAGCGTTTCTCTAGAGATCGCCCCAGCTTGCGCTCACCGCCGAGCGCCCGATCCTCGCCGATCCCCATCGACCAGGGTGATCGACCAGGGGCGCGTGATCCATCGCGGGTCCGATATCAGGACTGATGACCACCCAGGACAGCGGTGCTCGGAAGGTTGTCCAGCCGATCCAAGAGCCAATCAGGGACGAGATCACGCCCGGCATCGGATCGATTCGAGCGGATCGGGGCCGAATGACAGCAGGGAATCCATGCCAGCGGATAGGCACTAGACCACCTAGGACTGAAACCACCAACTCATGCAACCCATGATGGAGGATGCATCCATGTTCACGACGACCACTGAGCTCGCCGGACGCACACTCGAGTTCAACAAGGCAGGGTATCTCGTCTCTTTTGACGATTGGGATCGCGAGATCGCCCAGGCCCTCGCCAGCCAGGAGGGCCTGGCCCTGACCGAGCGTCACTGGAAGGTGATCGAGTTCCTGCGCGCCTATTACAGGATCCATGAGATCCCGCCCTCGCCGCGTGTCATCATCCAGGCCATCGGCCAGGAACTCTCGGTGTATGGCCCCTACACCCGCAAGCACCTGGAAGCGCTGTTCCTGAACGGCGGTTGCAAACAGGCCTGTCGGATCGCTGGTCTGCCACGTGCCTATTGTCAGTTCTGTTGATCCCCAGCTCGTGCGGCCAGCGGTGAGGGGACAGCGTCCCCAAAACCCTGTGCCGGGCTGGACTTTGCGCATCGGCAGTGCCTTTTCATATAATCGCGGGCAGCGAGTGACTGTTTTTAATGGAGAAGCAGTGATGCCGACCTATGACTACCGTTGCGACGCCAATGATCGCGTGATCGAGGTGAGCCATCGCATGAACGAGAACCTGACCAACTGGGGCGAGCTGTGCGCGCGCGCCGGGATCGATCTGGGTGATACGCCGGCGGATGCGCCCGTACATCGTCTGGCCACCGGCGGCAACGTCGTCACCAGCTCCAGCCTGGGCAGTGGCTGCCCGCCCACGCCTGCCTGCTCCACCGGTTCCTGCTGTTCCGGCGGCCTGTGCGGGCTGAATTGATCGCCCATTCCAGTCTACCGGGGTCGGCGTGCCGGCCCCGGCCTTCTCCCTCGTCGGACCTGTCCCGACGGACACCATGTGGAGTCCCTGGTCTTGAAGTCCATCCTGGTCGTCCGTCTGAGCGCCATCGGTGACATCGTCTTCGCCTCCCCGCTGATCATGGCGCTGCGTCGGCGCTGGCCGGAGGCGCGCATCGCCTGGCTGGTCCAACCCGAATGCGCAGCACTCCTCAACCGGCACCCGGATCTCGATGCCGTGATCGTCTGTCCGTTGCGTCACTGGCAGCGGCTGTGGCGTGCGCGGCGCTATCCCGAACTCTGGACAGGACTGCGTACCCTGCGCGCCATTCTGCGCCAATATGACTTCGATCTCGCCCTTGACCTGCAGGGTCTATTCAAGAGCGGGGTTTTGGCCTGGCTATCCGGGGCGCCTGAGCGCATCGGGCTGGGGTCGCGCGAGGGCAGTCAGTGGCTGATGACCCGCCGTCTGCCGCGCGGTGGCGACCCCAGGCGGATCAGTTCGGAGTATCGCTTTTTGGCCGAGTCGCTTGCCTTGCCGATCACAGACGACTTTCGGCCAAGGATCTATTATGGCGAGGCAGACGCAGCCTTTGCCGACTCGGTCATCGCGCGTGCGTCGCTTGCCAGCGGCTATGCGGTGTTCTGTCCCTTCACCACCCGACCCCAGAAACACTGGATCGAGGAACGCTGGGCCAGGCTCGCGCACCGTGTCCGCGACGAACTGGGGCTGGTGCCAGTACTGCTCGGTGGACCCAAGGATCGCGAGGCGGCGCGGCGGATCGCCGATGCGGCTGACGATCGGTTGCTCGATCTGACCGGACGGACCACTCTCACCGAGGCCGCGGCCCTGATCGACCGCGCGGCGCTTTTGATCGGCGTCGATACCGGTCTCTCGCACATGGGGATCGCCTGCGCCACGCCGAGTCTGCTCTTGTTCGGCTCGACCTGTCCCTATCTCGACACCACCCGCGCCAATGCGCGGGTGCTCTACCATGCGCGCGCCTGCTCGCCCTGCAAGCGCCGTCCGAGCTGCGACGGGCGCTTCGACTGCATGGGCGCGATCGAGACCGACGAGATCCTGCGCGCCGCCACCGAGGTGTTGCGGGCGTGAGGATCCTGCACGTCGAGGCCGGGCGCCATCTCTACGGCGGGGCCTTCCAGGTGCTGCATCTGGTGCGCGGACTGGCGGCGCGGGGTCATGACAACCTGCTCGTCTGTCCGCGCGGCTGCGCCTTGGCCAAGGCCGCCGCACCCTGTGCCGAGGTCCATGAGCTACCGCTGCATGGCGACGCCGATCTGACGATGATCACACGCCTCTATCGCTTGATCCGCGCCTTTTGCCCGGATCTGGTGCACCTGCACAGCCGCAGCGGCGCCGATGTCATGGGCGGGATCGCGGCGCGTCTGGCCGGGGTACCTGTGATCCATACGCGCCGGGTCGACAATCCCGAGCCGCGCTGGTGGGTCGCCNTCAAGTATCGGCTCTATGATCGGGTCATCGCCATCTCGGACGGGATCGGGCGGGTATTGCTCTCCGAGGGCGTGCCCCCAGCCAAGTTGCGGGTGGTGCGCAGTGCGGTCGATCATGACCGCTATGCGGTACCGGTCGATCGCGTGGCAGTCCGCGCCCGGCTCCAGGTGCCCATGGAGGCGATCCTGATCGGCGTGATCGCGCAGCTGATCCCGCGCAAGGGGCATCGCGTCCTGCTCGGGGCGCTGCCGGACCTGATCGCCACCCATCCCGAGATCCAGGTGCGGTTCTTCGGCCAGGGGCCGCTGGCGGCGGATCTGCAACGCCGGATCGAATCTGCCGGACTCGCTGCTCAGGTTCGGCTTGCCGGTTTTCGCCACGACCTCCCTGAGATCCTGCCCGCGCTCGATCTGGTGGTGCATCCGGCGCTCATGGAGGGACTGGGCGTCTCGCTGCTCCAGGCCGCAGCAGCCGGTGTGCCCATCATCGCGAGCCGGGTCGGCGGCATCCCCGAGGCGGTGCGCGAGGGCGAGAATGGCCTCTTGGTCCCGCCGGGCGACATCGCGGCCCTGCGCGCGGCGATCAGCGCCTTGATCGTGGATCCCGAACGCCGTCGCGCCCTAGGCGCCGGCGGCCGGGCACTCATGGCCCGCGAGTTCTCGCTCGCGGCCATGGTCGAGGGCAATCTTGCGGTCTATCGGGAACTGTTCGGCTCGGGGGGGTTGCTTCGGGGATGAGCGAACCGACCACCCTACAGATGGTCGCCAGCAAGGAACTCGGGGGCGCCGAGCGCTGGTTCATGCGTTTTAGCTTGGCGCTGGCCGAACGCAGGGCCCCGGCGCAACTGGCCATCCGCCGGGGAAGCGCGCTCGACGGGCTGGAGCTCGGCGGGCTCCCGGTCCATCGCCTGCCCTATCGCACTACTTGGGACCCCTGGTCGCGCCGCGCGGTCGGGCGTCTGATCCAGGACCTCAAACCCGAGGTCGTCCAGACCTACATGGGCCGCGCCACCCGGCTCACCCGTCTCTCGCGCCCGGGCGGCCCGGTCCACCTGGCCCGGCTCGGCGGCTATTATGACCTCGGGCCTTACCGTCATGCCCAAGGCTGGATCGGCAACACTAAGGCACTGTGCGACTGGATGGTACGCCAGGGGCTGCCGGCCGCGCGCGTGTATCACATCTATAACTTTGCCGATCCGGCCCACCCGGTTGCACCCGAGCGCATCGCCGCCTGCCGTGCGCTCCACGGCCTGTTGGATGACGCCTGGGTGCTGGTGACGCTGGGGCGTCTGGTGCCGGTCAAGGGCCAGCGCTATCTGATCGAGGCGCTCGCCCGGCTGCCCGAGACCCTCGCCGGGCGTCCGTTGCGACTGGTGATGGTCGGTGACGGCCCGCTCGCTCCAAGGCTGCGCCTCCAGGCCGAACAGAGCGGCCAGTCACACCGGATCGTCTGGGCCGGCTGGCAGGCCGACCCGGCGCCCTATCTCCAGATGGCGGACCTGGTGGTGTTTCCATCGCTCGAGGAAGAGACCCTGGGCAACGTCATCCTCGAGGCCTGGGCCTGGGGCAAGCCCTTGGTGACGGCCAGCTTCCGTGGCGCGCGTGAGCTCACCCGGCACGGCGAGGATGCCTGGTGTGTCCCCTGCGCCGACGCCGCGGCCCTGGCCGAGGGCATCCGCCAGACCCTGTCCGACCCGGCGCTGATGGCGGCGCTGGTCGCGCGCGGGCGGGAGCGGGTGGAACATGAGTTTGGCCGCCGCACCATCCTGGAGCGCTATCTGGAGCTCTATCGCCAGGTCGCGGGTGGCTGAGTCACACCTCAGCCCTCACCCAACCAATCGCGCACCACCAGAAAGCGCTCAAGGAGTTCGGACTCAGGTGTCCCAGGCGCAGGCCGATGGTCGTAGCGCCAGCTCACCTCGGGCGGCATGGAGACCAGGATGGATTCGGTGCGCCCGCCCGATTGCAGCCCAAACAGCGTGCCCCGGTCCTGGACCAGATTGAACTCGACATAGCGCCCGCGCCGGATCTTCTGAAACTCGCGCTCGCGCTCGCCATAGCGCATGCCCCGGCGACGCTCGACGATCGGCAGATAGCCGGTCAGATAATGGTCACCGACATGACGCCAGAAGGCGAAGGCCGACTCGAAGCCGCCCTGGTCGAAGTCGTCGAAGAAGATCCCCCCGACACCGCGCGGCTCCTGACGGTGCTTGATGAAGAAATACTCGTCGCACCAAGACTTGAATCTGGGATAGAGATCCGCACCGAAGGGCTCACAGGCCGCGCGCGCATTGCGATGCCAGTGGACGACGTCCTCCTCGAAGCCATAATAGGGCGTGAGATCAAAACCGCCGCCGAACCACCACACCGGCTCGGCGCCGTCTTGCTCGGCCTGGAAGAACCGCAGATTGAGATGCGAGGAGGGCACATAGGGGTTGAGTGGATGGGCGACCAGCGACACCCCCAGGGCCTCGAAACGCCGTCCGGCCAGCTCGGGCCGCTGGGCGCTGGCCGAGGGCGGTAGGCGCTCGCCCTGGACGTGCGAGAAATTGATCCCGCACTGCTCGAACACCCGCCCCGCGCGGATCACGCGCGTGCGCCCGCCCCCACCGCCGGGCCGCTCCCAGTGATCCTCGCGCTGCTCGGCCCCAGGGTCGAGGACGCGCAGGGCCGCGGTGATCTGATCCTGGAGGGCGAGCAGATAGGTCTCAACGGCCTTAAGGTCGGGTCGGCTCGCCATGGTCATGAATCCTTATCGTTGAACTGGAATCAGGGCCAACCATAACCGAGTCATGACCCCGAAGGCGAGCGACAACGCGACCTCCCTCTCACGAGATCTGAAACGATACGGACCACTCTGTAATGTCAAAGCGTCACTGGTATTGGTGGATCCCGCTGGCCCTGGTCTTTGCCAGCGCGCTGGGTACGGTGGGACTGATCCTTTGGATCGCCAAGCGCGCCGAGCCAATCTATTCGGGCACCCTTGAGCTCGCCGGACTCAGCCGACCGGTCGAGGTCCGCTTTGGTCCCCATGCTGTGCCGACCCTCGTGGCGAGCGATCTAGAGGACCTGATCTTCGCCCAAGGCTATGTAACGGCCGCAGAGCGGATGTGGCAGATGGACCTGCTGCGCCGTCTCGGGGGCGGGCGCCTGGCCGAGCTCTTCGGGCAGGATGCCGTGGCGGTCGATCGTTTCTTCCGTACCCTGGGGCTACCGCTCGAGGCGCGGCGCGCCTTAGAGGCCCTGGAGGCCTCCGATCGCGCCCTGCTCGCGGCCTATGCTGCCGGGGTCAATGCCTATCGCGAGAGGGCGCGTCACCGCCTGCCGCTGGAATATGTGATCGCTGGANTGGAGCCTGCGCCCTGGCAGCCCGAGGACAGTCTGGTGATCGGCGCCTACATGGCCTGGACCCAATCGTTCAACATGCGCGCCGAGCTGACCTTTCTGCGCCTGGCGCGCCGCATCGGACCCGAGCGGGCACGGCTGCTGTTTCCGACCGATGCCGGTCTGGCACCTCCCGAGGTCCCGCCCGAGCTGGTCGCCTACCTCGCCACCACGGCCACCGGTCCATCCTCGCGCCCCGGATTCGACAGCGCGGCGATCGTCCCCTTCATCGACCTGCCTGCCTGGCCTGGCCTGCCGCCACCAACCGCCGCCAGCAACGCCTGGCTGGCGACCGGCGCGCGCACTGCCACCGGCGAGGCACTCCTCGCCAATGATCCGCACCTGGCCTTCTCGATGCCCGGACCCTGGTATGAGCTGGAGCTGATCGGCCCCGGGCTGCATGTCGCCGGCGTCAGCCTGCCTGGGGTGCCGTTGGTCCTGATCGGACACAATGCCGATCTGGCCTGGGGTATCACGACGGCCGTTGCCGACACCCAGGACCTCTTCATCGAACGCCCAACCCCTGATGGACGCGCCGTAGAGCGCGAGGGACGCACCCCAGAACCGATCCAGGTCCGCTACGAAGCCATCCAGGTTCGGGGGACTGACCCGATCGAGATCGCGATCCGCTCGACCAGTCGCGGCGTGGTATTGAATGACATCCTGGGGGTGAGGACCGCAACCCCCATGGATCTAGCCGACCCTGATCTCGATGCCCTGATCGTCCTGCGTCAGAACCACGATCATCCGGATCAAAGCTTTCAGGCCGTGCGCCGTCTCTGTCAGGCCCGGACGCTGGATGAGGCCCGGGCAGCAGGACTGGACTTCCGGCATGTCGTGCTCAACCTGATGCTGGCCCATCACGACGGCGGCATCGCCTGGCAGATGACAGGTGTCCTGCCCCAACGCGGGCGCGGGGCGGGCGCCTTCCCCAACCCAGGGTGGAACGACGACTACGCCTGGCGGGGCGAGGTGCCTCAGGCGCTCAATCCGAGCCTGACCGATCCGCCCTCGGGGATCATCATCACCGCCAACCAGCGCACCATTCCGCCCGATCATCCGCTCCGGGTCAGCAACGCCTGGATGTCACCACACCGGGCCCAGCGCATCGCCGCTCGGATCGAGAACGCCGGGCCGCTCACCCCCGAGTCGATGGCGGCGATCCAGGCCGACCGCATCAGTCTCCAGGGCCGGATGATGCAGTCCTCGCTGCGCCGGCTAGAGGCCGAGATCCGCGCGCTTGACCCCGGCGCCTGGTTGCTCGCCGAGCGCCATGTGCTCGACTGGGACGGGGACATGGNCGCCTCCAGCCGCCCGGCCGCCTTCGCCGCCCTGTTGGAGCCGGCGCTGTTCCAGGCCCTCTATGGCGATGAATTGGGCGAGGACCTGCCTTATCTGCTGTCACTGGCGATCGTCGCCTACAACCCGCTCCAAGAAACGCTGCGCACGGGCGAATCCGCATTCTGGGACGATGTCACGACCCCAGAACCCGAGACGCCCGCTGCGATCTGGGCCCGGGCGCTGCGCAAAGCCAAGACCGCCCTGGATGGCTATGGAGCCGAGGTCCGGCTCGCCGACCTCCGCCGGGTCCGCTTCACCCATGCCTTCGATCGGCTACCGCTCCTGGGCGATCTCTTCAGTGTCGGACCCATTGGGGTCGGTGGCAGTTCGGACACCGTCGATGTCATCAAGACCGAACCCCAGGCGCCGGGCAAGGGGCTGTTCGGCGCCTCGATGCGCGTGGTCGCGACCCCGGCCGACTGGCGCCGAACGCGCGGTACCCTGACGCTCGGTCAGTCGGGCCATCGCTTCTCACCCTACCGTTCCGATCAGCTCGAGGACTGGCTCGTGGTCCGCTCCCATCCCTGGCCCTGGAACGGGCCGGATGACGCCCACACACTGGGTCGGTTGCAGCTCGATCCGCTCGATGCGAGCGAACGGGTCGAACGCTAGGAAAACGCTGAATAAATCGCGTGCCTCTCAATCGCGGCTGAAGCCGCTCCTAAAAAATCAATGGGTTACGCGAGAAGGTTTTGCCACGAATGGCAAAAATCAGCGTTTCCCTAGGTGTCAAGTCCCCTGAGATTACAGACGTATTTTTTGAAGCGTTCGGGGCATGTGTCACACCAGTCCTTGAGCGCCTGGATCGGGGCGATGTGGCCGAGGGCTTGCCGGCGCTCGGCCAGATCCCGAGTCGGGAGCCTCAAGGTCTGGATCTCACGGCGAATAGCGGGCGTTTTTGTGCAGACGGATCACCATGGGGCGCCTTTAGCCACGATTGGGGGAGATGGGATTGATAAGGGACACAGGATAACGGTCTGGAACTCGGGGAGGCTTGACATAAATGAATCCTCGCGTGCCGTTCCGGCCCATGCCATCATGGGCGCCGGGCCTGCGGATACCATCTACTGTATGGACAAGGCAATCCTATTCGTTGCGTTGCCCATGGCGATGAACTGCCAAGGATCTATCCTTGGACTGTCTCGCACAGCGCGATCCAGCACCATCCAACTCCATCCAACCTGAAGAAATCCTGCCCCTATGTCTAGCCAAAAACCAAGCGCTTCAGAATCAGATCGTCGCACGCAAACGCGATTGAGTGCGCAGGTGCCCATTCAGCTGCGTGTCGGCAGTGAATCGCAAACACGTCCAGCCACCCTGATCGATCTATCCTGGGGCGGCGCACTCTGTCAGGCGACCACAGCACTGCCGCCCGGCGAAACCCGGATCTGGCTAAAGCTACCCTGGGCCTCGGCTGAAACGATCGACATCGAAGCCCAGCTGCTGCGTCAGAAGGATCTGGAGGATGGCCGCCATCATTTCGCCGTGCGTTTCCAGCGCCTGTCGCTGGTCAATCAAGCCCGGCTGGAAAAATTGCTTGGCCATCTTCAAGAGGGCGACGCCAAGGGTCCGCCCGACCACCAGGCCAAACCCTTGGTCGCCACGCTGGACGTCTTGATCCAGACACTCGACGAGTGGCGCGGGGCGCTCAGTGAGATTGCCAAGGGGCAACTACGGATCAGCGCGCCGGTCGATTTTGTGCCTGGTCAAAGCCTCAGTCTGCAATTCACCGGCGCCCCAGCCCGCGCGCGTCTTCGACTGCGTGCCCGGATCCTAAACCGCGAAGACCCGCCGCAAGGCTTCTTTGAAAAGGCCCCGGCGCGGCTGACCCTGGAATTCGAGCACCCCTTGGACATCCTACGTCAGTGGTCCAAATGGCTGTTGCGGCAAATACCACCACCGGACTCGGCGTCCTCGCCACGGGCGGATGATCAGCCGCAGGTCGCACCACCAGAGGCCATTAAGGCTCAACTGATTGTGAGCACCGTACAGCGTACGGCCCTGGAAGCCTTCTTTCCGGAATCCCTTGACTACTTAACGACGGTGTGGGGGGATGTCGACGCCTTTGATTCTGTGTTCCGCCGACTCATCTTTGGCGAGACCGATACGCTCGGCACCTGGACACCGGAGGCCTGGGAAGAGCTTCAATTTCTACAAGCCGTGCATGACGAGGCCTATGGCCTACCCGAGTCGCGCAGCATTCAACTAAAACCTGGCCGCGCCCGTTAGGCCTACCACAAAGTTAGACGATCATGCATGACTCCAAATTAACTCAAAGTGCTATTGACATGCTCGAAAAGCGCTCACAGCGCCGCGTTGGCCTTGAGATCCCCATCAAGGTCTGCCGACCCGGCTCCAATACCGCCATTACGGCGCACTATCAAGATCTCTCCTGGGCGGGGGCCAGCTTCATCACCAATGACATCAGCATTCAGCCTGGTGATCGACTGATCCTGTATTTTCCCTGGACGAACAGACAGTCGTTTACGATCGAGGCCGATGTCATGCGCTGTGAAACGCTGGAGGCCGAGCGGCATCGGGTGGCTGTACGCTTCACCACAGTTGGTCATCAGGATAACCAACGGCTTACTAAGCTGATCGAATTGCTATCGTCCGGCCAACCCGAGGTCTCCCAAGAAACCCCACCATTCGTACCCACCCTGGAGCTGGTCTTCGATGATCAAGAAGAGATGCGCCAAAAGCTGTCCGAGATCGCCCTGGGGGGGGTGTCCATCACCGCCTTCGGTGCCTATCAAATCGGTCAGAGCCTGCTGCTATCTGTGGGGTATCCCGATGATTTTCAGACCTTGCGCCTCCGTGCCCGCGTCAAGTCGCAGTCCATCGAGGATCCGGGTGACAGCCTGCGTCCGTGTCTCGTCACCCTAGAGCTCGCGTTCGAGCACCCGCTCGATGAATTGCAGAGACTGACTCAGCGTCACATGCGCCTTGAGCGCAAGTGACCATCAAGTTTTGCGCCAAAGCCGTCTTGACCTGTCCTCGATCCCGAGTCTGGCCAGGCTATATTCGAACGCCAGCGGCGTCATGCCGAGCGTGCGAGCGGCGGCCTGATTCGAATGTGCCTGATCAAGTGCCGTGCGCGCCGACCCCACGGGCACAAGCATGTTGAGGCGCTCCTCGTTGGTGGGCAGATAGAGATCCTTGACCTCGATGCACTCGCCCTCGCACAAGGCCAGGGCGCGCTCCAGGATGTTTTCGAGTTCGCGCACATTACCTGGGAAGGAATAACGCATGAGCGCGGCCATGGCCTCCTCCGAGAGCCTCGGGGCGACTGTCCCCACAGCCATCGGGCTGAGTTTTCGCAAGATATGGGTCGCCAGTGGGCGGATGTCCTCGGGTCGCTCGCGCAGGGGCGGTAAGCGTAGCTCGATGACATTGATCCGATAAAAGAGATCCTGCCGAAAGCGCCCCTCCTCGACCTCCCGCGCCAGATCGCGATGACTGGCGCTGATGAGCCGCACATTGACCGGGACCTCGCGCGCCGCGCCAACCGGACGCACGCTCTTCTCTTGGATGGCGCGCAGCAGCTTGACCTGGGCCGAAAGGGGCAGGTCGGCCAGTTCGTCGAGGAAGAGCGTTCCACCGGCGGCGGCCTGGAACAGGCCCTCCTTGTCGGTCACCGCGCCGGTGAAACTGCCCTTCTTGTGCCCGAATAACTCGCTTTCGACCAGGTCGTGCGGAATGGCCCCGCAGTTGACCGGCACAAAGGGGCCGTCACGGCGCGGCCCCTGGGCATGGATCAGACGCGCGGCCAACTCCTTGCCCGTACCGCTCTCACCGGTGATGAAGACAGGCGCCTGGGTGCGGGCAAGCTTGGCGATCAGGGTACGAATCTGCTGCATCGCTGGCGAGTCGCCAAGCAGGGGTGGCTCTGACCCGGAACGCGCTTCGGTAGTGATTGCCCGTCCGCGCAGTCTGAGCGCCGACTCGACGAGGTTGCGCAGGGCCGAAAGATCGACCGGCTTGGCGACGAAATCGAAGGCCCCGGCCTTCATCGCGGCGACGGCTGATTCCATGTTGCCGTGGGCTGTGATCATGGCCACCGGCAGTTCTGGATAATGGGCATTGATATAGCGCAGCAGGTCAAGTCCGGTCCCGTCCGGCAGACAGAGGTCGGTGAGACAGAGGTCGGGGCGATGGCGCTCCAGTTGGAGCTTGGCCTCGGCGACCGTCGAGGCCGTCACCGCTGACACGTCCATGCGCCCAAGCGTGATGCGGATCAGCTCGAGTAGATCGGCTTCGTCGTCGACCGCGAGCACCAAGGGTCTGGACATATCCAGCGTTCGGACTACAGCTTCATGGTGTGGCGGCTGAGTGTGTCTTGCCAGCACGGAAACAGGCGCAACGCTGTTTCATAAGGCGAGTGGTGGAGCTGAGGGGGATCGAACCCCTGACCTCCGCATTGCGAACGCGGCGCTCTCCCAGCTGAGCTACAGCCCCGTCGTAAACAACCCTCGACTGAAGTCGAAGGCTTTATTGTAAGACGCAGCAAACATGGTTGACCGCATCCCCAACATTGGGCGTGTTTACAGCCGCCCTTG
>JGI24187J35170_1000235_pt1 | contig 24767 bp, 15 predicted proteins | sample YNPBryBLVA2012_FD_35170 | JGI IMG/M metagenome (IMG submission 35170)
AACCGCACGGAGCCGCCGAGGGGAAGGGGTGTACGCCGCGGACGACGGCCAGGTAAAGTTCGTGATGGACTTCGTGGCCGCCTGGAACAAGGTCATGAACCTCGACCGCTTCGATCTGGCTTGACCTGGGGACCGCACGGCGGTAAAGAAGTGGCGGGGTCGGCTGATTCCAAGAAGAGGAGGAACCATGGGCCAGCGAGGACGGGAAATCGTCGGAATGGACGTGGAGAAGCTCCTGGAGCTCCTCAACCGGGCGTACGCCAGCGAATGGCTCGCCTACTATCAGTACTGGCTCGGCGCCAAGGTCATCAAGGGCCCCATGAAGGACGCCGTGGCGGCGGAACTGAACCTTCACGCCACGGAAGAACTGGGCCACGCGGTCCTTCTGGCCGGCCGGATTCTCCAGCTGGGGGGGACCCCCGTCTTGGCGCCCGCGGAATGGACGAGGTGGAGCCCCTGCGCCTACGATCCGCCCGAGGACCCGTACGTGGAGGTTCTCCTCGACCAGAACATCGCCGGGGAGCGGTGCGCCATCACCGCCTACAAGGAGATGATGGACGTCACGCGGGAGGCCGATCCCGTCACCTACAACATCGCCCTCACCATCCTCCAGCAGGAGGTCGAGCACGAGGAGGACCTGCAGAGCCTCCGGGAAGACCTCGAGCTGATGACCCGGAGGGGAAGCCGATAGGGCCTCCGGTCCCCTTCCAAGGTTCCTCGAAAAGCGAAGCGGGCCCCCTTGGCCGGCTCTTCCCCGCCAAGGGGATCGCCCGGAAGGGCGGGGCGCTCAGTTCCCCCCGGCCTTCCGGGCCATGGTCCGGATTTCCTTGATCCAGGCCCTCCTCAAGGAGGGAGGGCCCTCCACCTCCACGTGGCGCCCATACTGGAGCACCCACCGGAGGACTCCCATGAGCCCGCTGGTCTCGAAGACGAGCCGCACCGCCCCCCGGGGAAGGTCCTCCACCCGCTGGCTCGGGTGCCAGACCCGCTCCCTTATGTAAGGGGCCTGGGCCGCGTCGAAGCGGAGGGAGACCTGCTCCGGCTTCTCCCCCATGTGGACGTTGAAGGCCTGGCGGATCCAGTCCACGGCGTCGAAGTCCCTGCGGCGGCCGAAGGGCTCCTCCTCCAGGATCGCCAGCTTTCGGATCCGGCCGGCGTTGAAGTAGCGGAACTGTTTTCGCAGGCCGTCGAAGGCGATGAGGTACCAGTCCCCCCCCTGGTTCATGAGGTGGTAGGGCTCCACGACCCGCCGGGTGGTCTTCCGCCGCATGGCGGTAAAGTAGGTCATCTCCACCCGCCGCCTCCTCAGGATGGCGTCGTGGAGGCGAAGGAGCGTCGCCTCGTCCACGGGAGCCGCCGGGGGCGGGTTGAGGGTGAAGGTCTTCTGGAGCTCCTCCAGGGAAACGGTCACCGGTCCCCGCAGGGAACCCCGGATCTTGTCCACGGCGGTGCGGAGGGGCCCTTCGAAGGGGGTCCCCAGGTAGCGCCGGGCCACCTCCACGCTGAGGAAGAAGGCCAAGAGCTCCCCTTCGGTGACCAAGATGGTCGGCAGGGCGTAGGCCGGGTCCGAGTAGGTCCAGCCGCCGTGGGCCCGGTCGTAGACGATGGGGGCCCCCAGCCGGTCCATCATGAAGCGGCGGTCCTTGAAGATGACCCGCCTCCGGACCTCCAGCGCCTCCGCCAGCCGTTCGGCCGTCGGATAGCGTTTTTCCCGGATCCACCGGTCGATTTCCAGGATGCGCTCCAGTTGCTGACGCTGGGACATGGCCCCTCCTTCCCGCCGCCCTGCGGACCCACGGCCTTCCTGGTCCGCCGTTTACCACAACGGCCGGCAAGTCGCAACGCCGGCATGGGCCCAATCAGGACGAGCCAGGCGCCGAGCCCGCGGCTTGCCTTTCACCCTCCGCTTCGCTCCGGGTGAAAGGCGGAAAACCTCCCCGGATAGGATTTTGGACAGCCGGGATGAGGAAGAGGCAAGAAACCTGAACAACCCCAATCCCGCGATGGGAACCGAACAGACGGTGCAAGTCCTTGATAGCCTTGCCGATTCCAAGAATAACCCCATCACCTGCCAAGGGATTGGGGGCATTCGAGCCGAAGGCGAAGAAGGCGTGGGGGTGGGGTGAGGCTCCCTGGGCTTGGCCCGTGGAGCGGGGAGGGCCCCGAAGGGCAGGCCGAGCGTTCCGCCTGGCTTGGCCAGCGGAACGCGGGGGAGAAGCCCCCTCCCCGTTGGAGAGATAAAGCCTTTCCCTCGTGTAGCACCTGCTTCACCGAAGGCAAGACCAATCCATCGCGGAATTTGGGAACAAAGAGATCAGGGAGGTCGGGGAGGGGTTCTTCTCACTCTTCCCTTTTCACTTTCTTTTCACTTTCAGTAGACCCCCCAGTTCGCCTCCTCCTCCCGGCGCTTCTCGGGGCCGGAACAGGCGCAGGCACCTCCAAAGCCGGTCACCCGGCGCTCCAGGGCAACCCCCAGCTTCGGCCGTTCCCCCTCCGCCAGCCGGACCAGCTCTTCCGTGGTGAAGGTGAGGTCATTTCCGGACACCACCCTCCGGCGGACCGCCCGCTGGACGGCGTTCCGGATGAGCCCGCCGGTGATGGGGACCTCGGCCAGCCGTGGAAGGTCGAAGGTTCCCTGGAGCCCCTGACGCTCCAGCTCGCGGCGCCAGATCTCTTGGCGCTCCGCGGCGGCGGGGAAGGGAAACTCGATCCGGCTCTGGATCCGCCGGTGGAGGGCCGAGTCCATGTACTGGACGAAGTTCGTGCACAGGACCACCGGCACCGTCTGGCGGTCCAGGAGGGAGAGGAGGGTGTTGACCTCCGACAGCTCCCAGGAATGATAGGCCATGTTCCGATCCATCAGGAGGGCGTCGGCTTCGTCGAAAAAGAGGATGGCCCTCTCCTTCTCGGCGAAGTCAAAAATCTGCTTGAGGGCCTTTTCCGTATCGCCCACCCACTTGGTCCGCAGGCGGGGGATCTCCCCCAGGACGAGAGGCCGGCCGGTCTCCCCCGCCAGCGCCCTGGCGGCGAAGGTCTTTCCCGTTCCCGGAGGGCCGAGAAAGAGGGCCGCGGGAAAGGGAGCGGCTCCCTGCCGGATGGAAGCCGCCAGAAAGGCCAATTCCTCCCTGGGTTCGGGGGGAAGCACCACGTGCTCGAGCTTGAGGGCCCCCTCCTTGACGGTGGCGAAGGGTTCCGCCTCCTCCTCGGACCTCCGCCGGCTCGCCGGGCGGTCCTCCTCCTCATCGTCTCCTTCCTCCTTCTTCGGCGTGGAGGGAAAGGGGAGGCCCAGAAACCGGATCGCCCCCTCGGAGAGGACGATGGTGGAACTTTGCATCGGCTCGTGTTTCTCCCAGGACCAGCGAAGGATCCTATAGTGGCACAGATCCTCGAGCTCGTCCAGCACCTTTCGAAACTCCCCGGGGTGCCGGCAGCAGAGGTCGAAGATGGGGTAGAGTTCCTCGAAGCCGGCGCCGCAGCCTTTGAAGATCCAGCAGGCGCTCAGGCCCGCCACCACGGCGAAGGCCGGCAGCGAGAGGCGGCCGAACCCGTGGGGACCGGCGATGGGCGATCCCTTCCGCTGCATCCGCTCCAGCGTGTCCCGCGCGCGGGTCGCCAGCCGCGCCCGGCCCTCCTCGCCCTGGAGTTCGAAATCCTCCCAGTTCAGCCCTTCCGGAGTGGCGTAGGTTTGCAGGATGGGGGCCTGGGCATTCCACAACTCCCGAAGAAAATAGGGGCGCTTTCCCCGCGAGCCGAAGGGCTTCGTCTCGTCCCGGAGAAGCACTTCCCCGCACGCCACGAACAGGTCCAGATCCTCCGGAGGAATGGCGCACCTGTCGAGCGCCGACNGTTTCCTGGCCATCTTNCGACCTCCTCCTGGGGGCCCCATGGCCCCTGCGAACCGGACTTCCCGCCTCGGTTCCCTCGCTTCAAAGCCCCGTAAGGGGGCCGGCACCGCGGAGCCGCCGTCCGCTGGAACCGCCAGGCTCCTCCGCCGCGGCGCGCCGCGCCCCGGATCCGCCGAAGTCTCCCCGTCCACCTCCCGGCCCGACAAAGGAAAGGGCCCGCGGCGGCCAAGGCGCAGCGGGCCCTCCGCGCTTTAGCCGCTTTCTCGGAAGCCGCCCGTAAGGCGGCCGGGCGCCCGCAAGCTGCGGATCAAATCGGCGCCCTTCCCGGTTTTTTCCGGCGGGGGACGTCCCTCCGCCGCCCTCTCCGGCCTTTCTTCCTCCTCTTTTCGGCGGGTTCCAACGAAAAAACCCGCCGCAGCCGAAGCCGGACGGGTCCTTGACCCTCCGCTTTAGCTGCATTTCTATAGCGCCCGCAAGCTGGAGCTCAAATCGGCGCTCTAAGGAGAGAATATAGGGCGCTCCCTGCTCCGCTGTCAAGCCATCGGAGGGGCCCTGGCCCCACGGAGGCCCCCCTTCATCGCTCCTCCCCCGGCGGAAGGCCTCGGAAGCCGGAAGATCTCTTACCGTCTGGCCGGTCCCTCCGGCGGGGCGGAAGCGGGATGTGGAGGCGCCGCATCAGGGCGAGGAGGGGCCGGGCCGGCCCGGGGACCGCCCCCCCGAAGACCCCTCCGCTCAGGGCAAAATCGGTCCCTTGGAGGAAAGGTCGGACGGCCGAGGCCACGGCGCCGAGTCCACCGAGCGGCCGGAAGTGGACCTCCCCGCACCCGGCGCAGACCGCCCGGATTCCCCCGCGGGTGAGCAGGCCACCGAAGCCGACGGCGTACACCGCTTCCCCGCAGAGAAGGCACCTTCCGGTGGCCGCCGGCCACCTCTCCCACAGGATGACGAGGGCCCCCAGCGGCAGGGACGCTCGCCGCTCGCCGAAGAGAAAGCCGCAGGCGTCCTGCGGAAAGGGAACCCAGGGGTCCTCCCGGAGGAGCCGCTCCCGGTTCGCGGCGACGGCACCGAGGATCCTCGCCATTCCGGGCTGGCGCTCCCCCTTCCGCAGGAGGGGGTGGAGGCCGGCCAAGGGGGACGGCCGCTTCGCCCGTTCCTCCGGACCGCTTTCCATCTTCCCCTTCCGAACCGACAGGGCCGGGGGCACCGGCCTTTCTCCCCGTGTCCTGCCCGACCGCTTCTGGCCCATGGACCTCTCCCCTTGGCGCCGCGGGCCCCCAACCTTTTAGGAGGGCTCGGCGGCGGCGAGAAGGTAGCGTTCCCGAGTGCACCCATTGGACACTTCCTCCCGGCCCCTTTTTCGTGCCTTGCCTCCGCCCCCGAACACTCTCCATCCGCAAAAAAACAAAGGATCATCACCCCTCACGAGCGCCGCATGGTAAAATAAAAAGGGCGGAGCCCTGCGCCCCCCGCCGAGGAGACCGTCATGAAGCCCTCCCTGCTCGCCGTCGTCGCCGTCCTGGCCCTGGCCCTGGCCTGCGTCCCTTCCGCCCGGAGGCAGGCCGCCGCCCTCCCCACCGCGGAGAAGGATCCCCACCTCTGGCTGGAAGAGGTGACGGGGGAGAAGCCCCTCGCGTGGGTGAAGGAGCGCAATGCCCGAACCGAGCGGCTTCTCGCCTCCACCCCGGAGTTTGCACGGCTGGAGGCGGGGATCCTGGAGGTCCTGGACTCCCGGGAGCGGATCCCCTACGTGACCCAGGTGGGACCGTACCTCTACAACTTCTGGAAGGACGCCAACAACCCCCGGGGCCTCTGGAGGAGGACGACCCTGGAGGAGTACCGCAAGGCCGATCCGGCGTGGGAGGTCCTTCTGGACCTGGACGCCCTGTGCCGGACCGAGGGGGAGAAGTGGGTCTGGCACGGCGCCCAGATCCTGGAACCCGCCTGCCGCCGGGCCCTCATCAGCCTCTCCCGGGGCGGGGCCGACGCCGACGTGGTCCGGGAGTTCGACCTCACGGAGCGCCGCTTCGTGGAGGGCGGCTTCTTCGTTCCCGAGGCCAAGACCGACGTGGACTGGATCGACGAGAACACCCTNTACGTCGGGACCGACTTCGGCCCCGGCTCCCTCACCGACTCGGGCTACCCCCGGATCGTCAAGGTCTGGCGGCGGGGCACGCCCCTCTCCCAGGCGGAGACGGTCTTCGAGGGGCAAAAGACCGACATGGCGGTCTCCGCGACCTTCGACGACACACCGTCCTTTGAACGCCACTTCGTGAAGCGGACCATCACCTTCTACACCGGCGAGACCTACCTCCGGGAGCCCGGCGGGGCCCTGCGCCGGATCGAGGTTCCCCTGGACGCCGTGCCGTCGGTCCATCGGGAATGGCTTCTGGTGGAACTCCGGACCCCCTGGACCGTCGGCGGCAGGACCTATCCCGCCGGCGCGCTCCTGGCCGCCCGCTTCGACGACTTCATGGCCGGCAAGCGGGACTTCGCCGTTCTCTTCGAGCCCACCCCCACCGTCTCCCTTTCCTCCTTCGTCTGGACCCGGAACCGCCTCTTCCTCGCGACGCTGGACGACGTCAAGAGCCGCCTCTGGGTTCTGGACCCGGCGGGCGGGGAGTGGCGCCGGGAGCCTCTGGGGGACCGGGCGGAGCTCTCCACCCTCTCGGTGTGGGCCCTCAACGCCCGGGAGTCCGACGGGTACTTTCTGACCCGCAACGACTTCCTCACCCCGACCACCCTCTACCTGGGAGAGCCGGGCCGGGCCCCGGAGAAGCTGAAGGAGCTGCCGGCCTTCTTCGACGCCTCGGGCCTCGAGGTGAGCCAGCACTTCGCCGTCTCCGACGACGGGACCCGGGTCCCCTACTTCCAGGTCTCCCGCCGGGGGCTGGTCCTGGACGGCCGGAACCCCACCCTTCTCACCGGCTACGGCGGCTTCGAGATCTCCGAGCTTCCCTTCTACAGCGGCGCCGTGGGACGGGGCTGGCTGGCCCGGGGAGGGGTCTACGTCCTGGCCAACATCCGCGGTGGGGGCGAGTACGGCCCGAGGTGGCACCAGGCGGCCCTCCAGGCGAACCGGCCCCGCGCCTACGAGGACTTCGCCGCGGTGGCCCGGGACCTCGTCGCCCGAAAGGTCACCTCTCCCTCCCGCCTCGGCACCGTCGGCGGGAGCAACGGCGGCCTCCTCATGGGCAACATGATCACGAGGTACCCGGAGCTCTTCGGCGCCGTGGTNTGCCAGGTTCCGCTCCTGGACATGAAGCGCTACTCCCACCTCCTGGCGGGGGCTTCCTGGATGGCCGAGTACGGCGACCCCGACAAGCCCGAGGAGTGGGCCTTCCTCAAGACCTTCTCCCCTTACCACAACCTCCGGCCCGGGGTGAAGTACCCGCCGGTGCTCTTCATGACCTCCACCCGGGACGACCGGGTCCACCCCGGCCACGCCCGGAAGATGATGGCCGCCATGGAATCCCTGGGGGCCGACGTCCTCTACTACGAGAACATCGAGGGAGGCCACGGGGCCGCCGCCGACAACCGCCAGGCGGCCCACATGTGGGCTCTGGCCTACACCTTCCTCTGGAACCGGCTCTCGACGGGACCCTGATGTTGCCCCTGGAGTGACCGTCCCCCAAGGAGGCCCCATGACCGGCCGCCCGACCCTTGCCGCGATTTCGTACGCCTACCGGCCCCGGGGGCCGGGCGCGCGCGGGGGCAGGGCTTCCCTGTAGGATCCCATCCCCGCCAACACCCCCGGCCCACCGGACACGGTGGGCCTTTCGTTTTCCGGCGGGAAGGAAAGGAGAGGCGATGTCTCCGCTACGACCGAAAGCAAAGGACGGAGAAGAGGTGCTTCGGGAGTTGGAGAAGCGCCGGAAGGCCATCGAGGCCGTGGACCTCGAGATCCTCAGGCTCCTCTGCCGGCGGATGGAGCTGGTGCGGTCGGTGGGGCGCCTCAAGAGCCTTCACCGCATCCCCCTCCGGAACTTCGAGGTGGAGGCCGAGGTGGAGCGGCGCCTCGGTAGAGAGGCGGCGGACGCGGGCCATGGGGAGGCGCTGGGGAGGGCCCTCGCCCGCTTCCTCATCGGCGTCTCCGTGGAAGCCCAGGCTCCCTACCTGGACGCCACCTACGGTGGGGAGAAGCTCCGGGTCCTCGTCGTGGGGGGCGCCGGGGGAATGGGCCGGTGGATGGGCCGCTTTCTCAACGGGCAGGGCCACGCCGTGAAGGTCCATGACCCCTCACCCCTTCCCACGCCCCACCCCCGCGTCTCGAACCTCGCGGAGGGCCTGGAATGGGCCGACCTCGCCCTCCTGGCGGTGCCCATGGGCGTCTGCGGCGAGGTCCTGAAAGCGGTCTCCGCCCTGCGCTTCCCCGGAATCGTGGCCGAGATCTGCAGCTTCAAGGCCCACCTGCTCCCCGTTCTGGAGGAGGTCCGAAGGCGCGGTCTCCGGGTCGTCTCCTTCCACCCCATGTTCGGCCCCGGCGCCGAAACCCTCAGCGGAAAAAAGGTCCTCTTCTGCCGGGAGGGCGCCCCCCAGGACGTGGCCCTCCTCCGGGGCCTCTTCGAGAACACCAGCGCCGAACTCGGCGAGGTGGACCTTCTGGAGCACGACCGGCTCATGGCCAAGGTCCTCGGCCTCGTCCACCTCGCCAACCTGGCCCTGGGCTGGACCCTCGCCCGGGGAGGGCTCCCCTGGGAGCGCCTCCGGGAGGCGGGCGGCGTGACCTTCCGGAAGCAGACCGACACGACGCGGGAGGTGATCTTCGAAAACCCCGACCTTTACTTCGAGATCCAGCGCCTCAATCCCGAGAGGGACGGCGGAGCCGCCGCCCTCGTGGAGAGTCTCGAAGAGATTCTGGGGGCGGTGCGGTCGGGAAACCGGGAAGCCTTCTCACGCCTCATGGAGGCGGGACGCCGCTACTTCGGCCCGGCCCCCTGAGGCCGCGGTATACTTCCAAGAAGGGCGCACACGGGGGGGAGGGTGCGGCGGGAGCGGTCTTCGGTTGGGGGAACGAGGGAGGAGGCGCGCTTCCCCTCGCCCTCGCCGGAGGGGGAGGATTCCATGGGCGATCGGTCCGATGGGTCACGGCTTCCGGCCCCTTCGCCGGTCATCGNGCCGGGGCGGCCGGAGGTCCGGACGGTCTTTCAATTGAAGGCCTCCATTCCCCTGGGTGGGCGCTCGGAGGAGGAGCTCTTCTCCCGGGCGGTGGGGGTCATCCTCAAGTGGGTGGGCCGCAAGGTTCCCAAGACCCCCGAAATGGAATTTCCGCCGGGGGCCTGGAAGGGCGAGAGCTTTCGCGCCGAAGTCCCGGGGCAGTGGGTGGAGGCCGCGGCGTCGGAGGGGAAGCCGGCGAGGTGGGCCCTCCGGCTGGAACAGCCCGACTCGCCGGGTCCCTACGGGAACCACGCGGCGGTGGCCGGGAGGACTTGGACCACCGACCTCGCCCTTGGCCGGGAGGAGAACGGGCTCTCCTTCGCCTGCCGGGTGGTCTGCGCCTCCCTTCCCTACGCCCGGGCGCCCGTGTCCCTCAGCCGGCCGAGGGTGGTCAAGGACCTGGCCCGGGAGGTGGGCCTCTTCGACGGAAGGCCGCTCGACGGCAAGCCCTGGCTCGTGGAAGGCGAGGAAGACCTGGAGGCCCTCTTCGAGCTCCTGCTCCATCCCGGGCGCTTCTTGCCGGTCACGCTGCTCAGCGAACCCGATCCCCAGGAGGCCCGCGTCCCCGTGCGGCGCTTCGTCCTCGACCNCGGGAAGTTGGCGGAGGACCTTTCGGGGCTCTCCCACCTCGTNCTCATGCCCCGGGAGCTGGGGTTTCGCTGGACCCGGCGCATGGGGCGCCGCTGGACCGCCTTCAACGGCGCCGTCGTCACCTACCGGCCGGGGATCAACCTTCAGGAAGACCCCCCTCACCTGCATCCCAAGGTCCTTCTGGAGCACATCCTCTTCTGGCGCCACGACGGGCTGGAGGGAGAGCGGGCCTTCGAGGCCTTTCTCAAGGAAAGGGCCCTGCGCTTCCTGGCCGAGCGGGCGGTCCGGTGGGACGGCGTCGCCTTCCTTCCCGAGGTGAGGTCGCTCTGCGCCGAGGAGGCCCGGCGGCGGTCCGGGGAAACCGCCGAGTGGGGAGAGCTGTACGCGCAGGAAAACGAGGCCCTGCGCCAGCAACTGGACCAGGCGAAGAAGGAGGCCGAGCAGTTCTGCGACCTTGCCCTCGCCGCCGAGCGCCAGCGGGACGCCGTACTGGAGGAGAACAAACGGCTGCGGGCGGCCCTGGACGCATTGCGGGCCGGCCTGGCGGTCCGGAGCGGCGGAGATCCCGACGCCGGACTGGAATTCCCCGAGAGTTACGAAGACCTTCCCACGTGGGTCTCCCGGAACCTGGCCGGGCGGCTCGTCCTGCACCCCAGGGCCGAGCGTGCCCTCAAGGACGCCCGCTTCGAGGACCTCTCCCTCGTGGCCCGCGCCCTCCTCCTCCTGGCCAAGGAATACCGCGATTTCCACTGCGGGCAGGGGCCGTGGGAGGCCTTCGAGGGGAGGGCCAAGGAACTGCACCTTCGCTTCGGGCGCTCCATCGAGGAAGGCCGGGCCGGACAGGAGGGGGAGGAGTACTTCGTCCGCTATCCCTTCGGAGGACCCCACCGGCGCCTGCTGGAGTTCCACCTGAGAAAGGGCTCCGACAAGGACCCTCGCCACCACCTGGCCGTCTACTTCTTCTGGGACCCGGAGACCCGCCAGGTGGTGGTGGGCTGGCTTCCCAGCCACCTCGACAACCGGATGACCTGACTCCTCCTCGAACCTTCCGGAGTTGGCGGGAACTCAGGCCTGTCCAAGAAGGTCCGCTCCGCTCTCCTCTTAACCATCCGGGTCGGACCCCGCGCCTTGGGCCCATGTGTACGGCGGAAGACCGGTAAACCAAGATTCCCGATTCCACCCCGTACCCTAGGCCATCGGGGTACACCGGGGGCCTCTGGCCTTCGGGTCGTCCCTGAGCCGAAAGGGTTTCCCCAACGGCGGGAAGCGCGGCAAGGACCCGGGCGTCCCCTGGCACGGCTGGCGCCAGAACGCACCCGGCCGATTCAAGGTTGGGGCTGCCCCCGCGCGGCGTCTTGGGCGTCCAGGAGGCCCTCCCGAACTTGGGGATCAAACGTACACGACCACGCGGCCTTCGATGCGCCCTTCGTAGACCGTCTGGCCGTCCACGAAGATCTTTCCCTGACCGGGATCGTAGTCGAAGTCCGCATTGCCGTCGGCGTCCGTGAACATGTCCCGCGTCACGCCGCGAAAAAGCCCATCGAAGGAAGCGGAAACTTTTTTCCCCTTCGCGGGTTTGCCGGTGGACCGCCAAATCACCTTCACGCTGAACATGTCGCCTCCCAAGCACCTTTCACCGTAGGAGAGGAGGCCGGTTCCGGCCCCGCTCCGAAAAGATTCGTACCTGTAGGCCCGCCTCCGTCCTCGTCTTCTCGGATGCGCCTCCAGCGCCCCCGCGCCGCGCCGCCTCGCGTCCATCCACGCCCGGTCCGTCCGTCCGCCGGCCGGTCTATGGGCATCCCTCCGGCTCACCGCCTCCAGCGTCCCACCCCGGATTCGCCGCAGGACGACCTCCTGCTTCCGCGGCGCAGCCCCGCCTGGGCTCCCTCCGGACCCTGGCCAGCCTGACCCCTCAGGAGCGGATGGACACCTACGGCCTGCCCATCACCAGCGCGGCCCCGCTCTCCGCCATCGCCGAGCTGGCCCGCCGCTTCACCGAAGAAGAGGTGCGGCTCGCCAAGACCCTCGCGGGCGACGAAGATGTCTACGGCTTCTTGAAGCCTCGGTTGCGGGACCGGCCGCACGAGGTCTTCGCCGTCATCTTTTTGAACCAGAAGCACGGCGTCCAGGCTTACCGGGAGATGTTCCGGGGCTCCATCAGCACCTCCTCCGTCCACCGCCGGGAGGTCGTGAAGGAGGTCCTCAAGAAGAACGCCGCCGCCGTCATCCCCGCCCACAACCACCCCAGCGGCCACGTCAGCCCCAGCCCCGTAGACCTTCGCCTCACCGAGGATTGGAAGGCGCTCCTCGCCCACCTCGACGTCCGCTTCGTGGACCACCTCATCGTGGGCGGCAACGGCTACTTCCGCTTCGCCCGCAAGGGCCTGCTGAACCGATAACGGCGCGACCCTTCCCGCGCCGGCCCGGCCTCTCCCCGGCGAGACCGGGCACCTTTCCGCGCCGCCGGGGGGCCTTGCCCCTGGGTCCCCCCTCGGCCGCAGCGGAAGAACGTTCCCTTTCCCCACCTTAGCTCCCCATCCCGCTTCCCGTAGTGACAAGCCCTCCCTCCGCGCCTGTAACCGCCTGCATCCGAACAACTTAAAAAAAGCCACTGTCGAAGATGGGCCTAGCCCGCCTCACCAGGCCCGGTCGAAGGACGGACCGGGCTTTTCTTGGGCAGGACCGCGGCGAACGATTGATGGCGCACGCCATGTAGACTACCATGTCTTGGACGAGGCTACGAGGTGTCGCCATGAAGGAGGAAGACATACCCGCTCTCATCAAAGAGCTGCGAGGACGTCTGGGCCTCACGCAGGAACAGCTTGCTCAGCAGGTTGGCGTCACCTACAGCACCGTGAACCACTGGGAGAACGGCGAGCGCATGCCCTTGCCTTTCCTCGTCAAGCGGCTGGTGGAGATGAAGGAGGAGCTGGATTCAAAGCACAGATGGCCCCCAAAGAAGAAGTCGCCAAGATGAGTGAGGAGCATCTCCTCCATGAAGGGCAGATTCTCACCGGCCCGCTGTTCAGCGAGCCGATGCGCGTGGAGACCGTGCGCCCGAACGGCCCCGACACTTGGGTGGCTGGACTGGTCGGCACCCAGTCACAGCTGTTCCGCAAGGTCACCCTCACGAGACACGACATCGAGGGCCTCACCGTCCTTGATGTGCGGCACACCTACGATGGCGACGGCCGTCTCCTTCGACTTGGCTTGCAGGCGTATTCCCTTGGGCTAGCCTACGAGTTCGACCCCTACTTCGGCCTCTCCATTTCCCGCGTGGACCCGCTGCCGCATCAACTCGAGGCGATCTACGACCACCTCCTCAAGCTGGCTCGGGTTCGGTTCCTCCTGGCCGACGACGCCGGAGCCGGTAAGACGATCATGGCCGGCCTGCTCATCCGCGAACTCGAACTGCGCGGCCTCGCCGAACGCATTCTGATTGTCTGCCCCGCCAACCTCTCCTTCCAATGGCAACGCGAGCTGAAGGAGAAGTTCGACGCCAAGTTCCTCGTCCTCAAAGGCGGTGACATCCGGGACCAGTTCGGCGTCAACCAGTGGCTGGAACAGAAGAAGATCATCACCTCGCTCGACCTCGCCAAGCGGAAGGAGATTCTCCCTGGGCTGCGGCAGGTTCACTGGGACTTGGTTATCGTGGATGAAGCGCACCGCATGTCGGCCGCCGATGAGACCCACAAGAGCCTGCGCTACAAGCTGGGCGAGCTTCTGAGGGACACATCGGACCACATGCTCCTGCTGACGGCCACGCCGCACAAAGGGGACCCGGAAAATTTCAGCCTCTTCCTCCAGCTCCTCGACGCGGACGCTTACGCGGACGTTCGGTCCATCCGCCAGGCCATGGAACGCTGCCGCGCGCCGTTCTACCTGCGTCGAACGAAGGAGGCGATGGTCTACTTTCCGGAGCGCCGGCCGGATGGGACGTGGGCCGCCGAGAAGATCTTCACGAAGCGCATCCCGCACACCGTGGCCTTCCAGATCGACGGGGCGGAATTCGACCTCTACCGCGACGTCACCCGCTTTGTGAAGCAACAGAGCGCGAGGGCTGCTTCGCAGGGCGACGACCCGCGCGCCCGCGCCGTCGGCTTCCTGATGTCCCTCTACCAGCGCCGGCTGGCCTCGAGCACCTATGCGATGCGGCACTCCCTCGAGAATCGGGCCAAGCGCCTGGAGGAGGGCTTGAAGCGCGCCCAGGAACTGGCGCGGTTGGCTCCGCCGGATCTTCCCGACCCGGATGAGCTGGAGGAGATGGAGGAGGCCGAGCGCGAGCGGCTCGAAGAGCAGCTTGAGGCCATCACGCTTGCGGGCAACGCTCACCAGGTCCAAGAAGAGATCCAGGAGCTCAGACAACTGGCCGGTCAGGCCCGGAAGGTCGAGGACTCCGGTAGCGAAGCGAAGCTCTCGAAGCTGAAGGAACTGCTCCAGCAGGAAGGTTTCTTCGACCACCCGGAGAAGCGGCTTCTCATCTTTACCGAATTCAAGGACACGCTCGACTACCTCGTGGAGCGGCTTTCGTCCTGGGGCTTTCGCGTCGGGGCCATCCACGGCGGCATGAAGCCCGGATCGCGCGACGAGCGCGGGACACGACTCTTTGTCGAGCAGCAGTTCCGGGAAGGGGCGATCCAGATCCTGGTGGCGACCGAAGCGGCTGGGGAAGGAATCAACCTCCAGGTCTGCAACATCCTCTTCAACTACGACATCCCGTGGAACCCGAACCGTCTCGAGCAGCGGATGGGCCGCATCCACCGCTACGGCCAGCGGAAGAACTGCCTGATCTTCAACTTCGTCGCCACAAACACCATCGAGGGCCGGGTGCTCCAGCGGCTCCTGGAGAAGCTCCAGGAGATCCGCGATGCCCTCGACGACGATGCCGTCTTCAATGTCGTCGGGGAGGTGCTTCCCTCGGCCCACGTGGAACGGGTCCTGCGAGACTACTACACCGGCCGGCTCGGGGATGCCGACCTGGAGGAAAGGCTTCTCAGGAACGTGGACGAGCGAGAGTTTCGCAGGATCTGCCAGAACGCCCTGGAGGGGCTGGCATCGAAGAAGCTCAACCTGGAGATGTTGATCGAGCGTCGCGCACGGGCCCAGGAGCGGCGCGTCGTGCCCGAGACCATCGCCCGGTTCATTCGGGACGCGGCCGAGTTTGTGCCGCTAACCCTCAAGACCTTTGCGCGCCTTCCCTATACGTTCGAGCCGGGAAAGACTCCGTCCGCCCTGCGCCGTTACGAGAGCGACCCGAGCTGGAAGCTGCCGCCGCTGGCAGACAAGTACCCCCGTTGTTCGACGGACCGGGAGACGGCGGAGACGAACAACCTGGAATGGGTCACGCCGGGCCACCCTCTCTTCGAGGCGATCCGCCGGCACACCTTCGAGAAGGCGCGCCCGGTGTTTGCGAAGGGGGCGACCTTCTACTCGCTCCAGCATGGGGAGCCTTCGCGCATCGACTTTTACCGCGCCCGGGTCGTGGATGGCCTCGGCCACGTGGTCCACGAGCGGCTTTTCGCCGTGGAGATTCCATCTCACCGCGGAGGCGCAGCGGGCGCGGAGGAAAAGAAAAATCCAGAAAACGCGCTGCCTTCTCCGCGCCTCTGCGGTGAAACGGTACTATCGAACCTGATGCCCTGTGACCCACCCACGAGCCTGCCCCCGGTTGCCTTCGAGCCGGAGCCTTCNGCGTGGCTGCANGAGAACGCGCTCCAGCCCTTCCTNGAAGAGACCCGCAAGGACCGCCTCGCCGAGGTCGAGCGGATCTCGGCGCACATCGAGCTCTCCCTCACGGAGCTCATCCAACGCGCGGATGACGAGATCGGGCGTGCGGCAGCCGAGGTGGAGCAGAAAATCGCCGGCGCGGAAGGCCGGCTCGCCCAGGCGGAGGCCCGGCACGCGGAACTCCTCCAGCGTCGGGAACGGCGCCGCAAGGAACTCCAGCAGCAGCGGGCGCTTTCCCTCCAGGCGGTGGAGCGGATCGCCAGCGTCCTCGTTCTGCCCCATCCCGAACGGGAAAGGCCCGAGGTCCAGCGGCTGCAGCCCAACCCGGAGACCGAAGCCACGGCCATGCGGGTGGCCATGGAGTACGAGCGCGCCCAGGGCCGGATCGCCAACGACGTGCACGAGAAGAACCTGGGCTATGACGTCACAAGCCTGGACGTCAACTCGGGCGAACTGCGTCTCATCGAGGTGAAGGGCCTTGCCGATGCGACGGGCACCATCCTCCTCACCCCGAACGAGCGCCGCGTGGCCGAAGACCGCCGCGACTGCTATTGGCTCTACGTCGTCACAAACTGCGGCACGAAACCCGAACTGCAGGAGCCAATCAAAGACCCCGCGCGGTTTCCGTGGCACGAGGTCACCAAGGTGGCCCACTACTATTTGTCGGTGGATGCGATGACGAAGCCGATGCAGGTCCGAGAAGAATCGCCGCCTTACGGAGGGCAGCAGCCGTGACGCCGGAAAGACTGCGCGAGTTGATCCAAGCGGGGGAGTCGCTCGACGTGGAGTTCAAGGGAGAACGCTCGCATCCGGTCTCGGACAACGAACTCGTCGAAGCGGCGGTCTGCCTGGCCAACCGCTCCTCCGACCAACCCGGTTGGCTGCTGCTCGGCGTCGAGGACGACCGCAGCGTCACCGGCGCCCGCCCCCGCCATCACGACCGGACCGATCCGCTGCGACTGCAGGCGCTGATCGCGAACCGAACCCGACCTGCGCTTTCCGTGCGGGTGGAAGTGCTCTCCCTGGAGGGAAAGGAGGTCATCGCGATCGAGGTCCCGGCTCTCAAAGCGCCCGTGGGGACGGCGGACGGCAAGTACCTGCGCCGCGCCATCGGCGGCGACGGCAAGCCTGCCTGCCCGCCGATGCACTTCCACGAAATGCAGTCGCTTCAGGCGGACCGTGGGCTGCTCGACGAATCGGCCCTCGTTGTCCCCGAGGCGCGATGGGATGATCTTGACCCGCTCGAGTTCGAGCGCTTTCGCCGCTTCGTCCGCGAAAGCCAGGGTCGGGGCGATGTCTCGCTCGTGGAGCTGCCGGACGTTGAACTCGCCAAGGCGCTCGGGGCTGTGCAGGCGAACCACGGGGTCTCGGCGGTCCGCGTGCTCGGGCTTCTTCTCTTCGGCCGCGAGGAGGCGCTGCGCCGCCTGCTTCCCACCCACGAGGTTGCCTTTCAGGTCCTGGTGGGCCAGCGCGTAGAGGACAACGACTTCTTCCGCTGGCCGCTGCTGCGCGTCATGGAAGAGCTGCTCGCGCGCTTCCGCGCCCGCAACCGCGAAGAGGAACTCATAGTCGGTCTGCTCCGGGTCGGTGTGCCCGACTATCCGCCGGCCGCCTTCCGCGAAGCTGTGGCCAACGCGCTCATCCACCGGGACTACGCGCGTCTCGGTGCCGTGCACATTCAGTGGCACGAGGACCGGATCGAGATCTCCAACCCCGGCGGTTTCCCAGAGGGCGTACGGCTGGACAACCTGCTGGTCACTCCACCGCGGCCGCGCAATCCGCTCTTGGCCGATGCCTTCAAGCGTGCCGGGGTCGTCGAGCGCACTGCCCGCGGCATCGACACGATTTTCTTCCAGCAGCTGCGCAACGGGCGTCCCGCACCCAGTTACGAGCGAAGCAACGAAAGCGGCGTGGTGCTCGTTCTGCCCGGCGGTGAGGCGAATCTCGATTTCGTTCGGCTCGTGGTGGAGGAAAGTCAGGCCGACCGCATCCTCTCTCTCGACGATCTGCTCATCCTCAATCACCTCTGGTTCGATCGCCAGCTCACGACTGCGGAGGCCGCGCGACTGATCCAGAAGCCCGAAGCGGAGGCGCGCGGCCGGCTGCAGCACCTGATCGAGTTCGGTCTCGTGGAAGCGCGAGGAGAGCGCAAGGGACGGCTCTGGCACCTCTCCGCGACCGCCTACCGGCGCTTAGGCCAAAAGGCCGCCTACGTCCGCCAGCGGCGGTTCGAACCGCTACAGCAGGAACAAATGGTGTTGCAGTTTGTGGAAAAACACGGGCGAATCACCCGACGGGTGGCGGCGGACCTTTGCCAGCTCTCGCCCCTTCAAGCCAGGGATTTGCTTGCCAGATTGGTGAAGGGCCGCAAGTTGGTCCGCCATGGTGCCAGGCGAGGGGCGTTTTATGGACTCCCGTCCATAAATATGGATGAGTCCATACCGCATATGAACAAGTCCATAACCAAGTCCAAAACATCCAAACCGAGGCGCCGCACATGATCCCCAAAGACTGCAAGCGTCTGGCGGAGGTGGACTTCCCCATCGCCGAGGTATCGCGGCACGCGGTGCGGGAGAAAAGCATCCGGCACGGGCATCCGAGCACGCTGCACCTGTGGTGGGCGCGGCGGCCGTTGGCTTCTTGCCGCGCGGTGCTCTTGGCGCTCTTGTGGCCCGACCCGTGCGATCCGCTCTGCCCAGAGGCGTTCAAAGGGGAGGCTCGCAAGCGCCTGCGGGAGGTGGGGGGCTGCCATCCGGGCACGACCGACGAGGACCTGCGCCGGGCGCTCCTCAAGTTCATCGCCGACTTTGCCAACTGGGACCTGGCCGCGAACCGCACGTATCTCGACGTCGCCCGGGCCTTGGTGAAGGCGGCCTATCCGGAGGAGCCGCCGCTGGTGGTCGATCCCTTTGCGGGCGGCGGCTCGATTCCGCTCGAAGCGCTGCGCGTGGGTTGCGAAGCCTTCGCGAGCGACTTGAACCCAGTTGCGTGCCTGATCCTCAAGGTGATGCTCGAGGACATTCCGCGCCACGGCCCGGAACTGGCCGAAGAACTTCGCCGTGTCGGCAAGGAAATCAAGGAGAAGGCCGAGGAAGAACTGGCCGAGCTATACCCTAAAGACCCCGACGGTGCCACGCCCATCGCCTACCTGTGGGCGCGCACGGTGCGCTGCGAGGCACCGAACTGCGGCGCGGAGATTCCACTGATGCGCTCGTTCTGGCTTTGCAAGAAGGCGAGCCGCAAGCGGGCACTTCGGACACGGGTCGAGCGGCAGAACGGGCAACCGCCGCGCGTGGAGTTCGAGATCTTCGAGCCGAAGAGCGAAAAGGAGGTGCCGCCCGGCACGGTGACGCGCGCGAAGGCGAGCTGCGTCTGCTGCGGCGCGGTGTTGCCGCCCGACCGGGTGCGCGCGCAGCTTGCCGCCCAGCGCGGCGGGGCGGATGTGGTGTTCGATGAGCAAGGCCGGCGCACGGGCGGGGCGCGGATGCTCGCGGTGGTGACGCTACGCCCCGGCGAGCAAGGGCGGCATTACCGGCTGCCCACCGAGCGCGACGACGAAGCGGTGCGCAGGGCGCAGGAGCGGCTCGCGCCGATCCTCGAGGAGTGGGAGCGCGGTGGCAAGCGGGGCCTCTGCCCGGTGCCGGATGAGCCAATCCATGCGGCTGACACGCGGAACTTCTGGGTGTGCAAGTACGGCCCGAAGACGTTTGGCGACCTCTTCACGGCGCGGCAGAAGGTGGCGCTGGTGACGCTGGTCAGACTCACCGCAGAGACGCAGAGGACGCAGAGAGAGAATGAAATGAGCGAGGCGGTCCGGGCGGCGATGGCGGTGGTGGTGAACCGGTGCGCGGATTATTGGTCAACCCTCTGTTCGTGGCATCTGACGGGCGAAAAGGTGAATCACACCTACGGTCGGCAGGCGCTGCCGATGATCTGGGATTACTGCGAAGCCTACCCATTCTCCGATAGCAGCGGTAACTACGACGGTGCCCTTGAATGGGGCGCAATGGTGACCGAAGCCTGGCCCGGCTCGCGCGGCGGACAGGTGCAGCAGGCCGACGCGACCGAGCACCCGCTGCCCGACGAAACCGCGCAGGTCTGGTTCACTGATCCGCCGTACTACGATGCCGTTCCCTACGCCGACCTCTCGGACTTCTTCTTCGTCTGGCTCAAGCGCGCGCTGCCTGGCCATCCGCTGCTGCGCGATCCCTTCGACCCGGCGAACCCGCTCACGCCCAAGGCGCGCGAGGCCGTGCAAAACGAGCGCTCGGAAACCGAGGATGGCCGGTCCAAGGACAAAGACTTTTACGAAGAGGCGATGGCCAAAGCCTTCGCCGAAGGTCGGCGGGTACTGCGGGAAGACGGCGTCGGTTCGGTCGTCTTCGCCCACAAGACGACCGAAGGCTGGGAAGCGCTCCTCAATGGCATGATCCGCCCTGCCTGCCGCGACGCGCGCGGCGCAGGCAGGGGCGGCTGGACGATCACCGGGTCCTGGCCCATCGCCACCGAGATGGGCTCGCGCTTGCGCGCTCGCGAATCCGCGGCGCTCGCCACCAGCGTCCACCTCGTCTGCCGCCCGAGGCCCGACGACGCGCCGGTCGGCGACTGGGGCGAGGTCCTGCGCGAGCTGCCCAAGCGCGTCGGGGATTGGATGGAGCGGCTTCAGTTGGAAGGCGTTCGTGGGGCGGACCTCGTCTTTGCCTGCATCGGTCCTGCCCTGGAGATTTTCAGCCGATACTCGAAGGTCGAAACCGCCGAGGGTCGCGAGGTGACGCTCGCCGAGTACCTGGAGAAGGTGTGGGAGGTCGTCGGGCGTGCCGCTCTGGAGCAGGTGCTCGGCACCGCGGAAGCCAAGGCACGCAACGGCGCGGCAGGAGCGATCGAGGAGGACGCGCGGCTCACGGCCCTCTTCCTGTGGACGCTCCAGTCCACCAACGGAGAAGAGGCTCACCGCAGAGACGCGGAGAGCGCAGAGGAAGAAGTTGAAGATGAGGATGAAGAAGACTCTGCGACCTCTGCGTCTCTGCGGTGCAACGGCTTTTCCCTGGTCTTCGACGTGGTGCGGCGCTTCGCCCAGCCCCTCGGAATCGACCTACCCAAGTGGGAAGGCCGGATCATCGAGACCAAGAAGGGAGTCGTTCGCCTTTTCCCGGTCACGGAGCGCGCTGGAATCCTGTTCGGCAAGGACGGGGCGGAGGCCGTCGCCCAACGGCTGGAAGAGGCCCCCCGGGCGGACAGCCGCCAACGGATGCTCTTCACGGTGAACGAGGAAGAGGCCGCGGCGAAAGGCAAAGGACGCGGTCGCGGGCGCAGGAAGGCCGGGGCGGACGTGCCGGACGAGCCCCTGGAGACCAGCCGCGAAGCCACGACCCTCGACCGCGTCCACATGGCGATGCTGCTCCAGGCCGGCGGTCGTGCCAACGCCCTCAGGGCTCTCCTCAAGGCGGAGCAGGAGCGCGGGCCCGAGTTCCTGCGTCTGGCCAACGCCCTTTCCGCGCTTTATCCTCGGGGCAGCGAGGAGAAGCGACTGCTCGATGCGATGCTCCTGGCGGTACCGAGGTGAAGATGCACCGCAGAGGCGCGGAGAACGCAGAGAAAAACGACATGAAAGAATTGACAGAAAAGATAATCGGGGCGGCCATCGAGGTCCACAAGACCATTGGTCCAGGACTTCTGGAATCGGCCTACGAGGAGTGCCTGGCCCATGAGATGGAACTTCGCAATCTGAACTTCGAGCGCCAAGTTCCCATGCCCGTTGCCTACAAGGGAGTGCGCCTGGACTGCGGGTACCGTCTGGATTTCCTTGTCGAAAAGGCGGTCGTGCTCGAACTCAAGGCGATCGATGCCCTTCAATCCATTCATGAAGCCCAGTTGCTGACCTATCTGAAACTCGGCGGTTGGACCGTCGGGCTGTTGATCAATTTCAACGTGCCGGTTCTCAAGAATGGCATCAAACGTATGGTTCTGAACTACAAAGATTCCCCCGCGACCTCTGCGTCTCTGCGGTGAAAGGAGTTGCCATGGAACCTTGGTACAGAGTAGCCACGCCGCGAAAGGAGGTCCGTGAAGGACGATCCTTCAACCCGGACGAGTTCGCCATCGCCCTCGAACAGGTCGTGGCGGGAACGGCACCCGAGGACTATCGAGACCCCCGACAGTTCTTCGCCCGAACTTGCTTCACGCGCGCGCTGCGCGAGCACGCCGGCATGGTCCTCCGAAGGCTCTCGGGCAAGACCGACAACACCGCGCCGGTTCTGACCCTGATCACCCAGTTCGGCGGCGGCAAGACACATACGCTCGCGGCCCTGTACCACCTGGGCACGAGCGGTGGGACGGCGTCGGGCTACTCGGGGGTCGCCGAGCTGTTGCGGGATGCCGACCTCTCGTCGGTTCCCAAGGCGCGTGTGGGCGTGTTCGTTGGCAACGCCTGGGACCCGCAGGAGGGCAGAGAGACCCCGTGGATCGACATCGCCCGCCAGCTCGCGGGGGAGGCGGGCGTCGAAGCGCTCGGCACCGCCGCCAAAACCACCCCGCCGGGGACGGAGGCGATCGCCCGCGTCTTTCAAGCGGCGAACGGACCGGTGCTCCTCCTCTTTGACGAGGTGCTCAACTTTTTGAACCGCCACCGCGGCCTGGCGGAGTCGTTCCACGCCTTCATCCAGAACTTGACGGTCGCCACGACGGGAACGACGCACGGCGCGGCGGTGATCAGCCTCCCGCGCAGCCAGGTCGAGATGACCGACTGGGACATGCAGTGGCAGGACAAGATCACCAAGGTCGTCCGGCGCGTCGCCAAGGACCTCATCGCCAACGACGAGACGGAGATCAGCGAGGTCGTCCGGCGGCGGCTCTTCGAGGACCTGGGAAACGAGCGCACGAGGAAGAACGTGGCCAAGGTCTTCGCGGACTGGTGCTTCGAACGGAGGGCGCAGCTCCCACCGGAATGGACCGCCGTGGACACGGCGGCGACGGAGGCCAAGGCGAGGGAGTACCTCCTTCGGCGATTCGAGGCCTGCTACCCTTTCCATCCGGCCACGCTCTCCGTCTTCCAGCGGAAGTGGCAGGCGCTCTCGCAGTACCAGCAGACGCGCGGGACGCTGGCGATGCTGGCCCAATGGATCGCGTGGGCCTATCGGGAGGGGTTCACCAGGGCGCGTCGCGAGCCGCTAATCACCCTCGGCTCGGCCCCCCTTCACGATATGGGATTCCGGAGCACGATCCTCGGCCAGTTGGGCGAGTCCAGGCTCGTCGCGGCCATTGACGCCGATATCGCCGGAGAGCACGCGCACGCGCGGGCGCTGGACGCCGACACCAAGGGCCCCCTCCGCGACATCCATCGCCGAGTGGGAACGGCGATCCTCTTCGAGTCCTCGGGCGGCCAGACGGACAAGGTGGCGCACCTGCCGGAACTGCGCTTCGCCCTCGGCGAGCCGGATGTGGATACCACCTCCGTGGACAACGCCGCCTTTGCCCTGGAGGACAAGTCCTACTTCATCCGCAAGGTGGGCTCGGATGGGTTCAAGATCTCCCACCAGCCCACGTTGAAGAAGGTGGTCAGCGACCGCCTCGCGTCTCTGGATGAAGAGACCGAGATCAAGCCCGCCATTCGAAAGCTCGTCGGGGACGAGTTCCGCCGGGGCGCGAGCATTCCCGTCGTGGCGTTCCCGCGCGATGGCGCCGAGGTGCCCGACACGCCAAAGCTGATGCTCGTCGTGGCCGAGCCGGAAACCGAATGGACCGGCGGCGGCTCGCCGCGCGCGCAGATCGCGGAATGGACCAAACAACGCGGCAAGTCCCCGCGGCTCTACCCGGGATCGCTCGTGTGGTGCATCAAGAAGCCGGGCCGGGACCTGCGGGAGAAGGTTGAACTCATGCTCGCGTGGAAGCGGGTGGCGCGCGAAGTTGCCGACGGCACGCTCGGGGGCGACTTCGACCGGACGGATCGCGCCGATCTCCAGTCGAATGTCGCAGCCGCGGAAGAGGCCGCGAAAGACGAGGTCTGGGGCGGCTATCGGTTTGCGGTGATCGCCGACCACCAGGAAAAAGACGGGCTCAAGACCATCGATCTGGGCGCTGGCCACTCCTCGAGCGGCGAGACCCTCTGCGGCAGGGTCATTGTCGCGCTCAAGTCGGCGGCGCTCCTCAACGAGTCCGTTGGCGCAGGCTACATCGACCGGAACTGGCCGCCTGCGCTGAAGGGATCCGGGGCCTGGCCCCTGGCTAGCCTGCGGCAGAGTTTCTTGAACGGCTCGCTTACGCGGCTGCTCGATCCCGACACGACCCTTCGGGGCAAGATCGTCGAGTTCGTCACAAGGGGCGACTTCGGACTCGCCTCGGGTCAGAAGGCTGACGGAACCTACGAGCGGGTCTGGTTCCAGGAGCCGGTCACGACGGACGAGGTCGCCTTCGAGCCGGGCGTCTTTCTGCTGACGAAAGCCAAGGCACAGGCGCTTACGGCAGACGCTTCCGAGCCCGCCCTGCCTGTCGCGCCGGGCGCGGCGCAGGCAGGTCAGGGGCCAGAACCGCAACCCAGTCCTCCGGCGCCAGGTCCCGGACCGATTCCTGAACCCGAGTCCAGCGCCGGGCCTACCCCAGGGGTCCAGACGAAGACCATCCGCATCGTCGGCGCCGTCCCACCCGAGCTGTGGAATCGGCTGGGGACGAAGGTCCTGCCGAAGCTCAAGTCGGGCTCCGACCTAAGGCTTGGTGTGGACTTCTCGGTCACGGTCAACCGCGACGTCGCGGGGAGCCTGACGTCCGATCTCCGCCAGATCCTCGATGATCTCGGGCTCGCCGACACGGTGCGGATCGATGCGGGATAGGCTCAGGGCCTCTACCGCTTCCCCAATCGGTTCCATGCCTGTCACGACCTGCGGCCTGCCTTTCACCCTCCGCTTCGCTCCGGGTGAAAGGCGGAACACCATGCCGCGTAGGATTTTGGACAGCAGTGACCTGCAATCAACAGGAAGGCCGCCCGTCGGCGGCCTCGCAAGTCCTTGATTTGGCTGGCTCCCGGGGAGGGATTTGAACCCCCGACCTAGTGATTAACAGTCACCCGCTCTGACCAGCTGAGCTACCCGGGAGCAGGCAGGGGGAAGAATAGCCGAAGCGGGCGGCGGCGTCAACCCCATCGAATCCTTTCTTACGGGAGGCAACAGGCCCCGGCGACCGCCGGTCTTTCCCGCCGCCCGCCTCCGCGGGCGTCCCGTCCTATTTCTCTCCGGTCCCGGCCTCCTTTTCGGCGCGGGCCTTCTTCTCCAGCAGGGCGGCCCGGCGATCCTTGAGGTGCTGGACGAAGTCCCGGGCGTGGTCCTTGGAGCCCAGGCCGAAGGCGAGGGCCAGGCCCAGGCCGACGGTGCCCAGGAGGATGGTGAAGGCGCTGGTGACGATGGAGTGGGCGATGCCGAGCTGGTCGAAGGCCATGAAGAAGGCGAAGACGATGACGGCGTA
>JGI24187J35170_1000237_pt1 | contig 24702 bp, 20 predicted proteins | sample YNPBryBLVA2012_FD_35170 | JGI IMG/M metagenome (IMG submission 35170)
GGATTGGGGGCATTCGAGCCGAAGGCGAAGAAGGCGTGAGGGGTGGGGTGAGGCTCCCTGGGCTTGGCCCGTGGAGCGGGGAGGGACCCCGAAGGGCCAACCGAGCGTTCCGACTGGCTTGGCCAGCGGAACGCGGGGGAGAAGCCCCCTCCCCCTTTGGGAGAAGAGGCCTTTCCCCCGGAAAGCAACTACATCGCCGAAGGCAAGACCCATCCATCGCGGAAATTGGGTCAGAAGACGATCTGGTACTGGAGGCGGAACTCGGTGTCCCGGGTGTCCCTCTTCTCGTCCCGGATCCTTCGCCAGTCGGCCTGGAGCTTGCTCGAGAAGCCGGCGAAGTAGAGGTTCGTCCCCAGGCCCCACTCCACCCGGCGGTCTCCCAGGAACTCCCTGGACGGGTCGAAGGTCCACCGACCGGAAAAGACCTCCCAGCGGTCCGGGAGCAGGAGAAGACCCACCTGGGTGTTGAGGCCGTCGGACTTCACCGGCTCCGCCCCCGAATCCCACGAGGTCCGGTCGAAGTACTCGCCGTAGGCGGTGAGGCGCTTCCACCGGGCCAGGAGGTCGTAGGCGCGGGTCTCGTAACGCTTCCCCGCCGGGGGAAGTCCCTTTCGGTCCACCCGGTGGTCGTTCTCCTCGTAGGCCGCCCCGAAGGAGACCCGGAAGCCGGGCGCCTCGTGGAGTCCGGCCTCGTCGTACCCCGCCGAACCCCAGGGGCTCACCACCACCCGGAGGTTCTTCTGGTACTTGCCGTCGGGGTTGTCGTACCGGCTCCGCCCCTCCCCGTTGAAGAGGCCCGCGGCGTATTCCAGCAGGTCGGGCCGGGACGCCGGTCCCACCTTACCGTGGAACAGGATCCCCACGTCGCGGATGGAGCAGAACTCGTAGGTGACGAAGGACCGGTCGGCGAACATGTCGGTCCGGGTGGAGGCCAGGCTCTGCCGCCCGAAGGGGGTCTTGAACTGGCCGGCCCGGACCTGAAAGCGGCCCTTCCCGTGGGTGAAGTCGAGGTTCACCGCCGCGTCGTCCAGGATCCCCAGGCTGGTGTTGGCGTTGGCCCAGTCCACCTGGAGGAGGAAGGTGAGGTCGGGGGTGTAGGCCCACCCCTGGAGCTGGGTCTTGAAGCGGCGGATCCGGAAGGCTCCGGTATCGGTCTTCTCCGGGTCCCCGTTGCGGCTGTCGGTCCAGCGGATCTGCAGGCGGTTCGCCAGACGCACTTCGGCGCGCGGGAAGGTGAGGGTCGTCGTGCCGTCCTTCCAGGAGGCTTGAACCGTGCTCGCCACAGAGGGCGGTGCCGCGGGCACCACCGCCTCGCCAGCCCTCTCGGCCTTGGCCAGACGGGCCTCCAGCTCCCGGAGACGCACCTCCAACTCCTGCACCCGGGCCTCCTGCGCTTCCAGCGCCTGCCGGGCCGCGGCCAGGTCCGCCCGCAGGGCCTCCACCTCCGGCGCCGGGGGAGGGGCCTGGGCTCCGAGGACCCCGCCCACCGCCAGCGCCGCCGCCACCGTTCCCAAAACCCAGGTTTTCTTCATGGCCGTTTCCCTCGCAGCGGGGCCCTCTCGGCCCCCGGGGGAGAGGCTACGTCCGGCCGACACGCCGGGACCCTCGACCACGCCGGGGAGCGCCGTGCCTGCGCCGAATTCCCCAGCGAAAGGGGTTTCCCCTGCATCCCCGGAGAGCCGTGGGGCAAATTCCGCAATGCCGGAGGCTCCTTTAGCCCAAGGAAAAAGGGCGGGTCCCGGGGACCCCCCCTTTTCGTTCGAGAAGAAAGGCGATGGGCTACTTCAGTTCCCGCCACCAGGAGGGTTCGGGGTTGGAGAACCCCTGGCTGGGGTTCACGCCCGGGACGGTGCTGATGCTGGCCTTCTTACCCTGTCCCACTCCGGAGCGGGCGACGATGACCCGGCTCCCGGCGATGGCGAAGCCGGAACCGGCGCCCGACCCGGCCTCGTAGGTCGTCGGCGTGACGCTGGAGGGGACGCCGCCGCTGATGTCGAACTCCACCTTGACGATGTAGGAGGTGCCGGCGCAGTCCGCCGTGTCGGGGTCGTAGACGAGGAAGAGGGCCAGCGGCTTCACGTCGCTCTGGACGGGAACGAAGAGCATGGGCGGCGCGGTGAGTTGGGTTCGGCGGCCGAGCTTTTCGGTGGTGCTCCCGGGCCGGTAGAGGTCCTGGATTCGGAGGCGTACGATCTGGCTCGACGTGGCGGCGGAGGCGTTCATCTCCTTGGCGACGATGTAGAGCGACGGCTGGAAGTACCCGCTCTTTCCGACGTTGGGGCCGGTGATCGTGGCCGACTTCTCGTAGAAGGAGCCGCTTCCGAAGGCGTAGAGGTCGTACCCTTGGGAACCCTTGTAGTACCCGCTCACGGCGGCGGGGTAGTAGAGGGGTTGCATCTGGCCCGCCTTGACGGTGGCGTCAATACCGACCACCGGCGTGAAGGAGGAGGAGGGGAGGAACCAGACCCGTCCGTTGAGGTCGTTCTGGACTCCCAAATCCACCAGGCTGTCGGGGTAGTAGGCCTCGGCGGTGGTGCTGAAGATCGTCGAGGCGGCGTAGGTCTGGTTGCCGACGTAGGGGGAGGTTCCGCTGTTGCTGAGGTCCTTCTTCGTGAAGGTCCCGGTGGCCGGGTCGAAGAGGAAGACCGACGGCGCCACCTGGGAGGAGGCGGTGGAGGCGGGGTTCCGGCCCGAACCGATGACCCCCTTCGCCGTGGCGGGTCCGGTGTAGCCGATGGCCGGAACGCTCCAGGACTCCTTGAGCCCGTCCACCTTGAGCGACACGGGGTACGAGCCGGTTTTGGTCCAGAGGACCTGGAGGGGCACGTAGTGGGCGTCGGTGGAGACGGGGTCGGTGACGTCCAGGGCCGCCACCAGGTCTCCGCCGGGGCCTTCGGTGAGGAAGAGGACCGTCCGCCATCCGTTGATGGGGCTCCCGAAGTAGACGTCGGCGTAGCGGGGGTGGTTGGCCATGGTGTAGATCTGGTCCGCGGGCATCTTGGGCTGGCCCACGGGGTTCTCGGTGGGGTTGGCCTTGAAGGTCCCGTAGAGGTCCGCCTGGTCGGCCAGGAGGTTGGGCGGCAGGAGGGCGATCACTTCGCTCCCGTCCTCCACCCTGAAGGCGTGGAGAAAGCCGTCGTTGGAGCCGATCCAGACGAGGGGGGTGCGGTCCTTGTAGTCGCTTTCGAAGGAGGTGTGGTCGTTGACGTTGCCCTTCTTGTACTCCTCCGGCGCCTGGACGATGGCGGGGGTGGAGTTGATGATGGGCCCCAGCTTCCAGTTCCGCGCCGAGCCGTTGCCGTCGTTGCCCCGGATGAAGTCCACCACCTCCGCGGTGAGCCGGGCGGGGTCGAAGGAGGGGGTGAAGGCGGAGGCGATGGTCTTCAAGGTGGCGAGGTTGGAAGACTTGATCTCCACCAGGTTGTTGCTGGCGTCCCAGGTGTAGAGCTTTCGGGCGGAGGCGAGGGTGGTCCGGAGGACCTCGCCGGCGTCCCACTTGGGGGTGGAAACGTTGTTGATGTCGTAGCAGTAGAGGTGGCCCTTCCAGGTGGGGAACTCGGCGGAGGCCAGCATGGCCACGTTGCCGGCGCTGATGGTGGAGGAGGCCACCGGGGCCGAGGTCGTGTAGTCTCCGGTGGCCACGGCGGCCACGATGGAGGCGAAGGCGTTGCGCAGGGCCGCCGAGGTGTTGGCGAAGTAGGCGTAGTTCGTGTGGCTGCTGTTGATGGTGTAGTGGCTCTCGTCGCCCGTGGCCGTGGGGAGGTAGGGGTCGTTCACGTAGTCGAAGCCGGCGTCGCCGTTGGGGCTTTCGGCGTCGGTGTGCCCCATGTAGGCGTCGAAGTTCAACTCGCACCGGCTCACGGCGTCGCTCACGCCGATGACCCACGTCCGGACCTTGATGGGGGTGCTGCCGTTCCTCGAGAGGTTGAGGTTCCAAATCGCTTCGGCGATGCCGGCGGGGAAGAGGTCGTACCGGCGGCTCTTGCCGTTCCGCTGGTCGCAGTCGTAGCCGGAGCTTCCGGCGTCGCAGGCGTACGGGGGGCTTCCGCAGGGGGCGATCCAGTTTCTGTTGGAAGGGTTGCAGTTGTTGGAGAGGCCGTCGGTCACCAGAATGGCGGCGTAGGTCCGGCCGCAGTTGTACTTGGGATCGGCGTTGAAGGTGTTCTGAAGCTGGGTCTTGGCGTAGGCGAGGGCCCCCCGGGTGGGGGTGGCGCCGCTGGCGCCGAGGCCCCCGGCGCTGTACAGCCTCATTTTATTCATGATGCCCGTGACGACGCCGGTGTCGTTGGAGTCGATGGCCACCTGAAGGGTGTGGGTGGTGCAGCTGCTCCCCGAGAAGGTGATGAGGCCCCAGTTCACCACGTCGGCGCTCTTTCCGATGAGGTTCAGGGGGGGCTGGCTCTGCCCCCCCGAAGCGCCGGGGAGGTTGGGGAAGGCGGAGATGTCAAAGGGGGCGCCGGGGTTGGAATGGTAGGAGGAGTAAGTCACCGTCCACTTGTACGTATGGGTGGAGGCGCCGTGCGTGATGGTGGGCCCCGTGATGGTTCCCCCCGCCTTCCAGGAACCGTTGGTGATGTACCCGTAGGAGGTATCGGTGAGCCAGTCGGGAGGCTCCTTCCAGGGGGTGACGATGGTCACGCTGTCGCCCAGGGCGTTCTTGAGGGTAGCCATGCGGCTGGGCCACCTCTGGGTCACCGTCAAGGTGTAGGTCCAACTCTTGCACTTGGAGCTCTTGCAGGTGCTGTACGTGAAGGACCAGGCGGCGGTGGGCACGGTCCCGGTGGTGTCCACCCCCACGCTGTTGCCCCGGATGTCCCACGCCATGGAGCCGCTCACGTCCACCACCAGGTAGATGTTGGGTCGGGCGAACTGGTGGGTGATCTGGAGCATCGGGTCGTAGCCTTCGGCGGCCCGGCCAGGGAGAGCGGGGAGGGCCGCCAAGAGGAGGGCGAGGGCCCCGGCGATCGAAAGGCGTGCCAAACGGGTTCGGGTCTTCATGGCGTCGCTCCTTGGGTCAGTTTTTCTTGAGGCCGGCGGAGGAGGTCCCGGCCTGGTTTCCGAGGTACTGCGGCCCGCCCAGGCCTCCCGCCCCGCCGAGGAACATCTGCTCTTCCAGGATCTTTTCAGCCAGCACCCGGCCCGAGAGGTCCACCACCTGCCCCACCGACAGGATGTTGGCCTTGTTGTCCCCGTCCACCGTGGCGCTGTGGCTGGTGTCGTCCTGGTTGTTGCGGAGGTACAGGGAGTACTGGACCCGGTCCACTACCCCCGCCGGCTGGTTGATGAGGACGGCGTGCAGTTCGCTGCCGGTGGCGGGATCCAAAAGGGGGATGCCCGCGTAGCCGCCCCCCGGCGGGTTGAGGTTGGGGACGCTCGTGGTCCGCGTCAGCATGGTGTTGAGGGCGGCGGGGTCGTTGAGGACGGCGTCGAAGACCACCCGCTCCGCCCGCCGAAGGCCCGCGTCGGCGGCGTAGAGACCCGCCTGGACCAGTTTGTCGTTGGAGGAGATCCGGTCTTCCACCGTCATGTAGAGAACCCCGGCGATCCCCACCATGGTGAGGACGAAGACCACCAGGACGATGGTGATGAGGGCGCTTCCCTGCTCGGCCTTTCGCATGGCTAGCTCCCCAGCGTCCGATTGCGGACCATGAGCGTCGTGGTGAGGCGGTAGTGGTAGCGGTCGTCCAGGCCTCCCGCCGGGTGGTCCTCGGCGGCCGGTCGGCCGAAACGGTTCCGGTGGGTGAGGGTCACGGGGAGCCGGTCGGAGCGGGCGGTGACGGTGAGGCGGATCCCCACCACGTGGGTGACGTCGGTGGCCGTCGGCGTCCCACTGGGTCCCACCTGGGGGGGAACGGCGTTGTTGACCACCGTCCCGTCGTCGTAGACGTAGGCGATCTGCATGTCCTCCACGTTGTCGAGGAGAGGAACAAAGCCGGCGTCGGGGGAGGAGGGGTCGAAGAGGCCCCAGCGCTGCTGGAGCTGGTTGTTCTTCACCCGGAAGCAGATGTAGCGCACGGCGCCCATGATGCTGACCGGAGGATCGAGCGTGGCCCCGGGACCGCCGGGGGGGTTGATGCCGTCCGACTGGCCGGGGTTGGCCACCACGTGGATGATTTCCCCGTTGGCATCGGCGCAGTTGACCTGCTGGTAGTTGGTGATCTGGTAGTAGACCCAGTTTCCATGCTCGTCCACCACGGTGAGGATGGCGCTCTTCCCCGTCGCGGGATCGTAGCCCGTGGCTTCCTTGAACATGGCGTCGTTGATGGCGTCGCTGCCTCCCGTGAGTGGCCCGTAGGGGGGAGGACACCCTTCGGCGTACCCGATCCAGGCGTTGGCGGCGTTGAGGTCGCTGCCCACCCATCGCACGATGGGGATGGACAGGGAGCCCTGGTTGGGCACGGCGAGGGTGATGATGTCCGTCCCCGGGTCGGCGTAGGCGGCGTTGGTCACGTTGTTGTAGCTGGCCTGGACGTTGGCCGAGTTCTTTTCGTAGTAGGTCACGATGGCGTTGGGATTCCCCCCGCGGAAGTTCATGTCGGTGGCGCCCCGGACGTAGTAGCCCACGTAGTCAATGGCCCGCCGGGCCGTCTGGCGAGGGCTGGCGAAGAGCTCCTGCCGCTGGGAGAAGGTCCGCATGGAGAAGAGGAAGGTCAGCGACAGGACGAGGACCACCACCAGGAGGAACATGGAGACGGTGGCCTCGACGAGGGTGAAGCCCCCTTCGGCCTTACTTCGGAATGTGCGCCACATAGTCCACCCTCTTGTTGGCGATTCCCGCGCCTCGATACCGCCGGAGCCCCGGTGTGAGGACCGGCGTGGCCTCGGCCGTGACGATCCACATCCCCGGCTCGCCCGCCGCGTCCCCGTCGGTGAGGGTCACGGCGAGGCGGAAGGGGCCGTCGGGAACCTCGACGACGTTGGCGGCCCCCGGTCCCCAGAAGGAACCGCTGAGTTCGCTGGTCGTGTACGGCAGGGTGTAGGTCCCCGCCGCGAAGGTGATCCCCGTGGGCTGGGAAAGGGTCACCCCCTCGTTCTGGAGGAAACGGAGGTAGCGGACGTTTTCGCAGACCTGCTGGCACTTGTAGGTCATCTCCGTCCGGGCGGCGGACCCCAGGTTCACCAGGTAGGCCATGGCGAACATCTGGAGGACGCCGATCAGGAGGAAAAAGAGGATCAGCAGGGCGATGAGAACCTCGATGAGGCTGGTTCCCCGTTCCCCCTCGTTGGCCGGAACGATCTCCTTCCGCATGCTAGCCCCTCTTCTTGGAGGAGGTGGGCCGCCAGAGCGGCGTCACCTCGATGGTGAAAGTCAGAACCGGCCGGAGGGTCCCCGAGCCGGTCATCTCCTTGTGGGTGAGGGTGACCCGGGCGCCGGCGGTCATCGGCTGGCCGTTGTTGGGGTTGACGGCCCTCCCCAGGGTGTCGCACAGGAGGGCGAGGGAGCCGCTCCCCAGCACCGGCCAGGCGGTGGAGGCCACGGCGCTGTTGGCGAGGACCAGGTCGGAGGTGAGGGTCTCCCGGTCCAGTTCCCGGTCGGTCGTGTCGAGGGCCTCGTTCTCGTTGGTGTCCTCCACCAGCCTCACGATCCGGGTTCCGTTGGTCTGCACGGGGGTGATCTCCGCGAAGACGCCCCGGCCCTGCTGGGCGGTGAGAACGTAGGCCCGGTCTATGAAACTCCGGAGTTCGATGGCCGCCGATTCCAGGCGCTGGCGCTTGAGCGTCTTGCTCGTGGCCACGGTGAGGATCACGGCCAGCATGCCCATGATCGCCACCACCACCAGCACCTCGATGAGGGAGAAGCCCTTCTCCTTCTCCGGCGGCCGTGCGGTTCCCGGGGCCATCGGCACCTCCGGGGGCTTTTGTGCAATCCCCGCGCCAACGACAATCGGCTGTTCTTTCCAAGGTTCCATTCCCGTCTCCCCTGAAGATGGCCAAAATACGTTACTTTTGGTAACCTCCCCCGCGCGTTGACACCGTTCGCCTCCGCCGATATTGTAAATCCTTTCGGGGAGAGGGCCATGATTCCGCTGGAAGCGCTGGGCATGATCGAAACCCGGGGGTTCGTGGCGGCGGTGGAGGCCGCCGACGCCATGGTGAAGGCCGCCCGGGTTCTGCTGGTCGGCAAGGAGTACGTGGGCAGCGGATACGTGACCGTGATGGTCCGCGGGGACGTGGGGGCCGTCAAGGCCGCGGTGGACGCCGGCGCCGCCGCCGCCCGCCGGGTGGGGGAGATCGTCTCCGTCCACGTCATCCCCATGCCCTATGAGCAGGTGGAATCCATCCTTCCTCAGCCGCCGGCCGTTGAGGCGGGGGCACTCCCGACCCGCGGCGGGAGCCGCCGGAAGGGATGAGCGGATAGGGGACCTCCATGGGCCGAAACGACGTGGATCTGGTGGTGGGGGCCGTGCGGCGGGCCCAGGCCCTCCTGGCGGATTTCTCCCAGGAGCAGGTGGACAAGGTCGTGGACGCCCTCCACGCCGCCTCCCTGCCGCTCCTGGAAAAGTGGGCCCGCCTGGCCCACGAGGAGACGGGCTACGGCACCGTCGCCGACAAGACGCTCAAGAACCGCTTCGCCGCCGAAGACGTGTACCGGTACATCCGGCCCATGCGGACGGTGGGCTTCCTCTCCGCCGACCCCGCCCGGGGCCTCTACGAGGTGGCCTGCCCCATGGGCGTGGTGGCGGCGGTGATCCCCTCCACCAACCCCACCTCCACGGCCATCTACAAGATCCTTTTGGCCCTCAAGGCCCGCAACGGCATCGTCCTCTCCCCCCACCCCTCGGCCAAACACTGCATCCGCGCCGTGGCCGAAACCCTCCACGACGCCGCCGTGGCCGCCGGGGCTCCCCGGGGAATCGTCGGCCTTCTTCCCGACCCCTCCATCGAACAGACCCAGGCCCTCCTCCGCCACCCGGGGGTCAACGTGATCCTGGCCACGGGGGGCATGGGCCTCGTCCTGGCCGCCTACTCCTCCGGAAAGCCCGCCTACGGCGTGGGTCCCGGCAACGTGCCGGCCTTCATCGAACGGACGGCGGTCCTGCGAAAGGCGGTACGGGACGTGGTCGCCGGGAAGTCCTTCGATTGGGGCACCATCTGCGCCAGCGAGCAGTCGGTGATCGTGGACCTTCCCCTGGCGGAAAAGGCCCGGGAGGAGTTCCGGGCCGCCGGGGGCCACTTCGTGAGCGAGCGGGAAAAGGCCCTCCTAGAGGCCCTCATGGTGGACAAGGAGGGGCGCCTCAACCCCAAGGTGGTGGGGAAGTCCCCCCAGGCCATCGCCCGGATGGCCGGCTTCGAGGTCCCCTCCTCCGTCAAGGTCCTCCTCGTCCCGGAGGAGGGGGTGGGGCGGGAATACCCCCTCACGCTGGAAAAGCTCTCGCCGGTCCTTTCGTACTTCGAGGCCGACGGCTGGGAGGCGGGGTGCCGCCGGTGCATCGAGGTGCTCCAGTACGGCGGCCTGGGCCACACCCTGTGTCTGCATACCCAGGACCCGGAGGTGATCCGCCAGTTCGCCCTCAAGAAGCCGGTCTTCCGGATCATCGTCAATTCTCCGGGAACCCACGGGGCCATTGGGTACTCCACCAACCTGCCACCGGCCATGACCCTGGGTTGCGGCGCCCTGGGCAACAACATCACCAGCGACAACATCACCCCCCTGCACCTCATTGACCGGAAGCGGGTGGCCTACGAGAGCCGACCCCTGGAAGAGCCCCGACCCGTTCCCCTCCCCCCTTTGGTGCGGGTGGAGGACGGTCTGGAGGCGGCGGCCCGGAAGTTCCTCGCCGAACGGCTGGGTCCCCACCGGGCCTCCCAGGCCCCCCCGCCGGCCCCCGAGGCGCCCCGGGACTTTGTCAGCGAGCAGGACGTGCGGGAGGCCCTCCGGGAGAAGCGGAAGATTCCCATCCACGACCGGACGATCCTGACCCCCTCCGCCCGCGAGCTGGGCGACGCCCACCGGGTCTTCGAGCGGCGCTGAAGCGGGAGCCGCTTTCCTCCGCAGACCCCATCCTCTGTGGTAGAGTCGGCGGGAGGGTGCGGCCATGGGCGAAAGGTGGGATTTCGTGGTGGTGGGCTCCGGCTTCGGCGGCTCCGTCGCGGCGCTGCGCCTTTCGGAAAAGGGGTATTCGGTCCTCGTGGTGGAGCAGGGGCGGCGGTGGCGGCCCGAGGACTTCCCCAAGACCAACTGGAAGGTCCGGGACTTCTTCTGGTTCCCGCGGTTCCTCTGCACGGGGATCCAGCAGCTCACCCTCCTGGGGGACTCCCTGGTCCTTCACGGGGCCGGGGTGGGCGGGGGGAGCCTGGTGTACGCCAACGTCCTGATGACCCCCACCGAAGAGGCCTTTCGGGACCCCAAGTGGAGGGACCTCGAGGAGTGGAGTCGCGTCCTGAGGCCCCACTACGAGACGGTGAAGTCCATGCTGGGGGTCTGCCTCAATCCCCGTCTCACCCGGGCCGACGAGGCCCTCCTCGCGGTGGCCCGGGAGATGGGCCGGGAGGGGACCTTCCATCCCACGGAGGTGGCGGTCTTCTTCGGGGAGCCGGACCGGGAGGTTCCCGACCCGTACTTCGGCGGCGAGGGCCCGCCCCGCAAGGGATGCACCTTCTGCGCCGGCTGCATGGTCGGATGCCGGGTGGGGGCCAAGAACACCTTGGACAAGAACTACCTCTACCTGGCCGAGCGGAAGGGGGCCCGCATCCTCGCCGAAACCCGGGTGACCCGGCTGGAAGCCCTCCCGGAGGGGGGCTACCGGCTCCACACGGAGAGGGCCACCCGGCCGCTCTTTCGGGGCAGGGGGGTCCTGGAGGCCCGGGGGGTGGTCCTGGCGGCGGGGGTTCTGGGCACCGTGCCCCTCCTGCTCGAATCGAAACGGCGAGGAGGCCTTCCCCGCCTCTCCGCCCAGACGGGGGAGTACGCCCGCACCAACAGCGAGGCCCTGCTCGGCATCACCGGCCGGCGGAAGGGGCCCGACCTCTGCGAAGGGGTGGCCATCACCTCCCACGTTTTCCTCGACGACGTCACCCGCTTCGAGCCCGTCCGCTACCCGCGGGGATCGGACGTCATGTGCCTCCTGGGCACGCCCCTCACCGACGGAGGCTCTAGGCTCACGCGGCCCCTTCGCTGGATCGGGAACTGCCTCCGCCGCCCCGGAGACCTCCTCCTCACCCTCTGGCCCTTCGGACGGGCGAGGCGCACCGTCATCCTGCTCGTCATGCAGACGGTGGACAACCGGATGCGGCTCCTCATGAAACGGCGTTGGTTCTGGCCCTTCCGGCGGTCGGTGACCTCCGTGACCCCCAAGGACCAGCCGCCGGTCCCGGCGTACATTCCCCTGGCCAACGAGGCGGCCCGGCGGGTCGCCGCCAAGCTGGACGCCCGACCCCAGAGCGCCCTCAACGAGGTTCTCCTCAACGTGCCCACCACCGCCCACATCCTGGGCGGGTGCCCCATGGGGACCGGCCCGGACGATGGCGTGGTGGACAGCCGGTGCCGGGTCTTCGGATACGAGAACCTCTACGTCTGCGACGGATCGGTCATCGGGGCCAACCTCGGCGTCAACCCCAGCCTCACCATCGCCGCCCTGGCCGAGTGGGCCATGAGCCACGTCCCCGAGGCCCGGCGGGCGAAGGAGGGCTGAACGGTGGAGGAGCGGGCCCGCCACCTCCTGCGATCGGCCCTCATGGCCGTCTTCGTGGGGGGCGCGGCGTGGGTCTTCGCCTACCAGTGGATTCGCCTGGAGCCGAAGACGGTCCTCGCCGCCCTGAAGACCCTGCCCCCTTCGTCGGTGCTTCTGGCGGTGCTCACCGCCGCGATGGGCCACCTGGCCATCACCGGGTACGACTGGGTGGCCTGCCGCTCCCTGGGCATCGCCCTCCCCTACCGGAAGATCGCCGCCGCCGCCTTTATCGGCTCGGCTTTCGGGATGAACGCCGGCTACCCCCTCCTCACCGGGACCCCCTTCCGGCTGAGGATCTACGCCCTCTGGGGCCTCTCCCCCGCCGAGGTCCTCAAGGCGGTGGCGGGGAGCGCCTTGGCTTACTGGACCGGAAGCCTGGCCATGGCCGGCTCGGTGCTTCTCCTTCTCCCCCCCAGGGGACTCCTGGAGCAGACGGGCCTCGACGGCCGGTACGCGGGCCTCCTGCTTCTCGCCCTCTGGGGCCTCNCCATGGCCTCGGGCTTCCTGCGNAAGTACCTCCCGGAGAGGATCCGCTGGAAGGTCCTCCTCCCCCAGCGGCGGCGGATCCTCCAGGGGCTCCTGGTCTCGCTCCTGGACTGGAGCCTCGCCTCGGCCACCCTTACCTTTCTCCTGCCTCCGTCTCCCAACCTCGACTTCTTCGCCGTGCTGGGCATCTACGTCCCGGCGGCTCTGGGCGTCTGGCTCCTGCAGATTCCGGCGGGGATCGGCGTGCTGGATACGGCGGTCCTCTTTCTCCTGCCCGGGGGGGCCGATCCGGCGCCGGTCCTGGGCGGTCTCCTCCTCTTCCGGGGGGTGTACTACCTCCTCCCGCTCCTGGTGGCGGGCCTGCTCTTCTTTGGCCTGGAGGGGCGGGGGCACCTCCGGAGCCGCAGGCGGTACCTGAAATCCCTGCTCCGGCCGGGGGACGGGGAAAGGCGGCCGGGCCCGCAGGGGTCGTAAGCCTTCAAACGCGGTGCAGCTTGACCACGTTGGTGATCTCCGACTCCCCCGCCAGCATGGAGAGGGTGATGAGGACGTTCTGCCCGGGGTGGATGAGGCCGGCGCCGCTGGCGGCCTCCAGGGCCCCCGTGACGGCCTTCTCGGCGTCGAAGGCCGGGGCCACCCGGAGGGGAATCACCCCCCAGACCACACCCAGACGCCGCAGGACCTCCTCGCTGGAGGAACAGGCGATCACCGGGCAGGCCATGTGGAACTTGGAGAGGAGCCGCGGCATCCGCCCGGTGGGCGTGATGGAGAGGACCGCCGCGGCGCCGAGGTCTCTCGCCGCGCTGGCGGCGGCGTGGCTGGCGGCGTAGTGGAAGTCGGCCACCCCGGTGAAGGGGGGCCGCTCGGGGTGGTAGAAGGGGCTCCGCTCCGCCTCTTCCGCGATGCGGTGGAGGAAGGCCACCGCCTCCACGGGGTACTTTCCCACCGCCGACTCCCCGGAGAGCATGACGGCGTCGGTGCCGTCGAAGATGGCGTTGGCCACGTCCGAGACCTCGGCCCGGGTGGGCGTGGGGTGGTCCACCATGGATTCGAGCATCTGGGTGGCGGTGATGACGAACTTTCCCCGGCGGTTGGCCTCGGCGATGATCGTCTTCTGGGCGTGGGGAACCTTCTCGAAGCCCAGTTCCACGCCGAGGTCCCCCCGGGCCACCATGACGCCGTGGACCTCCGAGAGGATCCGGTCCAGGTGTTCAAGGGCCTCGGGCTTCTCGATCTTGGCCACCACCCACGGTGGGTGGGGAACCCGGGCGAGGAGGGCCTTCAGCGGGCGCAGGTCCGCGGGCTTCCGCACGAAGGAGAGGGCGACGAGGTCCACCCCCAGTTGGAGGCCGAAGAGGAGGTCCCTGCGGTCCTTGGCGGTGAGGGAAGGGGTTCCCAGGGCGACGCCCGGAAGGTTGATCCCCTGGTGGGCCCGCAGGGGGCCACCCCGGGCCACCTGCGTGTGGACGTCGCTGCCCCGGACCCCCTCCACCCGGAGCTCCACCGTCCCGTCGGCCAGGAAGATCCGGTCCCCCTTCCGGACCTCCCGGGGAAGGCGGCCGTAGGTAACGTGGGCCTTCTCGGCGGTTCCCTCGAAAGGGGCCGTGGTGAGGACGAAGGGGGCACCCTCCCGGAGGTGGACCACCGGCTCCCGGAAGGTTCCCAGGCGGATCTTGGGCCCCTGGAGGTCCTGGAGGACCGCCAGGGGGCGGCCCACCTTCCGGGCGACCTTCCGCACCCGGGCAAACCGCCGGGCGTGCTCCTCTTCGGTGCCGTGGGAGAAGTTGAGACGGGCCACGTCCATCCCCCAGCGGGCCATGGACTCGATGGCTTTCTCCCCGTCGGTGGCCGGTCCCAGGGTACAGACGATCTTCGTTCGCGCCATGTCTCCCCCCCCTCCTCCCGCTTCTCCGCCATTGTAGGGCAGCCCCGGCCTCTTGCCCACCGGCATTTCTCCCGCGGCGCCGCCGGGAGGGCCGGGAAGGGGTAGAATGGAGGCGCCGGCAAAGGCCGGCGGGGAGGATGCCATGGACACCCTGACCAGCAAGCTCCAGGAGCTCGTGGAAGAGACCGTCGCCAACAACCTCTGGCGCCAGCGCCGGGCCGTGAACCTGATCCCCTCGGAAAANACCCCGTCGCTCCTGGTGAAGCTCCTGGAGATNTCCGACCCGTCGGGCCGGTACGCCGAACACAAGACCGCCCTCAAGAAGGAGGTCGAATCGCTGGCGGGGACGGGGGCTCTCAAAGGCGACCAGGTGTACTACTACCAGGGGACGGACTTCATCTACGGGGTGGAGCAGCGCCTCAAGGCGGAGTTCGCCGCCTACATCGGCGGGCAGGAGGTGGAGACCCGTCCGGTGTCGGGCCAGATGGCCAACGAGATCGTCTTCAAGGCGGTGGTGAAGTTCCTGGCGGCCCGGCCCGAGGGCTTCCCGTCCCTCACGGACTCGGGACGCCTGCCGGTGGTCATGAACAACGGCCTCAACGCCGGAGGCCACCTCTCGGCCCAGCCCTTCGGGGCCCTCTTCAACTTCGTGGACGGGGAGGTGGTGAACTTTCCCCTGGAGGCGGGCAATCCCTACAAGATTGACGTGGAGCGGATGGTGGCCCTGGTGGAGAAGCACCGGCCGCCCCTCATCGTCTTCGGCAAGAGCCTCTTCCTCCACCCCGAACCGGTTTCGGCCCTGAAGGCCCACCTGGCCAGCCTGCCGGGGTACCGGCCGGTGGTGATGTTCGACGGCGCCCACGTCCTCGGTCTCCTGGGTCCGCTTTTCCAGGATCCCCTCCGGGAGGGCGCCGACGTCGTCACCGGCTCCACCCACAAGACCTTCTTCGGCCCCCAGCGGGGGATCGTGGCGGGGAACTTCCCCAAGGAGAGCCCTCTCCGCAAACTCTGGACGGAGATCCAGGGCCGGGCCTTCCCGGGCTCCACCAGCAACCACCACCTGGGCACCCAGCTGGCCATGCTGGCGGCCACGCTGGAGATGAACGCCCACCGGGAGGCCTACCAGGGCCAGGTCCTGCGGAACGCCCGGGCCTTCGCCGCGGCCCTCGCCCGGGAGGGGATCCCGGTGGAGGGCGGAGAGGCCGAGGGGTTCACCCGAACCCAGCAGGTGGTGGTCCGGGTCTCGTCCTTCGGGGATGGGAAGGAGATCGCCCACCGGCTGGAGAAGAACAACATCGTCGTCAACTTCCAGGCCCTGCCCGACGACGAGACCTTCTACCACCCCTCGGGCCTTCGGACCGGGGTCCAGGAAATGACCCGCTTCGGCATGAAGGAGGGGGACTTCGCCGACCTGGCCCGCCTCTTCGCCGACGTCGTCGTCCGGCGGAGGGAGGTGGGGGAGGAGGTGGCCGCCTTCCGGAGCCGCTTCTCGACCATGGAGTATTGCCTGCCCCCCGAGGAGACCCTGGCCCTGGCCCCCCGCCTCTTCGCCAGCCTCTTCCCGGGCCACCCCTTCTTCGTCCGCTTCGCCGAGGCCCTCCACAGGGCCTCGCCGTAAGGCCCGGTCCCTCCCCGCCGTTGACCGGTTCCGGGGCGGCGGGTATGCTCAAAGCCTCTGGAGGCTTCCCATGGCCCACACCGTTGTTCCCGAGGCCGAGGCCATCCTCGACCAGTCCTTCCCCGTCCTCGACAAGGGCTTCGTCCGGCTAGTGGACTACCTTGGGGGAGATGCGCGCATCGTCCAGGCGGCCCGGGTCTCCTACGGGGCCGGTACCCGAAGCGTCCGGGAGGACGCCGCCCTCATTGACTACCTCATGCGCCACCGCCACACCTCGCCCTTTGAGCAGGTTGTGCTCACCTTCCACGTGAAGCTCCCCATCTTCGTGGCCCGCCAGTGGGTCCGCCACCGCACGGCTCGCCTCAACGAGATTTCGGGGCGTTACTCGGTCATGAAGGACGAGTTCTACATCCCCACCGTGGAGAGCCTTCGGACACAATCCGAAGTGAACAAGCAGGGCCGGTCGGAGGCCCCTCTCTCCCGGGAGGAGGCGGAGGCGGTGGTGGAAGGGCTCCGGGCGGGGCAGAAGGAAGCCTACGCCCGGTACGAGGCTTTCCTAAAGAAGAACCTCGCCCGGGAAGTGGCCCGCATTGGGCTTCCCCTCTCCCTCTACACCGAATGGTACTGGCAGATGGACCTCAACAACCTCTTCCACTTCCTGGAGCTGAGGCTTCATCCGCACGCTCAGTGGGAGATTCGCGAGTACGCCCGGGTCATTCTNGAGGTCACGCGAAAGGTGGCCCCCTGCGCCACCGCCGCCTTTGAGCGCCACCGCCTCCACTCGGTGACCTTCTCCCCCGAAGCGGCGGAGTGGGTCAAGGCCCGCCTTCAGGGCCAGCCCGATATCCCGCGAGAGGTCCGGGAGCGCCTGGCCATCGAGTGACGGCTCTCCAAGACCCGGCGCGGCCCCTGCCGCCGAAGCCAAGCGGCCTGTGAAGGGCGGGACGAAGGATCGGGCAAGGGACCCCCGCCGGGGCCGGCGGCCCTCGCCGCCGCGCCCCGGATCCTCTACTTGAGGTCGCTCCAGCGCTTTCCCACGGAAGTTCCCGCGACGAGGGGAACGCGCAGGGGGAGGGCCTTCTCCATGGCCTCCTTCAAAACCTCGCCCGCCGCCGCGGCGTCCCTTTCGGGTGCCTCGAGGATCAGCTCGTCGTGGACCTGGAGGACCAGCCGGCACCCCTCGGGCAGGCGGGGTTCCATATCCACCATGGCCTTCTTGATGAGGTCGGCGGCGCTCCCCTGGACGGTGGTGTTCACCGCCTGGCGCAGGAGCGCCTGCTGGAGGGGCTTGGCGGCCCGGGCGATGCCGGGAAAGCGGCGGCGGCGCCCCAGAAGGGTGGAGACCTCCTCCCACCGGAGGACCTCCTCCGTGACGGCTTCCACGTAGGCCCGGACGCCGGGAAAGCGGGCGAAGTACCGTTCGATGAAGGCCTTGGCCTCCTTCTGGGGGACGCCCAGTTCCCGGGCCAGACCGAAGGGCCCCATGCCGTAGAGGATGCCGAAGTTCACCGCCTTGGCCTGGCGGCGCATGTCGGGGGTGACGAAGGGAGGAGCCACGCCGAAGACCTCCGAGGCGGTGGCCGTGTGGATGTCCTCGCCCCGCTGGAAGATCCGGGAGAGGGCATCGTCCCCCGAAAGGTGCGCCAGGACGCGGAGTTCGATCTGACTGTAGTCGGCGCCGGCGAAGAGGTGTCCCTCCCCCGCCACGAAGGCGCCCCGGATCCGGGGACCCCACTCCCCCCGGGCGGGGATGTTCTGGAGGTTGGGGTCGGAGGAGGAGAGGCGGCCGGTGGCGGTGACGGTCTGGTGGAAGACGGCGTGGATCCGCCCCGTCTTCGGGTTCACGGCGGCGGGAAGGGCGTCCACGTAGGTCCCCTTCAGCTTGGAGAGGAGACGGTGTTCCAGCAGGAGGGGCACCACCGGGTGGGCGGGCCTCAGGGTCTCCAGGACCTCGTTGTCGGTGGAGAAGGACTTGGTCTTGGCGGTGCGCTTCTGCACGGGAAGGCCGAGCTTCCCGAAGAGGACCTCCCCCACCTGGCGGGGGCTGGCCACGTTGAACTCCACCCCCGCCAGGCGGTGGATCTCCCGTTCCAGGCGGGAAAGGGCCTCCGCCATCTCCCTTCCCAGCCCCTCCAATACCGCCGGGTCCACCGCCATCCCCGCCGCTTCCATCCGCGCCAGGATGGGAACCAGGGGCCCTTCCAGGCCGTCGTAGAGCCCTTCCATCTGGAGGCGCCCCAGCTCCCGCCGGACGGGAGGGGCCAGGCGGGCGAGGAGGAGGGCCTCGCCGGCGGGGTCTCCCTCCTCCGGGCGGAGGGAGAGGTAACGCTCCGCCAGTTCCGCCGGGGAGGGCACCCGGGCCGAGGGATCCAGGAGATATCCCGCCACCTCCAGGTCCAGGCTCCCCGCCGCGGGGCGGTAGGCAAAGGGTCCCAGCGCCCGGAGAAGGCGCTTCAGGCCGTGGGCCGAAAGCCGGAGGTTTCCGAAGTCGGAGGGCGGGAGGGCGGCGGCGGGGAGGCTCCAGGCCCGCTCCCCGTCGGAGAGAAAGAGGCGGTCCCCTTGGAGGACGACGCCCGCCGCCGGAGCCTTCTCCAGGGCCCGAAGGCCGTCCCCGTCCAGGGGCGGCGCCTCCGTCCGCTGGAGGCGGGCCGCCGGAGGAGGAACGGCCTTGAGGAGGGAGGTGAACTCCCACCGCCGGAAGAGTTCCTGGAGGGCCCCCTCGTCGGGGGGCCGCCGCTTGAGGTCCCGGGGACCCACGTCCAGGGGGACGTCGCACTTGACCGTGGCCAGTTCTCTCGAGAAACGGGCCGCCTCGGCGTGCTGGAGGAGCCCTTCCCGGTAGGCCTTCCGCTCCACCTCGTGGGCGTGCCCCAGGACCGACTCCAGGTCACCAAAGCGGCGGACCAGCTCCTTGGCCCCCTTCTCCCCGATTCCGGGAACGCCGGGGATGTTGTCGGTGGGATCCCCCCAGAGGGCCAGGACGTCCACCACCCGCTGGGGCGGAACGCCGAAGAGCTCCTCCACCCCCCGCTCGTCCAGGAGGGTGTCCTCCTTCTTCGTGTGNAGGACCCGGACCCCCGGNCGGACCAGCTGGAAGAGGTCCTTGTCGGCGGTGACGACGACCACCTCCATGCCCTCGGCGAGGGCGAGGGCGCANAGGGTCCCGATGACGTCGTCGGCCTCGTAGCCCTCCCGCTCCAGGACCGGAAGGCCCATGGCCCGCAGGATCTCCTTGGCGGGACCGATCTGGCTCGCCATGCGGGGATCCATCTCCGGCCGGTTGGCCTTGTAGGCCTCGAAGGCCTCGTGGCGGAAGGTGGGGGCGGCGGTGTCGAAGACGAAGGCGATGTAGGAGGGTTCGAGGTCCCTCAGGATCTTCTCGGCCATCTTGAGGGTTCCGAAGATGGCGTTGGTGGGGCGTCCGTCCCGGGTGGAGAGGTCCCGTACGGCGTAGAAGGCCCGGAAGAGGATGGACGACCCGTCCACGAGGTACAGCGTCTCCGCCATGGCGGTCTCCCGAAAGGTCCCATTCTACCGCCAACGGCCCGCCACGCCCCGGGGCCGCGGCGGGATCCTCAGCGGGGCCTTGCGGCCAGGACCTCCTCCAGGGCGGCCAGGAGCCCCTCGACGGTGGAGGACGGGGGAACGACGGCCGCCTTCAGACCCGCCGCACGGAGGGCTTCGGCGGTGGTGGGGCCGATGGGCACGCAGGCGGCGGCCCTAAGGACGTTCCGCGCCGACTCGGGAAGCTGGTCCCAGAGGGCCTTCACGGCGGAGGGAGAGGCGAAGACGGCGGCGTCAACGCCCTGCTCGATGGCGTAGACGTCGGCGGGGGTCAGGGAAAGGGGCCGGTTCTCGTAGCAGACCAGTCGGGTCGTCTCCCAGCCGGCGGCGGCGAGCCGCTCCGGAAGGTCCTTCTGGGCCAGGTCCCCTCCGGGGAGCAGGATGCGGCCGGGACGAAGCCGGGCCGCCAGCAGGTCGGCGAGAGCCTTTCCCGTCTNGGTCTCCGGCACCAGGTCCGCATGGCGCCCCCGGGCCGCCAGGGCCCTCGCCGTGGCCGCACCGACGGCGGCCACCCGGAGGCGCAGGGGCCACCGGACGCCGGTCTCTTCCACCCAGTCCAGGAAGCAACGGACGGCGTTCTCGCTGGTGAAGGNGCACCAGTCGTAATCGGCGAGGGAGGCCAGGATCTTCCGCTCCCCTTCGCCGGGGGAAAGGGGGACGATGGCCAGGACGGGGATCCAGAGGACGTGCCCCCCCGCCTCCTCCACGGCCCGGGCCAGCCGCTCCCCCTGCCCCCGGGGCCGGGTCAGCAGCACCCTTCGCCCCACGAGGCCCTTCACCTCAGCCCCCCGAGAGGAGCGCCCTGGCTCCCCGCTTTTCGAAGGCCTCAAGGAGTCGGTCGGCCAGGCGGGGCGCCTCGGCGGCGGGCCCCTCCACCCGGTCGGCGATCCACCGGTCCCCCGGCACGGTGGCCAGGAAACCGCGGAGCACCATCCGCTCCCCGGCGAGGGAGGCGTGAATCCCTAAGGGCGTCGTGCAGGAGCCGCCGAGGCCGCGGAGGAAGCGGCGCTCGGCCTCCACGCAGAGCCGGGCCCGGGGATCCTCCAGGGGCTGGACCAGGGAGAGAACCTCCCGGTCCCCCCGCCGCCCCTCCACCGCCAGGGCGCCCTGGCCCACGGCGGGGACCACCTCCTCCTCGGAGAAGGGCCGTGTGATCCGGCTTTCGAATCCCAGCCGCTTGAGGCCCGCGCACGCCAGGACGGCGCCGTGGATCTCGCCCCCGTCCACCTTGCGGAGGCGCGTCTCCACGTTGCCCCGAATGCCCTGGAGGCGCCAGGAGGGGAAGAGCCGCCGGAGCTGGTGGGCCCTCCGGAGGCTCCCGGTCCCGATGACGGCGTCCCGGGGCAACCCTTCCGGGGTCCCCTTCGGGGGAAGAACCAGGGCGTCCCGCGGGTCCTCCCGGACGGGAACGCAGGCGAGGCAGAGGGCCTCCGGGTTCTCGGCGGGGTAGTCCTTGAGGCTGTGGATGGCCAGATCCGCCTCCCCTTCCAGGAGGGCCGTCTGGATCTCCTTGACGAAGAGGCCCTTTCCGCCCACCTCCAGGAGGGGCCGGTCCTGGATCCGGTCCCCCGAAGTCTTGACCACGCGAATCTCCACCCGCAAACCGGTGTGGGCTTCCTCGAGGCGCCCCTTCACGTACCGGGCCTGCCACAGGGCCAGGGCGCTCCCCCGGGTGGCCAGCCGGAGCACCCGCTCAGCCATCGGTGCCCTCCTCCCCCCCTTCGGGGGGCTCCGGGGGGNAGAGGCGCCGGAAGACCTCCAGCGCCTGGGCGGCGTCCTCCTCCAGGACCATCCGCTTGATCTCGGTCACGGGAACGTGCAGGAGCTTGTGCACCGTCCGGCGGACGGCGTTTCGCACGATGTCCCGCTGCTTGGAGGTGAGGGGGCCCAGCCGCCGGACCGCTTCCTCCACCTCCGCCTCCTGGATCCGGGCCGCGTGGGCCATGAGCCCCTGGATCACGTCGGAGAGCTGGCGGTGTTCGAGGAAGCGGGCGTAGAGGTCCAGCTCGGAGGCGATCATGGCCTCGGCCTGGGCGGCCCGGCTCTTCCGCTCGGCGAGGCCTTCGTCGGCCACCTCCTGGAGGGCGTCAATGTTGTAGAGGTACACCCCGTCCAGCCTTCCCACCTCCGGCTCCACGTCCCGGGGAACGGCGATGTCAATGAGGAAGAGGCTCTGCCACCTCCGGAGCTTCATCACCGTCTCCACCATGGGGCGGAGAAGGATGGGCCGGGGCGCTCCCGTGGAGGTGATGACGATGTCGCTGTGGATCAAGGCCTTGGGAAAGTCCTCCCAGGGGACCACCTCGGCGCCGAAGGCGCGGGCGAACTCCTCCGCCCGGGCGAGGGTCCGGTTGGCCACCTTCACCTGCCGTACCCCGTGTTCCACGAAGTGGGTGGCCACGATCCGGCTCATCTCGCCGGCCCCCAGCAGGAGGATGCGCTTGGCCGGAAGGTCGGCGAAGATCCCCCGGGCCAGGTTGAAGGCCGCGTAGGAGACGGTGACGGGCCGCTGGCCGATGCCCGTCTCGGTCCGGACCTGCTTGGCCACGTGAAAGGCCTTCTGGAAGAGCAGGTTCAGGGAGGCGGAGGTGGCNCCCTCCTCCCGGNCCAGGAAGTAGGCCTCCTTCACCTGGCCCAGGATCTGCGGCTCGCCGAGGATCATGGAGTCCAGGCCGGAGGCCACCCGGAAGAGGTGTTGCACCGCCTCCCGGTTCCGCTTGACGTAGAAGAGGTCGTCGGAGAAGGAGACGGCGGGGTGGCGCCACCCCTTCAGAAAGGCGAGGAGCGCCGTGCCGTCGTTCCCCCCCTCCACGTCGGCGTAGAGCTCCACGCGGTTGCAGGTGGAGACGAGGACGGCCCCCCGGGCCAGGCCCTTCTCCAGGAGGCTCCGGAGAAAGGGGCCCTTCTCGTCGTCGGAGAAGGCCAGGCACTCCCGTACCTCCACCGAGGCGCGGGTGTGGTTGAGGCCGAGAAGGAGCAGATCGTTCAGTGCCACACGATCCCCAGCAAGGTTAGGACGGTGAAGGCCGCCCCCGCCACCACCAGGTAGGACCGCCGCCGGGGGTGGAAGCGGGCGGTGATCCAGCCGTAGATGGCCAAGCCCAGGACCACCCAGGCCACCAGGCTGGCCGCCTCCAGGAGGCCCGGCCGGTAGGCCGGGCCGGCCCGGTGGAGGGCGCCGTAAAGGGCGGAGGAGAGGATCCCCAGCGTGAAGAGGGGATATCCGACGAGAAGGAGGCGGGAACTCCAGCGGTCCGCCTCCTCCAGGGAAGGCAAGGGGAGGGGCGAGGGGGCCCGCCGGTGGCGGAGGCTATGGTCCTGCATGATGAAGATGGTGGCGTAGAGGAAGGACAGGAAGAAGAAGGCGATGCCGAAGACGAAGAGCAGGATGTGGACGGCAAACCACGCCGTCCCGTAGAAGGGCTTCGGTTCGGCGGCGGGAGACGGCAGGACGCCGCCCAGGAGGGCACAGAGGGCGGAGAGGGGCATCAGGAAAAACGCGAGGATGCGGCTTCGGAGGATCGGGTAGAGCAGGAAGTAGAGAAAAAGGAGGGCCCAGGCGGCCATCCGGAGGATCTCAGAAAGGTTCACCGCCGGCGGGATCCCCGTGGCGAGCCAGGCCCGGCCCAGAACCACCGTCTGAAGGAGAAGGGCCGCCGCCGCCGAGAGGACGGTGAGGACCCACAGGGCCCGCTCCCGGAAGCCCCCGTACAGGAGGGCGAAGCCCATGGCCAGCACGTGGGCGATCTGGGCCATTCCCTGCAACGGGTTCATGCCTCGCTCCCGGCGATCCAGCCGCCCCCGACCACGCGGTCCCCCCGGTAGGCCACGGCGGCCTGGCCGGGGGTCACCGGCGCGGGACCGGCCTCCCATTCTACCACCACGGCGCTCCCCTTTCGGGCGATGCGGGCCCTCCGCGGCGCCTGCCGGTAGCGGACCTGGACCCAGGCTTCCTCCTCACCGGCCATCTCCTCGTGGGCCACCCACCCCTCCACGCGGAAGCGCCGGACCCCGAGCGCCGCCCGGGGTCCGACCACCACCTCCCCCCGGCGGGGGTCCAGGGCAACCACGTAGAGGGGCTCCGCCGCCGGGATCCGGAGTCCCCGCCGCTGGCCCACGGTGAAGTGGTGGACGCCGCGGTGGCTACCCAGGAGGCGCCCGTCCACGTGGCGGACCACGCCGGGGGCGGGGGAATCCTCTCCGAGCACCCCCTCCACGAACCGGGCGTACCCTTCCCTCCCCACGAAGCAGACGTCCTGGCTCTCCCGCTTCTCGGCCGTGGGAAGCCCGGCCCGGCGCGCCCGTTCCCGGACCTCCCCCTTGAGCAGGTCCCCCACGGGGAAGAGGGTCCGCCGCCGCCGCTCCCCGTCCAGGGGAAAGAGGACGTAGGACTGGTCCTTCTCCCGGTCCCGCCCCCGCCAGAGGGCCGGCGGCCCCTCCCCCGGAACCAGCCGGGCGTGGTGGCCCGTGGCCACGTAGGCAAAGCCGTGCTCCCGGGCGTAGGCGAAGAGGGTGCCGAACTTCACCCGTTCGTTGCAGAGGATGCAAGGGTTGGGGGTTCTTCCGGCGGCGTAGGCCGAGGCGAAGGGCCCGATGACCAGGCGGCGGAAGGCTTCCTGGTGCTCCAGGAGCCGGTGGGGAATGCCGAGGAGGCGGCAGACCTCCCGGGCGTCGGCGGCGTCCTCCAGACCGCAGCAGGCCTGCTTCGCGGGCCGGCCGCAGGAGTCGTAGAGCCGCAGCGTCACCCCCTCCACCGTGAAGCCCTCTTCCACCAGGCGGAGGGCGGCCACCGAGGAGTCCACCCCCCCCGAGAGGGCGACGAGGACCTTTTCGCGCATGGGCGTCAGGCGAGGTCGTCGGTGACGATCAGCAGGAGGGTGGTAGCGCCCACGCGGAACTCCGTCTGGTTCTCGATGGGGGCCGCCACGATCCGCTGCTCGTTCACGTAGGTGCCGTTGGTGCTCTTCAGGTCCCTCAGGGTCACCGAGGTCCCCCGGAACTCCACCTGGGCATGGCTGCGGGAGACCTCCCCGTCGGAAAGGACGGCATCGGCGGGGGGCTGCCTTCCGATGACGAAGACCGGCCGCGTGACGGGGAAGATTCGGCCGGTGTCGGGCCCCTGGATCACCGCGAGGGAGATCCGCTTGCCTTCGGGAAGGGCCAGCAGTTCGGCGTCGGGAATTTGGCTCTCGCTCCAGGTCCCTTCCACCCGCTTCAACTTCTGCGTGGACGGGGGGGAGGCCGGGGGAGCCTCGGGTGGCGCCGGGGAGGCGGGGACCTCCTCCCGCACCGCCTCGATGGCCTGCCCGCAGGAGGGGCACTGGAAGCGGAACCGAGGCCTTCCCTGGAAGTGCTTCTCTTCCAGCCGGAACCGCTTCTGGCAGGAGGGGCAGGTGACCACCATGGATGGGACCTCCAGGGCGGAGTCTACCCACGGGCCCCCTCCCTGTCAAATGCCCCGGGGGGTGACCGACCGT
>JGI24187J35170_1000243_pt1 | contig 24431 bp, 19 predicted proteins | sample YNPBryBLVA2012_FD_35170 | JGI IMG/M metagenome (IMG submission 35170)
CGTCGTCAAGGATCCGACGGGCGCGGTGGTTCCGGGCGCGGAAGTCGTCATCACCAACACCGACACCAACACGACGACCCGCACCACGACGGGCGGGTCGGGCTATTTCGAGTCGCCGCTGCTGATGCCGGGCAATTATTCGCTGGCGGCCGAGGCGTCAGGCTTCAAGAAGTACGTCCGAACCGGCATCGTCCTGGCCGTCGGCGCCCGCGTGAACCTCGAAATCGTCCTGGAAGTCGGCCAGACCGCCGATACGGTGACGGTAAGCGCGGAAGTCCCGCTGATCGAAACCACGACGGCGTCGGTCGGCCAGACCTTCGATAACAAGAGCATCATGGAGCTGCCCGTGCTGGGCAACAGCGTCATGCTGATGGCCGGGCTGGCCGAAGGCATGCAGCGCACCAGCGGCTATAACTATCTCGGGCTGCACTCCACCATCGGCGCCTCGAGTTATTCGACGGCCGGGGGCGTGGGCGGCAACGAATGGGCCATTGACGGCACGCCCAACACCGGCCACTCCCGGCGCTCGGCCTATCTGCCTTACACCGACGCGGTGGCGGAGTTTCGCGTCGAGGCGACCAGCTTCGACGCCAGCGTCGGGCACACCACCGGCGCCTACATCAGCATGCAATCGAAATCGGGCACCAACCGCTACCACGGCGCCCTGACCGAAAGCCACTGGCAGCAGCGCTGGAACGCCACGCCCAGCAACGACAATGCGGCCTATTGGGGTCGCATCCGCGCCGCCGAAGCGGCCGGTGACTTCGCCCTGGACGAACAACTCAAGCGCGAGCCCAAACAGCCCTCCGGCCGATCGAACAACTATGCCGCCTCGATCGGCGGTCCGGTGAAGATTCCCAAACTTTACAACGGCCAGAACAGACTCTTCTTCTACTTCATCTTCAACGGGTTCAAGGACGCCAAGACCGAGGAACCCGGCAACAAACTCTTTTCGGTTCCCACTGCCGAGGAGCGCCGGGGCGACTTCTCCGGCCGCCTGGCGGTCAATGCCCCCAAGTACCAGCTCTACGATCCGCTCACCACCCGCCGCAACCCCGTCACAGGCATCTACGAGCGCCAGCCCATTCCGGGCAACATCGTTCCCGCCAGCCGGCAGATCAACCCGCTGTACAAGTTCTACGAAAAGCTCTACCCCCTGCCCAATAACCCGCCGCAGATGGACATCGAGGGGCAGAACAACTATTTCAACGGGGCCATCCCCTTCAACTGGGATTACAAAGCGTTTCAAAACCGTGTAGACTACACGCCGAATGAGAAAAACCGCTTCTTCGTCCGCTGGAGTTACAACAAGTTCGTCGAGGACCGCAACGACTGGACTTACGAGACCGCGCGCTGGCTGCACAGCAACGCTCTGCATCGCATCAACAAGAACGCCGGCCTCGATTATGTGCGGACCCTTGACGCCACCACGATCCTGAACGTGGCGGTGTCCTATAACCGTTACTACGACAGCGGCCTGAACAAAGAGCAGTTGAAATACAAGCCTTCCGATGTGGGCCTGCCCCAGTATGTGGACCAAAAGGCGGGTGACGCCCATATCCTGCCCCGGGTGGATTTTTCCGCCTACCGTTCGGTCAGCGGCGGCGTGCCCCGGCTGAACCCGGTCTCGGTCGGGGCGATCCGCGCCGACCTGATGAAGTACAAGGGCAGGCACAGCTTGCGCTTGGGCTGGGACGGCCGGATGTACTACCGCACGACCGGATCGCCGGGTTACAGTTCGGGCTACTTCGAGTTTCGCAACGGCCTGTTCCGGCGAACTTCGACCACCACCGGCTTCGGCTCCCTGGGCGTGGAATGGGCGGCCTTTCTGATGGGCGTGCCGAACGCCATGTCCATTGATACCAATGATTCCTCCTACATCACCACNCCTTATCAGGGAACCTTTGTTCAGGATAACTTCCGCATCACGCAGAAGCTGACGCTGAACCTGGGAGCGCGCCTGGAGTACGAAGGCAGCATCCGGGAGCGATTCGACCGCGGCCTGCGCGACTTTGATCCGGGCCACGAGGTGATCCTGGCCGCCGCCATGCAGGCGGCCTACGCAGCCTCCCCCCTGGCCGAACGTCCCGCGTCGGAGTTTGTCATCCGCGGCGGCGTCAACTACCTGGGTGTGAACGCACCGCGTACGCGGACCGCGCCCACCTGGCGCGTGATGCCGCGGCTGGGCTTCGCCTACGCGCTGACGCCCAAGCTGGTGCTGCGCGGAGGCTACGGCGTTTACTACGACACGCTGAACGTTTCCCACACCACCATAGATCAATCCGGCTTCAGCCGCGGCACCGGAACCATCATGACCACCACCCAGGGCGAAACCTGGAACTACGGCTATTTCAGCCATAACAATTCGCCCCTGACCGATCCGTTCCCGCTGCGCGAGGACGGTACGCGCTTCAATGTGCCGGTGGGCAACAAACTGGGCGCCAACGCCTACGTCGGCCGGAGCTTCTCCTACATCAACCCCGCCTACGAGCCGGCCGAGCAGCATCGCTGGCGCTTCGAGATCCAGCGGCAGATCGGCGCCCGCTCGTCGTTCGCCCTGGCCTACACGGGTTCCTGGGTGGGTAACCTGGGCATCAGCATGAATCTCCGCCCGCTGCCCGAGAAGTACTGGGCGGGCGGGCTGGTCCGCAATGAAGCCGTGGCCAACGATCTCAACCGCACCGTGACGAATCCCTTCTACAACCTCCACCTGCCGCTGGCCGCGAGCCATCCGCTGCTGTACCAGCAGTATTCGACCTTGAGCTTCTTCACCAGCCGCACCATCGGCAAGCAGCAACTGCTGCGGCCCTACCCGCACATGACCGGCCTCACCGAAGAGCAAGTGCCGATAGGCAAGAACTGGTACAACGCCCTCCAGACCCGCTTCGAGAGGCGCTTCTCCGGCGGCTGGTTCCTCAACACCCACTATGAGTGGTCGCACACCTTGAGCAAGGACTGGATGGCCAACGAGTTCGATCCCGAGCCCCTCTGGAGGGAAAGCGACAACTCCCGCCCCCATCGCTGGGTGACGACCGCCATCTACGAGCTGCCCTTCGGTAAGGGCAAGCCCCTTCTGGATCGCGGCGGCTGGCGGAACGCCCTGGCGGGAGGCTGGCAGATCGGCTCCATCCTTCAGATCCAGTCGGGCGAGTGCATTGATTTCGGCAACGTTTTCTATTACGGGGACAACTGGCGCGACATCCCGCTGCCGCCCGGACAGCGCACAAAAGACCGCTGGTTCAACACCGACCTGTTCGAGCGGAATTCGACCAAGGCGCCCACCAGCTATCACCGGCGCGTCTTTCCCAACCGGCTGAACTGGCTGCGCACGGCGACCCTGAAGCAGTGGGACGCCAATCTCCAGAAGAGCTTCAACCTCACCGAGAGCTTCAAGGGCCAGTTCCGCGTGGATCTGCTGAATGCGCCCAACCACCAGGTGTTGAGCAACCCGAACGTGGATCCCACCAGCGCGTCCTTCGGACGCATCACCGGCTACGTGAACACGCCGCGCTACATCCAATTCCAGTTGCGCTTCACCTTCTGAAGCGGGCGCAGGGCCCGGCAGCGCGACGGTCTGACCCGGTGAGGAACGGCGGCGTCCTTGCCCGGCCCGGCTTTGCTATACTCGGTCTGGTCGCCGGAGATGGCGGCCCTCACCTGCGGGCGAGGAATGAACGGGAAGGCGGTGCGAATCCGCCACTGCCCCGCAACTGTGAGCGACCCCGAGATGGGCCGGCGCGGTCACTGCCTTCGGGCGGGAAGGCCGCGCGCCCGCTGCGCGGGAACGGCCTGGTCGCAAGTCAGGAGACCGGTTCCTCGCCGAAGATTCGCGGCGCCGGGTGCGCTCGGCGGCGCGAATTGCGATGAGTGAAACGTTCCGAGGGAGAACGGCTCATGGCTGACCACAACATTTCCTTTCTGACCTGTTTGATTTCGGCGGCCGCCCTCTGCGGCCAGCAACCCTTTCTGCAAGGCCTGGTGGCCGATCCTTCCGGAGGCGCCCTGGCCGGAGCCCGCGTGAGCTGCGACGGCCGTACGGCGATCACCGGGCTGGACGGGCGCTTCCTGCTCGCCGGCGTCGCTCGCTGCCGGGCCACCGTCGAGGCGCCGGGATTCCAGCCCGCTCAAGTCGAACTGGCGGCCGGCGCGCCCGCCCGCATCGAGCTGGCGATCGAGGCCCTGGCCCAGCAGGTCGTGGTTTCGGCCACCCGGCGCCAGACCACGCCCGAGGAAGCCGGCATGGCCTCCGACGTACTGACCCGCCGGGATCTGCTCGAGCGCCAGCTTCCCGCGCTGGCCGAGCCCTTGCGCGAGCTGGCCGGCCTGCACGTGGCGCGCTACGGCCGGCAGGGCAGCCTCACCCAGGTCTTCGCGCGCGGCGGCCAGCGCACCGCAACCCTGGTCCTGATGGACGGCGTGCCGCTGAACGACCCCGGCGGGGAGGTCAACCTGGCCGCCCTGTCCACCGCGCCGCTGGAGCGCGTCGAAGTGGTTCGCGGCCCGGGCAGCGTGCTGTTCGGTGCCGAGGCCTCCTCCGGCGTCATCCAGCTTTTCACCCGCCGGGGCGACCCGGAAAGGCGCCTGCCCCGCGGCTCGCTCTCCTACGAGCGGGGCGGTTTCGGCACGGATCGCTGGATCGCGGCCCTCTCCGGCGGCTCGGGCGCGCGCCTGGATTACTCGCTGGGGGCCGAGCAGTTCCACACCGCGGGAGAGTATCCCAACGACTTCTTCCGCAACACCCAGGGGACCGCACAGGTGGGCCTGCGCCTGAGCGCCGCCACCCAGTTGCGCGGCGTGCTGCGCGGCGCCGACGCGGCGGCGGGAACTCCCAACCAGGTGGGCTACGGGATCGTTAATTACGACGCCCGTCAATTGAGCCGCGATTGGCTGGCGGCCCTGCGGCTGGAGGACATCCGCGGGACCCGCTACGCGCAGCGCGCCGGCTTCCGCTTCCACCGCCTGCGCGACACCTACCTTGACAACGGCGTGGGCGGCCCCTACCAGGTGGCCGCGCTGGTCCGCGACGTGCTCCAGCCCGTTGCGCGCACCTACCTGGTCCGCCTGGCCGATCCGCGCCTGCCGCCCTCTGAAATCCCTGCCGGCGCCCGCCTGGTGGTGCGGGAGGTTACGCTGTTTCCCTCCGATCCCTACCTCTGGGAGGCCTCCCGCGCCGGCTTCCACTACGAGGGCGCTGTGACGGCCGGCGGCGGGCCGGCGATCTTCGGCTACGAGTACGAGCGGCAGGCGGGCCAGGTCACCGGGCGCGACGTGGCGCGCCGCAACCACGGCCTGTTCGCCTACCGGCAGCAGAATCTGGGCGGGCGCGTTTTCCTCTCCGGCGGCCTGCGCCTGGAGCACAGCAGCGCCTACGGCGCCAAGACCGCGCCGCGCGGCGCCGCCAGCTTCCGCCTCTCGGGCGAGCGCGGCCGGCGGCCGGAAACGTTCCTCCGGCTCAGCGCGGGACGGGGCATCACCGAGCCCAGCCTGCTTCAGAACTTCGCCCGCGATCCGTGGTTCGTCGGCAATCCGGCTCTGCGGCCGGAGAAGACCTCGAGCTTCGAAGCCGGCCTGGTGCAGGCCTGGTTCAACCGCCGGCTGCGCACCGAGATCTCGGCCTTCGACAACTCGTTCCGCGACCTGATCGTGTTCGTCTTCCTGCCTTACCCGGACCCTTCGACCTGGCGGAATGTGGAGGCCTCCCGGGCCCGCGGCGCGGAATTCTCCGCCCAGGCGCGGCTGAGGCCGTCCCTGCTGGTCTCCGGACAATACACCCGGCTGCGGACGCGCATCACGCGATCCAGCTCCCCCAACTCCCGCTTTACGGGAGTGGGGCAGGAGCTGGCGCGGCGGCCGGGCAACTCCGCCGCTCTGTCGCTGGCTTGGACGCGGCGCACTTGCTGGCTTCAGACCGGAGCCGTGCTGATGGGCGAACGGCAAGATAACGATCTGTTCGGCGTCACGCGCAACCCGGGCTACCAGAACGTCTGGGCGGCGCTGACCCTGCGCAGCTTCGGGCGCTGGGTCCCCTACCTGCGCGTGGAGAACTTGCTGAACGCCCGCTACCACGAAGTGCTGGGCTACAGCAATCTCTCGCGCAGCCTGACCGCAGGCCTGCGATTGGAATGGTGACCGCGCTGGCCGCTCTGGCGGCGCTCCTGGTCGGTCCGCCCCGGCGCATCGTCTCGACCGCTCCCAGCATCACCGAGATGCTCTACGCGCTGGGGCTGGGCGACCGGGTGGTGGGCGTGACCAGCTTCTGCCGCCACCCGCCCGAGGCGGCCGGCAAGCCGAAGATCGGGGACTATCTGCGTCCGAACCTGGAGCTGATCGTAGCGGCGCGGCCGGACCTGGTGATCGTCGAGCGGACAGGCGTGCGCCAGGGCGGCCTGCCGCCGGGGGCGCGGCTGCCCGTACTGGAGGTGGACGACGGCGACCTGGCGGGCATCTACGATTCCATCGAGCGCATCGGACGGGCGGCGGGCGTGCCCGAGCGGGCGGCGGCGCTGAAGGCGCGGATTCGGGCCGAGCTGGAGGCGCTGGCGCGGCGCACGGCGGGACGGCCCCGGCCGCGGACCCTGATCGTGCTGGGACGCACGCCCGGGCGGCTGGAGGGGATCGTGGCGGCCGGGCGGGGATCGTATCTGGACGAGCTGATCGGGCTGGCGGGCGGCCGAAACATTTTTGCCGATAGCGTTTCGGCCTACGGCCGGGTTCCCCTGGAGGAAGTGCTGGCCCGCGACCCCGAGGTGATCGTGGATCTGGGCGAGATGGCCCACCCGGAGAGCTTCAACGAAGCGCAGCGGCGGGCGGTGGTCGCGCTCTGGCGGCGGCAACCCGCCCTCAGCGCGGTGCGCTCGGGCCGGATCTACGCGGCCGCCTCGGACGCTTTCCTGGTCCCCGGCCCGCGGGTGGCCCAGGCGGCGCGAGCGCTGGCCGAGATGATCCATGGGCGCTGAAGCCATCTTCCGGCTGCGCGACGTCGGCATGAGTTACAACGGCGCGGCCGTGCTCGAAGGCGCGACGCTGGGGTTCTCCGGACCGCAGCTCGCCGCGATCGTGGGACCCAACGGCGCGGGCAAATCCACCCTGCTGGGGATCATGGCCGGGCTGCGACCGGGCTACCGCGGCCACTGTCTCTACCGGGAGCGCGAAGTGCGGCGCTGGGGGCGGCGCGCCTTCGCCCGCGAGGTCTCCTTCGTGCCCCAGACCGTGCGCATCGAGTTCCCCTTCACCGCCGAGCAGGTGGTGCTGATGGGCCGCACGCCGCACGCCGGAGGCCTGTTCGAGTCCCCGGAGGACGGCGAGGCGGTCGAGCGCGCCATGCGCCTCACCGATACTTTGCAGTTCCGCAGGCGGGATTTCCGCTCCCTCTCCGGAGGCGAGCGGCAGCTCGTCCTCCTGGCCTCGGCCCTGGCCCAGGCGCCGCGCGTGTTGCTGCTGGACGAGCCGACGGCCTTCCTGGATCTCAAGCACCAGATCGCGATCTACCGCCTGCTCGCCGAGCTGAGCCGGCAGGGCCTGCTGGTGATCGCCGTCACGCACGATCTGAATCTGGCGGCCGGCTTCGCCGATCGCATCGTGGCCCTGCGCGCCGGCCGGGTGCTGGCGGACGCGGCACCCGAGGCGGTGCTGGCGCCGGAGGCGGTGCGGGAGGTCTTCGGGGTCGAGGCCCGGCTGGAGCGGAGCCCCGGCGGGAAGCCGTGGATCGTCTATGGCCACTAGGCGCAGGTTTGGCGTCCTGATTCTGCTGGCGGCCGGCGCGCCGGCGCTCGCCCTACTGGTTCTTCCCCTGATCGGCCCGGCGCCGGTGGATCTGAGGCGCGCCTGGGCGGGCGCTTCGCCCGATTACCAGATTCTGTTCGAAGCCCGCCTGCCGCGCGTGCTGCTGGCGCTGCTGGCCGGGGGCGCGCTGGCGGTGGCCGGCACGCTGTTCCAGGCGCTGCTGCGCGACGCGCTGGCCACGCCTTACACGCTGGGGGTCTCCAGCGGCGCCTCGCTCGGCGCGGTGCTGGCCATCTCGCTGGGCTGGCAGGAACTGGCCGGGCTGCCCGCGGTGTGGGTGGCGGCTTTCGCCGGCGCGGGTGCGGTGCTGGCGCTGGTGGTCGCCCTGGCTTCCGAGGGGCGGCGCATGTCCTCCTTCACCCTGCTGCTGGCGGGCGTGACGATCAACAGCATCTGCCTGGCCCTGATCCTGCTGCTCCAGTATGTAGCCGGCTTCGCGCAGTCCATCGCCATCGTGCGCTGGCTGATGGGCGGCATCGAGGCGGTCTCCTACCGGGCGCTGGCGGCGGTGGCCGCGGCGGTCCTGCCCGTCGTGGGCTACGTGTTCCGGAGGGCGCGCGAATGGAACCTGCTGGCGGTGGGCGAGGAGTGGGCGGCGGCGCGCGGCGTGGCGACCGGGCGCCTGATGCTGGCGGGCTATCTGGCGGGCTCCTTCATCGCCGGCTCGATCACGGCGCTGACCGGGCCGATCGGCTTCGTGGGGCTGATCGTGCCCCACGCCCTGCGCCTCAAACTCGGCGCCGATCACCGGCTGTTGATTCCCTGCTCGTTCCTGGCCGGAGCGCCCTTCCTGGCGCTCTGCGACACGGCGGCGCGCACCGCGCTCGCCCCTACCGAGCTGCCCGTGGGCGTGATCACCGCCCTGCTGGGCGGGCCCTTTTTCATCTGGCTGCTGCGCAGCCGCCGGCGCAGTCTGTGGCTCTAGCGGGCGGGCGGCGCCGCCTAGGATAATAGGGGATTGGTCAACAAGCTCGTCCTGGAGAATCTCAAGCACCGGCCGGTGCGCACCGCCTTGAGCGTCGTCGCCATCGGGGTCGAAGTCGCCATGATGCTGACCCTGGTGGGGCTGAGCCGAGGCATGGTGGCGGACGTGGCNCGCCGGGCGCGGGGCGTGGGCGCCGACATTGTGGTGCGCCCGCCGGGCACCTCGCTGATCGGCCTCTCCAGCGCTCCCATGTCGGAGAGGATGGTGGATTTCCTTTTGCGCCAGCCGCACGTGACGCACGCCGTGGGCAGCATGACGCACCCCTTGAGCGGCGTCACCACCATCACGGGCGTCAAGCTGGAGGAGTTCGAGCGCATCAGCGGCGGCTTCAAGTACCTGGAAGGCGGGCCCATCCGCGGTCCCGACCAGATCATCGTGGACCGCTACTACGCGCAGCAGAACCACCTGCGGGCGGGCTCCACGCTGCGCCTGCTCAACCGCGAGTGGCGCGTGGCGGGCGTGGTCGAGGAGGGCAAGCTGGCCCGCCTGGTCATCCCCCTGGAGGTTCTCCAGGACCTGACCGCCAACAGCGGCAAGATCAGCCAGGTTTGGGTCAAGCTGGACGATCCGGCCAACGTTCCGGCGGTGATCGCCTCGCTCAAGGCGCAGCTCAAGGACTACCCGATTTATTCGATGGAGGAGCTGACCTCCCTGATTTCGGTAAGCAACGTCCCCGGGCTGAAGGCCTTCATCGCGGTGATCGTAGCGCTGGCCGTCGTCGTGGGCTTCCTGGTGGTTTTCCTGGCGATGTACACCGCGGTGCTGGAGCGCACGCGCGAGATCGGCATTCTGAAGGCGCTGGGAGCGTCGCCCGGCTACGTGCTGAACATCCTGTTTCGCGAGACGCTGCTGCTCGCCCTGGCCGGAACCCTGCTGGGCATCTTGTTCAGCTACCTGACGCGCTGGGTGATCATGAGCTGGGCGCCCGCCTCGCTCACTCAAATGATCGTGCCCGACTGGTGGGGCATCGCGGGCCTGATCGCCCTGGCGGGCGCCTTGCTGGGCGCCACGTATCCCGGCTGGCGGGCCGCGCGCCAGGACCCCATCGAGGCGCTGGCCTATGAATGAGCCGATCATCCAGACCCGCGATCTGCGCAAGGTCTTCCGGGTGGGCGAGGTCGAGGTGCACGCCCTGCGCGGGGTCAACCTCACGGTGCCGCGCGGGGAGTTTCTCTGCGTCGCCGGCCCCTCCGGCTCGGGCAAGTCCACCCTGTTCCACATCCTGGGCGGGCTGCTCGCTCCCAGCGCGGGCGAGGTCCTCATCGCCGGCCGGGATCTGGCCCGCCTCTGCGACGCCGAGCGCACCGCCTTGCGCCGCCGCATGGTGGGCTTCGTCTTTCAGAAGTTCAATCTGCTGCCTACGCTGACCGCAGCCGACAACATCGCCATCGCGCGGCACATCGCCGGGCGCGACCAGGATCAGGACCCCTGGTTCCTCCAGGTGCTCGATTTGCTCGGCATCCGCGAGCGGCTGCACCACAAGCCCTCCAAGCTTTCCGGCGGCGAGCAGCAGCGCGTAGCCATCGCCCGGGCCATCGTGAATCATCCCGCCATCCTGCTGGCCGACGAGCCCACCGGCAACCTGGACTCGCAGAACTCGGCCGCCGTGCTGGGCGTGCTGCGCGACTTGAACGAACGCCTCGGCCAGACCATTCTGCTGATCACGCACGACCCCAACGTGGCCGCCTACGCGCACCGGGTGGTCCGCATGCTCGACGGCCGGCTGGTGGATGCCGAGCCGTAAGCGCCCGCCGCAGCGCCCTCAAGCCGGCACGGCGCTCAGGCCCGGACCCCGCAGCACGCCGGTCCGCATCATGCCGTCCTTGATGCGAAAGATGCCGGGGAACTTCTCTTCCCAGCCCTGGTTGGCCGCGGGCACGTACTGGCGGGCGTTGGCCTCGATGGCCGCCACCCCCGGAACGTGCGCCGCCAGACCGGCCGAGTGAATCAGGGAGGCGCCCGGGCAGGTCAGATCCTGCACGCAGAGAAACATCCGGAACTTCTGCGCCGCGGCCGCCATCAGCAACGCCTGGCTCTGACCCTTGCAGGCTTTCAAAGCTACCCCGGTGTAACCCATCTCGCGCGCCAGCAGCAGATTCTCCAGGTCGGTCAGCGATTCGTCTATCACGATGGGCCGTAGCTTGGAGGCCTCGTGCATCACGTTCTGCCGGTTGGCCTTCAGGTCGCGCGCCGTGGGCTGCTCGATGTACTGGATGCGCCGGAAGCCGGCGGGTGATTTCTCCTTCACCCTGCGCAAGAACTCCAGCAGGTACTCGACGTTCGGGCACTTCTCGTTGAAGTCGGCCGAATAATACCAGGTCTTCACGCCCCGGCGCGCCTGAGTCTCGGCGGCCGTGCGATCCACCCGCAGGACCCGCTCGACGTCCCAGGCCAGATCGTTGCCGTTCAGTTTGATCTTCAGGTGGGTCAGGCCGTTGTAGACGATCCACTCCGGCAGCGTCTCGGGCAGCCCGTCGTTGATCCGTTGCGCAATGTCCTGCTCGGTGATGGGGTCCAGGGCGCCCACCAGGTGATACAGCGGCATGCTCGGCTTGGGATCGGGCAGCACGTAGCGCTCCAGATACTCACCCTTGAACTCGGGCAACAGGTAACGCGCCAGGTCGTGCTCCATGAACGCCGGTCCGTAAGTGCGATAGCAACTCAGCCCGTGCAGCTTCCCGTAGGCGTCGTGGATGGCGGCGTCGAACGGGCTGGCCGTCACCAGCGTGGCCAGCTTGGGGACCGGCTCGGGAAGCTTCAGATCGCGCGCCACCTCGGCGGCCGCCTTCAGGTACTCCGGCTCGAGCGCCGTGTTGATATCCACCGGGTGGCCGCTGACGTCCGCCTCGCCTGTGATGCGAGCGATCCGAGCCGCCAGCTCCTTCATCGCCCCTAGCGTGGTTTCGTAAGGCAGCTTCGAGGGCCAGGCCCAGATGTTGCCCAGCGGCATGGAGCCGAAACCGCGGGCGGTCCTGCCGCCGGCCTCGCTCACCACGCAGTGCACGTTCAGGATGGTCGCACGGTCCAGAGCCACGCCGCCGAACTTGATGGGCGTGCGGTAGCGATAGTCCTCGTAGTCGAAGCGGACGCTTTCTACGCGGATGCGCCGCACGGCCGCACCGCGCGCGATGAACGGCCCGCAGGCCGCCGCGCGCAGGACATCACGACGGGTTGCCTTCCACATTGCTCGCGCCTGCCATTGTAACTCTGCCGCGCCGGCGGGCGGCCAGATTCAGCAGGCCGGCCAGCGCCAGAAACAGGCCCGCGGCCGCGGCCGCCAGCGCCCAGCCGTGATCGCGAAACAGCTCTGCGGGCCGCGCCCCCCACTGCCATCCCAACCACGCCAGGCCGAAGTAGCGCGGCAGTCGCGCCGCCAGCACCACGACCAGGAAAGCCGCCCGGCGGACCTTCATCGCCCCGGCCAGCAGGACGAAGACCTTGGTGGGCAGCGGCGCCGGAACCAAGGCCGGCACGAACACCGTCAGCAGGCCGTAGCGGTGGAACCAGAGCCGGAAACGCGCCCCGCGCGAGTGGCCGCGGGCCTTGCGGTCCACGTAAGCTTCGCCCCCTTTGCGCCCGAGATGAAACAGGAACAGGCAGCCCAGGGCCGAACCGGCCGCCGCCAGCCCGGCGCAGAGCAGGCCCGCCGGAGCGCTGCGCGCCGCCACCGCCACGATCAGAACGTCCACGCCCGCCGGAATCGGAATCCCGCCCGAATCCAGCAGAGCCAGCAGGAACACCCCCGGCGGCCCCCAGCTCACCAGCATCCCGGCCACGCCGCTGAAAAAGCCGCGCAACTTCCACCCTAGCGCAGCTCAGGCCGACTCGCCCACTAGGCGCCGCAAGCCCGCTTCGTCAATCACCCGCACGCCCAGCTCGCGCGCCTTGGCCAGCTTCGAGCCGGCCTCCTCGCCCGCCACCACGTAATCGGTCTTCTTGCTGACCGATCCGGTGACCTTGCCCCCGGCCCCCTCGATCATGGCCCGGGCTTGCTCGCGCGTGAGCGTGGGCAGCGTGCCCGTCAGCACGAAAGTCAGCCCCTCCAGCGGACCGCCCCGCCGCCGGGGCGCGCGGTGCTCGAAGCGCAAGCCCGCCTCCCGCAGGCGCTCCACCAGCTCGCGGTTGCGCGGCTCGCGGAAGAACTCGTAAATGCTCTGGGCCACCCGCGGCCCCACTTCCTCGGCGGTTTGCAGCGTCTCGACCTCGGCCGCCGCGATGGCGTCCAGACTGCCGAAGGCCTCGGCCAGAAACTGGGCTGTCCGCTCGCCCACGAAGCGGATGCCCAGGGCGGTGAGCACCCGCGGCAACGGCTGCTGCTTGGACTGCTCGATGTTGCGCACGAGTTTTTCGGCCGACTTGCGGCCCATGCGCTCCAGCGGCACCAGGTCCTCCGGCTGGAGCCGGTACAGATCGGCCACGCTGCGCACCAGGCCCCGATCCACCAACTGATCCACCAGCGCCTCGCCCAGCCCGTCAATGTCCATCACCCCGCGCGAAGCGAAGTGCAGGATGGATTCCTTCAGCCGCGCCGGGCAGTTGGTGTTGATGCAGCGGCTAGCCACCTCGCCTTCCTCGCGCACCACCTTGCCGCCGCAGACCGGGCAGCGGGAGGGCATGCGGAAGGGCCGCCGCGGGCTGCCCAGGCTCTGCACTCGCACCACCTTGGGGATCACGTCCCCGCTGCGCTCCACCAGCACCGTGTCGCCGATCTGCAGGCCCAGCCGCTCGATCTCGTCCTCGTTGTGCAGCGTGGCGCGCGAAACCGTGACGCCGCCCACCTCGACCGGGCGCAAATGCGCTACGGGCGTGAGCGTGCCGGTCCGTCCCACCTGCACGCTGATCTCCTCCACCACCGTCTCGGCCTGGCGCGCGGCGTACTTGAAGGCGATCGCCCAGCGGGGCGCCTTGGCCGTCCAGCCCAGCAGCCGTTGCTGCGCCGTGGAATCCACCTTCACCACCACGCCGTCAATCTCGTAGGGCAGGCGCTCCCGCTGCTCGGACCATTCCTGCCAGAAGGCGATCACCTCCTCGGCGTCCCGGCACAGCCGGCGATTGGGGTTCACCTTGAAGCCCATGCGCGCCAGCGCCTCCAGGGACTCCCAGTGGCTCTCGTAATGGGGGGCGCCGTCCACCAGCAGAAAATAGGCCCAGTAATCCAGGCGGCGGGCGGCCGTGATCCAGGGCTCGAGCACTCGGATCGAGCCGGCGGCCGCGTTGCGCGGATTGGCGAAGCGCGACAGCCCCTGCCGCTCGCGCTCCAGGTTGAGCTGCTCGAAGGCCCGCCGGTTCATCACCACCTCGCCCCGCACCTCGAAGGCCGGCAGCTCGGCCTTCACCCGCAAGGGCAGCGAGCGGATGGTGCGCGCGTTCTCGGTCACGTCCTCGCCTTCGATGCCGTCGCCCCGCGTCACCGCCTGCTGAAACAGTCCGCCCCGATAATGCACCGCCATGGACAGCCCGTCCAGCTTCAGCTCGGCCACGTAGGCGCAGCGCGCGCCGCCCAGAAGCTGGCGCACCCGGCGGTCGAAGTCGCGAAACTCGGCTTCGCTCAGAGCGTTGTCCAGGCTGAGCATCGCCGAGCTGTGGCGCACCTTCACGAAGCCCTCGCGCGGCTTGCCGCCCACCCGCTGGGTGGGCGAGTCCGGCGTGATCAGCTCGGGATGTTCGGCCTCCAGCCGCTTGAGCCGATTCATCAGCTCATCGAACTCGGCGTCGCTGATCTCCGGCTGGTCGAGCACGTAGTAAAGGTGCTCGTGACGGCGGATCTCCTGGCGCAACCGCTCGATCGTCTGGCGAATGTCTTCCGGCATGGCCCCGGCCCTGGCCGCCGCCGGCTGCTGCTGGCGGCCGCCCACGGTTTATTATAATTGTCGGTTTCCCAAGGGGCCGAACGCCATCGCGATCTACCGGAACGCTTTTCTGATTTACAACTCCTGCGCCGGCGGCTTGCGCTATTTCACCGCCCGGCGCCTGGCCCGGGTTCTGGACACCCTCCGCGCAGCCGGACACCGCGTGACGCCGCTGCTCACCCCCCGGCCGGGCGGAGCGACCGAGCTGGCCGAGCGCTGCCTGGAGGCGGGGGCCGACCTGATCCTCGCCCTGGGCGGCGACGGCACCCTCAATGAGACCGCCAACGGCATGATCGGGTCCGAGGTGCCGCTGGCCGTCCTGCCCGCCGGCACCGCCAACGTGCTGGCGCGCGAGCTGGGCCTGCCCTGTCGCAGCGCCGCGGCCGCCGCCCGGCTGGCCCAGTTCGAGCCCCTGCGCATCGCCGTGGGCCGGCTGCACTCGGCCGGCCAACCCCGGCCCCGCTACTTCTTGTTGATGGCCGGGGCCGGCTTCGACGGCCACATCGTTTATCACCTCAACCTGGCCCTGAAGGCCCGGCTGGGCCAGCTCGCCTACTGGGTGGGCGCCGCCAAGGAACTCCTGCGCAGGCTCGACGAGTTCGAGGCTGCCGCCGGATCCAGGCGCTTTCGCTGCACCTTCGCCCTGGCCAGCCGCGTCAGGAACTATGCAGGCTACATGAAGATTGCCTCCGGCGCCTCCCTGCTCAAAGAGGACTTCCAGGTGGCGATCTTCCAAGGGCGCTCCACCTTGCGCTATTACTCGCTGTACCTGGGCGCGGTGCTCGCCCGGCGGGCCGAGCGGGCGCCCGGCATCACCTTCCTGCGCTCGCGGCACGTGGAATTTCTGGCCGACTCGGCGCCCCCCATCTACGTCCAGGTGGACGGCGAGTACGCCGGGCGCCTGCCGGCCAGCGTGGAGATCGTGCCCGACGCCCTGACCATCCTGGTCCCGCCCGGCTTCGCCCGCTCCGGCTGAAACCATGGATCCTCTGACCCACTACCTCAGCGGCGTGCTGGCGAGTCGCGCCGGTTTGCGGCGCCTCTGCCCGCAGGCCGCCTGGATCGCCCCGCTGGCCGCAATGGCCCCCGACGTAGACGCCGTGGCGGGCCTGTTCGGGGCCGACACGTACCTGGCCTGGCACCGCCAGTGGACGCACGCACTGGCCGCCATCCCCTTGGTGGCTGCCCTGCCCCTCCTGCTGGTTTGCCTGGCCTACGGCCGGCGTCTCGATCTGAAGCGCGGCTACGTGACGGCCCTGGCCGCGGTAACCCTGCACGACTTGCTGGACCTGACCAACGCCTACGGCGTGCGCGCCCTGCTGCCCTTTTCCCGCGCCTGGCTGCGGCTGGATATTTTCCCCATCGTGGATCTGTGGCTGTGGGCGCTGCTGCTCGCGGCGGTCCTGGGTCCCATGCTCGGGCGCCTGGTGAGCGCCGAGATCGGCGCCCGGAGCGGCCCCGGGCGAGGCGCCGCGATCCTCGCGCTCTCGCTGCTGCTGGTTTACGGCGGCGCCCGCCGGCTTCTGCACGACCGGGCCGTGGCGGTCCTCGAGGCCAGGGTCTACCAGGGGGAGGTTCCCTTGCGCGTGGCCGCCCTGCCCCATCCGGCCCAGCCGCTGCGCTGGCGAGGATTGGTGGAAGCCGATCCTTTCTACGCGCTATGCGAGCTGGACTTGCGCGAGGAATTCGATCCGGCCGAAGCCCGCATCCTGCACAAGGCCCGCTCCGGCCCCGAGCAGGCGGCCGCCGAGCGGGCCGCCCGGGCCACCCGCGCCTTCCGCATCTTCTTGGACTTCAGCTCCTGTCCGCTCTGGCGTTTTACGCCCGCCGACGCGCCCGAAGGCGCCCTGCGCGTCGAGGCCATGGACCTGCGCTTCGGCGAGCCGCCCGCCCCGCGCTTCGTGGCCAGCGCCCTGGTGGACGCCGGCCAGCGCGTGTTGCACTCCGAGTTCCGTTTCTGATCGGGCGATCCTGGGCGCCCGGCAGGCTTCAGCCGCCCTGCTGCTCCTTCCAGGCCTCCCACCAAGCCATCTGCACCGCTTCCAGCTTGCCTTCCGAGCAGGCCGCCGGATCGCCGGCGAACTCCTCCAGTTCGAGCACCCAGCGCCGCAAGTCCGTGAACCGCACCCCCAGAGGATCCCGCTCGGGGAATTTCTCGAGCAGCCGCAGGGCGATCTCCTCGGGCCGGTCCCAATCCAGGCGGGCGCTCACAGCTTGGTCCCCTCCAGGGCGGCGCGCACCGCCCGGTTCATCATCCTCTCGGCCAGCCGCGCCGTGACTCGGTTCAGCTTCTCGATGTGGGCCCGAATCAGCAGGTGGTCGTCGGCGTGATAAACCATGAGCAACTCGTTGAGCGCCTGCTCGACCGCCTCCCGCTCGGCGTCGCTCAACTCCAGATAAGCCTCGTCCAGACGGGCTTTCTCGACTGCCGCCAGGATCCGGTCCGCCTCCAGCCGGGCCTCGCGCACCTGCCGCTCGCGCACGTCCTGCTGGGCGTGCTGGTAAGACTCCAGGATCATGGCCTCCACCTGCTCGTCAGTCAACCCGTAAGAGGGTTTGACTTTGACCGACTGCTGGCGGCCGGTGCGCAGGTCGCGCGCCGAGACGCTCAGGATGCCGTTGGCGTCAATCAGGAAGCGCACCTCGATGCGCGCCATCCCGGCCGGCAGCGGATCCAGATCCTTCAGTTCGAAGCGCGCCAGGCTGCGGCAATCCCGAGCCAATTCCCGCTCGCCCTGCACCACGTGAATGAGCACGTTGCGCTGGCCCTCCACGGCCGTGGTGAAGACCTGGGTGGCGCTGGCCGGGATGGTCGAGTTGCGATGGATGAGCTTCTCGACCACGCCGCCCATGGTCTCGATGCCCAGGGAGAGCGGGGTCACGTCCAGCAGCAGCTTGTCCTGGAGGGAACCGGCCAGGATGCCGGCCTGCACCGCCGCCCCCAAGGCCACCACTTCCTCCGGGTTGAGCTCGGCGTGCGGCTCGGCCCGGAACAGGTTCCGCACCGCCTGGCGCACCAGCGGAATGCGCGTCGAACCGCCCACCAGCACCACTTCGTCAATCTGCTCAACCTTGAGCTGCGCGTCGCGCAGGGCGTTGCGGCAGGGGCCCAGGGTGCGCTCCACGATCCCGGCGATGAGCTGCTCGAAGTGCGGCCGGGTCAGCTCCCGCCGGTAGCCCCGTCCCTGGTAGTCGAACTCGATCGTCGTCACCGGAACGAACGACAGCCGCTCCTTGGCGGCGATGACCGCCCGGCGGAGCAACTGCACCGCCACGCGGTCTTGCGAGAGGTCCCGGTCCCACTCCGAAGCCAGGTCCTCCAGAGCGATGGCCAGCAGCAGGTTGTCCATGTCGTCGCCCCCCAGATGCGTGTCCCCGTTGGTGGCCAGGACTTCGAAGATGCCCTCGTGCAGCCGCAGGATCGAGATGTCAAAGGTGCCCCCGCCCAGATCGTAGACCGCCACGATCCCTTCCTTGCGCTTGTCCAGGCCGTAGGCCAGCGCGGCGGCGGTGGGCTCGTTGACCAGCCGGAGCACTTCCAGGCCCGCGATCCGTCCGGCGTCCTTGGTGGCTTGCCGCTGGGCGTCGTTGAAATAGGCCGGCACGGTGATGACCGCCTGCGTCACCTCCCGGCCGAAGAAGGCCTCGGCGTTGCGCCGCAGCCGGCCCAGAATGAAGGCCGAAATCTCCGGCGGGGTGAACTGGCGCCCGCCCAGCTCCAGGCGGATCACCGAAGGGCTGTCCGGAACGACGCGAAAAGGGAACAGCCGCAGCTCCCCCTCGACGTCGGCCGGCCCCTTGCCCATCAGCCGCTTCACCGAGTACACCGTGCGCTCGGGCTGCTCGACGAGCAGGCGCCGGGCGGCATGGCCCACCGTGATCTCGCCTGCGGCCGAGCAGTGCACCACGCTGGGCGTCAGCCGCTCCCCGGCGGGGTCCGGAATGATCCGGGGCCCCGTCAAGTCCATGAAGGCCGCCAGGCTGTTGGTAGTCCCCAGGTCTATGCCGATGACCGGAGGGCGGGCCGCCTCGCCGAAATCAATCTGGATGGGCGCCGACATCCGAGAGTGCCTCCTCCAGTTGGGTTTCGAGCTTGCTCACGTACCGGCGCCGCTCCAGCACGCCGCGCACTTCCTCGAGCCGGCCCCGCTCGCGCCGCTCGTCCCAAAGGCGAAACAGGCGGGCCAGCTCGGCGTCGGCCTGCTGGCGCAACGCCCTTAACCGCTCGCGGGCCCGATCGAGCTGAGCCCGTCCGGCTCGCGGATCCTCGCGGAACGCCTCCAGCGCCTCGTTCAGCTCGAAGATTTCCCGCAGCAGCTCGGGAGGCGTCCGGCGGCCGGGAGAAACCTCCTCCAACCCCTCCCGCCGCAACAGGTATTCGGCCCGCGCCACCGGATCGCGCAGCACCCGGTAGGCGTCGTTGAGAATCGCCGTGCCCTCCAGCGAGTACTGCCGTTCGGCCGCGGTGGCGGCCAGGAACCGGTCGGGATGAAGCTTGCGGCTCAGCTCGTAATAGCGCCGCTGGAGATCCTCCGGGTCCAGCGCCAGGCGCGGCTCCAGCCCGAAGAAGCGGAAGTAGTCCGGCGCGGGCGGCTGGAGCCGGTTGCAGTAGGCGCAGAACAGCGAGTCGGCGGCCGGTTGTCCGCAGTGCCAGCAGCTTTCGGGCGCGTCCATCAGGCGGTGAAGGAGGTCCCGCAGCCGCAGGTCTTCTTGGCGTTGGGGTTTTCGAACACGAAGCCGGAGCGCAGCAGGGACTCCTGGTAGTCCAGGGTCATGCCGTCCAAATAGATCATGCTCTTGGGGTCAATGAAAATGCGCACGCCGTCGAACTCGAAAACGTGATCCTTGGGCCGCTCCCGGGCCTCCACCCGAAACAGGTAGCTCAAGCCCGAGCAGCCCCCTCCTTGCACCCCCAGGCGCAAGCCGCCCTCGGTGACGCCGTGCTTGCGGAAGGCTTCCCGGATCTTCTCCAAAGCCTTGGCCGTGACCTGAATCATGGCCGCCTCCTCCTCAGCCCTTGCCGTCCTCGCGCGCCGCCCGCTTGCGCCGGTAGTCCTCGATCGCCGCCTTGATGGCGTCCTCGGCCAGCACCGAGCAGTGGATCTTGACCGGCGGCAGACTGAGCTCGTTGACGATGTCGGTGTTGCGGATGCTCAGCGCCTCGTCCAAGGTGCGGCCTTTCAGCCACTCGGTGGCCAGCGAGGAGCTGGCGATCGCGCTGCCGCAGCCGAAGGTCTTGAACTTGGCGTCCACGATCACGCCCTGCTGTTCGTCCACTTTGATCTGGAGTTTCATCACGTCGCCGCACTCGGGCGCACCCACCATGCCGGTGCCTACGCTCGGGTCGCTCTTGTCCAGCGACCCCACGTTGCGCGGGTTGGCGTAGTGATCGAGCACCTTGTCGGAATACATCCCGTCCTCCTACTCCCGCCGCCAGGCGACCTTCTTGAGGTCCACCCCCTCCTTGGCCATCTCGTACAGGGGCGACAGCTCGCGCAGCCGCCGCACCGATTCGATCACCCGCCCGGCGGCGTACTCGATCTCCTCGGCCGTGTTGAAGCGCCCCAGTCCGAAGCGGATCGAGGTGTGCGCCAGATCGTCGCTCACGCCCAGGGCCTTGAGCACGTAGCTGGGCTCCAGCGTGGCCGAAGTGCAGGCCGAGCCGCTGGAGACCGCCACGTCCTTCATGGCCATCATCAGCGATTCGCCCTCCACGTAGGCGAGGCTCATGTTCAGGTTGTTGGGCAGCCGATGCGCCAGGCTCCCGTTGACGTAAACCTCGTCCAGCTCGGCCAGCAGCCGGTCCTTCAGCCGGTCGCGCAGCGCCCCCAGGCGGCGGGCCTCCTCGGCCATCTCCCGGGCGCAGATCGCGCAAGCCTCACCGAAACCCACGATGCCCGGCACGTTGAGCGTGCCCGAGCGCATGCCCCGCTCGTGCCCGCCGCCGTCCATCTGGGCCGCCAGTTGCACGCGCGGGTTCTTGCGCCGCACGTAGAGCGCCCCCACGCCCTTGGGCCCGTACATCTTGTGGGCGCTCAGCGACATCAGATCCACGCAATCCTCTTCCACGTTCACCGGCACCTTGCCCACCGCCTGCGTAGCGTCGGTATGGAACAGCACGCCCCGCTCCCGCGCCATCCGCCCGATCTCGCGGATCGGCTGGAGCACGCCGATCTCGTTGTTGGCCCACATCACGCTGATCAGAATGGTGCGGTCGTTGATCGCCCGGCGCAGTTGGTCCGGATCAATCAGACCTTCCCGGTCCACCGGCAGGTAGGTCACCCGCCGCCCTTGCTTCTCCAGGCGCTTGCAGGCGTCCAGCACCGCCTTGTGCTCGGTCGCCACGGTGATGATGTGATCGCCCCGCTCGGCGTACATCTCGGCCACGCCCTTGATGGCCAGGTTGTCGGACTCCGTCGCCCCGCTGGTGAAAATGATCTCCTTGGGCGAGGCCCCGATCAGCTCGGCGATCTGCCCGCGGGCCCGCTCGACCGCCTGCTCGGCCTCCCACCCGTAGCAGTGGCTGCGGCTGGCGGCGTTGCCGAACTTTTCGCGGAAATAGGGCAGCATCGCCTCCAGTACGCGCGGATCCACCGGCGTGGTGGCGTGGTTATCCAGGTAGATCGGCTTGTTCATTCCCGCTCCTTGCCGGCGACGGCCGGGCGCGATGGGAGTGGCGCCTGGCCGGAGGCGCGGCCGCTTCCGTCGAGCCGGGGCCTTCGACCGGCTCGCTCAGCTCTGCTATCTTGATGCCGCCCAGCAGGCGCAGGATGCCTTCGTGAATCCGGCGCAGCGGCGCCTTCACCGTACACAGCGCCGATTGCGTGCAGCGCCCCTGCCGGTCGAAGCAGGACGCCAGAATCACCGGCCCGTCCATGGCCAGAACCACTTCCAGGGCGCTGATCTGCCGCGGGTCTCGCGCCAACTTGTAGCCGCCGTTGGTCCCGTAGACCGGCGCCAGCAAGCCGTGCCGCGCCAGCCGTTGCAGCACCTTGGAAAGCATCGGCAGGGGCAAGCCGTACTGGCGGGCGATTTGCTTGGCGCTGGCGCCCGGCCGGTGCAAGGCCAGGTGGCGCAGGGCGATCAACCCGTAATCGGCCTTCTTGCTGAGCTTGAGCATATCGGACCGAAATAGTCCACTATCCAGCCTAGCTCCGTCCTCGCCGCCCCGTCAAGCCGCCGCAACCGCCGGTTTCCCCCGGGCTGAAGAGCCTGGCCGGCTCCCACCCACTAATTTTCCGAGAAGCAGTTCGGCTGCTCCCGCCTGAGGCCCGAGGCGCCGCAGTGCGGCGGGCCGTGCTAGACTGCCAAGCGATAATGGTGAGACTGTTCCGCGTCTCGGTGCCGACCGGAGTCTTCGTGCTCCTGGTCTCCGAGGCTCTGTTGCTGGCCTGCGCCTTCATCCTGGCCTGTTTCCTGGTGCTGGAGGTGGACCCGGTGGTCTTCCTCTGGTACGACGGAGGCCTGACCCGCATCCTGGCGGCGGCGGCCAGCGTCATGCTGGCTTTGCACTTCCTGGACCTTTACGGAGGCCGCTGGGTCCCTTCCCGGACCACCCTCGTGTTGGAGGTCGGACAAGCCTTCGGGTTCGCCTTCCTGCTGCAAGCTCTGCTGACCTATGTGAACCGCGAGTGGATGCTCCCCCGCTGGGTCATGATCACCGGCAGCGGGCTGGGAATGGCCTTGCTGGTGGGCTGGCGGCTGTTTTACGACGCCGTGATCGGGCGGGCCGTGGGGGCGCAACGCGTGCTGTTTCTGGGCGCCAATCCCATCGTCTGTGAGATCGCCTCCTATTTGGAGCGCCACCCGGAGGTCGGCCTGGTGAACCTCGGCTACCTCGATGACGAGCAACCTCCCGGCAACGCGCTGAACGGCGCGCGCTTCCTGGGACCTGTGAGCGCCTTGCGGCAGGTCGTGGCCGAGACGCGGCCGGACCGCATCGTGGTGGGCCTTTCCGAACGCCGCCGGCGCCTGCCGCTCCAGGAGCTGCTCGATTTGCGTTTTTCAGGCATCGTGGTCGAGGATGCAGCCGCCGCTTACGAGGCGCTGCGCGGCCGCATCTCGACCAAGGACCTCCGCCCGGGGCAATTGATTTTCTCCGGCGAGTTGGGACCGCGGCCGGGCTACGTGCGGCTTCAGGATTTCTACTCCGTCTTGATCGCGCTGGCCGGCACGCTGGCCACCCTGCCGCTGATGCTGCTGGTGGCTCTGGCCGTCAAGCTGACCTCGCGCGGGCCGGTCCTCTACCGCCAGACCCGGGTAGGACTCCACGGGCGGCCCTTCACGCTCTACAAATTCCGCTCCATGTACGCCGACGCCGAAGCGCGCAGCGGGGCGGTGTGGGCCGCCAGGGACGATCCCCGCGTCACGCCCGTGGGCCGCTGGCTGCGCCGCTTGCGCCTGGACGAGCTGCCCCAGTTCTTCAACGTGCTGAAGGGCGACATGTCCATCGTGGGGCCGCGCCCGGAACGCCCCGAGTTCGTCAAGGTCCTCTCGGAGAAGATCCCCTTTTACCGCCAGCGGCACTTCGTCAAGCCCGGCATCACCGGCTGGGCCCAGGTCAACTACAAGTACGGCGAGACCCTCGAGGACACCATCGTCAAGCTGGAATACGACCTCTATTACATCAAGCACCTCTCGCCCGCCCTGGACGCCTACATCATTTTCCAGACCTTCAAGACCATGCTGCGGCTGCGCGGCGCGCAGTGAGCCCTGCCGCGGCGCGCCCTTCAGGCGGCCGAGACTTTCGCCAGCACGTAGGGACCTTCCGGAATCACAGCCAGCGAGGCCCCGCGCGGCAGATCGCCCAGGAGGGCTTCCAGCGCCGCCTCGAAGCTGGGGAACGAGCGGCCCCAGAGCGAGCGATGATACTTTGCGGGCAGTCCCGGGAGGTAGTAGAACAGCTCGGCCTTGGCCGCGACCAGGGCCAGCTTCTCGAGCTGCCACTGGTCCACCGTCACCGGCGCCCCCAGGATGCGATCCATGAACTCGCGCCAGTCGGCATAGGCCTCGAGCATCTGCCGGAATTCCTGGGCGCCCGCCCCTTCCTGGCAGGCCGCCGCCAGCAGGATCCTGCCGCCGGCTTTCACGATGTGCGCCGCGGCCGTGGCCCCTTTGATCGCCTGGTAGAAAGTCAAATCCAGCGGGTAGCCGGCGGCGGTAGTGATCACGGCATCCACCGCCGCCTCCAGCCGTTCGAGCATGGTGCGCGAGACGAACTCGACCCCGCGGCCGTGCGCCTCCACGGGCTCCCCCGCGAAGACTCCGGCGATGCGCCGGTCGCGGGCCAGCGCGACGTCCACGATAAAATCGTGGCCCGCCATGGCCGCGATCTCCAGCAGCTCGCGGTGCAACGGATTGTCCCGGATCGAACCCTCGACCGCCCGCGGATCGCGCATGAACCGCGGGCTGTGCAGCGCTTCGATGGTGGGGCGCGCCGCCAGGCCCGGCGCGATCAGCTTCCGCCCGCCGGAATAGCCCAGCATCAGGTGCGGCTCGATGAAGCCCAGCGTGATGTGCAGCTCGGCGGCCAGGAAGCGCTCGTCAATAAAGACCGGCACGCCCGAAGCGGTGCGGCCCAACTCCCGGTGCGCCGCCTGGTCCCGGGCGTCGTGGTTCTCGACCCGCCAGCTTTCGGCCACCGCGTCCCCCACAATCTCGCGGATCTCGGCCGCGCTCGCCGCCCGGTGCAGTCCGGTGGCGATCAGGATGGTGATCGCCGGGCGGGGGATGCCTGCCCGCTCCAGCCGGGCCAGCAGCGGCGGCAGCACCAGCCGGTTAGGAGCGGGGCGGGGGATGTCGCACACCGAAATGGC
>JGI24187J35170_1000246_pt1 | contig 24302 bp, 23 predicted proteins | sample YNPBryBLVA2012_FD_35170 | JGI IMG/M metagenome (IMG submission 35170)
CGTTTTCCGTGGTTATTTGAACCTAAACTTTGGTGGACCGTGAAGGACTCGAACCTTCGACCCGCTGATTAAGAGTCAGCTGCTCTACCAACTGAGCTAACGATCCACGGACCTAATAGAATACCACCTCAGACCTGGAAATGCAAGGCGCAGGCAGGGCGGCTGTTGAGATGCCCTCAGCGGATAAACGAAGCACTGCGGCTACGAGCAGGGGACGCAAAAAAGATCCGAGNGCCGTTGCGGAGGCGAGCATTATCGCGAAGGGCTTCACAGTGAAGTTCGAAATCGGCGGGGTTCCCCGCGCCCATTCGCGGTAAGAGCGCGTTTTGGAAGGTGCCAAGCACGTTGCGAACTCCCTTGCAACTGCGCACAGGCGAAACTTGCCCTGGGGTAAACGCGCGTGGATCGATTCCGACGCCCTGCGTGCGGAAATACCGCCGAGCGTCTGAAGGTGCTCAGGAACGATTATCCGTCAAGATAGGCAGAGAGGCGGCCGGGCCAGGCCGAGCACCAGAGGCGAACGGCCCGCCTGAGCCCCGATTGAGGTCAGAAGCGGGTAGATTGCNACACATTGAAGAACTTGCAGTGCTTGTGGAAAGCGTTTGGCTCGNCGGCCCAAACCGGCCGCACCGCAGAAGCCGAGAGCCTGTACGGTTTTGTCGTCGATGACATCGACGGCAAACCGGTTAGCCTGTCTCAGTTTAAGGGCCAAGTTTTGTTGATTGTAAATGTGGCCAGCAGATGCGGTTTCACAAGGCAGTATGAAGGTCTTGAAAAGCTTTATCGGAGGTTCAAGGAACAGGGCTTTGCAGTCCTCGGATTTCCCGCCAACAACTTTTTGTGGCAAGAACCCGGTTCGAACCAACAGATCAAATCGTTCTGCTCGGCCCGATACCAAGTCTCATTCCCGATGTTTTCAAAAATCTCGGTCCGGGGGCGAGGTTGCAGTCCGCTCTATCAGTGGCTGGTAAATCGTTCAGTTTCAAAAAGACCGGTCGAATGGAACTTCGCGAAGTTCCTGATCTCTCGAAAGGGTCAAGTGATCGGCCGCTTCTGCCCAGCCGTCAAGCCGGAAGACGACAAACTGCTTCAGGCTATCATCAGCGCGCTCGCAGACTCCGCATGAAGCCAAGGCCCAGAAGCTACTCTCCCATCAACACGACAGCGACATGACGTTCCCTAGATCGGGTGTCCAGCTCGATGAGGACGATTTGCTGCCAAGTGCCCAGGCACAACCGGCCGTTGACGACCGGCACCGTCAGGCAGGGCCCGATCAAAGCGGCTTGAATGTGCGAGTGCCCGTTGTCGTCTTTCCAGGTCAGCTCGTGACGGTAGATGTCATCGCTGGGAACCAGACGCTCCAAAACTCGGGGGAAATCCTCGCAAAGGCCTGGCTCGCACTCAATCGTAGTGATGGCGGCCGTCGATCCAACCACTGAGACGGTCGCGAGACCGGCCGAAATCGGCGACTCCGCTAAGCGCTTGGCTATCCAAGGCGTGACATCCTGCATGTCCCCTTGGCCGCCAGTCTTGATTCGAAATTCCCATGCTTCGACCATGGGTTCATTTTGCCACGTTGTCAACGGGCGAAGCCTGGCGACGGGCACCAGCCTATTGGGCCCTAAAACTTGGACAATAATATTATGTTGAGGCTGTTAGGGGATGAAGTTTGACTCCGGAACAAACTCGAAGCTATACTAGTCTCTACGTTAAAGGACGGTCAGTCGAGGTGAAAAAACATAGCCGGATTTAGAAGAGACGTTCGCCCAGATCCAGGGCCCCTTGTCAACGAACGTTGCCTGAGGTTTCGAGATGTTCGCGTGATTGACGCGGAAGGCAACCAACTCGGTATTCTGCAGAGCCGCCAAGCGCTTAACGCAGCCAAAGAACAAGGGTTGGACCTTGTTATGGTGTCGCCGACTGCTCAACCCCCTGTATGCAAGATCATCGATTACGGTAAGTACAAATACTCGATGGAGAAGCAGCAGAAGGAAAGCAAGCGCAAACAGCAGGACGTAAAGGGTATAAAGATAAGTCCTCGAATCGCAGAGCACGATATCGCTTTTCTGGAAAGAAATGCGACGCGTTTCCTCGAAGAGGGGCACAAAGTCAAAATCACCTGCATGTTCAGGGCCAGAGAAGTCACCCACCCCGAGATCGGCAAGAAGAAGCTGGAGAGAATGGCCGAGGACCTTGCGGAAATCTCGGTGGTCGAACGCCCTCCGACGATGGACGGAAGGCTGATGGTGATGGTTCTGACGCCGAAACCAACGACAGGAAAGCAAAAGAATGCCAAAACTGAAAACAAACAAGACGGCGGCGAAGCGGTTTAAGATCACCGGCACCGGCAAGATCACCCGCCGCAAGTCCTGCAACAACCATATGTTTCTTCACAAGAGTGCGGCCCAAAAGCGGCGCCTGGAGCAGGAACCCGTGTTGTTCAAGGGCGAAAAGAAGCGCGTCCGACGCCTTCTCGCCATGTAGTCCGTCTGTTCAACAACCCATCGTCACTCTACCGCTGCCGCCGAAAGGCTGGGAACCGGTCCGTCAAAACGAGGAGAAACCATGGCAAGAATCAAACGTGGCCTGATGCGCCACAAGCGCCACAAGAAAATCATTGAAAGGGCTTCCGGCTACTGGGGCCGGAAGAAAAATGTCTTCAAACGCGCCCATGAGCAGGTCATGAAGTCTGGGCAGTACGCGTTCCGCGACCGAAGGGCCAGAAAGCGCGACTTCCGCCGGCTTTGGATCGTCCGCATCACCGCCGCCTGCAAGCAGTGCGGGGTCAAGTACAGCGACCTTATCCACGGCTTGACCCAAAACGGCATTCAGATCAATCGAAAGATGTTGTCCGAACTGGCCATAGCCGATATGAGTGCCTTCAAAAAAGTCGTTGAACAGGCCTGTGCCAAAGCCTAGTTGGCAAGGCTTGTTGAGCCCTCACTCGATGGCGAGGAGGGCTTTTATCGTAACTGGAATGCCCTCCCGGCAACCCAAAGGCAACTCCAAGCGTAAAACCATCCTAAGCATGCTATGNTCAAATCTAGCCTGCCATTCCATCCCGACGGATCGTAAGATGTTGNTTCCAACTTGCCTGATCGCCATAACCGCACTCGCTCAAACGAGCCCCCCTGTCACCCTCAGCCGCACGTTCGTCAAGGGCGAAAAGCTGACTTATGAATACAAAGGTTCCTTGCACGCAGAAAGCCGAGCCTACGGCCTTGTCACCTGGATGCCGGATGACGTCGACATCGCCTACAAGTTCACACTCGACGTGCAGGACTTGAAAAACGACGGCTTTGCCAAGGTCCTCTACAAACGCCCCGCGATGACGATAACGGAGGGGGAAACGGCCGAGCGAGGGCTGAAAACAACCACGGAAAAGATCGACCTGACAATTCAAATGACCCTTTCGCCATTCAACGAAGTCACGGAGCTGAAGGACTTGACTCCGAAAAAACCTGAGAAGTCCAAAAACACGGAAAACCAAGACGTGAAAGCAGTTCTTTCAAGGGTGCAGGGCGAGCTTTCCAACAAGCTGGTCGACAGCCTGACATCGGGGCTGACGGAACTGATGATGCTCTTGGGAAGCCTCGACTCGTCCCTGGATCTGGCTCCCCGGCTTCCGTTCGACGAGGTGAAGGTCGGCGACACTTGGAAGAGAACCGTTGGCTATTCTCCCCAAAAGTTGGCTGGCAAAGAAGGAAAAATGGCCACGCAAAGGCTGGATTACACCTACACCTACCAGGGCTTGGTCAAATCAGGCAACACCGAAGTCCATCGCATCGTCGCGGATCTCTCGCTGGACACCGACCTGGCGGAATTCATGAACCAGTCGATCCCGGAAAGCCTCAAAAACCGCGCTCTCGTCAAGAGTTTGCCTTTCAAGCTGACATCGAAGGTACTGTTCGACCTGGACAAGAAAACATGCCATACGATCAAGGCGGTCGCCAACAGCGAGTCGAGTTCGCAGATCTACCTGTCTGTCCTTCAAGGCGTTGCGGACGAAACCAAAATGCGCAGCAAGGTGACCTTGCGGTTGCTTCCCCAGACTGCTCCGCCCCCGGCCAAGCCCGCCGCGAGGCCGAAAGCGAAACCCNTTAAAAAGTAGAGTCCTATCCCCTGGCCGTTTCGTCTTGAATCTAGGCNTGGTGTACCTACCATGCCTTTGGGTTATTGCCAATGAAGGTTCTCTCACGGACAAGGAACGACCTGATTCTGTGGGTCGTCGTTGCGTGCGCAGCCATTTGCTCTCTCTCCGTGCTGATGAAGCGGGAATTTCACTTAGTGAACCCGTTGGCTTCGGGGCTTATCCTTCATTTAGCCTTGGCTTCCGAGCTGATGCCGGTCGAGGTGCCCAGGAAACGGGTGGTGATCGCTTTTTCGCTTCCCTACCTTGCCTGCCTCTCTCTGCTTTCGGGTGCGTCGGCGGCGGTCATCGCCAGCGTCCTTTTGTGCCTGGTATCGACGGCCCTGCACAAGCGGCGAACACGCCTTCGAAGCGGATGGGCCACAACGGCGTGGAACGCCTCGGTTTCGGCGATAAGTGCAAGCGCGGGCGCGACGGCCGCCGACTGGCTTCATGGAGCCTTTTCCTCAGGCTTGGCCCAATCTATTGGATACGTGCTGGCGTTTTGCACCGCCTACCTGGTTGCCAACTTCTTGTTGGTTACGGTCCACGACATTCGCTTTGTACGAGTTCACTTCTCGGACAACTTGATCGCGACCCTGCATATCGGCATGGTCAGCTTCTTGTTCTATGCCTTGGTCGGCGCCGCCTTGGCCGCGAGCGTTCACGAGATGGCGGCCATCCCTATTGTCTTCAGCATGATCCCCGTGCTGGCCCTGCGCGTTGGCTTAGCAGTGCGCGCCGAGAGCGATCGCCTTTACTATGAAACGATCACTACGCTCACCTTGATGCTCCAACGGGTGCATCCCTACACCCACCGGCATCTGATCCGGGTGGCCGCCTTCGCTGAGGAAGTGGCCTTGAGGCTTGGGTTCAGTTACCATCACGCCCACCTGGTGCGCGAGGCATCGGTTCTTCACGACCTCGGAAAGATCGCTGTGGACGANACNATCCTGGACAAGCCAGGCAAGCTCACGGACGAAGAAATGGAACACGTCAAGAAGCATGCCGAGCTCGGAGCCGTCATCCTATCCAAAGTGGCCTCGTTTCAGCCCATCGTGGAATGGGTTCGAGCCCACCACGAGCGACCAGACGGGACCGGTTACCCGAATCGGCTCGTCGACGTGGAAATCCCCATCGAATCGAAAATCATCGCGGTCGCTGACGCCTTCGACGCAATGACGGCATGGGAGCCGAAAGGTGAGCGCAGAACCTATCGCGAGCCCAAAACGATTCGGGAGGCCATCGTCGAACTGGACCGCTGCTCCGGGACCCAATTTGACCCGACCGTCGTGCAAGTGTTCAAGGAGGTGATTCAAGGCTATGAGTAGCCTCTCGCCCTTGGCTATGGCCATAACTGCCGGATTTCTCCTTTCCGGCGCTGGCTTGATTTACTATGTCCGATATGTCCTACCGGCCCAATCAGACGCCAAGTTCCGCGAGTCTCTGCGCGCCTTTAGCACGGCTATCGAACTGCGATTCCCCCACCACGCTGGAATGACCGAGCGCGTGGCGAAATTGTCCGTGGCGACCGGGCGAAAACTCAAGCTTTCCAAAGCGGCCCTGAGACGGATCGACACAGCCGCCCAGCTGAGAGACATCGGCTTGTGCTCGATAGCCTACCGGTTGGGCAACGACAAGCATCCAACCCAGTGGACCGCCGCCGAATTGGCCACCTACGACCGGCACCCCGAGGCAGGGGCCGCCATGTTGGAGCTGGTGCCTTCTATGCGCCATATCGCCAACATCGTCCGATGCCACCACGCCAGCTATGACGGCTCCAGCGGCACCTTTTTCCCGAAAGGCGAGGACATCCCGATCGAGAGCCGCATTTTGAACGTGGTTTCATCTTTCGTTTGGAACGAAAAGACCATCGGCACCCTCTTGGCCTATGACGACCTTGAGCGGTTTTCCGGCACCCTTTACGATCCAGCCGTCACGGCCGCCTTCAAATTTGTGCTAAGATCACCGGGTGTCGTCGAACCGAAGTCTGCAGTCCATGTTTAGCCGCCCTTGGTTCTGGCCTTTGCTGATTTTTGCGGCAGCTTTTAGCTTAAGGCTCATCGGCATCGGCTGGGGCCTCAAGAACGACCTTCACAACCAGAGCTACCACCCCGACGAGTTTGTGAACTGGGCGATGTCCCAGAGGATCAAGCCTGCGGAGGGCAAGTTCACTTCGGAGGCCTACAACTACCCAACCCTATACCTGACGATGTTGCGTGTCGCCAGCAACGTCGTTGCCGCCTACGGCGGCGCGCCCAAATCGAACGACGACGATTCGGTATGGACGTACGTGAGCCGATGCCACCTGGCAGGGCGTCTTTTGAACGCCGTGGCCGGCTCGCTCACAGCCGTTTTCTGCTTTCTCATCCTCCGCCGCTTCACCAACCTGTTCGGAGCGGGGATGGGAGCCGCTCTTATTGCGTTCGCGCCCGCACATGCCGTCCACTCGAGGTTTCAGACCGTCGATGTGATGTCGGTGATGTTGGTCGCCGCTTGCCTGCTGTTCGTCTCAAGGCTTTTCGACAAGCCGCTTGAAACCCGAAAAGCGGTTCAGGCCGTTTTGTGGGCCGGTGCACTTGGCGGGCTGGCCGCAGGGACCAAATACACAAGCGGTCTGGTCGTGCTGGCTTTGGTCGGCGCGCTCATTCTGGTCAAGCCCGCCGGCTGGCCGAGGATGGCCGGGCTGGGATTCGCGGTTTGCGCGGCCGCTTTTATCGTGTCCACGCCGGGGGTTTTGCTCGACTTCGAGCGGTTTTGGCGCGACTTCACCTACGAAATGGTCCACACGTCGACCGGGCACGGCCTTTCCTTCGCAGGCTACCCGAGCGGCTTCTACTTCCAGCTGGTCAACCTCATGACCGGCATCGGAACCCTGATGGTCCTCCTCAGCTTGGGTGGCTTGTTCGTCGCCGCAACTCGGAAGCAAAGTTGGCTGTTGACCATGCTTTTCTTCGCTGTGCCTTATTACATTCTCATCGGTCGCGCCGAGGTCATGTTCATGCGTTACACGTTTCCGCTGTATCCCGTGATCGCCTCGGCATTCGGCCTCATGATGGGCTACGCCCACGAGCAAAAGGGCAGGCTTCTCTTCGTTAGCCTGGCGGGCATTCTTGGCGTCGGCGGGGCCGAACCCAGCGCAGGCCTGCGAACCTCGCTCATCATGTCGTCTTGGATGGCCGGCGAGGACCCTCGGGACTCGGCCGTGCGCGCCTTGAGGAAGGAGATGAAACCGGGCGCGATCGTCGGAATCGCTCGAGACCCGTGGTACTGGACACCTCCTTTCTACAAGAACACGGCCCTTGGCCCGGCCAACGCTTCGGTCCAACAGAGATTCCAATACCTTGCCGAGTCGAACAACCCGAAAGTCGCCTTCTATTTGCCCCCGAACATCGACGAGAGGTACGACTGGGACACAAGGCTGCTTACTGAGATCAAACCAGACTACGTGTCGTTCACCTCGATCGAAGCCTACGACGTCACCCGCCTTCAAGCCGTCCAGAACCTCGAACCGATCGTTCAGCTTCAAGTCGATCGGGCGCGGAAGTTCTTCGAAGTCGTGCGCCAAGACTACGAGCCGGCCATCGTCTTCGGTGGAGGAGGGCCCCCCCTCGACGACATGGCCTACATTCGCCCGCAGGTGGAGATTTGGAAGAGAAAGGCAAAGCCCTAGAGGAATCGATTGACTGGTTCCTGGACCATTTGCGAATGGAAAAGGGGGCAAGCCCGCATACGATTATCGCCTATGAGAACGACCTCAAAGGGGCTCTTGACTTTTTCATGTCCAAGGGGCTGACGCACTGGAGCGACCTGACTCCCCACCTGGTGGCAGACTACCAGACGACGCTCGGCCCGCCTTTGGCCGCTTCCACGGCCCAGAGAAGGATGAGTTCGCTGCGATCGTTTCTGAAGTTCCTGAAGGCGAACCATGCCGGCTTCGAAGGCGATCTGCCGTCGACTGGCGGTTACCGCAAACCTAAGCGCCTTCCCAAGGCCCTGCCGATCGACGCCTTGGAAAAGCTGCTGGCCGCGCCAGACCTCTCCAAGCCGACCGGGTTGCGCGACCGCGCCCTGCTCGAACTCATTTACGGCGCCGGGTTAAGGGTCAGCGAAGCCGTCGAACTGACCCTGGACGGTTACGACCGCGAGACCAGAGCTCTTCGAGTGACGGGCAAGAGAGGCAAGACCAGGTGGATACCCCTGCCTAAAATCACCGCCGATTGGCTGGACAGGTACTTGGAATCGGCACGACACCAACTGGTCCGTTACCCCACCGGCTTGGTTTTCGTCGCCGACCGAGGCAAGCCGTTGATGCGCCAAGCCGTGTACATTAAGCTGGCCAAATTCAGCCAAATGGCTGGAATACCGGGGCATGTCGGCCCGCACACCCTGCGCCACACCTACGCCGTCCACCTGCTGAAGGGCGGTGCCGACTTGCGGTCCGTCCAGGAGCTGCTCGGCCACGAGTCGATCGTCACCACGCAGGTCTACACTCAGCTCGACACGGAAGAGGTCAGAAGAAAATACGGCGTCGCCCATCCCAGAAAGTGACCGAGGCGAAGTTACCCGATTCACGGCTGTGCATGAAACCAAAGCCCCAATTTTTGCTTTTTTGAAGGAATTCAAAAGAACCACGCAGAACCCCCTTAATGTTGCAGGACTGAGAGGCAACAACAACAACATGGAGAAGGGCTGGTATGGATGTTGAGTCATTGGCACGGATCCAGTTTGGATTGACGGCCGCATTTCACTTCATTTACCCTCCCATCAGCATCGGCTTGGGATTGATCCTCGTGTTCATGGAGGGAATGTATCTAAAGACAAAGAACCCGGTTTACCACCAGATGACGCGTTTCTGGGTCAAAATTTTCGCGCTCGTTTTTGCGGTTGGCGTGGCGACCGGCATCGTCCTGGAGTTCGAATTCGGAACGAACTGGGCCTCCTATTCCCGCTACGTTGGAGACATTTTCGGTTCGGCACTGGCTGCCGAGGGCGTCTTTGCTTTCTTCCTCGAATCCGGCTTCCTGGCGATCCTTGTGTTCGGCTGGAACAGGGTCAGTCCGGGAGTCCACTTCCTTTCGACCATTTTGGTGGCATTCGGATCCTTTTTCAGCGCGATCTGGATCATCGTCGCCAACTCGTTCATGCAGACACCAGCTGGCTTCAAACTTGTCGAAAACGCCAACGGGAGGGTCCGGGCCGAGATCGTTGATTTTTGGGGTCTTGTGTTCAACCCATCGACCATTCAGCGTTTGTCTCACACGGTCGTCGGAGCCTGGGCCACCGGCGCCTTCTTCGTGATCAGTGTTTCGGCCTACTATCTGCTGAAAAACAAGCACGTGGACTTCGCCAAGGCTTCCCTCAAAGTAGCTTTGCCAGTCGCGCTGATCTCTTCCCTGATTCAGCCTCTGCTCGGCCACTTCCATATCGTCCAAGTGGCCGAGACCCAGCCCGCCAAGCTCGCCGCCTTCGAGGGGCACTATAACTCGAACGAGCCGATGCCGCTGTACCTCATAGGCTGGACCAACCAAGAGACTCAGCAAACCAAGGGCATCGGCATCCCAGGCATGGCCAGCTTTCTTCTCAGCGGCGACTTCAAGAAGCCGGTAACCGGACTGGACAAGTTCGAGAGAAGCGTGCAACCTCCCGCTGCGTTCGTGTTCCAATCGTATCACCTGATGATCGCCGTTGGCATGTTGATGATTCTTGTGGCTCTTGTCGCCGTTTGGCTCTATCGCACAGGAAAACTCCAGGACAAGCCGCTGATTCTCAAGGCCTTGGTGCTCTCTGTCGTGTTGCCGCACATCTGCAACCAAGCCGGCTGGTTTTCGGCAGAACTGGGTCGACAACCGTGGATCGTCTACCCGGTTTACAACAAGGACCTGAGCATCGCCATGCCAGGGCTCCTTACGGCCGACGGCCTCTCGAAGGCAGTCAACTCCAGTCAAGTGCTCGCTTCCCTTGTCCTGTTCGCAGCCGTGTACGTCATGCTGTTCATCCTGTTCATTTACCTGCTTGACCAAAAAATCAGGCTCGGCCCGACTGACGAGGACATGCCGTCAAAAAGGATATAAGGAGGATCAAAGTGAACTACCCATTTGACTTGCAAGTTGCCTGGTTCTTGCTCGTTGGCGTTCTCTTCGTCGGCTATGCGGTGCTTGACGGATTCGATTTGGGCATCGGCATGTTGCATTTGTTGGCAAAGGGCGACATGGAGAGGCGAACACTGCTCAACTCCATAGGGCCGGTGTGGGACGGCAACGAGGTATGGCTGATCACAGGCGGCGGCGCGTTGTTCGCCGCGTTTCCCGAGGTGTACGCCACGGTATTTTCGGGCTTCTATCTGCCGTTTTACCTGTTGCTTACCGCGCTGATTTTCCGGGCTGTCGCCATCGAGTTCAGAAGCAAACACGAATCGGCCAGGTGGCGCACCAACTGGGACGTCAGCTTTGCCGTGGCCTCCCTAGTCATTGCGCTTTTGGCCGGGGTCGCTCTTGGCAACATGATCGTCGGCATCCCGCTTGACAAGGACTTCGAATACACTGGCGGATTCTTCAACCTGTTGAACCCGTACTCGCTTTTGGTCGGCATCACGACCGTTTCCCTCTTCGCGATGCACGGGTCCATCTACGCGGTTCTCAAGACGGAAGGCGAACTACAGGAGAAGGCCAAACGGTGGATCTCGTCGACCACCGTGTTCTTCGGGGTGTGCTACCTGGTGACCACCTTGGCAACCCTGGTGTTTGTTCCGAACATGTTAAACAACATGAAAGCGGCTCCAGTCTTCATGCTTGTTCCGGTCGTCAACCTGCTGGCGATCATCGGCATCTTCTACACGACCCGGACTGGACAAGAGATGCAAGCCTTCATCCTCTCTTGCCTGAACATCGCTTGTCTATTGGCTTTGTTCGGCATCGGCCTTTTCCCGAACCTGGTGACCAACAGTGTCGCAGGCCTGCCGAGCGTGACGATCCGCAACTCATCCTCGACGGAGGCCTCTCTGACCACCATGTTCACCATTGCCCTGCTAGGCATGCCATTCGTGCTTGCCTACACCTCGGCAATCTATTGGGTGTTCCGGGGAAAAGTGAACACCAAGCACCTTCATTACTAAGCGGGGAACACGGCCGTTCCGGTCGGCACGGCGACGGCCAGACCTTCTCACTTCTTTTTCTCGACAACCTTTACCGACTGGATCTTGTCCCCGACTTCGATCCGGTCGACGACGTCCATGCCCTTGGAAACCTTGCCAACGACGGCGTAACCCCCGTTCAGGTGCGTGGCGTCCTTTCGCAAAATGAAAAGTTGCGAGTCCCCGCCGACGCCTGCGCCTGTCGATGCCACGCCGACGATGCCGCGAACGAATGAAACGTCGCTCTTTTCAAAAGGGAGTTGCTTACCCGACCCCGACGTCCCCACCCCCGAGGCTGGATCGATCGTTTTTTTGCTGATGGGATCGCCCCACTGCACCACCCACGGCTCGACACGATGGAACCGGATGCCGTCGTAGAACTTCGATTTGACAAGTTCCACAATGCGCTTGACCGTCTTGGGCGAGCCCTTGATGTCCGTGGCAATGGTAAAGCTTTTGCCTCCTTCCATTTTGAACACGAGTTTGTGTCCGGTCGGGTTGTAGGCCTGCGGGGTGAGGATAAACGCTGCGACAATCGATGCAATCATATCTTTCTCCTTGATGGGTGCCCTTAAGTTATGGCACATTTCGGATGCCCACATGAGCTTGCGTAATATGCTCAGCGTCCTTCGCAAGAAAGAAACAATCGGCCGAACGGAAAGCCCTCTGTTGGTGCAATGAATACGTATATACAGCCCGGAGGCGTCCATGAACCGTTCCATTCGCACAATCGACAATCCCTTGCTCTCTTTGCCCAAAAAATGGAAGATCTTGCCGAGCTGGCTTCAAACCTCTACTGGACCTGGCACGAGAAGGCCAAATCCGTCCTCCGAACAGTCGACCCGGAGGGCTTCGACCGAGGGGACAGCCAGGTCCAAATCATCGTCGAAAGCCCAAGGCTGGGCGAATTGGCTGCGGACAAGGGGTACCCAACGCATCGATCCTTGACGGCTGGTGGGACGAAGGCTATGAGGGCGAACCGCTGCGCAACGGGTTCGCCGTCGGCGAAAGACAACCTCAGAGAACAAGGCGGCTTCAGGACAAGCGCAATGCCGTCAAGCTCTCCTGCGTGCTTCTGAACGAGGCCCTGCAGATGTATTGGAAGCTCAACAGAGATGGCCTGCCAACAGCCTGGATTGGCGTCATGAAGAACGCCATCGCCACTAGCCTTTAGGCGTTTTCGACGCGCCGCATGCTAACCGAATATTGCCAACTGTATCGCGGCTAAGTCGGATCCAACAGCCCCGCGTTAACGTCCTGGCTTCTTGCCGACAACCCGTCGACCACCCGCAAACCGCCGGCTGTAGTATCCCTCGCTCAGCGAGTTCACCTGAACTTTGCCGCCGCCGCTACTTGCGTGGATGAACTTGCCGTCGCCGATGTAGATGCCGACATGGTTGATGCGGGTGCCCCGGTTTGTTTTGAAGAACACGAGGTCGCCTTTTTGCAGGGATTCCCGGTTGACTTTGGCGCCAACCTTCGACTGTTCGCGACTGGTTCTCGGCAACTTGACACCCTGGCTGCGGTAGACAAGACTGGTAAATCCGGAGCAGTCAGAGCCTCGCGTAGAACTCATGCCATAACGGTAAGGCACGCCTCTCAAGCGGAACGCTTGCGTAAGCAACCTGTTGCTCTTGTCGGGATTGCTCATAACGATCTCGGACGAGCCACGCCGTTGGCGGGAACGCGTCCGGTGCGCCACGTAACTGTCCGGGTTGCGAGCCCTTCGAACCGCAGGTTTTGAAACTGCTCTCAACATGTCGCCACGAACCCAACCAACGGTCCCCCGTGGGAATCTGCACTTGTACCAATCTCCGGAACGGTCCACGACGTTGACCAGCAACCCGGGCTCAACCGTCGTAATCTTTGAGGTATCGGTTCCCGGGCCTCGGCGAATGACCACGGAGTCCCGCGCGATCTTCGCGTACCTTGAGCGAATGACGTTTGTGGAGGCCAAGGCGCCCGACGTGCCCTTCACCTTGCAGCCTGCCGGAATGCGTATAACGGTTCCTATCGGCAACCGGGCCCAATTCACGTTTGGGTTCAACGCGCGAAGCCTAGTGGAGGATAGGCCAACTCGGCTGGCGATAACCCAATCGTTGTCGCCAGCACGAACGCGATAGGTTTGCGTCGCCTGTGAAGCCTTTCTGGAATCGGTCGACTCCTCAGCAAAGATATCCCGCTCCAGAGACTCCACCAAGATCTCATCTTCTTCTTTTCTTTGCGCCGCTGCTTTGTTGGGTTTGGAGGCCGATCGGTTGGAAACGGCTGACACAACAAGCGAATCTCCCGGCCGCAACCGGAGCCAATTGGTTTTGGGATTGAGAAGATGCAACTCATGGACGCTCATCCTGAGTTTTTTTGAGATCGTCCAATCGTTATCCCCTTTCTGAACGGTATAAGTCTTGTTTTGACTGAATGCACTTGCACTGACACTTGCCGCCAGGCAAAGCGCTAACCCTAGTTTTAGCAAGACTTCCCTCCTTCCGTCTTCTTGTTTGTCCAAGAATAAACACCCCTAGACCTTGCAACCTTACCCGTGACATTCTTCAAAAGTCAAGACGACATCGAACACGGATGTGATTCTCGTCTAAGGTCCGCGATTTCGAAGAGGGGTCTGGTAGCATCAAAAAAACCCGTGCTGAGCATCGTTATCGTCAACTGGAACACCAAAGCCCTTCTTCGAACTTGCCTGTCAAGCATACGCGCCTACGGACCTAAAATGGCCCACGAGGTCATTGTGGTTGATAACGCTTCCGCCGACGGCAGCGCTGATATGGTTGGCGCTGAGTTTCCGGAGGTTGTACTTATCCGCAGCTCTAGAAACCTGGGGTACGCAGCGGGAAACAACGCGGCCTTCTCGAGGGCACGTGGCGACTGGCTGCTCACCTTGAACCCGGACACGGAATTGATGGACGACTCCCTGGACAAAGCCATCGCATGCCTAGAGTCGCACCCGGGTTACGGCGCACTCGGCGCGAAACAGATCCTGCCTGATGGCCGGGTTCAGCAATCCGTGCGCGGATTTCCCACCTACCTGTCCTTGCTGGGCGAGATCGGCCCGCTCCGCAAGCTGTTCAACGCTTACCGATTGGACGGCTTCGATTACGAAAAGATGCAGGACGCTCCTCAGCCGATGGGCACGTTCCTGCTCTTCCGCAAGTCCGCGCTCGCCGAAATCGGCGATCCCTCCAAGCCCTTCGATGAACGCTTTCCCATTTTCTTCAACGAGGTCGATCTTCTTTACCGCTTGAAAAAAGCCGGGTGGAAATGCCTCTACAACCCCGACGTTCGCATCCTGCACGTCGGAGGGGAGAGCACCAAACAAGTGCGAGGCAGTATGATTTGGGAGTCTTGCAAAAGCCTGGTGCGATTCATGCGTAAGCATCATGGCACCTGGCCGTATTGGCCCGCGCTTGGTTTGCTGATCTTGATTGGGTTTGTCACCAGCTTCGTGCGGGCTCGAGGTTACTATCGTGGATTTGGAGATTAGCGTGACCATCTGCAGCTGGAACACGCAGGCCGACCTGAGGGCGTGCCTAAAGAGCCTCGAGGCCCTGCGTAACCAGACTCGGTTCGAGGTCATCGTCGTCGACAATGCCTCGCGCGACGGCTCCCCCGATATGGTCGAAAAGGAGTTTCCGTGGGTTCGGCTCTTTCGCATGGATACGAACCTCGGGTTCACTCGGGGTCACAACCTCGCACTCCGGGAGCGTCGTGCCCCGCACGCCTTCGTTCTGAATTCGGACACGGTGGTCCATGACGGAGCCTTGCAGACTTTGTTGCATTTTTACAAAGACAACCCCGAGTGCGGCATCATTGGCCCCAAGCTGCTCAATCCCGACGGATCGCTTCAATACAGTTGCAGGCGCTTTCCGAACCCTCTGGCCGCCTTGTTTCGCAACACACTGCTCGGCAGAATTTTCCCCAACAACCGCTTCACTCGCGAGTACTTGATGACCGACTGGAACCACACGGAGCCTAGAGACGTCGATTGGGTCAGCGGCGCCGCCTTCTTCGTCAGCAAGGAATTCATGGATCGCGTGGGGTTGTTCGATGAAGGCTTCGGAATGTTCTGCGAGGACGTCGACTGGTGCTTCAGAGCGTGGAAGCACGGGTTCCACGTCACTTACCTGCCAACCGCAGTGGTGACCCATGCCATTGGCCGTAGCACGGACCAGGTCGCCAACAAGATGATTGTTCGATTCCACCGATCCATGCTGCGTTTTTATCGCATCAACATGTTGCCGAGAACCATCTTTTTGTTCCGGCCCATTGCCTATTTATTGGCGGCAGTCGCGTTGACCCTTCGAGCTTCGGTGTTCATTTTGAAGAACTGGAAGGATGAGATCATTCGGAGGCTTCGCCGGTGAGAAGCGTTGCCAAGCCCGCCTTGTCTCTTGCGGCCGGTTTGTTTCTGTCGCCGATCATCGGCGGCCAAGTGTTTGTGGACGCCTTGAAAATCGAACCCGGCGATGGGCCTCTCGCGTTGGTGATGAAAGGGTCGCCGGAGACGCCCTGGCTCAGCCACGCATACCTCGGGTTGTTCGTCGTGGCGGTGGCCGCCTGGTTGGCTTGCTGCCACAAAGTAGTGGCTATCCCCAAGGTCGCGATTTCTGCTCTGATCGTGTTCTTTGGCGGGTGTCTCTTGGCATCGATTCCCGGCTCCTCGTTCAAGATGGTCACTCTCGCGACAGCCGCCGAGTGGTTGATCTATCTCGCGGCGTTTTTTGTTGCGGCGGCAGCAGCCGGCCGAAGCAAAAATGCCTTATGGCTGATCGGACCGCTTGTTGCCGGTTGCGCTGTGGTCTCGCTCATGGGCATCGTCGAGTACGGGCAGATGAGATCGGTCGATCCGACTTGGCGGATCTTTGCCAGCTGGGTGAACTCCAATGCGTTGGCGGGCATGCTTCTCATCGGGTTGATGCTTGGCCTAGGCCTGACGGCAAGCCGAGCTGGGCTCGGCGCTTTGCTCAGCGCGTTCGCCTCGTCTTTGATCGGCGTTGCCCTCCTTCTCACCCAGTCCCGCGGGGCCCTTTACTACGCTTTGCCCGCAGGACTCATCGTTCTCTTGGGATGGGCGGTCTGCGCAAAAGGCCCGTTGAATGAGCGACTCGCCCGGACGGCCAGGCTGGCCGCTCCTTTCGTCGCGGTTGCCGTGCTCATGGGCGCCATTTTGGCCACCACGCCGAGTTTCACTGCCGGAGCATCGGCTCCCTCGGCACTTTCCCGCATCGCCACCCAGGCCGACCATGCCCGTGAACAGTCCAGCTCTTTCCGGATCATGCTCTGGAAGAGCGGCCTGGACCTCATCAGCAGAAATCCCGCCGGTTACGGTCTCGGAACGTTTCGCTTCGAGGGATCGCGATCAGGCTTAATTGTGCCGACCCACCTTGCCCACCAAACCTTTCTGCAACTGGCTGCCGAGGCCAGCCCCGTGGCGCCCGCCGCGTTGCTTCTTGCAGGGCTTTTGTGGCTGTTCCACATGTTTCGCGGCTTCAGAAAGACGCCCACCGAATTGAGTTGCCTGAGGATGGCTATCGTTGCCGCTGCAACCTCTTCATTCGTCCACAACCTGTTTGACAGCGACCTCTATTACTTCGGCATCGGCATGGCCTTCTTTTCGCTTCTCGGCATCGGCATTGGGATCGCCGCCGACGGCGTCTCGCCGGAGTATCTGCCCGTTCCGCTTCGAATTAGTCTGCCGATCGGCGCTTGTGCGACCGTTTTGGCGCTTGCGTTTTTCGGGTTTTCCAAGCTACGTCTGTCTTTGGGGCTCTCAAAGATTAGCGAGGGCGACCTGGCCGCTGCCCGTGAATTGTTCGCAGGCTCCGCTGACAACATGCTCGACGGCGAGGCCTTCTTCCTGCTGGCCAAAGTAGCCCATGAACCCGAGGAGCGGCTCAACTTGCTCAAAAAGGCCGTGGACTTGAATCCGTCCCCAAAGTTTTACCGATCGCTTGCCCGCGAACAAGCCTTGGCGGGCGACTTTTACGGAGCGGTCGATTCGTTCAGCCTGGCACTTAAAAGGGACCCAAACAACCTTCAAACCCTGAGACAGCTCCTCGATCTGTACATAGCCCGAGGCGAACAAACGAGGGCGATGGAAACCGCCTGGCGCATAGTTGCTGTTGAGAAGTCGCCAAGCTTCATGATCCGAGCGATCTCTGAGGCCATTCCTGTCCAAACTTACGAGGCGCGGCTTTTCTTGGCTTCTGAGGAAAAACAACCGCGCAAAATCGTCGAGTTGCTTCGGCCCGCCGTTGACGGCTTTCAAGACTACGTGCGCGAGACACTGCCACGGGTGGTTCAAAGTGGCAGTTCGAGCGATACTTCCTTCGCGGGTGAGACGATCGAGTCGGCGAAACGCGCCGTCGAGGCTGGAAGGGCCGCGGCCCAAAAGCTGACCGAAGCTTACCGGTTGATGGCCGACCGATCCGGCGTCGCCGAAGCCGGCAAAGCGCTCGAGTCCTTCGAGGCTGCAGCCGATTCATTGCGCAAAATCTCCAGGTAGGTTTGCACCAGTTGCTTGGCGATCGGCGCAGAAACCTGGCCGCCATGGCCGGCCGATTCGACAAGCACCGAGATGGCCACCTTCGGCTGGTACGCAGGCGCAAATCCCATGAACCAACCGTGCGTCTTCTTGCCCTTGCGGTGTTCTGTTGAGCCGGTTTTAGCTGCCCAGGTCACGCCTGGAATCCGCGCGCGGCCACCTGTCCCGCCCTCGATAACGGAAATCATGGCCGCCTTGATCTCGTTCCAGAAGGCTTGGGACAGCTGGATCTCGTGGGCAACGGTCCTCACGACTTCGGTTCTTTTGCCGTCTGGACCAGAACCGATGATAGCTTTGACAAGGTGAGGCCGATAAGAAACCCCTTCGTTGGCCACGAGGCTGGCCAGTTGACACATCTGAAGAGGGGAGACAAGCAAATCACCCTGCCCGATGCCGATGTTCACAGTATCGCCGCGATACCACTTGGGAGGGTCGCGACGGGCAAGCACCCACTCCTTTGTCGGAACGACTCCCTTGGACTCGGTACGGAGATCGATACCGGATTTTGAACCCAGTCCGACCATCAGGGCCGTTTCGCACAAAATGTCCGGTCCAATCTGATCGGCCAGGCTCCCAAAAAAAGTGTTGCACGACTTCTGCAAAGCCGACCTGAAACTCATGGTAGCATGGGGATGGTTCTGGCACTTCACAATCCGGTTGCCGACCTTCAAGTATCCCGGGCAGTAGAGGTGACGGTTCAAGGCTGACATGCCTGACCGCTCGGCTGCCATGGCAGTCACGAGCTTGAACGTTGAGCCGGGAGAGTAAAGGCCGCCGGTCGCGCGGTTCGTCTGGGGGTGGCGCGGGTCCTCGCTTAGCCTTTTGTAGTTCTTGGCGCTGATGCCCCCCTCGAAAAGCCTCACATCGTACGAGGGCGAGCTGTAGAGGCAAAGCACCTCTCCGTTGCTGGGGTCGGTCATCACGATGGCGCCCTCTTTGCCCTTCAAAAGGGAGTGTGCCAACTTTTGCAACCGATCGTCGATGCTGAGCACGAGCCTGTCGCCCGGGACGGGGTTCACACGTTCTAAAACGCGGATCGGTTTTCGTTGAGCGTTGACCTCAACCCGCTCGATGCCCGGCTTTCCCATGAGCCGGTCTTCGTAAACATACTCCAGCCCGTTTTTACCGACATAGTCGGGCACTTCGAGGCCCATTTCCTTTAGGCGCTTGACGTCTTGCGAGTCTGGCGTCCAAACATAGCTCAGAACGTGAGCGTAACTCTTGCTGTCCGGGTAATACCTTGTGGCTTGGGTCTCGACGCCGATTCCCGGCAATGCGTCGCCTTCTTCGGCGATGCGGGTCGCTTGGCTTACCGTGGCACCAAGGAAGATCGGGGTCGGCAGCAAAGGCTTCCAAATTCCTTCCCGGCACTCCCTGACCAACTTGTTTTCGTCGGTTTCCAGGATTCTTGCCAGCTTCTTAAGCACCCACCGGTTCTTTTCTGCGAGGACGATCTTAGGCTTCGCTGTAACGATGATCCGAGGCTTTACCCCTGCCAGCAGAACCTTCTCCGTTCGATCGTAAACAAGGCCCCGCGGCGCAAGCCGGGTGAAGCTTGAGGTCCGATATTGCTGGGCTTTCTCGACAAACTCGTCATGATAGACCACTTGCAAAACCCAAAGTCGCAAAAAAACGGCTAAGAGGCATAGGCCGATCGCAATCAAGGACAAAATATGCCTCAGGTCGAGATTGGGCTCATGCGGCTTGTGGATGATCGACATGCTTAGTTGTCAGGATGGTGGAGCTTGCACTTGCGCTTAGGAGCCTTGCTCTTCGGAAACTTTTTCACAATCGTCTCTGGGCAGTAGATGGTGGCCCGCAAGCCGGTTTCCGCGCACACTTCCACTTCCTCATACTCTTCCTTACGCTCGGCCACTGGCGGCCGTTTGGGCTCTGAGGGGACGACCCTGGGCATGCTTGGCTCGCGGTGAGCGATGGAAGGTTCGACCACCGGTTCAGGTGATACCCCGACCGCCGGGGGAACGACGGTTGCTGGATCGGTCACCGGCTCGTTGATCGGCTCGGTTACCCTGTTTTCGGGTGTGTTCGTTTCACTGGGTGCCTGCTCAGGAACTGTCGGGGGCTCTGGAACAATTTCCTCCTCCAAAGTCGTGGGAGGCTCCGCGGTTGCGGGACCCACTTCCCGTTTGAAGTTCGCCCCTATCAGCTCGTGCGCTTTTTTCATCACTTTGGCCCACATTTTTACGGTTACCGTGCCCCCAAAGGTAGACGAGGACATCGGTGCGTAAACCCATTCTTTCTTGATGGGATCGTAGCTTTCATTGCCGACCCAGCCCACTGCCACCAGGTTCGACGTGTAACCACAGAACCACGCGTCCCGGTTGTCCGACGTGGTGCCCGTCTTCCCTCTGCAGTCTTCGGGCATCAAATGCCTCGAGCTGGCGGCGGTGCCCCCAGTGACTACGGCCCTAAGACAATCGTCGATGAACAGCGCCGTCGACTCGCTAAGGCGTCCTCGAACAATATTCGGTTTGAAGGCCTTCACAACGATACCGTCCGGACCGACAACGCGCGTGATGCCGTATGGGGTGGCCCGGTCGCCTCTCAGCATGAAAACGCTGTATCCTTGGGCCATCTCAAGCGGTGAAACCGCGCTGGCCCCCAATGCCAAGGACAGGTACGGATCGAGCTTCGAGGTGAAACCGAACCTTTCTTGCGCATAGTCGACCACTCGCGACGGTCCGGTCTTCTCGATGGCGTACACCGCGGGAACGTTGATCGACCATTGGATCGCCGTCTTGATCGGAACCGGACCTCCGTATTTGCGGTTGCTGTTCTCGGGCCTGTAGTACGTCCCGTCGCCATTCGGGAAGCGAAGCGGCTGGTTCGCAAGCCGATCGTTCGCATCAAGTGCTCCTGTCTCCAAAGCCGTGGCGTACACGAACGGCTTGAAAGCCGACCCTGGCTGCCGTTTGCCCTGCACGACGATGTTGTACTGGTTCCTCTTGAAGCTGACGCCACCAACCATGGCGATGATTTTGCCGTCGGCGTCCAACATGACAAAGGCCGCCGTCGTAACTTTGCGCCTTCTGTTCTCTTTGACGATTCGGCGCACCTCTTCCTCGGCGCATTCCTGGACTCGGGAGTCTAGAGTCGTATGGACTTCGTAGCCGCCCAGCGATAGGTCGACCTCCGGACACTCCTTTTTCAGCGTCGAGAGAACGTATTGGACGAAGTACGGTGCGCCTAACGTCACAGCCCCGCTTCCGACGCTTCTCTTCCGTAGAACCACCTTTTCCCGCAACGCTCGCTCGTACTGCTCCTTGTCGATCATCTTTTCATCGAACATGATCTTCAGCACCACATTGCGGTTTCGGATCGCCGCGTCCATGTTATGGTATGGGTTTTCTTTGGTCGGCCTTCTGACCAGGCGCGCCAGCAAGGCGGCCTCGCCCACAGTCAGTTGATCGAGCCGTTTGCCGAAGTAAATGTTGGCGGCGGCCCGGATGCCGTAAGCGCCGTTGCCGTAGAACACCTGGTTCAAGTAAAAGATGAGAATCTGGTCTTTGGTCAGTTGCTTTTCCATCCGATAGGCCAGAGCTATGTCGCGCATCTTCCTGTCGATCGTGCGCTCGCCTTTCGTGGTGATGCGTTTCGCAAGTTGCATGGTCAGCGTGCTGCCGCCTTGAACCAGTCGTCCTTCCTTGGCGTTGGTGAAAAGAATACGCAGGAGCGAAATGTAATCCACGCCGCTGTGATGGTAGAAGCGCTTGTCCTCAGCCGCCAGGGTGGCGTTTTTGACAAGCTCTGGAACTTCTTGGATCGACTTAATGGCGTCCCGATATTCCGAACTGACTCGAAAGAGGACCCTTCCGTCCGCGCTGTAAATAACGCTTGGCCGCTTGTCCATCAAAGCAAGGTTCTTCTCAACCTCTGCAATCTTCGATTCCGAGTCTTGATAGATTTTCGCGAAACGGTAAGCGAAAATGCCAAAGGCGACGCCCAAGAGGATGAACAAGGCCAAAGCGGCGCGCTTGAGAAACCTCTTGACCGGCGAAGACCTCCGCCTGCTTCTCCTGGCACTGGACGCAGTTTTAGCTCGCACGGTCCCAGTATATCCAATGCGTTATGGCCTGGCCACCAGCTCCGACAGCCTCGCCAGTTCCGATCGGTTTTCACCCCCAACCAAAACCAGCGACTTACCCCCGACTTTCCAGGAGTAAGCAGAAAAGTTCTCTTTTCCCAGCCTTGTCAACCGGGACGGGTTTACCATGGCTTTGACCTGAAAAAGCGTGACTATTCCGTTTGGCCCAGAGTAAGACTGCATCAAGACTGGAAACCGGCTGTTGGCGTTCAAAACCCGCACAGCTTGTAAAGCGTATCCCTGCCCTTCGATAATCGAAAAGGGTTCAAAGTCATGCCTTTTGCACAGCTCGCTCAACAGCTCCCTCAGCCGAATCTGGCGGACATTTCGGCTGATTTGAAAGTCCATAGGATCGATCTTCGGATTGAAGGTAACCTTTGAGAACTCGAACGATCCGACGACGGCTCCGACTCGGTCGTAAAGCTCTCTTTTCAGAACCATCCCTGAACGTGGCTCGATCCAAAGACTTTGCAGGCGGTTGCCGCGCCGGTCGGTAATGTCGGCACGTTGAGTTGGAAAGCCGGCAACTTTTCCTCCATGGGTCAGCTCGATGCGGAACCTTTCGGCGTTGCGCAACATCGATGCCAACCTTCGGACCGCGTCATCCCCTCGAGAAGGTGACTCGACGACCTTTTCCGATCCTGGCATGTACTGAATCCTCTTCGAACCAACTTCAAGGATCACGTTTCCGTGGCTGGGCGAACCCGGCGGAAACCAAATGCGCGACCTCGGACCGTCCTTGAGAACCAGCTCGACGTGGGTTCTTCGCTCCGCTCCCTCCCAAAACGTCACCGTCCTTGTTCCTGAATACTTGAGGGTTCGGGCGGCTGTCAAAGCCTTTTCGACGATCGGCGGCAAGCGCTGACCGTTCAACTGGGCGATCGCCGACACGGCTAACAACGCGGCAAGGACAACCAGCAGCTTCTTCATAGCGGCTCCAAGTCCTCCTGCGTCCACTCGGCGTCTTGGTGCGCCGAGGCAAGCTCGACCTCGTCCAGGAAGGACAAGCCCTCTCCAGCGACGTCGACGGACCGAACGGACAATTTGTGGGCGGCGACCATCTGGCTTTCCAAATCCCGCTTGGCAGACAATCCGGCTTGAGGTGCCTCCACATGCATCAAGGCAACGAACAGCGCCACGGACGCCGCGATGGAGGCGCCGACCCCTGTGGTCCACCTGAGAGGCCTAACCCACCGACCCCTACCCCGGTTGGCGACCGCCAACAGCTTGGCGTTCAACTCGCTCCGCCAAACCAGGCTCAGCTCTTCATCCGGCAACCCCTTGACGGCGTCAGCGATTTTCAACGATTCGTTGGAATGCAGTTTGCGGTCAAGTACCTGATCGTCAACAAGGTTGCGTTTACTCATAACTGGCGACCCCCTCGTTCAAGTAGGCCGTTATACGGTCGTGAAGAAACGCCCGAGCCAAAAACAGACGGCTCTTGACGGTTCCCATCGGGATTTCGAGAAGCTGCGCGATCTCCTCGTACGACAGGTCTTCACGATCGTGGAGCAATAATACCGGACGCAGCTTCTCGCTCATTTCTGCGATGCCTTTCTCGACGACTTCCATCAGTTCCTGATCCACTGCGAGGGTCTCGGGCTGCCACCTTGTGTCGGGAAGGTCGAGCTCCATGGCATCGTCCATCGGGGTGGAATCGATTGTCTCGAGCTTCGGCAGCCTGCCAGCGCGCCGCGAGTGATCGATGCAAAGGTTGTGAGCAATCTTGAAGAGCCACGTGCGCATGGAACTTCGACCGTCAAAGCGCTTGATGTTTTGAAACGCCTTGATGAATACCTCTTGAGTCAGATCGGACGCATCGTCCTCGTCGCGGACCATCCGCTTCACGAACCCGAAAACACGCTTCTGGTAGCGATCGACGACCTGACCGAAAGCCTCGGCATCGTAACGTCGGCACCCCTCCAAAATAGCGAGATCTTCGCCAGTCTCGGTGTTATTGTCTATCGCCAACGGCGCTGCCCCATAACAGATTTCCATTTCCAAACAGGAAGGACGTTTAGAAGCGAACTCTGTTCAGTGATTATGGTCCTTTTGCGGGGATGCACGGCAACTTGACCCATTTAGCCGACGGATTGCTTGGTCCCATCCGTTTTTGCCGATGAAACAGCTTGTCAAGGGCTGTTTGACTGGTTCTGGGTACCCGGGTTCAGGCCGACGATAGACAGGCCTTCCATCGACTTGGCGCTTATCAAAATCGGCTGCACGGCGAACATGCCGTAGGAATCCAGGGTATGCCAGCCGGACAACAGCAAGCCAAAATTCGGATCTAGATCATTAATGGGGGCAGAGCCCGCCTCAAGCTGATAAAACATCCTTGAGGTGAACATCTTGACCAGCGATGAAGCGATAGTCGGCCTGCCCG
>JGI24187J35170_1000249_pt1 | contig 24179 bp, 28 predicted proteins | sample YNPBryBLVA2012_FD_35170 | JGI IMG/M metagenome (IMG submission 35170)
ACAAGCCCCCAAAAGGGGGATGATGAAGATTATACATGCAAGGTATGGATGCGTCAAACTTTATGAGTTCACAATATTGATAGGTCTAAATCTCCCTCCTTTCTTTACAGGCAATGCCTCACAGACCCTTGTTTCGCCAGGTTGCCAGTCCACTGGACTGCCTATCTAGGACAGGCTGGCGACTGCCCAGGGCGCTGCTGGCGGGCGGCACTGCAAAGGATTTTATGACGATTGTCGCCCGCTTTGGTGACATTAGTGCCTATTTGGAGGCTTCAACTTTCAGTATCATCTAAAGAAAGGCTTGCTCTTTTCTTCACAATCGCCAGCCAGGAGACTGTTATGACTATTCTTACCGATAAACCCATTCAAGTGGACCGAAAAGCGCGCATGAGCATCCCGTTCCAGGATTTGGAATTGCGGCCGCCTGATGTGCGTATCCTCGACTTCGACGATGTTGTCATTCCTTTCGACGCTGAGCGCGCCATGCGAGAAGCCAGCCGCTGCCTGCACTGTCCTGATCCTGCTCCTTGCACCAAAGCCTGCCCAGCCCACAACGACATCCCCACTGCCATGTGGTTGATTGAGCATGGGCAGTTCCTAGAAGCCGCCCAAATCTATCATCAAACCAGCACACTGCCCGAAATTTGTGGGCGGGTTTGCCCTCATGAGCAACTCTGCCAGGGCGCTTGCCCGCGCAACAAACGCGGCGAACCGGTATTGACCGGCGCCTTGGAAGCCTTTGTGTTGGATTATGAGCGCCAGCATCAGCCATACCGCATCCCGGTCGGCGCGCCAAGCGGCAAGAAGGTTGCTGTAGTAGGCGCTGGCCCTGCTGGATTGGCTGTNGCCGAAGAATTAGTCAAACGAGGACATGAGGTAACGATTTTCGATTCCAAACCTGCCCCTGGCGGTTTGTTGCTCTATGGTATCCCCAATTTCAAACTTCCCAAGACAGTGGTATGGGACAAATGGAGCGACCTGGAACAAGCAGGCGTCAAGTTCGTGCCTCAAACTTATATTGGGCAAGATAAAACCGTTGACCAATTGTTTGCTGAGGGCTTTAATGCAGTTTTCCTGGGCGTAGGGGTCGGTATAGACGCCAAGATGGAGAAGACACCAGGCACCGACCTGCCCGGCGTCTATGAGGCCACCGATTTTCTCATGCGAGGCAATGTAGACGCGAATTATTTGCCAGCAGAGAAAAGGCAACCGCCACAGGTAGGCAAGCGGGTGGTCGTCATTGGCGGCGGGGATACGGCATCCGACTGCTTGCGCACTGCCTTGCGCTTGGGCGCAGAGGAAGTCACCTGTCTGTACCGCCGCACTGAAAATGAGATGCCCGGCGGCAAGAAAGACCGCCAAATGGCACAAGAAGAGGGCGCAAAATACCGCTTCCTCACCCAGCCCATCAAATTCATTGCTGGTGAAGACGGCCATCTGGTCGCCGTGGAATGCCTGGAAATGGAACTGGGAGAACCGGATGCCTCTGGGCGCCGCCGCCCGGTGCCGATAGAAGGCTCGAATTTTACGATAGCCGCCGATACTGCCATTTTGGCATTGGGCTACTGGCCTGACCCTATCCTGGGCAAGACTACGCCTGAACTGGAAACCCGTGATTGGGGTCTCATCAAAATCGTAAATGAAGAAACAGGCGCGACTACTCGTCCGGGCGTATTTGCTGGCGGCGACTGCGTGACTGGCCCCAGCATTGTAGGCAAGGCTATGGCTGCCGGTCGCAAAGCGGCACAGGCAATTGATGAGTGGCTGAAACAAAATTGATTTTCCGCCGCTTCCCTCTTGGTCTAAAAGATACAAAAAGACAGCCGCCCAGCGCGGCTGTCTTTTGTCGCAAGACGACAATTCATCCCTCGAAGCGATACCCCCCGCCTCGTACCGTCACGATGCGCGTTGGTTCTGCCACATCCAGTTCAATTTTCTCCCTAAGCCAGTGTATATGGACATCTACCGTGCGACCCGATCCTTTGTAATGCGGCCCCCATACGCATTCCAATAACAATTTGCGCGAAAGAGTCTGACCAGCGTGCGTGGCCAGAAAGTGAAGCAACTGATATTCCTTGGGTTTGAGGCGCAGCAATTTGCCACCTAAGGTTACCTCGCCTCGTTTGATATTGATTTCCAGATCGCCAAAACCTAGCCGGTCTTGCACGGCAGGGAGGGAGACGCTCTGTTTTATTTCTTCCTGCGGCAAACAAACCGCCGGCAGCCATGCCTGAACGTGTTTCAAAAAATCTTGCATGGAAAACGGCTTGACCAGGTAGTCATCGGAAAACCATTCCAATCCGGCCAGACGTTCGATCTCCTCCTTGCGTGACGCCAGAAGTAAAACAGGGATGGACATTTCTTTACGCAAAATACGGTAGACCTCGAAGCCTCCCAGCCCAGGCAGCAAAAGATCCAGCACAATCAAATCTGGCTTCAACTTACGGGCTGAAGCAATGGCGAGCAAGCCATCTCCTACTGCTTCGACGCAGTATCCTGCTTCTTGCAAGACGTGGGATAGGGACTCTTGCAATTCAGGTTCGTCTTCAATGATAAGAATGGACACAGACATAGGCCTGATGTGGACTATACCATAAGGCATTCACCACAGGCGATGACTGTCAACAAATTGCAAGGATTTTGACTCTGTCCAATACCAAGGCTATCCCCCAACCTCTTTCCCAACGCTTGCTGTGTCAAACGGCTGCCAATCCTCTGAGAAAAGGAGAGTATCTGCGCTAAGGCACCAGTTTGCTGGTGGTCACTTTCAATACGTCTGCTGCTTTACGCAAATTACTCAAGTAAATATCATTGTCGTTGAAAGCGTCGAACTCTTCATAGACTCCATTCCAGATTTTAGCCGCCGTCGGCTCGCTACATCCTCGTTTCCTCATTTCCCCAATGAATTCATCGTAAGACATATTGCGTTGGGCTGCAAGTTGCTGGATTCGGCTCGTCATAGCGCATCTTTCTCCTGCGAATTTTACCGGTCCATTAATGCCTATTTAAGGAAAAGATAGACGACACAAACAATCTAAATCGTTGGTGTTCCTCATTTTACTCCCTTGTTGATGAGACGGCAATACCCAATGGCGTGCAGTTCAAGCCCAAGAACAATTTTTGACACACCATCGCCGATGGACTTCCTGCGCTCCTTCTCCTACGTCGTTCCATGTCCTCTGGCTCGTCCCAGCCCGATTATCTCAGCAAGGCTTCCCAATCCAACTGTTCGGCAGTTTTGTGCAGTCGGTGATCGTCGTCTACGATATGGTAGGTCAGGTTTACAAAGACCTTTTGCGCTATTTGGCGCACTTCTTCGAGCGGTACCACGTCGTCCGCCGTCCCGTGAATCACGGTCGTGGGTACGGTAACAGGCTGAATGTCCAGGAACGAGGCGAATTCGGGCAGCATGAGGGCCGGAGCCAGCAGGACCAGTTTTCGCACCTGGTTGGGATGCTGGCAAGTGAAGATGGCCCCCATCAGCCCGCCAAAGGATGAGCCGATGATGTTCCAGTCCCTTTCGTCTCCCAGGATAGGATAGAGCGCCTGCATCCGTTCCCAGAGCGAGCCGGTGAAGTCGGGGACGATCAAATCAGGAACATAGCGGCGGATGAGACCGGCTTTGTAGGTCTGGCTGTTGCTTTCTAAGCCGTGCAGAAAGATGGTTTTGCCGGGCATGGTCATTCCTTTCTGGGCGGACGCACCAGTTCACGCAGGCTGGCTTGCAGCGGCGGAGGCAGGGAGGGCAGGATGCGCCGCAAGGTAATAGCCGTAAGCGGGTTTTGGGCAGTCTTCAAGATTTCGTTCAGAAAAAAGAGGGTTTCGTTGGGCGAGGCGCGATACAGGGCATTGAGTAACTCCGCGATGTCGGTCTGCAATGCGCCTGGAGCGGCTTCGAGCAGCGGGCGAACCATCTCGAAAACGGGCGGTAGATTTTCGAAGTCTGGGTCGGCAACGAGGGGAATGAGCGCCTGGATGCCGTTCGCCCACAGCCGCTGACGGCCGGGATGCAGCCATTCGCCCACCAGCGCCAGAAACTTTTCGGGCGTCTCTTTCCTCATGCGGCTCAAACTGGCGGTAAGCAAGGCCGCGCGGACGTTGGGGTCGCGGACTTGCTGGGTCCAGGCAGTCAGGCGAGCGAGAAGCCGCTCCTCTTGCGGGGGGAGGCGCGCCAATAAAGAGGCGGCCAGCAGGCGCGTTTCGAGGTGGCCTTCATCCCACAGACGGTCTGCCAATTCCAGCGCGTAATGAGGGTTTTCTGCTGCAATCGGGCCGATGGCGTTTTCGATATGGCGCATCACGACGGATGGCGTGCGATAGGTCGGCAGATTCGAGCCAGGTGCAATTTTTTCTGCGCGCCGCAGGGTGCGGTTGACGTAGAAATCGAGCGTCTCGTGCAGGTGTTTCAAGAAATCGTCTGGCAGGAAGAAGAAATCGGCCAGGCGGTTGGCTTGTTTGCGCAAGCGGGCAAGGTCTATGGCGGGCATACTATCCGCGGACGCGAATTCTGTTTTCCTCCACTATCCAAAGTTTTCCTTCTGGATTTTGTTGGTTTAGTGTCGGCAAAAGTTTTTGGATAATGTCAAGCACAAATAATTTGTCTTGTTTTGCAAGCCTGAGCACGATCAGTCCCGCGTAGTCTTCAGGCAGGTAGGTGCGAAGATCGGCAAAGCCCAGATCAAGGGTGACTATCGCTCGGTCTTCTTTTTGGCAGATGGCGGCAATTCGTTCATCGTCTTCTCCCGATAGTTTTTCGGAGAATACAGTTTCTGCGTCGTGGCCCGCTTTTTGCAGGATGTCCGCGACTTCAATGGGGAGGTTTTCGTCAATCTTGAAGCGCATCGTTTATGCTGGCAAGGCTATGAATTCTTCACGCGCCAATTCAGCCGCATATGAGATGGTCGCCTGGATGGCTGCCAGGTCGAGGGATGGGTAACTCTCTATGATTTCATCGGGCTTCAAGCCCGCAGCCAGGTTGTCCAAAACAACAGAAACCGGGATGCGTGTCCCTTTGATGCAGGCTTTTCCATGATGGATGTTCGGGTCTGTTGTGATGTATCTTTTCCAGTTCATAGTGACCTCTCATCATCATTATAACGTAAAACGATAGCCTTGCAGACAGGCATGGTTCTCAGACTTCCGAAGTCTCGAAGACTTCGGAAGTCTCAAAGACGAATAACGCCAGTTCGAGATCACCGTCCCGAAGGCTTTTTAGAGCAATTGTATGGGCAAAATCGAGCCTTCGGGACGGTTCGGGCTTATCCCGAATTCAGGTTAATATGCTCTTGCGAAGTAGACTTTCTTTTCCGCTTTCTTGCCGCACACGATACACGTGCCGCTTCCACCCGGTTGCTCGAAGGGGATACAGCGCGTAGTGGCTTTGGTGTCTTCTTTGACTTTGGCTTCGCAGGCTTTGTCGCCGCACCACCAGGAGAAGGCCCAGCCATCCTCCACGACTTGCTTGAGTTCCTGGTAATCTTTGGGGTCGTGGATGTTGGCGTCGCGGAAGGCGGTGGCCGCTTTCAGCAGGGAATCCTGTATCTCGGACAGGAGCAGGCCGACGGTCCGCGCTAGAGCGGTTTGGGAGACGAAACTCTTGCCGGCGCGTCCGGGCAGGTCCCGTCTTGCCAGCGCAACCTGACCTTTTTCCACGTCCTTGGGCCCGATCTCGATGCGCAGCGGCACGCCGCGCATTTCCCAATCGTTGAACTTGAAACCGGGGGTGACTTCCTCGCGGTCGTCCATTTTGATGCGGATGCCGGCCGCCTTGAGTTCGGCAAAGAGGCGATTGGCCGCTTCCATGACCGCGCTCTTTTCTTCCAGGTTCTTGTAGATAGGCACCAGCACGGCCTGGATGGGGGCAATCTTGGGAGGCAGTTTCAGTCCCTGGTCGTCGCCATGCACCATGATGAGCGCGCCAATCATGCGCGTGGACAGGCCCCATGAAGTGGTATGGCAGTATTGCAGGGTGTTGTTCTGGTCGAGGTATTGGATGGCGAAGGCTTTGGCAAAATTCTGGCCGAAGAAGTGCGAAGTGCCAGATTGCAGCGCCTTCTTGTCACCCATCATGGCTTCGATGCTGGTGGACATGAGCGCCCCGGCAAATTTTTCGCTCTCGGACTTGACGCCCTTGATGACGGGAATGGCCGCATCGTTGATGGCAAAATCGGCGTACACGTCCAACATGCGGTAGGTCTCTTCGCGGGCCTCCTGCTCGGTGGCGTGGGCGGTGTGGCCTTCCTGCCAGTAGAATTCGGCGGTGCGCAGGAAGAGTTTGGTGCGCAGTTCCCAGCGCAGAACGGAGCCCCACTGGTTGATGAGGACGGGCAGGTCGCGCCAGGATTTGATCCATTTGGAATACATGTAGCCGATGATGGTCTCGGAGGTGGGACGCACGACCAGGGGTTCTTCCAGTTTTTCGCCGCCGCCGTGCGTGACTACGGCCAGTTCGGGCGAGAAGCCTTCCACGTGTTCTTTTTCTTTTTCGAAGAACGACATGGGGATGAGCGTGGGGAAGGCTGCGTTGACGTGACCAGTCTCTTTGAAACGGCGGTCCAAGCCGGCTTGCATGTTTTCCCATAGCGTCCAGCCGTAGGGGCGCACCACCATACAGCCGCGCACGGGGGCGTAATCGGCCAATTCAGCCTTGAGGACGAGTTGGTTGTACCACTCGGAGAAGTTTTCTTGCTGGGTAGGAAGTTTTTCGTCAGCCATTTTTGCTCCAGGAATAGTGAGTGGTGAGTAGTGAGTAGTGAGTAGTGGGGGATAGAGACTGCTCTCTACTCTCTACTCTCTACTCTCTTCACAGCAGTTTCCACATCCTTTGCAAACAGCACCAACTGGCGCTGTTCGACCGGTATGTAGGTGTGAAATGCGGCAAAGAACTGGTCGAAAACGGACTGCCAGCCGCTCCCGACCAGCACCAGCGGCCTGCGGCGCATGGACTCCACGATCATCAGGTTCCACATCAGGCTGACCTCCGTCAGGGTGCCGGGTCCGCCGGGCAAGGCGATGGCCGCGTCGCATTCGCGGATGAGGACCTGCAGCCGTTCGACCAACGTTTGCTTGCGCCATTCCTCTTTCACCCATCGATTCGCGCCAACATCGCGCCAGCGTTCGATCTCGCCGCATGTGACGCCAATGACATGTCCGCCGGCTTCGGCTGCGCCGCGCGAGACGGCTTCCATGATACCGATGTAGCCGCCGGTCAGCACGGTATGGCCGCGCTCTGCCAGTAACTTGCCGAGGGTACGGGCTTCCTCGTAAGCCAGGTCGCCGGGTTTGGGTTGGGAACCGCCGAAGATGCTTATGTTCATCGTGTCCATTATCCAGTGTTCAGTGATCAGTCCCATTCACGGGAGGCGTTGACTTCCAGTTTGTTCAAGACAGCCTGCTCCAGGTCAATGCCTGTGATGGAGGCCAATTGCAGAAGATAAAGGGTCACGTCGGCGAGTTCGCCGGCAAGTTCGTCCTTGTCTTTGACCTCTTCGCGCCATTGGAAATGTTCCAGGATTTCTGCCGCTTCCAGCGCCAGCGAGATGGATAGATTCTTGGGCGTCTGCGGACGCTTCGTCCCTGCCGCGTACCAGCCTTTCGAGCGGACGAAAGCGTCCATGCGTTGGGTGAGTTCTTTGATGTCCACGAACTACTCTCTACCTCTCACCAAATAAAAACGGCTCGCCTGGTTGGGAGCCGTCTCTTGCGCGCTGAAACGAACCTATCCACACCAGGCAGGTTTGCGGCTTCGCGGGCTAGGGGACGGGTTCAAGTTCATGCGGCGTATTATACCTGATTCGTTGCGCCTGAGAAGGTTATTCCGCGTCCTGTTTTGCGGTGGGGATGGTTTCTCTACTGTTGAGGAAACTCTACGCTGCGCCGAGGATGACGCCCAAAACGCAGCGTTTAAAACAACTTCAACACTGCTTGACTGGCCCAGTCGAACAACGGCGCGGGCAAGAGGCTGAACAGCACCGTGACCAGCGCAGACAGGCCCCAGGTGAAATTGAGCCAGCCCTCGCGCTCGGTCTGTGGTTCGCCTTCTTGCATGTACATGGTGACGACCACGCGCAGGTAGTAGTATGCAGAGAAGAGCGAGGTCAGCACGCCAATCACCGCCAGGCCGACGTAGCCGCCGCTGATGACGGCGCGGAACAGGTAGAATTTACCCACCAGCCCCAGCGTGGGCGGAATGCCAGTCAGTGAGAGCATGAAGACGGTCATGGCCGCAGCCAGGGCGGGGTGCTTTTTCCCCAGGCCGGCATAATCGCTGATGGCGAGTCCCTTGCCTCCTTGCCCTGAGTTTATCGAAGGGTCGGCTTTTTCCAGAGCAATGACTACGCCCCACGAGCCAAAGTTGGTGATCGCGTAGGCTGCCAGGTAGAACAGTCCTGCCGCTATCGAGAGCGGGGCCACCTCGGGATTCCCATACGGCACGAAGGCCATCAGGATGTAGCCAGCGTGCGCGATGCTGGAGTAAGCCAACATGCGCTTGATGTCGGTTTGGGCGATGGCAATCAAGTTGCCGACCACCATCGTCAGCGCGGAGAGCGCCCACAGCACGGGTGTCAAGTCCACGGCCAGGGAGGGGAAAGCAGTGGCGAAGACGCGAAGAAGGGCGGCGAAACCGGCGATCTTAGCGCCCGCTGCCATGAAAGCGGTGACGGAGGTGGGCGCGCCCTGATAGACATCGGGCGTCCACATGTGGAAGGGGACGGCGGCGACTTTGAATCCGAATCCCACCAGGATGAGGGCGGCGCCGATGGTCAGGAGCAGGCCCGAGGCTTGTCCCGAAGCAAGAGAGGCCACGATGCCACTCAGGGCGGTGGACTTGGTCGCGCCAAAGACCAGCGCAATCCCATAGAGTACAAATCCCGAAGCAAACGCACCCAGCAGGAAATATTTGAGGCCGGCTTCTTCCGAGTCGACCCTGGGGCGGGCAAAGGCGGCCAGCACATAGAGCGGCAGGGAGAGCAGTTCGAGCGCCAGGAAGATGATGATGAGGTCGAGCGCCTGCGCCATGAGCATCATGCCGCTCACGCTGAACAGCATGAGCGTGTAGTATTCGCCGCGCTCGAGGCCCATGCGTTTAAGGTAGCCGTAGGCCAGCGCCACGCCCAGCAAGCCAGAGAGCAGCAACAAGGCATTGACGAAGACCGAGAAACCGTCCAGCGCTACCATGTTGTTGAAGGTAGCGTTCTCTTGCCCAATTTGGGAGAGCGTGAGGCCAAGGGCCAACGCCAGCCCAAAGGCGGCTAGCAGGGCGGTAAGCCATTTGCGCCCTTTGGGGATGAACAGGTCTGCCAGCAGGAGCGCGCAGGCCCAGACCGTGAGGACGATCAGCGGCAGGATGGTTTGAAGGTCTGTGATGAAGACAGAGGAAGTCATGCATTACTCCAGGAGGTTATCTCAATGTGCCTGTTGCAATCGTTCTGCAAGCCATAAGTTGACTAATGTTTCAGGGGAGACGCCGCGCCGAAGCGCCTGAGAAACAAGATTTCCGAAAATTTCAGGATCGAGAGTGATGCGATGGCGGGGCATTGCCCTGACCTCGAATTCGACCTCAGTAACCTGGTCAGCGTAATCGGCAAGGCTATGCGTATCCCAGAAATCTGCAATCTCATCGAGCGTCTTCGCATGAGAGATGCTTGTGACTCGTTTTTTATTTTTTTCCATAGCGATTTCGTTCCTTCTGATCCATATCTCGCGCGCTTAAAATCAACGCAATGTGACCGGGTTTACGAATAAAGAACACAATCAAGTAACGACCAGCATCGGTTTGTCCACTGACAGAATATACATCCTCATCTGGCACATTTCCTCGTTCAACGAGGAAGAAGCGTGGTTTATTGAAAAACACTTGTTCGACCTCGTCCTGATTGACGTGATGCTTGACTGCCAGTTTTTCCAAAACATCACGCAACCACAAGAAACCGTCAATGTACATGAGCGAAGTTCCTGCCACTGGTTATTGTAACATCGAGTCTACTGCAAAAGGTAGAAATCGAACACACAGACACGGAGACACTGAGCATGATCGAAGGAAAACTCCGTGACTCCGTGTCTTCGTGATGAATCTTCAAGGTTTTTGCAGTGCAGCCAACATTCCGTTTTGGAACGAAAAGGTTACGGCATTGCCAACGCCGAGATGAGTTTCTCCACCGCAGGCCCCATCAGGTCGAAGAAGGGCTTGGGGTACAGGCCAATCCAGAAGATGAATACCAGCAGAGGCAAAACGGTGATGATTTCGCGCCAGTTCAGGTCGCGCAGGGCGTGGCCGTGCTTCTTGACCTCGTCCACAATTTCGCCTTGTGGGCCAAGGAACATCTTCTGGAACATATACAACATATACACTGCTGCCATGATGACGCCCAGCGCAGAGACGCCCGCGTACCAGGGCGAGCCAATGGCTTGTGAGCCAAACGCGCCCAACAGAATGGTGAACTCACCTACGAAGCCGTTCAGACCGGGCAGGCCCATCGAAGAGAGCGCCACGATGAGCATAATAGAGCCATAGATAGGAGTGATCTTCCACAACCCGCCATAGACTTTGATTTCGCGGGTGTGAGTCTGTTCGTAAATCATGCCTACTAGGAGGAACAACGCGCCGGTACTCAGGCCGTGATTGATCATCTGCAAGATGGCGCCAGAAATGCCCTGGGCGTTCAATGCAAACATGCCGAGCATGACAAAACCAAGGTGGCTGACGGAGGAATATGCGACCAGTTTCTTGACATCTGCTTGCGCGTAGGAGACCGCTGCGCCGTAGATGATGCCGATGGCAGCAAAGAGCGCAATCCACGGAGCGGCTTTCACGGTGGCTTCGGGGAAGAGCGGAATGTTGAAGCGCAGGAAGCCATAGGTACCCATCTTGAGCAGCACGCCCGCCAGGATGACCGAGCCGGCCGTCGGCGCTTCCACGTGGGCATCTGGCAGCCACGAGTGCAGCGGCCACATGGGGACCTTGATGGCAAAGGCGGCGGTGAAGGCCAGGAACAGCCAGAACTGGATGTTCCCCGGAATGCTGCCTTGAGCAATGATTTCTGGGACGGAGAAGGTACCCTGGTTGATTCCCAGCCATAAGATAGCCAGCAGCATCAAGATGGAACCGGCCATGGTGTACAGGAAGAACTTGATGGCGGCATACAGTCGGCGCGGACCGCCCCAAATACCGATGAGGAAGTACATCGGGACGAGGGTGAATTCCCAGAAGATGTAGAACAGGAACAGGTCTTGCGCCAGGAACACGCCGCTCATGCCCACTTCGAGCAAGAGGAAGAAGAGCATGAAGTCCTTGACGCGCTCTTCCACCGCCGTCCACGTCGAGAGGATGGAGATGGGCGTCAGGAACGTGGTCAGCAGGAGGAGCAGGATGCTGAGGCCGTCCACACCCAGGTGGTACTGGATGTTCCAGCCGGCCACCGTGATCCAGTCATATTTGGCGACCAGTTGCAGATCCGGGTTGGAGGCGGTGAACAGGGACAGCACCCACAGCGAGATGCCAAAGGTCGCCAGGGAGGTGACCAGCGCCGTCCAGCGCAGCAGGTTCTTGTTCTCGCTGGGCAGCAGGAGCAGCGCGAGAACGCCCAAGAGCGGGAAGAAAGTCACCAGGGTAAGAGGTTGCAGAAGAAATTCCATAGTTGTTCCTCGTTTTTTCCCTCATCCCATCCCCTCTCCCTAAGGGAGAGGGGCGAGGGGTGAGGGGAAAGATTTACTTGAACAATAAATATCCCAAAATCAAGACAACGCCCAACAGCACCGACAACGCATACGAACGGACGAAACCGTTCTGGACCTTGCGCAGGCCGGCCGATATATTCTTGGTCGTCGTTCCGAGCCAATTGGCGAAGGCGTCGATGCCGCGCTGGTCGGCGTACAGGTTGAGGCCGATGTTGCTCAACCAGTTGTACGTGCCGGCAATGACCTGCTCGTGGAACCAATCGTGCCAGAAACGCCAGTCCACCACGTCTGCCAGGAAGCGGGCGATGTCTACGTAGCGGTCAATGAAGACAGCCCAGTAGCCCTCGTCCACGAACCATTTGTTCTCCATGCCGGTGAACAGGAAGCCGAGCGGCCTCTTGAGCGGATCGGGCTGCCCGGCCTGGAGCGGTTTGCGTCCGTACAAAAGCCAGGAGAAGAAGATAGCCAGCAGCGCCAGGGCGGTGGAGATCAACGCCACGCTCATCACGAACTCCCCGGCATGGACTTCGAGCGTATGCTCGATCCAGTGCGTGAAGGTGTGCAAACCGGGCAGGTTGAGCGCACCTCCCAGCACCGACAAAGCAGCCAATACCATCAATGGGGCGGTCATGATGAGGGGACTCTCTTCTGCATGGGCAGCGGCTTCGTGCCGCGCCTCGCCGAAGAATACCATCCAAATCTGGCGTCCCATATAGAAAGCCGTAAAGAAGGCGGCAATGGTCAACAGCCAGTAGACCGCTGTGTACCCTTCCCTGAAAGCGTCGGCCAGGATTTCATCCTTCGACCAGAAACCGGCAAAGGGGAAGATACCCGCCAGCGCCAGGGTACCGATGATGTACAACCAGAAGGTAACCGGCATGGTCTTGCGCAGGCCGCCCATGTTGCGCATGTCGCCGGGGTCGAAGACTTCCTCGTGGTGGTCGCCATGTCCGCCGTGATGGGCTAAATGGTGATGACCACGCTCCAGTCCGAGAATGACCGAACCGGCCGAAAGGAACAGCAGCGCCTTGAAGAAAGCATGCGTCGCCAGGTGGAACATCCCGGCCACGAACGCGCCCATCCCGACCGCCGCCACCATGAAACCGAGTTGCGAAATGGTCGAGTAGGCCAGCACCTTCTTGATGTCGTACTGGCCAACAGCAATCGTGGCCGCAAACAGCGCCGTCACTGCGCCGGTCATGGCCACCACATATTGCGCCTGCGGGACAAGCGTATAAAGCGGCGCGGAACGCGCCACCAGGTACACGCCCGCCGTGACCATGGTGGCGGCATGGATGAGCGCCGAGACCGGGGTCGGGCCGGCCATCGCGTCGGGCAGCCAGACGTAAAGCGGAATCTGCGCCGATTTGCCGGTCACGCCAAGCAGCATGAAGAGCGTGATGGCCACGATGACGCCCGGCATGGCATGGGCTAATTGCGGAGCAGCCGCAAAGACTTCATCGAACTGCACCGACCCCAGGTACCAGAACATCAGGAAGCCCGCGATCAGGAAGCCAAAGTCGCCGATACGGTTGGTGACAAAGGCCTTCTTGGCAGCGTTCGAGTTGGCCCAGGAGGGGCGCGCCAGCGTGTCCATCTCGTACCAGAAGCCAATGAGCAGGAAGGAGCAAAGCCCCACCCCCTCCCAACCGACGAACAGCATCAGGTACGAATCGCCGCTGACCAAAACCATCATCGCCAGGATGAACAAATTGAAGAACACGAAGAAGCGGCGGTAGCGGCCCACGTCGTTCTTGAAGCGCACGTCTTCGTGCATGTAGCCGATGGCGTAGATGTGGATGAGCGTGCCGACGCCCGAAACCACCAGCATCATCGTGACCGAAAGCGTATCCACGCGGAAGGTCCAGTCCAGTTGCAGCGCGCCGATGTGTATCCATTCGGCCAGGAAGACGGATTGCCCCTCCCCGTGATTGGCCCACAAGGTATACGCCAGCAGCACGGAAACGACGAACGAAGCGCCCGAAGCCGCGCTGGCCAGCCAGCCGATGCCGCGTTCCGGCAGCCATTTGCCGATGATCAGGTTCAACAACAGCCCAGCCAGCGGGAAGAACACCACCCAGGGGGCTAACGAATAAAAGCCTGTCGTTACTGTTTCGCTCAAGTGCATAGTCACTCCGTTGGTAGAGAGCAGAGCGTAGGAAATTAGAGAGTAGTCATTGCACGACCGACCAACTGCTCTCTAATCTCTAATCTCTCATCTCTTCACTATCCCTTCAGGCTGCTCATTTGGTCTACGTCAATGCTGTGCTTGGTCTTGAAGATCGCCACGATCAGCGCCAGCCCGACCGCCACTTCCGCCGCGGCCACCGTCATCACGAAGAAGACGAAGATCTGGCCGTTCAGCGTCTCGAAGAACCGCGCAAAGGCCACAAAGGCCAGGTTCGCAGTGTTCAACATCAACTCGACCGACATGAAAATAATCAGCGCATTGCGGCGAATCAGCACGCCCAACGCACCCATCGCGAACAAGATTGCCGAGAGCGCAATGTAATACGTCACAGGGACAGCCGTCATCTACCGCTCTCCTTTCTCTTTTTTGGTCAGCACGATGGCGCCCACCATGGCCACCAGCAGCAGGACGGACGTCACCTCGAAGGGAAGCAGGTACTGGTTGAACAGGACGCCGCCAACCGCCTGCGGACTGCCGAACCCCTCTGCCGCCGCCTCGATCCACCCGCTCACTGCTCCGCGCGCGAACAGCAGGTACGCCGCCTCAGCCGCCAGCACGACCGCCAGCCCGATCGCCAGCGGACGCTGCCACGGAAGCGCCTGCGCGGGGGCCAACTGTTCCGCGCCCAAGAGCATGATGACGAACAGGAACAACACCATGATGGCGCCAGCGTACACCGTGATCTGCACCATGGCAATGAACGGCGCACCCAACAGCAGGTAAAAGACTGCCCCCGTAGCAAAGTTCAGCACCAGGAACAGCGCCGCATAGACCGCGTTGCGGCTGGTCAACATGCCCGCTGCGGTCGCAACCGCAACCAGGGCAAGGATGAGGAAGAGGATCAGGTCAACACTCATAATCACCTTTTCACCAGTGACCACTGATAACTGATCACTGTTCACTAGTCTTTGGGATTCTCCATCTGCGGCACCGAGCGCGTATACACGCCCGGCTCCACCTTGCGCGGCGTGGTCATCTCAGGCGAAGGCGCCGCTTCCAACAACATCTCTTTGGTATAGATAGCGTCGTGGCGGTCGGTGAAGGACAGTTCGTAGTTATCGCCCAGCACGATGGCCTCGGTCGGGCAAGCGTCTTCGCAGAAGCCGCAGTAGATACAGCGCAGCATATTGATCTCGTAGGTGGAAGCATACCGCTCTCCGGGTGAGAAGCGCATTTCGTCCGTGTTCTCAGAGGCCTCTACGAAGATGGCATCCGCCGGGCAAGCCGCCGCACACAACGAACAGCCGATGCACTTCTCCAGCCCGTTCTCGTAACGCTTCAACACGTGCCGCCCGCGGAAGCGCGGCCGCACCGGGCGCTTCTCCTCCGGGTATTGGACCGTCACCGGCCCTTCGATGAGCATCTTGAACGTGGTGAACAGGCCACGCCCGAGTTCTTTAAGCATAGTTCTTCCTCCGTATCGTGCGATCCACCATTAAACTGGCAAAATAACCTGCCGCCAGCGAAAGGACAGGGGTCACCCACCTCAGCCAGGGATTGACCTCTTGCGCCAGCAAAATGCCAACCGCCGTGATGAACACCACCGCCAGCGCCAACGGCAGCAGAATCTTCCAACCAAAAGCCATCAAGCGGTCATAGCGGATGCGCGGCCACGAAGCGCGCACCCAAATCATGATACCGAGTAAAACGAAAATCTTGACGAACATGTACAACGGGCCCAGCCAGGGGAAGCGGTCCACGCCGGGGCCGAGATACCCGCCCAGGAACAGCGTCGCCAGGATAGCACTCACCACGATCATCTTCTGATACTCGGCCATGAAGAACAGCGCAAACTTCATGCCCGAATACTCGATGTGATACCCCGCCACGATCTCCTGCTCGGCGTCGGGCATATCGAACGGATGACGGTTGACCTCTGCCACCGTCGCAATCCAAAAAATCACTGCCCCCACCGGCTGTACCAGGATGAACCAACCATCGCGCTGCGCCTCCACGATATCCACCAGGCTCATCGAATTGCCCAGCAAAATGGCCGCCACCATGGCCAGGCCAAGCGTCAACTCATACGAAATCATCTGCGCCGAAGAGCGCAGGCCGCCCATCATGGCGTATTTATTGTTCGACGACCAGCCCGCCAGCACGATGCCATACACTGCGATCGAAGCGATAGACATCAGATACAACACGCCTACGTTCACGTCAGCGATCTGCTGCCTCACCACGCGCCCAAACAGGTTCAGCGGCGGACCCCACGGAATCACCGCCGCAATCACAATAGATGGCACCATGGTAATAATAGGCGACAAGAAGAACACCAATTTATAGGCCCTGGCTGGCGTCAATTCTTCCTTGAAAGTCAACTTGATGGCATCTGCCACCCATTGCAACAACCCCTGCGGCCCGGCGCGGTTCGGTCCCAGGCGCGATTGCAGGAAAGCCAAAAAACGGCGTTCGTAGTAGGTCAAATAGCCGAAGCCAATCAACAACGTGAACACCAACACCAGCGATTTGATGATCCATTCCCAAAACAGTGACCAGTCCATATCATTTCACCTTTATCGCCGCCGGCTCACGCATCGCCAAACCCATACTGCGCGGGATGAGCGCCACGCCGGCTGAAATCGTCTCATCCAACTTGACGACCGCCTCCCCCTGCACGCCGTCGAAACTGACCTTGACCGTTTTACCGGCCTCCACGCCCAGGCGTTTTGCCGTTTGCGGATGCAGCGCGATGAAAGTCTCGCCGATGCGCCCGTGCAACAACTCCGATGACGCAACCGTCACGCCGCGATCGAACAACTTCGTGACCGGAACGGCCAGCAAACCCTCCTCTTGGGGACGCGGGCCCGCTTCTTTCTGGACCTTGGGGCTGCTCACCGTTTCGCCGCGTTCTGCTACGCTGACGAGTTGGACTCCCAGCCCCTGCGCGTTCTCGTAGGTCGTGCCGCCGTAATACAAGTCGCCGCGCCCCACAATCGGCCACTGCTCGGTGGTCTCGGCCAGTTTGGCGTAGGACAATCCCTCGAAGTCTTTCACACTTGCGGCCAGTTTCTCGAAGACCAACGCCGCAGAACGGCCTTCCAGGGCAATGCCCAGTTTGGCGCCGATTTCCGCTGTAATGGCATAATCGGCCTTCGTCTCGCCCCAAGGCGGCACAGCCGGGAAGAAACGCTGCACGCGCCGCTCGCCGGAGGTGAACGAGCCGTCGCGTTCCGTGTAAGCCTGCGCGGGCAAAACCACGTCTGCCAGTTCGGCGGTTGCCGTGCGGAACAACTCTTGCACGATGACGAACTCTGCCCCCTCCAGCGCCTTGGCCAACGCCGGGTCATCGCCGGCCGGGTCGGCAGCAACCACGTACACCGTCTTGCCTTTCAGCGCCCTGGCTAAGTCTCCCTCTGGGCGGAAGCCCATCTCCCAGGCGCCCTGGTCATTGGCGCGCTGCCAGACTCCGATCAAGCCATTGTTGGCCTTACCGACGTGGCCGGTCTTCACCAGCAAGTCGGCGCAGGCGGCAGCCAGGCTGCTGGAGCCTTCCAATCCCAACCCGTCGCAGCCGAACAACACCACTGCATTTTGGGCCTGGGCAAAGGCCTCGGCAATCTTGCCCTTACCGCCCAAATCTTGCACGGTTTTCACTTCATCGCCGTTGGCATAGCGGATGACGAACTTCGCAAATTTGTCCAGTTTGGTCTCGCGGGCATTGGCCACAATCAAGGTCGCGCCGCGCTCGGCGGCCTGCTTGACCCGCAGCCACCAGATAGGCGCCTCTTCGTACAAATCGGAGGCCACCACCAAAATAGCGTCTTCTTTCCCCATGTCAGAGAAGTTCGTCCCCTTGCCCACGCCGACCTGCATCACCAGGTCGCCGCCGTCCATCTCGGTATACAACACGGCTTTCCCGCCCAGTCCGTCTGCCAGGGCTTTCAGGTTGAAAAGGTCCTCGTTGGACAAGCGGCCCGAGGCCAGCACCACAGACTCCTTTTTGGCCTGCGCCAGTTTGGCGGCTGCCGCGCCAATGGCCTGCTCCCACGAGGCCGCTTCCAGACCGTCTGGCTGGCGGAGAAGCGGCTTCGACAAACGTTCCTGGCTCTCTGTGTAATGATAGGCAAAGCGTCCCTTGTCGCAAATCCAGATTTCGTTGACCTGCTCATTTTGGCGCGGCATCACACGCTTGATGACCACTTTACCGTCGGCTTTGGCCTCGCGGCGGGTATTGAAAACGATATTACATCCCACCGGGCATTGCGCGCAAATGGAAGCCGCCGCCTTCAACTCCCAGGGGCGTGCCCCGAAGCGGAAGTCCGCGGTCGTCAACGCGCCCACCGGGCAGATGTCGGTGGTGTTGCCCGAAAAAACGGAATCGAAGCCCGGCTCCGAGACCGAAATGATGTGGCTGCCGCGTCCGCGTTCGTCAATGGCCAGCACCGCCTCGCCCGCCACCCGCTCCTGGAAACGCACACAGCGCCCGCACAGGATACAGCGCTCGCGGTCGAGGAAAATCAAATCGCCCAGCGGGACGTGCTTGTCCATTTTCAGTTTTTCATCGTAGAGGAAGCGGCTCTTGCCCGGTCCATGTTCCATGGTCAGGTTTTGCAGCGGGCACTCGCCGCCCTTGTCGCACACCGGGCAGTCCAGCGGGTGAGAGGTGAGCAGGAACTCCAAGATGCCCTTCTGCGCCTCCTTCGCCTTGTCGGACTGCGTCAGTACCACCATACCCTCCGAGACCGGAGTGGTGCAGGCCGTTTCGGGCTTGGGCATGAATTGCATCTTGGGCTGGCCGTTCTCATCCAGCACAGGCTGACCGCTGGCGCGGTCCATCATCGGGCGGCCAATCTCCACCAGGCACATGCGGCACATGCCGGCCGGTTCCATCTTGGGATGATAGCAGAAGACCGGGATGTCTATGCCGANNTTCTTGGCCGCATCCACGATCAAGGTACCTGCCGGAACCGTCACTTGTTTGTTGTCAATCGTAAGTGTTACGTGTTTCGTCATACATTCTCCGTGAGTAAAACGTAATCCGTAATGCGTAATACGTAATACGTAATACATTTCCGTTTTCCGTTTTACGTTTCACACTTTACGAAAATCTTCCGGGAAACGTTCGATACCGGTAACGACCGCCATGGTCGCAAATTCACCTAACGCGCACAGGCACTTACCTTGCATTTGCTTGGCGACGTTGTAAAGCAACTCCACATCTTCCGGCTGGTGGCTGCGCTCGATGCGTTGGATGATCTTCAACATCCAATAATTCCCTTCACGGCAGGGAGTACATTTGCCGCATGACTCGTGCTTGAAGAAGTGAATCGTCTTATCGAGAATCCAACCCACGCTGACGGTGTCGTCAATGACAATAACGGAAGCAGACCCGAGGTCCGCACCGAGCGCGCGCACCGAGGCGTAATCCATCGGCGTGTCGAGGGCTTTGTCATCTACCGCAATCAGCGAGGAAGAAGCGCCGGCCGGCATGATGGCTTTGACCGGACGCCCGTCCAAGATGCCGCCTCCATGCTCATAAATCAATTCACGGAAAGTCGTCCCAAAAGGCAGTTCGTAGTTGCCCGGCTTGCGCACGCGCCCGGAGAGCGAGAAGATTTTGACACCGGCGCTGTCGGGCGTGCCGATGGATTTGTACCATTCCGCGCCGTTGGCGAGGATGAGCGGGACGTTGGTGAGCGTCTCGACGTTGTTGACCACGGTCGGCTTGCCATACAGGCCAAACGAGGGCGGGAAAGGCGGACGGACGCGCGGCTGACCACGCTTGCCCTCCAGCGACTCGAGCAAAGCGGTTTCCTCGCCGCAGATGTACGCGCCCGCGCCGAGATGGGTGTAGATGCGAAGCGCATAATCCGTGCCGAAGAGTTTGTCGCCCAGGTAACCGGCCTTTTCCATCTCTTCGATCTTCTCGTCCAGCCAGGCGGCTACCGGCCAGAACTCGCCGCGCAGGTAGATGTAGGCCGCGTTCGCGCCAACCGCGTAGGAGGCGATGGCCACGCCTTCCAGGAACTGGAAGGGGTTGCTCTCCATGATCTCGCGGTCTTTGAAGGTGCCCGGCTCGGACTCGTCGGCGTTGGCGACCACGTAATGCGGCCAGTTTTTGTTATCCATGAAGGCCCACTTCATGCCGGTGGGGAAGCCCGCGCCGCCGCGCCCGCGCAACCCCGAAGCCTTGACCACTTCGGTCACCTCTTCGGGCTTCATGGCGGTCACAGCCTTCTTCCAGGCCTGAAAGCCGCCGTTCTTTTGATAGACATCCAAGTGACTGATGTCAGGAATGTCGCGATGACGTAAAAGGATATGTGCCATAAGCCTCTTATTCTGCCAAGGGAATGACTTGCCCTTCACGGCGGGCGATGATGACGATCATATTATCGCCTTCCTGAAATTGTTTTTCGCCGACAGGAATTGGCTCGATACGAACGTCAATATGGGCGGCTATTACCCATAACTTCGCCCAATCCCTGTGCGTCAATTTTTTATCGTAACGCGGCGATACCACTAATAGATCAATATCGCTCCATTCATGTTGTTGGCCTCTTGCATACGAGCCAAACAAAACGCCATACTTGACTGGAATGCGTTTCTGTCTCACCGCTTGGAGATAGTTCTGAATAGACTTTATAACTGATTCTTCAACCACTCGTACATTTCCTCAACTTGTTCAAAAAGCGACTTGGTATATTGGAATGTTGGCTTTTCTATCCGGGTACCATACATATCTGGATATCTTCCACGAATGTTATATGTTGTAAGTTCTGCCAGCAGGTTTGTGTACCTAGGAGAGAGTGAAAGGTGCGCGCGTTGTGCTAATGATAACAAATTGTGAATCATCGGTGCATATCCTTGCGTTTGCCTGCAAACGAGCGCCTTTAGTATCTTCTCTACCGTAAGGTGCGCAAAAAACAATGCCGGCAACGTCTCTCTGCCTTCAAGCAATTTATTGGCCACCCGCCAATCGTCGGCTGCACCTTCTCTCCAATAGGATACCTGCTTGTCGATATCAATCATTACGTCTTATGCCTTACGGAACGCCAGTTCGGGATAACCGTCCCGAAGGCTTTCTAAAATCGAACCTTCGGGACGGTTCAAAGGCTTATCCTGAATTCAGGTCACGTATTCCCTGCTTTCTTCCACTCCTCCACCAACTCCATCGTCTTTTCGACCGTCATGTTCTCATGGTATTGGATGCCGTCCGGCCCCTGCGTCTGGAACATGGGCGCTTTGTCGCAGGCCGCCAGGCACATGACCGGCTCTACTGTAATCAGGCCGTCGGGGGTAGTGCCGCCGGGTTCGATGCCCAGTTTGGCGCACAAATCGGCCAGGAACTGATCGGCACCGCGCAGGGCGCAGGGCAGGTCGGTGCAGACCTGGATGCGGAGTTTACCGCCCGGTTTGTCATGGTACAGGGTGTAGAAGCCAACAATGGAGGCCACCTCGGTCTCTGTGATGTCCACCAACGCCGCGATCTCTTGCATAGCATGACGGTCCACATAACCTTCTTCGCGCTGCGCCAGGTACAACAGCGGCATGACCGCAGAACGCTTATGCTCTGGCGGGTACTTCGCCAAAATCTTCTCGACTTCCTTCGGATATTTTTCTACCAGACTCATCGGTCAATGTCTCCCAGCACAAAGTCAATCGAGCCAATGATAGCGATCAAGTCGGCTACCAGGTGGCCTCTGGAAATTTCGGGTAATACGCCCAAATTGTCGAACGAGGGTGTACGCATGTGAACGCGGTGCGGCTTTGGGCCGCCATCGCCTTCCAGGTACACACCCAACTCGCCGCGCGGCCCTTCCACCGCCGAGTAGATACCGCCTTTAGGCGCCTCGAAGCCCTCCGTCCACAACTTGAAGTGATGGATGAGCGCCTCCATGCTGACGCCAATCTCCGAGCGCGGCGGCGGCACGAATTTACGGTTGTCGCTGCGCACCGGCCCCATCGGCAATTTGTTCAACGCCTGCTCGACGATCTTGAGCGCCTCGCGCATCTCCTGCACGCGGACAAGGTAACGTGCGTAGCTGTCGCCCTCGGTGCGCACCGGCACGTTGAAATCGTATTGCTCATAGCCCATGTACGGGCGCGCCTTGCGCAGGTCCCAGTTTACACCGCTGGCGCGCAAGATCGGCCCCGTGACGCCGTGACTGAGGGCTTTTTCTTTGGTCAAGACGCCAATTCCCAACAAACGGTCTAACAAAAGCGGATTTTTGGTCAGGAGGGCTTCATATTCATCAATGCGTTTGGGGAAGATTTTGATGAAATTCCGCACCGCCGCCTCGAATTCCACCGGCACATCGCGCCATACCCCGCCGGGGCGAATGTAGGTGGTCATCATGCGCTGCCCAGAGACCAGTTCCAAAATATCGAGAATGATCTCGCGCTCACGGAAGGCGTACATGAACATGGACATAGCCGCCAGGTCGAGGGCGTGCGTCCCGATCCACACCAAATGCGAGGCAATGCGCTGCAACTCGGTCAGGATGACGCGGATGGCCTGGGCGCGCGGCGGCACATCCAAATCCACCAATTTCTCCACCGCCATACAATAGGCCAGATTGTTCCCGACGGTATTCAAATAATCCATGCGGTCGGTCATCACCTCGGCCTTTTGATAGGTTTTGGCTTCCATATTCTTTTCGATGCCGGTGTGCAAAAAGCCGATATCGGGAACGCAATTCACGATAATCTCGCCATCCAGTTCCAGGAGCAAGCGTAACACCCCGTGCGTGGCCGGATGCTGCGGCCCCATGTTCAAGAGCATCGTATCGCCCTGGACGGCGCGCTCCGAAACCAAATGTCTCAATTCGTCAACGGTCACTTCTTGTAACTGAGTCATAACTCATTCCTTGGCATAGGGCTTGCGCAGGTCAATTTCCTCGAAGTTGAAGGTGAACTGCGGTTCTTCGTAGCCCAGCGGATAATCCTTGCGCAGCGGATGGCCTTCCCAATCGTGCGGCATCAAAATACGACGTAGATCAGGATGACCCTCGAAGCGGACGCCGAACATATCCCAGACCTCGCGCTCACGCCAATTGGCGCTGGCATACACCCCGCTCACTGTCGGGACCACCGGCCGGCTTGCCGCTACCGGGACTCTCACCTGCACCGACAGGTTTTTCGAGATGGAAGTCAACTGATAGATGACATGAAAGCGAGGTTCCTGCTGCGGCCAGTAATCTACCGCCGTGAGCGCCGAAAGAAATTCGAAGCCCTGTTCGTCCCGCAGCCAGGTCAGCGTTTCGGCTATCTGCTCTGGCTTCACGAAGACATGCACCTCGCCGCGAAACTCCTCTATGCTGGCGTCGAATCGGGTTTGTACAGCCTGAACGATTTTTTCGAGTTCTTTGTCCATAAAATTTCACCATCGGCAACCGCAAAGACCAGAAATACGGCTCTATCCCTTTGCAGTTTTTTATGAGTTGTCCCTATCCCATGTGGGCATAGTCTTTGAATTTCTCCGACTGTACCTTCTCATACAGGGTGACCACCGCATGGATCAACGATTCCGGGCGCGGCGGGCAGCCCGCCGCATAGACATCCACTGGAACCACCTCGTCTACCCCCTGATAAATAGCATAATTATTGAACACGCCGCCGCACGAAGCGCAATCGCCCATAGCAATCACCCATTTGGGTTCGGGCATCTGGTCGTACAGGCGGCGCAACACCGGGCCCATCTTGCGCGAAACGCGCCCGGCCACAATCATCAGGTCGCTTTGGCGCGGACTGGCGCGCATCAACTCCATCCCAAAACGGCTCATATCATAATTGGCTGCCTGCGCCGACATCATTTCGATAGCGCAACAAGCCAGGCCAAACAGCATCGGCCACATAGCGCGCGTGCGCCCCCAATTGACCACCTCTTCCAACTTCGTGGTCACGATACCCATATTGCCGAGTTTCTGTTCTATTCCCATTCCAGGGCTCCTTTCTTCCAAGCGTACAGATAACCTACCAACAAGATAACGATGAAGATGACCATCTCGATTAGGCCAAACAAGCCCAGTTGCCTGAACACCACCGCCCATGGCAGGAAGAAGACGACTTCGATGTCGAACAAGATGAACAGCACGGCAATCAGGTAGAAACGCACCGGCATACGCCGCGTCCCAGGCCCATAAGGGCTCATTCCCGATTCATAGGGCATAGATTTTTGGCTGGTTTTCTTCTTCGGCCCAAACAACTCCCCCNAACCGATGGCAATCAAAGCGACCAAGGTCGCCAAGACAAACAAAATGGCAATGGCTACATATTCGAGCATCATAGAACCTCTTCGATGATCATTTTGAGTCGACTACAAAAAGGCAAAACTCAGGAATGATTAATTTTCCCTCGAAAGCCGCTCCTT
>JGI24187J35170_1000256_pt1 | contig 23799 bp, 24 predicted proteins | sample YNPBryBLVA2012_FD_35170 | JGI IMG/M metagenome (IMG submission 35170)
CGGAAGCGCAGGAACGGCGAGAAGGCGTGCCCCAGGACCGGCGCCAGGGCGACGGGGACCAGTCCCCAACCGTCTATGCCGGCCCCGAAGCGGGCCAGGGACACCGGCGTGGCACCCTTCAGGTAGTCCAGCAGGAGCGCGGGAACTCCGGCCCGCCAGCCGCCAGCCCGCCAGGCGTTGGCCGCGCCGGGATTGCCGTCCCCGTAGCGGCGGATGTCGGCGCGGGCCACCAGCCGCCCCAGCCAGACGGAGAAGGGGAGCGAGCCGGAGAGGAAGCCCAGGACCGTCCACAGCAGCACCGCGCCCAGGGGCGGCCCCGGGGGCGGACTCCCCACCGGGGTCCAGTACCGCCGCAATTTGGCCATAAAGGCCGGGTCGCCCCCCAGCCGCTCCGCCCGCCCGACGGTGAAGACGTACCGCCCCACCTCTCCCCGCGGATGCCAGACGGCGACCCGGTAGGGGCCGTCGGCGGGAAGGACAACCGTCCGCTCCTGCCGCTCCCAGTAGGACGTGCGGGTGAACGGCTCAAAGAAGGTGGACGGCGTCCCCTCCGGGGGCGGGACCATTTCCACCCCCTCGTCGGTGACCGGCACGGCAGCCGGAAGGGCCGTCGCCTCCCCCGGCAGGCCCGGTCCGATCAGGGCCATNGTGGGNGCNAAATTCTCCTGCCCCGGAATCTGGGGGATGACGATGGAGAGGTAGACCGCCTGCCCTGCCCCGCCGTCAAAGGCGAACATGTCCACGTCGGTGGCCGATTCCAGCGTCGCGTAGATGGCGGTGGAGACCGACGGGTCGTCTATCCGCCAGGGACGGTCGGGCGGGATGTCCGTCTCCTCAAAGAACGGCTGGTGGGCCCCGACCGGGGTGGCGACCAGGGCCAGCCCGATCAGCAACAGCACGATCAGAATCCGAAGGCGTATACGAAACATCCTCTATGCCATGCATCGGCCTTTGCCGACGCGTCGTAACTCCCCACCACAAAGATGTTCTTTGTGCTTTTCTACAGAATGGCTCCGAAGGGGTCGGCGCAGGCCGACCCCTGGCCGCAGGCCCGGGGAGGGTGACTTCAGTCAGCGCTATTCACGCCGATTGAAATCGTCCTTCCTGGGCACTTCGTGCCAGGTGTCGGCCTTCGCCGACACGCTTCACGGCTGGGTCACCAAAGGGGTCGGCGCAGGCCGACCCCTGGCCGCAGGCCCAACAAAGCCGACTTCAGTCGGCCCCGACCAGAATGCGCCCGTTCTCCACCCGGACCGGGTAGACGGGGAGCGCGTGTTCCCGGCGCAGCGCGCCCAGNACCCGTCCCACCCCCGGTGGCCAGGGGGTCCATGCGGCCACATCCCCGGTGCGCAGCGAGAAGGCGCTGCGGTGCCAGGGGCAGACCAGGTGCCCGTCCTCGGTGATGCGGCCGTTTGTCAGCGGCGCGCCCATATGGGGGCAGCGGGCCGCCACGGCAAAGATTTCGCCCCCATGCCGGATCAGGAGCACCGGGGCGCCGTTGACCTCCACCACCTCCCGCGCCCCCTCGGGCAGGCGGCTTTCGTCCAGAACGTCTATCCATTCCATTTTTTCTCTCCTTTGTCACTCACAACACTCGAAAAAGGCAGGCAAACAGCCCCATCCCCTGCCGGCCCTCTGGAACCACAGCCGGGGCCGGTTCACACCCCCTTCTGCAGCACGCGGTCAGCGGCCTGCCAGCCGGAAGCCAGGGCTGCGCCAGCCGAACCGGTGGATGGTGATCATGCGCCCCCCCACGTGGGGTGCTGCTTCCAGCACATGCACCGCCATCCCGCCTGTTGCAACCGGTAGGCGGCGGTGAGCCCCGCAATTCCTGCGCCGACGACGATGGCCTGTGTGGCAGGCATGGCAAAATCCTCCCTGTTGATATTTGCTCAGGCCGGCAAGTGGCTGTATAATGCCCGCAGTGCACGAACTGCTGCCTGGAATCTTACACCACGGCCATTATAACATAGATACAGGGTCGCGACAACTCCGGGAGGTGCGACTTTTATGGATGCCACCCCATCAGCGCCTGTCCAAAAAGTCGACCCGGGCCTTTTCTATTGGTCAAATTCCGGGTCTGGTGATAGAATGAAAGGCCGGTCCGACAAGGAGCAGAGGAAATGAGCACACCCATGCGCCGTCAGTATTTGCGCATCAAGAAGCAATACCCTGATGCCATCGTCTTTTTTCGCCTGGGCGATTTCTATGAGACATTCGATGACGATGCCAGGGTTGTGGCCCAGGTGTGCGACATTGTCCTGACCTCCCGGCCGGTGGGCAAAGACCAGCGGGTGCCGCTGGCCGGAGTGCCCTACCATGCCGTGGAGGGCTATCTGGCGAAGCTGATCCAGGCCGGGTACAAGGTGGCCATTGTGGATCAGGTGGGTGAAGCGTCGGCCCAGGAGCTGGTGGACCGCCAGGTGGTGCGGGTGGTCACCCCCGGCACCGTGGTCGAACCGGCGTTGTTGGACCAGCGGCGCAACAACTATCTGGCCGCTCTGGTGGTGGAAGGGGAGCGTGCCGGTCTGGCCTACGCCGACATCACCACCGGCGAATTCGCGGCGACGCAACTGGCCGGCGGCGATGCCCTCCGCCTGGCCCTGGAGGAGCTGGCCCGCCTGCAACCGGCCGAGGTGGTCACCCCCGACCCGGACCTGGTGGCGCTGGGGCGGCAGGCTGGCAGCCCGGCGGTCAGCGGCCATGAACGCTGGCCGTTCGAGCTGGAAACGGCCCGTCAGGCACTGCTGGACCATTTTCAGGTGGTCAGCCTGGACGGTTTTGGCCTGGGCGGGCTGCCGCTGGCGGTGCAGGCGGCGGGTGGACTGCTTCACTACCTGAGCGAGACGCAGCGCGGCCGGCTGGGACAACTGGCCAGCCTGCGCACCTACTCCACCGATGAATTCATGACCCTCGATGCGGCCACGCGGCGCAACCTGGAGCTGACAGAGACCATCCGCCGGGGAACGGTGCAGGGTTCGTTGTTGGGCGTGCTCGACGCCACGGTCACCAGCATGGGTGGGCGGTTGCTGCGGCGCTGGCTTCACCAGCCGCTTCTTAACCTGGAGCGGCTCAACGAGCGGCTGGATGTGGTGGAAGCCCTCTATCACGACACACCGGCCCGCACCCGCCTGCGCACCTGGCTCAAGAACGTGGCCGACCTGGAGCGCCTGACCAGCCGCGCCGTCCAGGGCATTGCCCGGCCCCGCGACCTGTTGAGCATCCGCCACAGCCTGGAGGCGGTGCCGGAGATTCAGGCCACCGTGGGCCAGATGAGCACAGAGGTGGGGTTTCTCCGCTCACTGACCGCTCTGGACCCCTGTCGGGAGGTGGTCGAACTGGTCGGCCAGGCCATCGTCGAGGATCCGCCCGCCACCCTGAACGCCGGCGGGGTCATCCGGCCCGGCTTCTCGGCCGAACTGGACAGCATTGTCGCCGCCTCGCGGGATGCCCGGGTGTGGGTTGCCGATCTGGAACGTCGGGAGCGGGCGCGGACCGGGATCAAGACCCTGAAGGTGGGCTACAACAAAGTCTTTGGCTATTATCTGGAGGTGACCCGGGCCAACGCCGACCTGGTTCCGGCCGAATATATCCGCAAGCAGACGCTGGTCAATGCCGAGCGGTACATCACTCCGGAGCTGAAGGAATACGAGGCGCTGATCCTCAACGCCCAGGAGCGGATCGCCGAACTGGAGGGGCGCATCTACCGCCAGGTGATGGAGCAGGTAGCAGCCGCCGCCAGACGGCTGGCAGCCCTGGCAGAGGCGTTGGCCCACCTGGATGTGTATGCTGCCCTGGCCGAAGTGGCAGTGCGGCACCGCTATGTGCGCCCGCACCTCACCACCGATGACGAGTTGCACATCATCGCCGGCCGGCACCCGGTGGTCGAGGCGATGCAGCGGGAAGAGCCGTTCGTGCCCAACGACACACACCTGTCCGCCGAGGAGCGGATCCTGGTCATCACCGGCCCCAACATGGCAGGCAAGAGCACCCTGCTCCGCCAGGTCGCCCTGATCGTCCTCATGGCTCAGATCGGCTCGTTCGTGCCTGCCGACGAGGCACACATCGGGCTGGTAGACCGCATCTTTACCCGCATCGGCGCCCAGGATGAAATCAGCGCCGGGCAATCTACCTTTATGGTGGAGATGGTGGAGACGGCCAACCTGCTGAACCATGCCACCCCGCGCAGCCTGCTGATTCTGGACGAGGTTGGGCGCGGCACCAGCACCTACGACGGCATCTCGATCGCCTGGGCGGTGGTCGAGCATATCCACAACCACCCCCGGCTGCGCTGCAAGACCCTCTTTGCCACCCACTACCACGAGTTGACCCAACTGGCGGACCTGCTGCCGCACGTCCGCAATTACAACGTGGCTGTGGTCGAGGAAAAAGGCAAGGTGGTGTTCCTGCGGCGCGTTGTTCCCGGCGGGGCCGACCGGAGCTATGGGATTCACGTGGCGCAACTGGCCGGGCTGCCCAAACCGGTCATCCACCGCGCTCAGGAGATCCTGAAGGAGTTGGAGCAGGAGGCCCGGGCGCCTGGTGCGGCGCGGCGGACGATCAAAGTGCGGCAATTGCCCCTGTTTGCCGTCGGCCATCCGGTGCTGGAGGAGCTGGCCCGGCTGGACGTGAGCGCCATGACGCCGCTGGAGGCGATCAGCAAGCTGTATGAATTAAAGGGACAGGTGAACCAGGGGGAAGGAAGCAAGAAATAGGGAAGCAGGAAGCAGGAAACATGCCAGGCTAATACGCCGGCAGGCTGCGCTTGATGACCTCATAGTCCTCCAGAGCCTTGCCCGCACCCAGGGCCACGCAGGCGATCGGATTGTCGGCCAGGTAGCAGGGCACGCCGGTCTCTTTGGTGAGCAGCCGGTCAAAGTTGCGCAGCAACGCCCCCCCGCCGGTCATAACGATGCCCCGGTCAATCACGTCGGCTGCCAGCTCGGGCGGCGTCTTTTCCAGCACGGCCTTGACCACCCCAACGATAGAGGCCAACGGTTCGGCGATGGCTTCGGTGATCTCGCCGGAGGTGATCTGGATGGTCTTGGGCAGGCCGGAGACCTGATCCCGACCCCGGACCTCCTTGCGCAGTTCCTCTTCCAGAGGCAGGGCGCTGCCGATGGCGATCTTGACCTCCTCCGCCGTCTGCTCGCCGATCATCAGGTTGTACTTGCGCTTGATATAGTTGATGATCGCCTCGTCTATGCGGTTGCCCCCCACCCGCACCGAGGCAAACTCGACGATGCCGTTCACGGAGATGACCGCTGCTTCACTGGTGCCACCGCCGATATCCACCACCAGGTTGCCCGTGGGGGTGTTGATCGGCATCCCGGCACCCAGGGCGGCCGCCAGCGGTTCTGGAATGAGATAGGCCTCCCGCCCACCCGCCTGAATGGCCGCATCGTGCACGGCGCGGCTTTCCACACTGGTCACCCCCACCGGCACGCTGATGGCGATGAGCGGTTTGAACAGGCGGAAGCGACCGGCTACCTTTTCAATAAAGTAGCGCAACATGGCCTCGGTCACCACATAATCGGCAATCACCCCGTCGCGCAGGGGCCTCGCCACCTCGATCGTTTCCGGCGTGCGGCCCAGCATCTCCCGCGCCTCGCTGCCGACCGCCACGATCTTGTTATCGTTGACCGCAATGGCCACCACCGANGGCTCTTGCAGAACNATCCCTTTGCCTTTGACCCAGACCAGGACATTGACTGTGCCCAGGTCTATCCCGATATTTTTTGTTAGCATTTATCACCCGATTGGAACACAGGCTCAAGCCCGGGTTATTGGGCTCCAGGCCCTTTGCCCTCAGGTCGGCGCCGGCGGCGAGCCACCTTGAGCTGAACGATGGATCGGCGTAGGGCCGCCTCGGCGCGGGCAAAGTCCTGATCCTCCCGCCGTTTTTGGGCCATGGTCGCCTCGGCGCGCTGCCGGGCAGCCTCCGCCTGAGCCAGATCAATCTCCTCAGCCCGTTCGGCCGAGTCGGCCAGAATGGTCACATGATGGGGGCCGACCTCCATAAACCCCCCCCCGATGGCAATGAACTCATCCTCCTGGCCCGAGCGGCGGAGGATCAACTCGCCATAGGTCAGAGCGGTCATCAGGGGAGCGTGGTGGGGCAGGATGCCCAGTTGCCCCTGGATGCCCGGAGCCACCACCATGTCCACGTCATCCCGAAAGACAACGCGCTCGGCGGTAATCACTTCACAACGCAATGCACCCATCTACAGTTTCCCCGCCGCCTCCACGGCCTCGTCAATTCCCCCCACCATGTAGAACGCCTGCTCCGGCAGGTCATCATGTTTGCCTTCCAGGATCTCTTTGAAGCCGCGCACCGTCTCCTTGACCGGCACATAGCGTCCTGCCCGGCCGGTAAACTGCTCGGCGACGAACATCGGCTGGCTCAGGAAGCGTTGGATCTTGCGCGCCCGGGCCACCACCAATTTGTCCTCTTCTGAAAGCTCATCAATCCCCAGGATGGCAATGATGTCCTGCAGGTCCTTGTAGCGTTGCAACACCCGCTGGACCTCGCGGGCGACGCGATAATGCTCCTCGCCGACAATGCGCGGATCGAGGATGCGCGAGGTAGAGGCCAGCGGGTCCACCGCCGGATAGAGGCCCATCTCGGCGATTGAGCGTTCCAGGGCGATGGTGGCATCCAGGTGGGCAAAGGTCGCCACCGGCGCCGGGTCGGTATAGTCATCGGCGGGCACGTAGACGGCCTGCATCGAGGTGATGGAGCCCCTCTTCGTGCTGACAATCCGCTCCTGGAGCTCCCCCATCTCGGTCCCCAGGGTGGGCTGGTAGCCCACCGCACTGGGCATCCGCCCCAGCAAGGCCGACACCTCGGAGCCGGACATCACAAAGCGGAAGATATTGTCAATAAACAACAGGACATCATATCCTTCGTCGCGGAAATACTCGGCCATGGTCAGCCCGGTGAGGCCCACCCGCAGGCGCACGCCGGGCGGCTCGTTCATCTGCCCAAAAACCATGGCCACGCTGTTGATCACACCCGACTGTTGCATTTCACGCCACAGGTCGTTGCCCTCGCGGGAACGCTCACCCACGCCGGCAAAGACCGAATAGCCTTTGTGCACCGTGGCGAAGGTGCGGATCAGTTCCTGAATGATGATCGTCTTGCCCACACCCGCGCCGCCAAAGATACCGGTCTTGCCCCCACGGGTAAAGGGGGCGATCAGGTCAATCACCTTCAGGCCGGTTTCCAGAAACTCTGGCCGGGTGACCTGGTCTTCAAAAGAAGGGGCCGGGCGGTGGATGGGATAGTATCGCTCGGCTTCCACCGGCCCTGCGTTGTCAATCGGTTCCCCCAGGACGTTGAAAATGCGCCCCAGAGTGACCGGTCCCACCGGCACCCGGATCGGCCCGCCGGTGGCGATGGCTTCCATGCCCCGGCGCAGGCCGTCGGTGGAGTCCATGGCCACACACCGCACCCAGTCGTTCCCCAGGTGCTGCTGGACTTCGACCACCAGGCGGCCCCCATCGCGGGGGATCTCAATAGCCTCGTAAATGTCGGGTAGTTCGCCGGCCGGAAACTCCAGGTCCACCACAGGCCCCATAACCTGTACCACTCGGCCTTTGCTCCGCGTTGACATCCAGCCTCCTCCGTTCAGAACGTTATTCCTCCACCGGCACCACCAGGCAGGTCAGCGTGTCGCGCACGCCGGCCGCCGGCCGGATATGATCCATGACCGTTTTGAGGATTTCGTTGGTGCTGCCCGCTTCGATGCTGACGATCAGATCGTACGGCCCGGTGATCATTTCCACCGATTGGACAAAANGACCNTTGCGCAGCGATCTATAGATGATGTTGGTCAGCCCCGGCGCTGTCCTGAGCAAAACATAAGCTTTCGCCATCCTCCTCCCCTCCTCTCATCCTCGCGCCCTGGCCAGCGCCTCCGCCCCGCCGACGATATCCAGCATCTCACGGGTGATCGCCTCCTGACGGGCGCGGTGGTCCTGGACCACTTCAGCCAGCAGGTTGATCCAGGTCACCCGCCGTGGTTGATGCTCCGGCAAAGCAACCGGTCGCGTGCAAATATGCTTCAATAGCAGCGACAAAAGTTCTCGCCCCCTCCAGGGTCTCTTCGGCAATCTGCCGGGTGGCGGGCACCATCTCGCCATAATCGTGCGTCTGGCGGCGGTCAAATGCCAGGTGGAGGGCACGGGAGAGCTCAAGAGGAAAGACGCCAGTTTTGACAAACTCACGATCAAAGAGGGAGATAGCCCCACTGTGCCTCGACGTGCCGAGCTGGCGGGTAGCAAGGAGGGCCAACAAGGCGTAGAACATAGCATAGTAAGCGCGGTTGATGGCGCCTCGCAGGGCGGATGCGCCAAGCAGGATCTCCGCTTCTCGCAAGCTCTCGTGCGCCTGCTCAATTCGATAACGGAGCAGGGCCTCAAGCTGTTCCGGTTTCATGGCCGGATCCCCTCCCGTTCGATGTTCAGGACGAGCGGGCTGGCCCCCATGGCCCCCTGTTCCAAATCGTGACAAGTCGCCACCACCGTCGAGATCATCCGGTCCATCTCCAGGCTCACTTCCCAGGCAATTTCGCTGATCCGCTCACGCAGTTCAGGACAGACCTCTTCCACCTCGATAAACAGGTCCAGGTCAGAGTCCGGCGCAGCCTCGCCCCTGGCCCGCGAGCCAAAGATACGCAGGTCGAGCACAGGCACGACAGCCGCCAGGCGACGCCCAACCTCGCGTGCAATCTGCCGATCGGCTTCGCTTAGCATCTTGCTCTCTTCTGGCCGCAGGCTTGTTTGCCGGTTGTGGCCCTCTCTTCCTCTCATCCTCGCGCCCTGGCCAGCGCCTCCGCCCCGCCGACGATATCCAGCATCTCACGGGTGATCGCCTCCTGGCGGGCGCGGTTGTAGGTCAGGGTCAGGACATCCAGAAGCTCCATGGCATTGTCGGTGGCGTTGCGCATGGCGACCATGCGGGCCGAATGTTCGCTGGCCAGCGATTCCAACACCGCCTGATAGACCTGGAGTTCGGTAAAGCGGGGCAGGACCGCATCCAGGATGGTGCGTGGATCCGGTTCATAGAGATAGCCCCCGGCCATTGTCACCGGCTGAGCCTGCCGGTGCTCCGAAATCGGGGTGTTCTCCAGCCGCAACGGGTGGATCGGCAGCAGTTGCCAGATTTCCGGCCGCTGGACCATGGTGTTGACAAAGTCGGTGTGGGCCAGATACACAACGTCGAATGTGCCGGAGAGGAACCCTTCGATGGCGATGCGGGCGATAGGGGTGATGTCCAGCAGGCCGGGTTGGGGCGGAAGAAGGTTGGAAAAGTCGGCCACGATCTGCTGTTTCAACCGCCACATGACATCGCGCCCCCGCCTGCCCACGGTGATCAACCTGACCGGATAGGGCAATTCTTTGATAAAGCGCCACGCCGCCTGGATGATATTATGGTTGTAACTGCCACACAACCCTTTGTCGGCGGTGATGAGCACAATGCCCACCGACCCGATCTCCTCACGGTGTTGGAGCAGCGGGTGGAGCGTTTCATCTGCTTCACGCTGAGCGGCCAGATGGGTCAGGATCTCCCATGCTTTGGCGCTGTAAGGGCGGGTGGCCAGCACCTGCTCCTGGGCGCGGCGCATTCTGGAGGCCGCCACCATCTGCATGGCCCGGGTCACCTGTGAGATATTTTTGACGCTGCGGATCCGCCGCCGGATCGCTCGTGTGCTGGGCAAGGGTTGCTCCTCTTAATAAGCCGCCATCGCTTTGAAATCGCGCAGGGCCTGGTCTAATGCGGCCTGAACTTCCTGGCTCAACCGGGCACCGGTGGCCACGGTCTGAACCAGATCGGGATGGCTGTCCTTCATGTAGCGCAGAAAGGCCGCCTCAAAGTCCCGTACCTTACGCAGTTCGACATCATCCAGGAAGCCGTTGGTCACGGCGTAAAAGATCATCACCTGGTCGGCCAGAGGCACCGGGGCATATTGTCCCTGCTTGAGCACCTCCTGCACCCGCAGGCCCCGTTCCAACTGGCGGCGCGTGGCCTCGTCCAGGTCCGAGCCGAACTGGGCAAAGGCAGCCAGTTCACGGAAGGCAGCCATGTCCAGCCGCAATTTGCCGGCCACCTGCTTCATCGCTGGCGTTTGGGCCGCGCCCCCCACCCGCGACACCGACAGACCGGCGTTCACAGCGGGGCGGATGCCGGCATAGAACAGATCGCTCTCCAGATAGATCTGCCCGTCGGTGATCGAGATGACGTTGGTCGGGATATAGGCCGACACGTCACCCGCCTGGGTCTCGATGATGGGCAGGGCGGTCAGCGAGCCGCCGCCATAGTCGGGATGCATCTTGGCCGCCCGCTCCAACAGGCGCGAGTGGAGGTAGAACACGTCGCCGGGATAGGCCTCGCGGCCCGGCGGCCGGCGCAGCAAGAGCGACACCTGGCGATAGGCCCAGGCATGTTTGCTCAGGTCATCGTAGATGATCAGGGCATCCCGACCCTGCTCCATAAACTCCTCCCCCATCGCACAGCCGGCATAGGGGGCGATATATTGCAGGGTCGCCGGCTCTGAGGCAGAGGCGACGACCACGATGGTGTGATCCATCGCCCCATATTGCTCCAGCGTGGCGACGACCTGGGCCACCTGGGCCAGCTTCTGGCCGATGGCCACATAGATGCAGATCAGGTCCTTGCCCTTCTGGTTGATGATGGTGTCCACGGCCAGGGCAGTTTTGCCGGTCTGCCGGTCGCCGATGATCAGTTGGCGTTGCCCCCGGCCGATCGGGATCATCGAGTCAATGGCCTTGATGCCGGTTTGCACCGGGGTATCCACACTCTTGCGGGTCACCACGTTGGGGGCAATCCGCTCGATAAGGCGATATTTTTCAAAGGCGAGGGGGCCTTTGCCATCAATCGGCTCGCCCAGGGCGTTGACCACCCGGCCGATGAGGCCGTGGCCCACCGGCACAGAGACGATCCGCCCTGTGCCCTGGACCATGTCCCCCTCTTCAATGCCGGTGTAGTCGCCCATGATGATGATGCCCACATTATCGGCTTCCAGGTTGAAGGCCAGGCCCATCACGCTCTCGGTCCGGCCCGGCTTGGGTGGAAATTCCACCAGTTCCATGGCCATCACCCCGGCCAGGCCATCAGCCCGGGCGATGCCATCCCCAACCTCGATCACCGAACCAACATCCACAGCCTGGAGAGGGGCCTCGAACTCTTCGATCTGCTTCTTTAGAATTGCCGCTATGTCTTTGGCTTGTAAGGCCATTCACGCCTCCGTGGTGCGTGGTGCATAAGGATTTACGCCATCAGTCGTTCCCGCAGCGCCGCCAGCTTGCCGGCCACAGAGCCGTCAATCACCCGGTCGCCGATGCGCAGGTGAATGCCGCCGATCAGCGCCGGGTCCACCTGAAACTGGAACTCCAGAGCCGGGCCGAAGCGTTCGATCAGCCTGGCCCGCAGGGCCTCCTGCTCGGCGCCGGTCAGCGGCACGGCGCTGGTCACGCGGGCCACCTGCAAGGCCGGGCGGCGGTGCACCAGCCGGTCGAGTTCAACCAGGATGGCGTCGAGCTGGTCGAGGTGCCCGGCCTCCAGCAGGGTGCCCAAAAAGTTGCGCACCCCCTGGCTCAACCCACCGGCGACGACTCTGTCCAACAGGCGGAGCCGGTCCGCCACGCCGGCCGCCGCGTCAGCGACGGCTGTACGCAGAGACGGATCTCCTTTCAGCGCCTCCTGGACCTGGCCCAGTTGTCGGATCCAGCCTTCGAGGGCCAGGTCGTAAATGGCGCGCGCATAATCCTGGGGTCGGGCTTGCGTGCTCACTGCAGGGCCTCGCTCTTTTCCAGGAATTCGGCGATGAGCTGGCGGTGCTTGGGCTCATCCAGAGCAGCACCGATGAGCTTCTCCGACACAGCCAGAGCCAGGTCGGCGACCTGCTGTCGCAGCTCGGCCATGGCCTGATCTCGTTCGCGGGCGATCTCTTCTTTCGCCTTCTCGATCAGCGCCCTTGATTCCTCACGGGCTCTGTCCAGAATTTCCTGGCGGGCCTTCTCACTCATCTGAGTTGCCTGGGCCATGATCTCCTGGCCCTCCCGGCGGGCCTCGGCCATGCGCCGCTCGAATTCCTGCTCCATTTCGGCAGCCCGCCGCGAGGCGTTCTCGGCATCCTCCAGCCCTTGCTTGATGCGCGCCGAACGTTCATCCAACATGCGCAGGATCGGCCTGTAGGCAACGACATAGAGAAGTACCACCAGCAGCGTAAAGTTAACGATCTGGGAGACCAGATAGCCCAGGTTGATCCCTAGTGCTTCCAAGCGGCAACCTCCTCCTTACGAATAGATGGGCCCCATCGGCAAATGAGATGGTTGCCCACCGGCCAGGTTGTGAATCTGCTCATCCCACGAATTTGATGATCAGCGCCACGACCAGGGCATAGATGCCGATAGCTTCCGTGAAGGCCAGGCTCAGGATCAGGGGCACAAAGATCGAATCTCTGGCTTCCGGGTTGCGTCCCAGGGCCTCCATCGCCTTGGAACCGATCATCCCCAGGCCCAGAGCGGGGCCGATGGCGCCAATGCCGATGGCAATGGCCGAGGCGAGAAATCGCATGGTCTCTGTGTTCATCTGTTTCTTTCCTCCTTTGATTTTGGATTCAGCCTGTGCTCACCGGACCGGCCGGATTATCACCGGTGCGGCGCGGGTCACAACCCGTGGGCCGCCGGATTGTCCTACAACCCGCCAAACGTCAGTGTTCCTCCGCCCCATGACCGCTGATGGCGGTGATAAAGAAGGCGACGCTCAACATCATAAACACCAGGGCCTGTACAAAGCCAACAAACAGCTCCAGGCCGTAGAACGGCAGCGAGACCAGATAGGGGATCAGGAAACCGATAACACCCAGCAACACCTCGCCGGCAAAGATATTGCCAAAGAGGCGGAAGGAAAAGGAGATGATCTTGCCAAATTCGCTGATCGTTTCAATCAGCCCGACAAAGAGATCGATGATGCCCATAAAAAAGGTGCCGATCCGACCCACACATCCCAGACGCGGTTTGGTCAAGGCCTGAATCACCCTGGACACAGCCACGAACTTGCCAAAGTAGGGGACCCCTGACGCCCAGACGCCAAAGATCTGGGTGCAGACCACCGAAATGATCGCCAGGGCCACGGTGGTGTTCATGTCGGTGGCTGCCGACCGGAACAGGGGGGCCAGTTTGTAGGTTTGCTCCCCCTCGCCATGACCCTGCTCGGCCGGCACCCACAGGCCCAGGCTCTCACTTCGATTCAGCCACTGAACCGCCTGACCATGTTCCCCCTCCTGGGCCGGCTCCAGGACGCCCCAACCGCCGTAGAGAGGGGTCAGCCCCAACCAGTTGGAGACCAGCAGGAAAATAAAGATCGTCGCCACAAGCGGGAAAAAGCGGCGTGCCCACTTGCGCCCCGCTGCCCCCTCCACCAGGTTATAGAGGGCCTCGACGATCATCTCCAGGGCACCCTGCCACCGGCCGGGCACCATCTTGCTCTTGCGGGTGATGAGCCACGAGCCCACGATCAGGATCAACATCGTGAGCCAGGTCGCCAGCAGGGTGTTGGTGATGGGAAAGCCGAACAGGGTCACAACCGTTTCGGCCGGGATCGAGATTTCAGGGACTATGACTTTGGGGATAGGCAGGAGAGACAGGATCACCAACGCGGCGACCAGGATGGCCGCCGGCAGCAGCACTTTTCGAGATAGAAGCCTGGACACTACTCTGGTTCCTCCTCGTCTTGGGCCTCAAGTTGTTGAGCCGGACTGCCATTCCCAGCCGGGGAAAAGGCGCGCAACACCAGCCGGGCCACCCCCACGGTGGCAGCGAGTATGCCCAGCACCGCCCCGACCAGGGTAAAGAGAGGGGACGCATCCAGCTTTTTGTCGAGCCAGATGCCGACCAGCAAGGGGATCAGCAGCGAAAAGAGCAGCGTCCCGCTCAGATNGAGAGCCAGGCTCAACGCCTGTCCCCTGTTCATCCGCCTCCCCTCCGCCGCCCGCATGAGCGGGATTATAGCAAAGATCGGATCGTTTGGCAAATAGGACGGTTGCTCAGGGCATCAGCCCGGCAACCGTCTGAGCGTCGAGCTTTTTGACCAGCGCCACCACCAGCCTGAGCGCCCGGTCATAGTCGTCCCGGCACAGAATGGCGTTGTGGCTGTGGATGTGGCGGGTTGGCACGCCGATCACGACGGTGGGCACTCCCTCGTTGTGCAGGTGGACCATACCCCCATCGGTGCCTCCGCCGGGCATGGCCGAGAGCTGCAATGGGATCCCCTCCTCCTCGGCGGTCGTGATCACCAGGTCGCGCAGCTTGAGATTGGGGATCATCCGTGCATCGTAGACCAGCAGGGTGGGGCCGCCTCCCATCTTGATGGCCGATTCCTCCGGCTTGATGCCAGGCACATCGCCGGCGATGTCCACTTCCAGGATCAGGGCCACCTCCGGGTTGATGGCAAAGGCCGAGGTCTTGGCCCCGCGCAGGCCGACCTCCTCCTGCACCGTGCCCACCGCATAGACTGTGTTGGGATGCCCTTCCCCGGCCAGTTGGCGCACCGCCTGTACGGCCAGAGCACACCCCACCCGGTTGTCGAAAGCTTTGGACAGATAGACGCGGGGGTTGGCCATGGTCACAAAATCGCTGACCGGGATGATCGGGTCACCCGGCCGCACTCCCATCTCCCGCGCCTCCTCCTCGGAGCGGGCACCGATGTCAATGTACATCTCTTTCTTTTCGACAATCTTTTTCCGCTCTTCGTCGGTGAGCAGGTGGGGCGGCTTGGCTCCCAGCACGCCGATCACATCCCCTCTGGTGGTCTTGATCGTCACCCGATGGCCGAGCAACACCTGATCCCACCAGCCGCCCAACGGCACAAATTTGATAAACCCCTCTTTGGTGATCAGTTTAACCATGAACCCGATTTCATCCATGTGGCCGGCCAGCATCACCCGCGGATGGTCCTGGGTGCCCGTGTGCCGGCCGATCAGGCTGCCTAATCGGTCCTGTTCAATGACAGCCACCTCCTCCAGATAACGGCGCATGACGGCCCGCACGTCCGCTTCATAGCCGGGCACACCACAGGCCTCCGTGATCTCCTTCAGCAGTTTCTCGGTCTGGTCCATCTTTGGCTCCTGATTGGTTTGATATGCTGTCTGATTCCCAGAAGACGACTGACACCTATAATACCTTATCTTGGCCTGTTTGTCTAATTTGCGACCTGTGCAGTCAGGTTCCAATTCACCGCCGAGCACGCCGAGAGCGCAGCGATTTTTTCGACTGTCTCAGCCTCTGCGATCTCTGCGGTGAAAATGGCGCGATGGGGCGGAGCCTTCTGTAATCCCTCCCGCCGGGCAATGGGGGGCCCCATGCCCATGTTCTGCTTCGAACACCCCTCCTGCCGACAACTTGCCTGGAGTGGAAAAGCGTGGTATACTTGATATAATCGGATTTGGGATCGGGGATGGTTCACACGTGGTAGCATGAGGCAGGCGATGGCGGAACAGAGCGAACAACTGATCGATCACCTGGCCTGCCAGATCCGCCGTTGGCGGCTGACCTGGCCCGCCATTGCCCTCCTGGAGATAACCAGGCCGCTCAGTTTTATCATCGGTCAGGGCTTGCTTCTCTGCCAGCCGCTGCTTGAGCCGCTTTCCACCGGGCTGCGATTTGCCGGGTATGCCGAATTGCTGGCCGATAGGAGCAACGTTGATCGTCTGCTGGCCCGTCTCGAACAGGACTATGACAAGGAGAGAGAAGCATGAAGGAAATCGGTCTGGTGGTGCTGTTGCTGCTGCTGCCGATCCTGTTCTTCCTCAGTTCCCGCGCCAGGGCCGGCAAAGCCGGCAGGTTACGGTCCCTCCCCGCTCTGGAGAAACTCCCCGGCCTGGTGGGACGTTCGGCGGAAACCGGCCAGCCGCTTCACCTGTCGGTAGGGGTGGGAGGTCTGGGGGGGGCAACTACCGCCGAGACCTGGGCCGGGCTGACCCTGCTGGGCCAACTGGCCGACGAGGCCGCCGCCTGCGATACCCCCCTGATCGTCACCGTCGCCGATGCCACGGTGCTGCCCGTTGCGCAAGACATTGTGCGGCGGGCATACCTCCGTCACGGCAACCCCGACGGCTATGAATCCACCCAGGTCCGCCTGATCGCCCCTGACCCCGTTGCCTATGCGGCCGGGGTGATGGGCCTGCTGGAACGGCAGCCGTTCACGGCCAGCGTCATGGTCGGATCGTTTGGTGACGAATACCTGCTGATGGGCGAAACCGGGGCCCGGCGTGGGGTACGCCAGGTGGTGGGCGCGACCGATCCCCGCACACTGCCCCTGGTCTATGCTTCGGCCGATGAGACCCTGATCGGCGAAGAGATCTTTGCCGGCGGCGCCTATACCCGGAAGCTGCCGATCCAGATCGGCAGTCTGTTGACCGAGGATTGGGCGCGGTGGGTCGTCATCGCGGCCATCCTGGTCGTCGCCGTTTTCAAGATCCTGCTCTGACAACAAGGAGCCACCCATGACTGTCCTGAGACGAACCCTGCCGGCTGCACTGGCCATCGCCACGAGCCTGTTTGTTCTGGCGGCGCTGTTCATCACCAACCCGCTGTTGGATGCCATCGGCACCTATTTCATTGACACCGCAGTCATTATCGCCGCTTTTGCCCTCTTTCTCGGCCTGTTCAACGTGTTGCGTGTCCATGCCCGTAAGATCCGCGAGCGCCAACCGGGAAGTCTCTACAGTTTTGTACTCATCGGAGCCATGCTCGTCGTCCTGGTCATCGGCCTGCCGCCCATAGCCGGCAAACCGTCGGGACCTTCACACCCCCTGATCCAGTGGATCTTTCACAACATCCAGGCTCCGATCCAGGCTGCTCTGTCGGCGCTGATCGTCTTCTTTGTCATCACGGCTGCCTGTCGCCTGTTGCGGGTGCGCAACGCCGAGTCGGCGCTGATGTTGATCGTGGCCCTTCTGGTGCTGGCCGGCCAGGTGACGATAGGGTTGGTGCCTGTTTTGCCGGCCATCCGGGAGTGGATCCTGGACGTACCGGCCATGGCCGGCGTGCGAGGAATTCTGTTGGGGGTCGCGCTGGGCATCCTGTTGACCAGCATCCGCCTGGTCTTGGGCACGGAACGCCCCTACAGCGACTGACAACTGAAGTGAGGCTGAGATGATCTACTGCCCAAAGTGCGGGACTGCGAACCGCGACGGGAGCAAGTTCTGTAACGAGTGTGGGGAAAGTTTCGGCTCCCAGACCCGGATTAAATGCCCAAATTGTGACACATGGAACCCGGTGCAAAACGTCTTTTGCAGCGCGTGTGGTCACCGGATTGTGTCGTTGCCACCCAAACCGGGCGTTGAGGCCCCCCCCGCCATCAAGGGACTCTCCCTGCCGGTGAAACCCGGCATCGGGACTGAGGAGGATCGCTCCGCTGCCACACCGGGGGGGGAGGAGGATATTCCTGCCTGGCTGCGAGAACTGGAGGCCTCGCTGTCGGCCGAAGGCGCTGCCGGCAAAGCCGCTCTGACCGAACCGGCAGAGGTCCCTGACTGGCTGCGCGACCTGCGCGACTCTTTGGTCGGAGAACCGCCAGAGGTCGCTGAAGAGGGGCTGCCTGACCGGCTGGCTGCACTGCGCCCCACCGCCCCGCCCGCCCAGCCGGCAGCCCCGCCGCCCGCCGCCGAAGAGGAGGAACTGCCCGACTGGCTGGCCGCGCTGCGCCCCACCGCCCCACCCGCCCCACCGGCAGCCCCGCCGCCCGCCGCCGAAGAGGAGGAGTTGCCCGACTGGTTGGTGCCATCGGAAGAGGGTCTGGCCGAAGGGGAAACCCTGGTCCGGGCAGAAATCCCCGACTGGCTGTTGACCCTCAAACCCCGCGAGCTGAGGAAAGAAGAGGAGGTTGAAGCGCCAACGCCGGCAAAGGAAGCCGTCGTGGAAGAGACCGGCCTGCTGGCCGGCCTTCAGGACATCCTGCCGGTGGAGATCATCATCGCCCAACCCAGATTGGCAAAGGCCGGGGAGGAGATAGCCCCGGTCATCGAGACGCCACAGGCGCGTCTGTTTGCCCAGATCGTGGCCCGCCCACCAACCGTGGCTTCCAAGGTCATGCCCCGCCCCCAAGCCGGACTGCTGGCCTTGCTGCCGCGCTGGATCCTCTCCATTGCCCTCATCGCCGCCCTCACCCTGCCCCTCCTGTTGGACAGACCGTTGCTGGCGCGGACCATCGAACCGGCTCCGACGGTGAGCAGCCTGTACGAGACCATCAGCCGGTTGGGGAGCGGTGCCCGGGTGCTGGTGGCTTTCGATTATGACCCGACGACCAGCAGTGAGATGGATGTCGTGGCGCAGACCCTGATCGGCCACCTGATGGACCGACAGGCGCGGATCGTGGCCGTCAGCCTGTTGCCGGCCGGCCCGGCCTCCGCCGCCAGCCTGCTTGCCGACCAGGCGGCCGCCCATCCCGGCTACGAAGAAGGGTACGGCCGGCTCTATGTCAACATGGGCTATCTCCCCGGCCAGGTGGCGGCGGTCCGGCTGCTGGGCGAGTCGCTGGAAATGGCCCTGCCCTGTGATTTCTATGGCACGTCGCGGGCCGACCTGGAGCTGATGGGCCAGGTGAAGGAGCTCCAGGATTTTGACCTGATCCTGGAACTGACAGCCGGCCAGGATAGCCTGCGCTGGTGGATCGAGCAGGTGGGCACCCCCTACGGCCTGCCGCTGGCTGCCGGAGTGAGCGCCCTGGTCGAGCCTTTCGCCCGGGCCTACTACCAGACCGGGTCACAACAGTTGAAAGGGGTGGTGGCCGGAGTGCCGGATGCCCTCACCTACAGCGCCCTGCGCAGCGGCGGTGAAGGGCTGACAGGCATCCCGGCCGCCCGGCTGGATTCCCAACTGGCGGGGCACCTGCTGTTCATCGTGGCGATCCTGGTCAGCAATGTGGCCTATCTGGTGCAGCGTAGCAGGAGGGAAAGCTGATGGATACCGGTCTGCTCGACACAATCGGCACCGCCGTCGCTGTGATTCTGACCCTCTTTGTCTTCAGTTACCTGTTAGGCGACAACCTGCTTTACCGGCTGGCGGAGCACCTCTTTGTCGGCGTGGCCGTGGGCTATGCCTTTGTGGTTGCTTTCCACAGCGTCCTGATTGCCAGGCTTCTGGATCCCCTGGTCCAGGCCGTGACCGAGGGGAATGGGGGGCAGGTCCTCCTCAAGCTGATCGCGCTGCTTTTGGGGGGGTTGCTGCTGTTCAAACCGGCCAGAAGATTGTCAGGGCCAGGAAACCTGAGTGTGGCTGTCTTGATCGGGGTGGGCACGGCTCTGGCCATCGGTGGGGCGGTGTTGGGTACGCTGGTGCCCCAGGTGGATGCCAGCGCCGACCTGACGCGCTATGTGGACCGCTACGGGCCAGGGTTGGGGCTTTTCAGCGGCTTTGTGGTCCTGGTTGGTACAGCGGGAACCCTGCTCCACTTTTACTTTCACCGCAGTGAGGAGGGCCGGTTGGCCGGCCTGCGCCAGCGGTTGGTATCATCCTGGGGCGGCCTGGGACGGTGCTTCATCCTGATCGCCTTTGGCGCCATCCTGGCCGTGACCTTTCTTTCTCGCCTGTCGCTTCTGGTGGGACGGATTGAGTTTGTGTTGGACAGTGTGCGCCAGGTGCTGGGTGGGTGACAGCTTCTGTCCGAAACCGAGGGAGAGTTCGGGAGCCTGAGCCTGGAGTGTGGACCATGACCCAAGACTATGCAACCATCGAATCAATCCTGGCCATTGAGTGCGGCAGCACGATCACTCAGGTGCTCCTGATTGACCGGGTGGAGGGCGAGTACCGTTTCATCGCCCGGGCCGAAGCGCCCAGCACCCTGGCCCCGCCCTGGAACGACGTGACTGCCGCCGTGCGACAGGCGATCGAGCAACTGGCCGACGTGACCGGTTGGCGCTTCCTGGACCCACAAGGCCGGATTATTCAGCCCGAATATCAGGAGGCCGGGGTGGATGCGGTCGTGGCCCTGACCAGCGCCGGCGAACCGCTCCATCTCGTGTTGAGCGGGATCATCCACGACGTCAGCCTGGTCAGCGCCCACCGCGCCCTGTCTGGCACCTATGCGGTCGTAGAAGGGGTCATCTCCCTCGACCGGCGAGAAGGTCACATCTCCAACAGCGATATCGAAGGCCAACTGCGCCTGATCCAGGAGATCAGGCCCGATGCGGTCGTACTGGTGGGGGGCCTGGACGGCGGTGCGCGGGGGCCGGTTTTGCAGTCGGCCGAGGCGGTGGCTCTGGCCTGCTCCGTGCTGCCGGAAAAGAGCCGCCCGACGATCCTCTATGCCGGCAACGCTGACCTGCGGACAGAGATCGCCCAGATCATCGGCGCCGAGGCCGAACTGCGGGCAGTGGATAACGTGCGGCCCAGCATGGAGATCGAGAACCCCGGCCCCTTGCAGGCCGAAGTCGAAGAGCTGTACCTCCGCCACAAGATGGAACGGCTGCCCGGCTTTGGCACGCTGGCCGACTGGAGCCGGGTACAGGTATTGCCCACCGCCAAAGCTTTCGCCTATACCATCCGGTATCTCGCCGAACTGGATGGGATCAACGTCCTGGGGGTGGACGTAGGAGGGACTTCGGCCACCGTGGCCTCGATGGTGGACGGAGGGTTTGACCTGGCCATCCGGAGCGATCTGGGCCTGGGCTACAACATCGCCCACCTGCTCGACCACGTGCCGGTAGAATCGGTGTTGCGCTGGCTGCCCTTTGAAATCGAACCGGTCGAGGTCCAGAACCTGGTGCACAACAAGGCACTGCGGCCGCACACACTCCCCCAGACACGCCAGGATCTGTTGATCGAGCAGGCGCTGGCGCGGGAAATCGTGCGCCTGACCCTGGCCGATGTGGCTCCCCGCTGGCCGGCGAGCCTCTACCCTGGCCTGCCGCCCCGGTTTCATCTGATCGTGGGCCGGGGAGGGGTGCTGGGCCATGTGCCGAACTATGGTCAGGCAGCCCTGATGCTGCTTGACGCCGTGCAACCGGTAGGCGTCAGCGGCCTGGCGCTGGACAGGACGGGGCTACTGGCCCCGGCCGGAGCAGTCGCGACGGTCAACCCTGTCGCTGCGGCGCAACTGGTGGCCCGGGATGCTCTGCTGAACCTGGGAACTGTGGTCGCGCCGCTGGGCACGGCCCGCGAAGGAGAGGTGGCCCTGACCTTCAAAATCAAGTATGAGGATGGGCGCTCGCTGGAGGTCGAGGTGCCGTTCGGCTCGTTGGAGGTCATCCCCTTGCCTGCCCGCCAGGTCGCCACCCTGGAACTGCGGCCCACCCGCCGCTTCGACGTGGGGTTGGGGCGCAAAGGGTTGGCCGGCACAACCGAGGTCGAGGGGGGCATCATCGGCATCATGATTGACGCCCGGGGACGGCCCCTGCCCCTGGCCGAGGACCCTGCCGAACAGCGAGAAAAGATGCAGCGCTGGCTGTGGGACATGGGGACGTGAAATACCCACCAGCCTTATCCTTTCCCAGGAATTGAACCATGTATTACCCAACAGAAACACGCATTACGCCTTTGACCACCATCCGGCGGGAACGGTTACTGCCCAGCCGGGGCCAGGTCCTGGTCCGTCCCGGTGAGGTGGTGGGACCGAACGATGTGGTGGCCCGTTGCCCGTTGCCGGGCCAGGTCCTGGTCGTGGACGTGGCCCGGGCGTTGGGGGTCCGACGGGAGCGAGTGGCCAGGTTCCTGCGCAAGAATGCAGGCGATCCGGTGCAGGCCGACGAACTGTTGGCCGCCCCGCGTGGGGTTTGGGGGCGGTTCAGGCGGGGTTGCCGCGCTCCGGTGGATGGCCGGATCGTCGCCATACGGAACGGCCTGGTGCTGATGGAGGCGGCAGCCACCACCCTGGAACTGACTGCCCATACCCGGGGCCAGGTTACCAACGTGATGCCCAACCTGGGAGTGGTCATTTCTACCGTCGGGGCGTTGATCCAGGGGGTGTGGGGTACCGGCGGTGAAGCGGAGGGGGTGCTCAAGGTGCTGGTGGATAACCCTCAGAAGCCCCTCCGCGCCAAGGCGATTGATGTGAGCTGCCACGGCACCCTGGTGGTGGGGGGGCGGATTCTGGACAAACAGACCCTGGAGCAGGCGGTCGAAGCCAAAGTGCGGGGGATCATTGTCGGCAGCGTGAACGCCGACCTGCTGCCGGTGTTGCGGGCCATGCCCTTCCCGATCCTGATCACCGAAGGGTTCGGTGCCCTGCCCATGTCCACTCCCGCTTTTTCCCTGCTTCAGGCCAATCTGGGCCGCGAGGCAATGATCAGCGCCGGCACGCAGACCCGTTGGGATGTCAGGCGCCCGGAGGTGATTATCCCGCTGCGGTCGGAAGAGTTGCCACCGGAAAAGCCCGGCCCTCTGGCGCTGGAAATCGGCATGTGGGTTCGGGTCATCCGTGGGCCCCACCTGGGCGCTGTGGGCAGCGTCACCGATCTGCCGGCGCGGCCCCAGGCGGTGGAGTCGGGCTGCCGACTGCCGGTTGCCGAGGTCGAATTGGAAAAGGCAGGAAAGGTATTGGTCCCCCTGGCCAATCTGGAGTTGATCCGGTAGCCGATTGCCTGCCCAGAGGGACTCCCTGCAGAAAAGGAGGAAGCGAAATGTCTCAAAGCATCCGTGATCTATTGTCCAACCGCAAGTTTGCCATCCCCCTGATCGGTCTGTTGGCCCTATGCCTGATCGGGTTGCTGCTGTTGGGTGTGGCCCTCCTCCTCCCCGGCAGGGGGGGAAAAGTGGCCGAAGCAACCGCCACCGCCCCGGAAGCCACCCCGACCGTGGAGCCGCCCACCTCCACCCCGGCACCCACGAACACCCCCACCCCCAGGCCCAGCCCCACCCCGCTGATCGTCAACACCTACACCCCGGTGCCGACCGGCCAGCCCACGGCCACGACCGCAGCCGGGGCCACGGCCGCTCCCACCTCGCCTGCTGGCGGGCCGGCTACAGCTCAGCCGACGACGGCTGCCTCGCCGACTTCAGGGGTCCAACCCACCCCCACGCCACAGAGCGAAGGGGGCGAACTGGCCCAGACCGGCGTGGGGTGGGGTCTGATCCTCTTTTCGGGATTGGGACTGGCCCTGCTGCTGGTCATGGCCCGTCGCCTGCGCCTGGCAAGCTGAACCGGGCGCCGGGGCAGGAGGGCAGGAAGCGACCAGGATGCTACCCGATTTCCTTCGCCGCGAGGATAGCCTCTACGTCCTGCAGCGAGTTGCCGAGAACGACTGTTGCGCCATCGTCGGCGTGAGCAATTCCGGCAAATCATGCCTGCTGCAGGCTCTGGCCCGGCCGGAGGTTCGGCAGAGGTTGTTGGGCGGTCCGGTTGACGAGCGGATCTTTGTGTACGTTGATTTCAACCTGATGCTGGAAGCCACCGAACAGGGCTTCTACGAACTGATCCTGCGCTGCCTGAGCGAAGAGCTGGCGCGTCTGTCCCCCCAGGCCGGGTTCCTGGAACGGGTACAGAGCGCCTATCGGACCCTGGTCGCCCCGCCCAGCGCCTTTCAGATCCCTCTCAGCTTCAGCGAGGGGTTGACGGCCGTTTGTCAGGGCATGACGAACGGCCTGGTCCTGCTGTTTGACGAGTTTGATGAGCCGTTCGAACAGATCGAGGGCCGGGCGTTTCTGAACTTGCGGGCGCTCAAAGACAGGTATCGAGGCAGGCTCACCTTTGTCACAGCTACCAACCATCGGCTGTCCAATATCCGCCGGGGTCGGGACGTAGACGAGTTCATCGAGCTATTCAACCCCTTCACCCGC